>Ga0209040_10004325_pt1 | contig 10746 bp, 12 predicted proteins | sample BogFormECP12_OM3_FD_188240 | JGI IMG/M metagenome (GOLD analysis project Ga0209040, IMG submission 188240) | Bog forest soil microbial communities from Calvert Island, British Columbia, Canada - ECP12_OM3 (SPAdes) (version 2) | ecosystem: Environmental > Aquatic > Freshwater > Wetlands > Bog ... | reverse complement strand
CTCAGCCGCTCGTCGATGGCGTGGCCGCTTTCGCCGGCCTTTACCGGGCTGTTCGATAAAGCTACGCAGGGCGGATGGAAAGTTTCGCTCCAGAACTGCTGGTTCGATCGCGTAGCGCCGAAAGATTGTGCGACGCCGTCGTGCGGATGGTGCTTGTCGCAATCGTGACGGGGGCCTTTGCCTCAACGCCCGCGCACGCCCTCAACGACGACGATTTGGCCGGGATGATGGGGATGCTTTGGCGCCTGCAGGGGCCGATTTGCCCGTCGATGTCGTTCGATCCCGCAGCGTTCGTGAAAGCGATGAAACTGCCGGGCGGTAGCCCGGCCGCGGTAAGGAGCAGCCATCGCGATGCTTTCGCCCGCGGCTACGCGGTCTCGACGGATCTCTTGAGCCAGGGCACGACGGCCGAATTCTGCCAGGTGATCGGGAATTGGTTTGACGGCAAGCACGATATGAGCGGCAACTTGAAAAGCACGCCGGAGCCTCCGCCGCCCGGCTTGACCTTTCACGACTGAGCGCGATTCCCACGTTGTCGCGCGAACGTCCTCTCGCCGCCGACGAGCGCCAGATTCACCAGCGCAAACCCCAAGTAGTTCCGCCGGCTTCCTTCTGGTCCAGTTCCGCCGATTCCCGACGGCGCAGAATGTTCAAAAAACATCGCACCCCGCGCCCTGTGTGCCCGCCCTCACCGTGCGCCACCTAAACCAGACATATTATGTGCTATCGACACTTTTCCAAACATTTGCTTTGGGAAACTCGAAATCTGCGTTAGGATAGCTTCTATGGAAGCGATCGAAATCGGCATTGCGCGGACAGCTGCTGACTGGCCACGCGGACAGGCTTGGCCCTCGAGCCCTTGCCAAGTTCGGAGACGGTCTGCGGAGAGGCGCGCGAAGGTCTTATCTGAAAAAGCCGCGAGAACCATTTGAAATACCTAGTTTCTCTGAAGCAAGTCCCGCCCTCTGTCCGATTCCCCCGGGGTTCGGCCGGTTTTCGGTCCGTCGCGGAGAACCATTCGCCTGGGCCAGGCGATGAAAGTGGAGTGCGATGGAAAAGTCGCTGCAAGCCTTTGAAATCGCGCAAAATGGCGATGAAGAGATTCGCGAAACGGCGTGGGAGCTGGAGAGTGTCAAACGGACAGTTTTTGACACTTAAGCTGTTGAAAAGCCTCGATCGCGACCAAAACTGCGCGGCCCGCGGGGCTGCCTCTTCGACGCGATTCAGCTGGGCTCGGCCGCCGACAGGGCGGCTTCCTCGACCAGAAACTCGCGCAAGGCCTTGATGCGCGGCTTTGCCGCTTCTTCCGGGCGGCAGAGGAAGTAGTAGCCGAAGGGCGTCTGGACGCTGGTGGAGAAGGGCGCGACAAGGCGGCCGGCGGCGAGTTCGTCGGCCGCGATCGCAAACGAGCTCAGCGCCACCCCCTGCCCTTGCGCCGCGGCGCGGATCGCCATCGCCATGTTGTTGAACCAGACGCCGTGCCGGGCCTCGACATCGCGGGCCCTGGCCGCCTTGAGCCAGTCGGACCAGGTCGGCCACGACGGATATGCCGGACTCAACTCGAGATGCAGCAGCGTGTGGCGGCCGAGATCCTGGGGGGAGCGCAGGGGATTGTCGCCGTCGACGAGTTCCGGCGCGCAGACCGGAAACACATTCTCCTTGAAGAGGAGCGTCGTGGCGAGGCCGGGAAAATCGCCGGCGCCCCAGCGAACGAGCGCGTCAGTGGTGCTCGATTCCAGCGAATCCTCCCTCGCAATGGCGTCGAGCAGCACGTCGATGTCGGGATGGAGCGCCTTGAACCGGCCGATGCGGCCGACAAGCCAGGTCGCGGCGAAGGAGGCGCTCGAATTGATGACGAGGAAGCGTCGTCCCTTGGCCTCGCGCATCGCGCGCACGGCGCGCGCCAGGGCCGAGAAGGCCTCGGCCAGGCCCGCCGCCCCTGCCGCGCCGGATTCGGTCAACGCGAGCCCGCGGCCGGAGCGCTCGACCAGCTCCGCGCCGATCTCCTGCTCGAGCAATCGGACCTGCTGCGCAACCGCGGCCTTGGTCACATGCAGCTCCTCCGCCGCGCGGGCGAAAGACAGCTTGCGCGCGACGGTTTCGAAAGCGCGCAGCGCGTTTAGCGGAGGCAATCGATCATTCGAAACCATAGTATAGGGCCTCTATCCCTTAGCAGCATAAACTTTGACTTGCTCCGGCTCAGGATGCCCCTATATCAAGCTTCAGACAAGCGCGATTCCGCGCCTGAATGATCGATAGAGGGCAAAATGGGCGCTCATGTTGCAGGTCGGGCCAATGTTCATACTGATTTTGGCTTTTCCGGGGCGGTCAGGATGAGTAAACAAATCCTTAACGCAGTCGCTGAGCGCGCGGCCGTGGCGGCCGACAGGAGTCGGTTCGCCGCGCTGCCTGCGCGCTATCTCGACGACGTCGGCCTGACCGCGGCCGAGCGCGCATCGGCGCTCGGCCTCGAAGAGACGATGATCGACCCGTGGCGGGTGGTCGCCTCGCACCTATGAAAACCGCCTGCGCCCTTATCGTCCTCGCGTGACCGCGCGGATGAGCGGGAAATAGAGGGGGTAAGGCAGGAACGAAAAGAGGCGTATGAGCAGCGCGAGACGGGTCGGGAAACGGATCTCGAATCCGCCGCGCTCGAACCCGTCACAAAGCCTCCGGCAGGCGTCGTCGCATTCCATGAGGAAGGGCATCGGAAAGTCGTTCCTGGCCGAAAGCGGCGTCTTCACATAGCCCGGGTTGACGACCTGGATCGTCACATTGAGCGGGTCGGCGGCGAACTTCATCCCTTCGGCAAGCGAAATGACGGCGGCCTTGCTCGGCCCGTAGGCGCCGCTGTTGGGCAGTCCGCAATATCCGGCGACCGAGGCGACGATGGCGATCTGCCCGCGCCTCCGTTCATGCATCGCTCTGAAGACCGGGTTCAATCCGTTGACGACGCCCTGAAGATTGAGCGCCATCGTCTTTGCAAAGCCGTCACCTCCCATATCGCCGGGCGCGTCCCAAAAATTGCCGCCGGCGTTGAGCAGAGCCAGCGCGATCGGCCGATCGCGTTCAATCCCGGCGACCAGCTCCGCCATTTGATCTCGATCCGTCACGTCGCCCGGCGCAGAGACGACTGAGCCTTTGAGCCCAACGGCCTCGGCGCTCAACGCCTCGAGTTCGTCCCTTCGCCGTGCAGTCGCGTAGACCCGGTAACCGCGCCGCGCGAGTTCGAGCGCGGCTCCCCTGCCGATTCCGCTGCTTGCCCCGGTAATCCAGGCGACTCCGTCTGCGGGATTGGCGCGGTAGGTCATCATCGACTCCGGCGGGAGAGGCCGCGCGCTGGCGCGGCTTGACGGGCGGGGCGCGGCGTCGGAAAAGACGGCTCGCCCTGAGCGGGAGGGAGAATGCAACGCGTTGCGCTGATCGACAACTATGACAGCTTCACGTTCAACCTTGTCCACTATCTCGGCGAGCTGGGCGCGGACGTTGCGGTGTGGCGAAACGACGAGATCAGCGTTGAAGACACTCTCGCGCACGCGCCGGACGCCATCGTGCTGTCGCCGGGGCCTTGCACCCCGAACGAGGCTGGGATCTGTCTCGACCTCGTGCGGGCCGCGAGCGAAACGACGCCGATTCTCGGGGTCTGTCTCGGCTGCCAGACCATCGGCCAGGCGTTCGGTGGTGACGTGGTGCGCGCGCCCCACCCGATGCACGGCAAAGTCTCTCGCATCGAGCACAACGCGCGAGGTTTGTTTCGCGGCCTGAACGGGCCGTTTCAGGCGACGCGGTATCATTCGCTCGTGATCGAGCGCTCGACCGTTCCGGAGGAACTCGAAGTCAGCGCCGAAACCGACGACGGTCTCATCATGGCGGTCAGCCACCGCGTACGCCCGGCATATGGCGTGCAGTTCCACCCGGAGAGCATCGCGAGCGAGCACGGTCGCCAGATCCTGCGCAATTTCCTGGACTTGGCCGCCGCTTTTCATGCGCGCCGGACGCACTAGGCGGCTGGGCGTATGGAGTCTTTCAAGCCTTTGATCGCCAAGGCGGCCACCGGGGCGACGCTGACCCGGGCGGAAGCCTCGGCGGCTTTCGACGCAATGCTGTCGGGCGAAGTGACGCCCTCGCAGATGGGCGGATTCCTGCTGGCGCTACGTGTGCGCGGCGAGAGTGTCGACGAGATCACCGGCGCGGTGTCCGCAATGCGCCAGAAGATGCTGCGCGTGAAGGCGCCCGCTGACGCCATCGACATCGTCGGCACCGGCGGAGACGGTTCGGGCTCCCTCAACGTCTCCACACTCGCCTCGATCGTCACCGCCGCCTGCGGCGTTCCCGTCGCCAAACATGGGAATCGCGCCGCCTCTTCGCGCTCCGGCGCCGCCGACACGCTGTCTGCGCTCGGGGTCAAGATCGGGCTTCAGCCGGAAGGCGTCGAGCGCTGCGTTCGTGAGGCCGGCATCGGCTTCATGATGGCCCCAACCCACCACGCGGCCATGCGGCACGTCGGGCCGACGAGAGTCGAACTCGGCACGCGCACGATCTTCAATCTGTTGGGTCCCTTGTCCAATCCCGCCGGCGTCAGGCGGCAGGTGATCGGAGTCTTCTCGGCCGCGTGGCTCGAACCGATGGCGGAAGTGCTGCGCAATCTCGGCTCCGAGCGCGTCTGGATCACCCACGGGCTCGACGGGCTTGACGAGATCACAACGACGGGGCCGACCAAAGTGGTCGAACTCAAGAACGGCGCGATCCACGCTTTTGAGGTGACTCCCGACGAAGCGGGTCTCGCGCGCGCCGAACCGGCGGCGCTCAAAGGCGGAGAGCCGCATCAAAACGCAGACGCGCTGATCAGTGTCCTCGACGGGGCGGCCACCGCGTATCGCGACATCGCCCTCATCAACGCCGGCGCGGCGCTCGTCGTAGCAGGAAAGGCGGCTTCGCTCAGAGACGGCGTCGCTCTGGGCGAAGCGGCGATCCGTTCCGGGGCGGCGCGCCGCACCCTTGACCGATTGATCGCAGTGTCCAACGCTTGAAAGTCGAGGACGCGATGGCCGACATTCTAAAAAAAATTGAAAGCTATAAACGGCGCGAGATCGCCGAGGCCAAGGTCCGAGTCCCCCGCGCGACGCTCGAACGCGAGATCGGCGGCCAGTCCCCGCCCCGCGGCTTCGTCAAGGCGCTGGAGCGGGCGACGGAGGAAGGCAGGTTCGGCCTGATCGCCGAGATCAAGAAAGCGAGCCCTTCCAAAGGCCTGATCCGTGACCACTTTGAACCCGGAGCGCTCGCCAAGGCCTACCAGGCCGGCGGCGCCTCGTGCCTCTCGGTGCTGACCGACGGGCCGTCCTTCCACGGCGCGCCTGAACATCTGATAAAGGCGCGGAAGGTGACGTCGCTGCCGATCCTGCGCAAGGACTTCATGTTCGATCCCTACCAGGTGCTGGAGGCGCGCGCCTGGGGCGCCGACTGCATCCTCATCATCATGGCGGCCGTCGACGACGAAACCGCCAAGACGCTCAACAAGGCCGCGCACGATCTCAGTTTGGACGTGCTGATCGAGACCCATGACGAGACCGAGCTCATGCGCGCGCTGGCGCTCGAAGGTCGGCTCATCGGCGTCAACAATCGCGACTTGCGGAGTTTTGAGACGTCGCTTGACGTTTGCGAGCGTCTGAAGCCTCACATTCCCCCCGGCAAGATCGTGGTCGCCGAGAGCGGCATTTCTGATCATGCCGATTGCAAGCGCCTCGCCAAAATGGGCATCGAGACGTTTCTCGTCGGTGAAGCGCTCATGCGCCATCGCGATGTGGAAGCGGCGACGCGGGCGCTGCTGACCGGAATGTAGCGCCAAGCTTACATCCGGCTTGGCCCGTGCTTCTGTTCTCTTTTCGTTCGCGTAAGCGCCGTGCTATCGTTTCGGCCGGGCGAATCACCGTCCTTGTGAGTCGACATGAATGACCTTTTCGGCGCTTCGCCGTCCCAACGCGGGAAACCGGTCCGGGTGAAAGCCAAGGCGCCTCTGCGGAGCGGAACTCCGGGTGAGGCCGACTATACCGCCGCCTCGATTGAGGTGTTGGAGGGGCTCGAGCCGGTGCGCCGCCGCCCGGGCATGTATATCGGCGGAACCGACGCCAACGCCTTGCACCATCTCTTCGCCGAGGTGATCGACAATGCGATGGACGAGGCGGTCGCCGGCCATGCGACTTTCATCGAGGTCTCGCTGGAGGAGAGCGGCTTTCTGAGCGTGCTCGACAACGGGCGGGGCATGCCGGTCGATCCGCACCCGAAATTTCCCAAGAAGTCGGCGCTTGAAGTGATCATGACGATGCTTCACGCAGGCGGCAAGTTCGACAGCGGCGCCTATGAAACCTCAGGCGGCCTGCACGGCGTGGGCGTCTCGGTAGTCAATGCGCTGTCGGAAAGGTTGGAGGTCGAGGTCACGCGAGCGCAAACGCTGTATCGCCAGACTTTTGCGCGCGGACAGCCGACCTCGGCGCTGACCATCGTCGGCAAGGCGCCGAACCGGCGCGGCACCAAGGTTCGCTTCTTGCCTGATCCGCAGATCTTCGGCGCGAAAGCCCGCTTCGATCCAGCGCGCGTGTTCAAGATGGCGCGGTCGAAGGCCTACCTGTTCGGCGGGGTCGAAATTCGCTGGCGGTGTGCGCCCTCGCTGCTCGGCGACGAGGCCAAGATCCCGGCAGAGGCGGCTTTCCATTTTCCGGGTGGCCTCAGGGATTATCTCACGGCCGACATCGGAGATCAGGAACTCGTCGTCGATCAGGTCTTCGCGGGCCGCGTGGAGAAATCCGGCAAGCACGGCTCGGTCGAATGGGCGATCGCATGGCTCGCCTGCGATGACGGCTTCGTCCATTCCTATTGCAACACCATCCCGACGCCCGATGGCGGAACCCACGAGGCCGGTCTCCGCTCCGCGCTGCTGCGAGCACTGAAGGATCACGCGGACCGCATCGGGCAGGCCAAGCGCGCGAGCGCCCTCAGCACCGATGACGTCATGGCCAGCTGCGCCGCGCTCATTTCCGTCTTCATCCGCGAACCGGAATTCCAGGGCCAGAACAAAGGCCGCTTGCAGACCGCGGAAGCCGCTCGGCTCGTCGATAGCGCATTGCGCGACGCCTTCGATCACTGGCTCGCGGCAGCGCCCAGCCAAGCGGCAAAGCTTCTCGACTGGTCGATCGAACGCGCCGAAGAACGCGTTCGACGGCGCATGGAGAAGGATGTCGCGCGCAAGAGCGCAGCGCGCAAGCTGCGTTTGCCGGGAAAGCTCGCCGACTGCACGAACTCGTCCGCGCAGGGCTCTGAGCTATTTATCGTGGAAGGCGATTCTGCCGGGGGTTCCGCAAAGCAGGCGCGGGACCGGGCCTCGCAGGCCGTCTTGCCGCTGCGCGGCAAGATTCTCAATGTGGCCTCCGCCACACGCGACAAACTCGCCCAGAATCAGCAGCTCGGCGACCTCTTGCAGGCGCTTGGCGCGGGGTCGGGCGCCCAATATCGCTCTCGGGATTTGCGGTACGACAAGATCATCATCATGACCGACGCCGATGTGGACGGCGCCCACATCGCCTCCCTGTTGATCACGTTTTTCTATCGCCAGACGCCCCAACTGATCCAAGAAGGCCATCTCTATCTGGCCGTCCCTCCCCTCTACCGGCTAACGCAGGGAGCAAAGTCGGTTTACGCCCGTGACGATGCGCATAAGGATCAGTTGTTGAAGTCGGGCTTTACCGGTCGCGGTCAAATCGAGGTCAGCCGTTTCAAGGGACTCGGGGAAATGCCTACCCGCGATCTGCGCGAAACAACAATGGACCCCGCCAAGCGCACGCTGCTTCGCGTCGCCGTGGTCGAGGCGGATAGCGACGCCACGTCCGAAACGGTAGAGCGGCTGATGGGATCAAAGCCGGAGGCGCGGTTTGCCTTCATCCAGGAGCGCGCTCCGAAGGCCGTCGAGCTCCTCGACGTTTGACTGGCGAACTGGAATTCAGAAGGCTTGTCGCCTTTCGTCTGCCTCCAGGCGCATGAAATACTTCCTGTCGATAGGCTGAACCGTCTGGAAACGGCACTGCAAATGCGCTATGTTGCGTGCAGTGGGGTCCGTTTGTCTTTTGCAAACGGGCGGGCGAGCTATCGATGATTCAAGTGGTTGATCTTGTTGCGACGCGGAGGGCGGAGACCTTCCGGACGTTTCTCGCGACAAGACGCGTTGAATCGTCCCGGACACTCTCTTTGGCCGCCGAAGGACCTCGACTTGACAGCTACGGACGCTGATTTTCGGGTCCAACCGCCGACGGCCGGCCGGAGGGAACTCTGAGAGTTTCGCCGGCAATCCGGCGATCGCGAGGGGCGGCGATGCGCCTCGATCAGTTGGGTTTTTCGTTGGAGAATTTGGAATAACATGAGCAAGGGTAAGGATTTCCGAGCGCCGCGAAAACGCGGCTTCGATGATGATGGACCGATGTCCTATGAGTCGAAGCCTCGGCAGTCGCGCGGTTACGGCGGCGCTCCCGACGGAGGCTATGGGGGGCCGCCGGCCGGCGGCGCCGCGCCTGCGCAGATCAATCCGGGCGCGCCGGCGGTCGACGCGGTCGTGAAATGGTTCAAGGCTGATAAGGGGTACGGCTTTGTCGAGTTGGCGGGCGGCCAAGGCGATGCGTTCCTGCATGCGAACGCGCTGCATGGAGCGGGGCACGAGACGGTCCCCTCAGGCGCTAAACTTCGCGTGCAGGTGGGCGCCGGCGCGAAAGGCGCTCAGGTCACCCGCGTGCTCGAGGTCGACACATCAAGCGCGGTCGAGCGGCCGCAGCGCTCGTTTGGCGACGCGCCAAGACCGCGCCGTGTCGCCCCCGATCCGTCCACAGCGGTGTCGGTCACCGGTCGGGTCAAATGGTTCGACGACGCCAAGGGCTTCGGCTTTGTTGCGAGCGAGGACGGGAGCAAAGACGTCTTCGTCCACATCTCGATCCTCGGTCCGGCGGGCATATCGCACCTCGCGGAGGGTCAGCAGGTCAACATGCGGGTCGTCGACACGCCGAAGGGACGCGAGGCGATTTCGCTCTCGATCTGAACGAGGCCCCACCGGGGGTGTCGAAATTGGAGCGCGGCGCGCGGCGTCGCGCTCTTTGCGTTCGCGAGCCCGGGGAATGGCGCGCCACGGGGCGTGACCCGCAGCCAAAAAGGTTGAGCCATGCAGTCTTCGCGCGATATTCACCGCCTCATCGAAATCATGGCCGCGCTTCGCGATCCGGCAGGCGGTTGTCCCTGGGACGTGCAACAGACATTCGCATCGATCGCTCCTTTCACGATTGAAGAGGCCTACGAGGTCGCGGACGCGATTGAGCGCGGCGAAGCGGACGACATGCGGGACGAGTTGGGCGATCTGCTGCTACAGGTCGTCTTCCACGCCCGAATGGCGGAGGAAGCGGGACTGTTTGACTTCGGGGCCGTGGTCGAGGCCATTACTGCGAAGCTTGTCCGCCGCCATCCTCATGTCTTCGGCAATGCTGAGAGCCTGGACTCTGAAGCGGTCAAGGCGTTGTGGGGTCGAATAAAGGCCGACGAAGAGCGTCTTCGCATCGAAGCCCGCGCGTCGGCCGGTCTCGCCCCGGAAGCGCCTGGCGGCGCGCTCGGCCGCGTTCCGCTGGCGCTGCCGGCGCTGTCGCGCGCGTTGAAACTGCAGGAGCAGGCCGCAAAGGTCGGGTTTGACTGGAACGATGTCCGAGCAGTGCTCGCGAAGCTTCGGGAGGAGATTGCGGAGGTCGAAGCCGAGGTTAGCGGCGGTTCGCACGAGGCGCTGTCCGACGAGGTCGGCGACCTCCTCTTTGCAGTCGCGAACCTGGCTCGCCACCTGGACGTGGACCCTGAGGCCGCGCTGCGCGCCGCCAACGCCAAATTCGCGCGGCGATTCGCCCACATCGAACATCGACTGGCGGAAAGCGGGCGAAAGCCGGAAAGCGCCGACCTCGAGGAAATGGAGGCGCTTTGGGTCGAAGCCAAAGAGCTCGAGCAAATGAGGCGATGAGGATGCCGCATCTGGCGCTTCTGCGGGGCGTCAACGTAGCCGGCTCGCATCGGCTGCCAATGCGGGAACTTGAAAGCGCCTTCATATCGGCTGGGGCGAGCGCGGTCGCGACTTACATTCAGAGCGGTAACGTCATTTTTGATTCGAACCGTCCCGCGGACACGTGCGTCGATGCTGCGAAGGAGATCGAAGCCCGGTTCGGGTTCCGGCCGGCGATCATATGGCGCACCGCTCACGCATGGCGCGCGATGGTCGAGGCGAACTCGTTCCTCGCGGCGGGCGCAGCGGTCGAATCCCTTCATGTCGCATGCCTCGAGAGCGCGGCGCCCGCCGCGGCTACGGAGCTCCTTGACCCAAGAGCCTTCCTGCCGGATGAACTCATTGTCGCGGACGCTCACGCTTACCTGAGGCTTCCAAACGGCGTGGCCCGAAGCGCCCTCACCAACGCGCGGCTGGACAAGGCGCTTGGAACAGTTTCCACAATTCGTAGCTGGCGCACGGCGATCCGCTTGCTCGAGTTGCTGGCAGCCTGATCGCGGAGGGCCCGTTCAGACGGCGGGTGGTCGGTGGAGCTCGGGCTCGCCCGCGGAGCAGCCGAAAACCGTCGCCCGTGAAGAACTCTCTCAGGCCGATTTGGGGATACTGTCCTGGCTTGTCGCGGCGGTGAGTGCAGCCAGGATTATGGACAACAAGAGAGCCAGCCATTCGAGCAGGCGGCG
>Ga0209040_10004324_pt1 | contig 10747 bp, 18 predicted proteins | sample BogFormECP12_OM3_FD_188240 | JGI IMG/M metagenome (GOLD analysis project Ga0209040, IMG submission 188240) | Bog forest soil microbial communities from Calvert Island, British Columbia, Canada - ECP12_OM3 (SPAdes) (version 2) | ecosystem: Environmental > Aquatic > Freshwater > Wetlands > Bog ... | reverse complement strand
GTCGAAGGGCCGCAGCTTACTGGATTTGCACGCAGTTGATCGCGCCATACGCCGTCGGCGCGGCGCCGGTGAATGCAGCCTGGATCACCAGATATTCCACGGTCGGACCGACCGAGTTGACAATCGCCGGCCCAGTCACGCCGCCGCCGACAGTCGCGCCGGCCGAAACCGCGTATTGCGTATAGCCGCCGGCGGGCGCGGTCGGTAAGGTCGCGCTCACGGTATTGAACGCCGCGATTGCCGACGGGAACGTGGTGCCGGCCGCGGTGTCAATCACCTGCCCGTAGCAGACGAATTTCCCAAAGGGCAAGGAAATCGACGCCAGGTTGTAGGGCGTCGCCGTGACGGTATAGGTGACCGCGTTGGCGAGCAGCACCGTGGTTGTGTAAGTGTCGCCGATCAGTGCCGCGGCCGGACCGCCGATCAAGGCGACCGCGGCGAAGAGTACGGCGAACAGCGCCCGGTTCAGCTTGTCCCAGAGTTTCATGTTCATTCCTCGAGTTGTAGTCTTGTGACCGGGGTTTCGTGACGTCACGCTTCGGAGTGGGCGGTCAGTTGCCGGGGATCGAGCCGGCGGTGATCACCTGGTTCGCGATGCCGATGCCTTCAAAGCCGAGAAGCAGGTTCGCGCCCGCGTTGACCGCGCCCGTCGGACGGACGGTGAACTGCATGTTGCCGAAGTTGTTCGTGTTGATCGGCTTGTCGCGGAAATCGAACATATAAGTGCCCTGCGGCCAGTCGTCCTTCATGTAAATGCGCGTGCGGAGCGCGGCCATCTTCGGGTCAAACTGCCAGACGTTGGTCAAGTTGGCCGTCTGTAGCTGGAAGAGCGAAATGTCGGTGCCGGCGGTGACGGTGCCCGCGTTGTCGTAGATCATGGCGAGGGACTGCCACGCCCGGAAGTTGGGGAATGGGATCGGGAAGTCCTGGCCGGTCGTGAGGCCGGTCATCGAAGTGTTCGTCAGAAGATACATCTTCGACAAGTCTTGCGCCGGCAGAACCGGGCCGTTCGCGGTGAACGGCAACTGGTCAAGATAGTTCTGATGGACGGTCACGACCAGGGTCGTGATCACGTCGTTGGTCAGCGTCGCACTCGAGTTTTTGTAGACGCCTGTCGTCACGTCCGTGGCAGCCGACGACTGGAAAAAGTTGGGATTGACGGTTATCTGGAGGTTCATCGTCGCCGAGACGACCGAAGTATAAATCGCGCCGCGCAGGTCAACATCATTGTAGGCGCACGGGACTTCGTACACCATGTTGATGGTGCCGGTCGACGCCGCAATCGACGCCGTCGCCGAAATGACGCTGAACACGGATTTCGCGTTCATCGGACTGTCGTTGGTGAAACACGCGCCCCAGACGCTTGGTGCTGGCTGGAAAGACGCCATGCCGCCGGCCGCGAGCCCCGCGAAGAACCCCTGCTTGTAGCAAGAGAGCATCCACAGGTGCCAGCCCGTGGTATTGATGCGGGTGTAGTTGGCCAGGTCGTTCAGCACGATGTTGCTCAAGACGTTGGCCGGCCCGAGCTGCGGGTTCAGCGTCGCCGTGTCGGTCGTAATCGTGAGCGTAATCGCGAGTTCAATCCAGAACTTCTTGGTGAAGCCGACCTGGCGAACCGGGACGTTGATCACGGTGCCGGGGGTCACAGCCGAGAAGGTGTTTGAATAGATCGGCTGCCACATATTGAGCGCTTGCTGCAGAACAGCAACTCGAGCAGCCATATTCAATTGCTGCGCTTGCGCGGCAGCCTGAGCAGCGGACATCTGTGTCGGGGCAGCCATTTTTGATCCTTCTTTACTGGTTGGCGTTGGTGACGACTAGCTGCGCGCCAATATAAGCGACCGCAACCATAAGGAACATGATAATCCACGAGAGTGGATTTTTCAGTAGTTCCCAGTTGACCAGAGTGGGCATTTCAGCCTCCAAGCCTGGTCGGCCCGCTGCCAACGGCAGTTCGGAAGGCTTGCGCAATGAAACCGTAGAAGACGAAAGCAATGCTCACCATGAGCACGACAGTGAACCAGTTCACGGCGTTCCAGCGAAGGTAATTATCCACTAGAGTATTCTCCTTGCGGGCGTGATTTTTTCGGGCTTCAGGCGGTCGGCGAAGTTCTGCAAAAGTTCATCAGGCCCCGGAGAAGGCCGCATGTCGTATTGCTTTCGATGATGGACGTTGTACCATTTGGAATGGTAGTCGGGCAATTCGTAATCATGATCAATGGGCAGGTACTCGGAAACTTTTTTCCGGTCTCGCCTGTCCGTGAGATTGAACGTGACAACGTGGTTTGCCTCTGAGAATGCGTATCGGGTCAAATCGACCGGACGTTGGGACAATGAAATGACCGGGATATGTAGTGCCCGGCCCTGTGTGAGTATTCCTTCAAATGCCCCTGTCCTGCCAGTTGGTAGTCGCAAAGCCTCATCAGCGTATAAGCCAATACCTGTTTGACGCCAGACCTTGCCTAACCACTCTTCGACTTTGTCATCATCTGCGACCGGGTTTGGCTTTATATGGTACAAACCCGGTTCCCGTGGTACTTCATCTAGTCCGATTTCACGTCTATTGTCAATGCTATTAAGCAAATCATCCCGCTTGTAATCTATGATGACAAACGGCATTTTGTGGAACGGGGCGACCGAAAGAAGCCACGCGCCAAATGTAGTTTTACCGCTGCCAGTTGAGCCAAGTATTAAAACCCGCTCATCTGGCCGCGGCATAGTAAAAAGTTTTTTGTTACTGGCGACGAACATAGTTCAGTGCGCGTTAAACATCGGAATTGGAATTTCATCTAACATTGCATTGTCCGCTTCGGACTTTGGTCTTGTCAGAGGCGCGGCTCCGTTTGGTCCGCCGGCACGCACGGTAGGCTGTCCAGTGGCGGCACGAGGCGGGGCCGCTGGCGCGGGTTGCACGACCACGGCGGGCGTTCCGGCACGCTTGGCGTCTCGGGCGGCTTTTCGCCTAGCACCAATGGATACCAGACGGGAACCGTACACAATGCCGATAGTAACAACAAGATTGCCAATATCGACAGCCTTCTGTGACGCCTGCATGTCGTAATGTCGCGCGACCGCCGTATAGGACTTCGCGACATATTCAGCCTCTTGCTGCGACAAAACAAGCTCCGGAGCTTGCAACGCAGCGGCAAGCAGAGCGTGAATGCCAGTCAGTGAAAAGACAATACCGTCTACAGAAAGCGTCTTGTCTTTTTGTTTGTTGACGCTGCCGACGGGCCGTCCTTTCTTTTTTCCGGTTCCGGGGCCGGGTTCGGCTCCACTATCGTCACCTCCGGGGCCGGCGGCTCCTCCTTCTTCGGTGAAGATAATCTGTCGAGGATCAATGACGTTTTCTCCAGTATCTCCTTGTGTTCCATGATCTGTTGCTCCAACTTCTGTCGGGCTTCTTGCTCCGATGCGCGCCATGCCGCTACCTCCTGTTTGTGCGCTTCTAACGCCTGCGCGTGGGCTCCATGCGCCGCCGCCAGGGCCATGGCCTCAGTAGTGCGCTCTGCTTCCGCAATCTTGCTCTCGGCGGTTGCTACGGCCGCGGCAGCGCGCTGTGAGGCTGCTTCGTCAATCTGGTCGGCAATCTGAGCCACGTCTGCCATTGTCTTTCTCCAGTTCAAGAACCCGCGCCTCGAGCGCCTCGATTTTCATGACGAGCAAACTGGGGTTCGCCAGGACCGCCTTGAGGCGCATAAGCTCGTGCTCGCTGGCCCAAAATTCGTCGTCGGTCATCGCCGGCCCTGAGATTGTCGAAGGAGCCTGTCCTGAGCCTGTCGAAGGGTAGCCCATTACTCTTCATCCTCGATAAAGACGTGAATAATCAAGGTCGCAAAACTCAGAAGAGCCGACAAAAGCGCGATAATGTCAATGAAATTTGCGGCCTGCTCATGCGTCATAACTCCTTGAATATGAAGGAAATTTTACGGTTTTTCAACCGAATTGTGCAGTGCAGCGCCGCGGGCGTTCACAGATTGTAAACGAACATTAAGGGGCAACTCCGGCCCGCCGGCGAAGTCATTCATCAGCATCTCGAGCCGATCAACCGCCGCCGCGGTGCGCTGATGTGACGCCTCAATCTCCGCTAACTTGGCGGCAATTGTTGGGACCATGTCCATGGCCGCGCGGATCGTGCGCTCGAGCTCGTCGGGATCAATCTGGACGCCAAAACCTTGAAGCGCCATCTTGACAAGAGTGAAAGGGTTCATTGTGATCCTCAAGGGCTTGTGGGCGAGATCAGGGCATAAGAGACGTTTATTTGGATAAAGCCGGTTTGCAACCCGATAGAAACCGTGCCTGGCGTTATTGTACCATAGAGGCTTAATACCTGGCAAATCAAATATAGGCCGTTTTCTTGCAGAATTGTCTGGGTCTTGTAGCTGTCCTGTGAACAATCCGGGTTGATGAAAACGAATTGCTCGCGCAGCGTCAGACCAACGCTGTCATCAAACAAGGTCAATTCTACTTGTTGTGTCCCTTGCGATTGCGTAGCGGAGCACTGGAATAGCTGCATGACAATGTCGGTGATAACATAATATTGCGGTAGCGCCGCAATAGGCAATACGTTGCCTTGCGACCCGACACTGTTTGATCCTACTAACTGTAATGTAAGGTTCGCGTACTTGTCGCCAAGCGCCGGAATGACATATTGCCGGCCTACTCCGACGATGTCACTGATCTGTTGATATCCAAGAATATTAAGAAACTCAGGGCTATCGAACGCGGGGACAGCAAAGTTGCAGAATAGGACTGTTGTCTGCGAGACTGCATCCGTTGTAGGGTGAGCATTGCGATACACAGTACAGTATTGCACGCCCGTAACGACTGGATAATAACCCGAGGAATTTGCAGGGACAGCAACCGTGAACTGGGTATCAGGGAACAGAAGCGTGAGCGAAAAACTGCATCGCGTATTGTCTACATAGACCATTAAGAGTTTGTCAAGAGGCGGGGCGCTACCCTGCGATTGCAAATTTACAACAACAGCATTTCCAGGGTAGTTGAGTATCCAGTCATACTGAGTAGTGACCGCCTTTGACTGGTGCGGTTGCCTAACAATGCGTCCAGTGCTATCGACCGACGCCATAGTTGTCGCCAGCCCTACGGGGACACTATGCAGTGACCCCTTGTAGGGAACGGCGGTAAAATTGTAGCTTGGAAACGTCATTAGGTCGTCCAAACCTGCGGTGCAACCGGGACGTTAAGGAAGGTAAGTTTCACTGGGCCGTAGTTCGTTCCGCCGGCACAAGTGACCTGATAAGGGACTTGCGCGTGACATACGATCGGGACATAACCTTGAAAGTTCTTGGGGAAGATAAGGGTCTGACCACTTTCCAAGAACTTGATAGCAATGGTAGTCGCGTCAGAACCCGATGTGTCAAAATATAGTGTCTGGACATTGTTGATCGTCCCATTCTCATTTTCGAGCACCAGGTCATCGGCAATGACGAGCAATGACGATGTGAAAGGCAAGGTAACAGAAACGTACCTCGCGCCAACTTCGGCATCTGGAATTACGCCGATATTGCAAGGGGCCTGCCGTGGTGCAAATTGTGACATTCGTCTATTCTCCGTCGAAGTAGTGAGGGACCATCATTCGCCGTCGCAGTGATCCACCGCTCTTGGTAAATCTGCGACCCATCTAACATAATTGTTACGCCTTTTGCGATTGTCCGAACCTTCTCATCCCTAAGCAGCCTGGGGAAATCGCCCGGCAACAATCCCGCCGCACCCTTCGACCGGATTGTAGCCTTCAAGTCCTTGTCTGTATAGCAGTAAAGCTTTTTGCCCGCAATCTCTACCTTGGGAAATACCTTCTCAGGTTTCCAGCACCCAAGCTCCGAGCCATGTATTCTCACGGCATAGGGCTCTAGTCCTGCGGGAACCTCTCTACTATTTCCAAGTGAACGACAAATAATGCTGTCAGTATCGCAATACAGAGGATCAACAGCGTGATATAGAGCGTAGAGTAATTTTGCTCTTGCCGCACCTGTAATGCTCGCACCTGTCGCAGAATTGTGAAATCTAAGTTGATCACGGGGACCGCGGAGACGGTAGCTTCCGGGGATTTTTCTTCCTGTGTCTGGGTCTGTTCGCTCGTCATCCCATAGGTCCTTCTTTTTGCGCCAATGTTTCATGCCGATCATAGGATAGCGTGTGTATGTGCAATCCTCTTCCGGGGCGGGATCATTCTCATCTAGCCACCATTCCCGATGGAAGTTGCGCGGGTTCTGTACAAACTTTCCATAGGCATTATTCAGGAAGAGCTTGATCATGAGGGCTTCAAGATTAAGGCGACGATACTCCGGGTTTTCACTATAGCACGGGTCACTCTTCTCATGCGCGCTCAATAGGACTTTAAGCTCTGCACGGCGGATATAGGCAGGAATGACGAAAGCGGAAAAATCTGTTTGCTTGTCGCAGTCGATTGTGGAAATGATCTCAACATCGGAGATGAGGTCGCAAGCGACCGCAACACGATATTCATGAATAGTAGTACGGAAATCACCATGAGCAATGTCAGCAGTAGTCGCCAGCATTCCATTAACAACCGCGTGCTGCAATAGAGCACCGTGATTGCGACAGCGAAGATGAACAAAACATGTAGCATCGGAGATGTCCTTTCTTTGGTGAAACGTATCCACGCCTCCTATGGGATGTTGGCAATGAGCCATAACATCAGGATACATAGAGTTAACGTCGAATAGAGTGTAGTCACCAAGTGAGCCGCCATAGAATACGCCCCGTCCCTGTAGGCATTCCACGCGCCCGCCGAAAACGTATCCCTTCCCATTAGGCCTGCCATAAGTGTCCTTGTGGTAATAATTCGTGTCTACGCCCCGGATTACGCCGTCGAAATGCTCGGACAAGCGCGAATACACACAAGTTTTTCGGATTTCCTTGTTAGCCGCCTGGCCGATGCTGATGCAGTTGCCGTTCTTCTCAATGAAGTCCTTTACCAGTTCAAGAAGATTTACACAATCACTCTCACAGTAATCAAGTATCTCCCGTTTGTGCGCCTCCCGGTTCTCTTTCGACATGTTGGAATACTCTATCTTCTGCTTGTCGAAGGTCGCGAGCTTGCTAGGAAAAATGTGCAAACTGTCTCGGATTTCATGCTGCTCATCCGCCCCAGCACGTGCGGACATCAGCGAAGAACCCTTGCGCATGATTGAACCACGAATGTATTTTATCAGCAACATCCAGTCAAATTTTCCTCCATTGTGCGCGTAAAATGTGGAAGGATACTTGATCTCATCAAATACCTCCATGATCCTTGCCTTGAAATCATCGTCAGACTGTTCGGGTTCCTTCCACAAACGGATTGCCCCATGGCGATGATTAAAGAAAACAACGCAGAATGGCTGCACGTAAGTACAAGCGACGTTGTCAAACGGGTCAGTTTCCATGTCAAAGACCCATGTGTTGTCGAGCCGACGTTGGCGAGCAGCACTGCGCTGGCGACGCATCCGGTCTTTACTGGTTGACATTTTCAGTCCTCACCTCCACAAACCGAATGAACTTTTGCCACTTGTCAGCACGGTAGTGTCCGCCCTCGTGCTGATACGAAACCATATAATCGACCATATCCTGGTAGTTTTGCCACGACGGCCCGATTTGGTTTGAGCCGATCACAACCGACCACTCGCCCTTGCGAGAGGCTTGCACAGCGGCCAGATCGGCATTCGTGGGAAGTATCTCTGACTTAACCCGCTTGCCGTTGACGACACTATAGGTTACTAGCTTGCCAGTCTCGCGATTGAACCGAACGGAAGCCTTTTGACCCGCCGGCTTAGGTACAATGATGTGGCCGCGCGAAACTCGCGCCCTGTCCCCGAATACCTCCTTGACTTTCTTGCCCGTCAACCAATGCCAAATCCGGCGGAAAATCGACTGACCCTCGATCACATCGCGGTGATCCCTGATCAATTTACGCAAAGCTGGCGTTGGTTTGAGGGACCTGGTCTTGCCTTTGTAGAACCCTTTGCGACGTAATACCGCCATGTCATGATGAAATTCTTTGGCCTTCTGCTCTCTAATCCGAGCATTGTCCCGAGACGATGCGACTTTTTTCTTATGCTTTGCCATGGCGCCCGTTCCCCATCCGCGTTGAAAAGGAAACAGGACTACGGTAGTTTGAACCCGCTGGCTTGAAAGTTAAAAATGCAACTGCTACAGTTGGTGAAGCCTGAGCTAATAATATTTAATGTAAGACCGCGTTGTAGCAGTAATGGCGAGGGAAATGAACGACGATACTGGCCAGATATGCCTACAACGAATACACCCGCCGCTGCCGGGAAAGCTATTGGCGTGAAAACAGCAATCTGGTTGCCCGCACCAGTTTGAAAGGAAAAATTCAAACTGACCTGCCCCGCCGCAATAGCAACCAAGTCTAGTGCTGAAAACTCAAACTCATTCAGGGCGTAGTTGCCCGCCGCCAATAACGTAGTGTTGGTCGGAACAATGTGGTTTACCTGCACGACAAAAAGAACTTGGCTCATGGATACGGGACCTTAAAACCACTGATCGAACAAACATACGAAAGCGTAGCTAGGTTTGCAGAGAAATTTAATGTAACTAATTGCAACCCTACAGGACCATCAGCAACCTGTAAGGGCGATGGAAATACACGATGCGACTTGGCAGTAGTCAAACCAGGAATAAGACCTTGTATCCCCGCCGCCGGCGCTATTACAAACGGAGTGAGAATAGATAGGTTGCCGCCGCCAGTAGTTTGTAACTTGACGTCGCCGGAAACCGCCTGCCCGGCAAGAGCCCCCGCGCCAGTGATAAGATAGAGTACAGTAAGCTCAATCTCATTTATGAATAACACCTGCGAAGCGGAAGCAGCTAAAACTATATGCGTCGTGCCAGGTGACGCGTCGGCAAATTCGTTAATAGAAAGCATCTGCGACATGGCTGCTTCACAATGCAGCTAGTTGTGTGGTCGCCTGGTCTATCATAAAGTTGTAGGCGGCAATGAGTTGATTTAGAATGTGATTTGTTTCGGCTTGATTGAAAGGAAGAAAGACACTGTAAAGGGCTGATCCCTGGCCAATCGTGACTTGGTTTATGGTTTGGTTAGCCGTAATGATAGCCTGAAGAGAGGCGACGGCGGCGGTAAGCATATCAATTTCATCTGCCAGGCGACCGGCCTCGTGGCCCTGCGCAACTGTTGCCATGGTAATAACTCCGGGGAAGGGTAGTTAAGGAAGGATAACCCAAGCTAAAACCGCGGCCTTGAACGCGGGACCGCGCGTAAGGGCGACCCAAATAAGAAAGACGGCCGCGGCAAGCAAGGCGACGGTGAGATAGGGGTCAGAGAATGACTTGATCTTGCCGACGACTGGTTGCTCGAATTGTGGGAAAAAATCCGTGATCACGGTTTGCGGGCCTTTCTTAAACGGGCCTTGTTGTACTCGTTGTGATAATCACGCTCGCGCGCATCACGCTCTATGCGCCGCTCTTCGACCGTCTGATCACAAGCATGTCGGAATTTAGAAAGACGCACGTAATACCGAAAGGACAAGGGCAAAACATACACTGGCCCATCGGGGAATTTGTCTAGGAAAACCATAATCGAACCTTTCATGAGGAAAGTCAACAGGTTACAAATTTCAGGAAATGTAACCTGCCGTGAAATGTGAATTAGTCGCGAGGAACCATGAGATTGTCGTTGAAGACTTTGTTCAAGCGGTCACACTCACGAGTGGCTGCGCGCTCTGAAGTGTAGGCATATAACTGCCCCGACCTGGAACGACGAACTAGCTGGTTTGTGAAAGTGTCCCGAATAAAGTGTTTATACGAACCCATAAGAGGAACGTAACGGACGACGATAGGGTCCTCGGTCATTTCAACCATTCCTCAAACTTGGCCTCGAGGATTGCCATACGCGCTTCAAGGGCACGCATACTAGCAGCAACTCCGCCAGCGCGCATCGCAATAGGACCGACAATTTGTAGGCGAAGCTTGGCCACCTGGCCGAGCGTGACGCCGCATAAAACGGATACACTCTCGTCATCATGACCGGCATCATATTCTGCGGTCTCGCCAACCTTACGACACACTTTCTTGATAGCCTCGCCCACAGCAACCGCTTGCGCGAACGTCATGTGAACTGTACCTTGCCTTCCTGCCATGGTCTTTTTCTCCTGTACTGGGGGTTGTGAGTATTCGACTAGAGAGGTGTTCTGTAATTCTATGTTATTGCCATTAGCGCATAGCAATACAAGTAAGGTCATCAGGTCTCTTCCTCCGCCTGTTTAATGTAAGCCACAATCCAAGTAACCAATACGCGATTACGATTGAGATTGCGCTCCACTAATAGTTTATCGAATTTGTCGGCAACCTCACTCTCAAGCGCAAGGCCAATGAACCGACGTTTGCGTGGTGGACGTTTGAACACGGCATCCGGCAAATCTGGTAGGCCTTTTTCGTCACTCATCACCATCCCTTTGCTTCGTTCCCGACATGGGTGCTAAACTGCACATGATGTTCGCCTTATCAAAATAGATCGGACGTACCTCTACAGCCCGCTGAGTACATGCTTGCGCAGTAGCAAACTGTTCAAGCAGTAAAATGTGGTGCGTATTAAACCACATTATTAGCAAGATCCATTTCATCTCCGCTCCTCCTTTGATACCCAACCTTACACTAATTTGTATCGAAGTCCAATCACAAAAGCGTGAACGTACATGGTGGAGTGGGTTTAATGGAGTGTGCGCATACCGAACGAACATTTGTT
>Ga0209040_10004322_pt1 | contig 10749 bp, 11 predicted proteins | sample BogFormECP12_OM3_FD_188240 | JGI IMG/M metagenome (GOLD analysis project Ga0209040, IMG submission 188240) | Bog forest soil microbial communities from Calvert Island, British Columbia, Canada - ECP12_OM3 (SPAdes) (version 2) | ecosystem: Environmental > Aquatic > Freshwater > Wetlands > Bog ... | reverse complement strand
GCTACGCCTGGGGAGACTTCCTGCCGTACGTCAAGGGCGGCTGGGCTTGGACCGACTCGACCGTCACCCATTACCAGGAACTCGGCACGATCGGCGGCCTGAACCCCAATCCGCTTCCGGTTACTGAACAGGCGGGACTTTACCGCGGCGGCTGGACGATCGGTGGCGGTCTCTCCTACCATTTCTGGTCGAATTGGGAAGTTTTCGGCCAGTATATGTACGCTAATTATGGAACCGCGAGCCTTAACTACATCTCGTTGCAGCGCGACACGCGTAGCTCGCTCACCTCGAATGCGATCACCGGCGGCGTGAACCTCAAGTTCTGATCGCCGGATCCCTCCGGGGGGATTGCGCTTTTCGAGGCCGGCCCTCCGATAAAGGCGGACCGACGCTCCGGCAATATGACGGCGTGACGCGAGGGGGTCTCGCGGACCACAGCCGCTTGAGTCCTGGCCGAGCTTCGCGATCGTCTGCGCTTGCGGAGCCGGCGCCCAAGGTCCAAAATCCCGGCTGACGCGGCGAGAGCCGCGCGTGGTCGGGAGCAACGCCATGGCGAGCGGCAAGACCTTCCCCTTGAACGCCTGGTATCCTGCGGCTTGGAGCCACGAAATCCAGCCCGCGCTCGCCGCTCGAACGATTTGCGGCAAAGACATCGTGCTTTATCGCCGCTCCGACGGCGGGGTCGCCGCGCTCGAGGACGCCTGCTGGCATCGGCTGCTGCCGCTATCGATGGGCCGTCTTGCCGGCGATCAGGTGGTCTGCGGCTACCATGGGCTAGTGTACAATTCCTCGGGCCGGTGCACTCACATGCCCGCCCAGAAAACAATCAACCCTTCCGCCTGCGTGCGCGCATATCCGGTGACGGAGCGCCACCGCCTCATCTGGGTCTGGCCGGGCGATCCGGCTCTGGCCGACCCCGCCGCCCTGCCCGACTTCCACTGGAACGACGGGGCCGAATGGAAAGGCGAGGGCGGCACTTTCTATGGCCTCAAATGCGACTACCGCCTTGTCATCGATAATTTGATGGACTTGACGCACGAGACCTACGTTCACTCCGACAGCATCGGCCATGACGCGATCCTGGATACGCCTTTCGAAGTCACCCACACCGATCGCTCGGCCACGATGACGCGCTGGATGGTCGACATCGAGCCCCCGCCGTTTTGGGGCAGGCAACTGGGGAAGCCCGGCCGCGTCGACCGATGGCAGATCGTCACCTTCCAGGCGCCGGCGGTCGTGGTCGGGGATGTCGGGGTCGCTCCGACAGGAACCGGCGCGCCTGAGGGCGATCGGTCGAAGGGCGTCAACGGCGCTTTTCTCGCGGCCATCGCGCCCGAGAGCGAGACGAGCTGTCACTATTTCTGGAATTTCGTTCGCACCTTTCGGACCGAAGACGCCGAGCTCACGCGCGACCTTCAGCGCGCCCACGTCAACAACGGCAGAGGCGTCTACGATCAGGATCACGCCGTCCTCGAGGCGCAGCAGCGCGCGATCGACAGGAATCCGCGATCGCCGTTCTATAATCTCAATATCGACGCAGGCGCCTTATGGGCGCGGCGCATGATCGATCGAATGCTGGCGCGGGAAGAGGAAAAGAGCGCGCCCGACCGGGCGGCGGAATAGGCGTGGGCCGATGGCCGAGGCGATCGATTGGCGCGAAGGCGTCATCCGCGCGACGCGGGACCTGACGCCCCGCGTCCGCCTAATCGAGATCGAGCCCAAGGGCGACTTCGTCCAGCCTTCTCCCGGCAGCCACATCAACGTCTCTGTCATGATCCGGGGTCGCGCGGACGTCCGCTCGTACTCGATCGTCGGCCCGTGTTCGGACGGGATCTATAGGATCGCCGTCAAGTTGCTCGCCGACACTCGCGGCGGATCGGCCTATATGTGGAGCCTTGTCCCTGGATCGAGGCTGACGCATTCGGCGCCGGCCAACCATTTCGGATTGGCCCTCGGCAGGCCCGACTACCTGCTGCTCGCCGGGGGCATCGGCGTGACGCCGATCTTCTCCCACGCCCTTGCGCTCGCCGAAGCGGGCGCGCGTTTTCGCGTGGTCTACGCCTGCAGGAGCCGCGGCGACCTCGCGCTCGCGCACGAACTCGAGGCGAGCGTCGGCGAACGCCTCGACATCGTTCTGACCGAAGAAGGCCGGCGGGTCGACATCGCAGCAGCCATCGCTCGCCTCGATCCGCAAGGCGAATTCTACGTCTGCGGCCCGATCGGCATGCTGGAGGCGGCCAAGCGGTGCTGGGGAGCGAGCGGGCGGCCGGCGGACCGGCTGCGCTTCGAAACCTTTGGCAGCAGCGGACAATTTCCTTCCGTTCCGTTCACCGTGAGGATTCCGAGGCTTGGCAAGGAGATCGTCGTTCCCGCGAACCAAAGCATGCTCGAGGCGCTCGAGGCGTCGGGGGTCGAGATGATTTTCGACTGCCTTCGGGGCGAATGCGGTCTTTGCGCCTTGCCGATCCTTAAGGCGGATGGACCGGTCGATCATCGCGACGTGTTTCTGAGCGAGGCCGAGAAAGCTCAGAACGCGAAGCTCTGCACCTGCGTCTCGCGCGTCTGCGGCGGCGCGATCAGCGTTGACACCGCCGACCGGTGACACGGCATACCTCGGTGCGCGAACGCAAAGGAGCCTAGCCGCAAGCGAGGCCGCCATCGGCCAAAAGTTGCGCCCTGACGAGCGCCAAATTGGCGTAGATAGGCACGCCGAGCGCGACCGTCGTCAACCGAGCAGGAAATGCACGAACTGGGCCCCATTAAAATAGGTCTGGTAATCCGTGCCGGTGACCATGAGCAACGCGCGCTTTGCTTGACTATCAAGGTCTCGGCGCGTTGATTTGACTATGACCTGGCCAATTTGGTGAGGCAAACTTGCTGACGCCGGTGGGCTTCTGGAGCTACGCGCGACAGGACGACAATCACAGCGACGGCCAGCTGAGCGAGCTGCGTGCGATCGTGGGCAAGGCGATCAATTTGCGCCGCGGCGAGGAGGTCAGGCTCTTTCAGGACACCGAAGCGATTCCGATCGGCCCCGATTGGGAAGCGACGATCGAGAGCACCATCGCGCAGACGACTTTCTTTATTCCCTTGGTCACGCCCAGATTCTTGAAGAGCGAGCACTGCCGCGATGAATTCAAGGCGTTCCGGCGACGCATGGCGGCGATGGGCCGACACGACCTGATCTTTCCGGTTCACTACGTCGACGTTGACCGGATCGCCCCAACAGAAACCGCCTTTGGCGACGAGCTCCTCGCACTGCGCCGCCAGCAATGGCTCGACTTTCGACCTTTGCAGTATGAGGACATAAAGTCGCCGAAAGTCAGGCGGTGGGCGGACACCCTCGCGGCCAGCGTCTTGAGCGCAATGACCGGCGCGCCTTCGCCCCAGCCTGCGCCAGCACGAACGCCGCCGCCCGCGTCTTCGCCGCGACAGGAACCAGCTAAGACGTACGCCGCCGCGAGCAACGAGAGGGTCATTGGGAGCACTGCTGCTTCCCTTCCCGCCGCCGCCGTCCGGGCTATAAGACGTTTCTCCCTGCTCGGTCTTGAGTTTGAGCTAAATTTGAACGATATTGTGGTCATAACACTGTTGACAAGCAGCGCCTGGTTCTTGTTGGTGCTAGCCCCTAACAACTTTGATTTAAATCGAGTCAATTTTAACTATGACTTTGTCTATCAGTACCTTGGCATCCTACTGTTATCGTCTTTTGTTAGGATTACAACTTTTCTTAGCTACATTTTGTTTTTGTTTTTGTTTTATGTTTTGTTTAGAATTTTCTCGATGCAGTTCTTATTGCCCGACAGTGGGAGTATGAACCAGCTTTTGCATGGAAATACAGCGATGTTCTAGCCTATTCTATGCTGCATAAATATTTTTATTTATTTGTTATTCCGACCTTCGTTTCGAGGGCGCTCTACGCGATATTTCGCTAGAGTAGGTTCTCCGACCAGCTTGACCCACCTCGATCCGTCATCGCAGGGCTTGACTGGCATGACCCGGCGATCGCGGGGACCCCGTCGCAGAGCACGCTCACGTCCCCGCGATGATCGCCTTTAGGAAAGCGACATGGCGGGCGAAGGCGGCTCTGCCTTGCGGGCTCGCCTTGACGGTCGTGCGCGGACGCCTTGCGACGAAGGCCTTGGTCACCTCCACATAGCCGGCGCGGGCGAGATGATCGAGATGGGCGCCGAGATTGCCGTCTGTGGCGCCGGTGAGGCTTTTCAGGCGCGCAAAGTCGAGACCCTCCTCGTCCGGAGCGAGCGCGGTCAGCGCGGCCATCACCCGGAGCCGAACGGGCTGGTGGATGACATCGTCGGGTCCCTCCATCGCTTAGGCCCGCCGCATCCAAAGCCCGCAGAGCATGAAGCCGAAGCCGGTGACGAAAGCCTGCCAGAGAATGAAAGCCTCACCCGACCAGAAGTAGCCGATGAGGATGAGCGCAGTGAGGCCGAGGCCGATGACGGAGAAGGCCGCGCCGAACCATAAGCCCGCGAGCGCGTAGCCGAACAGGAAGAGCGTCGGCCAGAACGCCATCTCTTCGCGCGGCCCGAACTGCCCGAGAAGGTCCGACCAGATCCAGCCGAAGGCGTAGAAGAGCGCGAAGGCCGCGAGAATCCTGAATGGGAAACGGGAAACAGGCGAAGCGCCGTTGCGCAGCAGCGCGAGTGTGCCGGCGACGCCGATGAGGTCGATGAGAAACCACCGCGGGCCGAACCATCGAGGCCCGACCGCGATGAGAATGTCCCGCACGAGATCGACGACGCCCCACAGGATGATGCAGAGCGCGGCGCTGCAGTAGATGCGCGACTGCTTCACCCTGGCGACGACGGTCTCGACGTCGGCGAGCATCGCGGCGGCTTCGTCGGAGCGAATGGTCATGCCGTCCCCGCCGGCGAAGCGCCAGCGCCCGGTCCGGGCGCGTCCGGCTTCGGCAACAGGCCGAGGCGGCGGCAAAGGAAGAAGAGCCGACGTCCCTGCGTGAGGCTGAGCGCGATCATGAGGCCGAGCGTCACGCTGCCGATGACGGAGCGCAGCGCCATCGCCTCGAGCATCGGCAGCGTCCAGACCATCCAGACGTAGAAGGCGGCCTTGAGAAAGAAATAGCCGGCCCAGACCAGCGTGAAGAGGCGAAAGAAGGCGCGAACTTCGCGCGTTGCGGGAAAGGTCCACCCGCGCTGCTCGGCGACCTCCTGGATGATCGGCTTTTCTCCCAGCGCTCCGGCAATGAAGGCCATGCCCGTCGCGACGTTGGTCACCGCCGCCTCGTATTTGAGCATGAACGGCGAGGTTGTGGCGAGATCGATCAGGCCAAAGACGAGGGTGAGCCCGCTCGTCAGGAGAAAGAGCCGGGTGAACTTGAGGCTCTTCCATCGGCGCCAGGCCGCGTCGGCGATGATGGCGAGGAGCGAGCCGAGAATCGCGGGCTTAACGCCGAGCGTCAGTGCGAGGGACCAGAAGACGATCAGCGGACCGAATTCGGTGAGGACGAAGCGGGCCGTGGCGGCAAGCTTCGGCATGGAACGCTCCTTCGGCTCAGTCGGCGGGCTCGGCCAGCGCCGCGACGATCGCCTTGATCGCCTCTGGCCGGTACACGATTCCCATATGATCGACGCCCGGAACGATCGTCACGGGGATCCCGAGCGGCGGCAACTCGCGGCGATAGGCCTCGGCGTTCATCAATTCGTCGTCGGCGCCCGCAATGACGGCGATGCGGCCTTTGGCGCGCTCGAAGGCGCCCTTCCAGTCGGGCGGGGCGGTATAGTTCTGCAGCAGGCGGAAAGAGTACTGGGAGGTCACAAACATTTTCGCTTCCGGCGCATTGGCGAAGGCGATGACCGGCAGCGACTGCGGCCAGTCGATCCCAAGCCGGCCCAGCATAAGGGTCGCGATGATGCGCGGCAGGTCGGGCGACGCCCAGAAGCCCGGTCCCTCCGCCGGCCGGTTGGTCGGCGCGGCATAGCCGAGATAGGGAGAGAGCAGCACAAAGCGATCGAACTCAGCGCCGAGCGAGCCGGCTGCAACGCGGAGCGCGAACCCGCCGCCCGACGAATGGCCGATCAAGGCGAATCGGGCGGCGGGGTCAGCCTTGCGCAGCTCCGCGATCAGATCCGCGAGATCGTCGTCGAGCTGGCCGAGATAGGCGACGTCGCCGCGGGTTCCCGAGGCGCCGTGCCCGCGAAAATCGACTGCGACCGCCGTCACGCCCTCGGCCGCGAGCGCCGCCGCGATCGGGTGCATCTCGACCGAACTGGCGGACGAGCCATGCGCCAGGATCGCGATCCGGTCTCGCGCTCCGTTCGCCGCGGCATAGAGCCGGTAGGCGAGCCACGTCCCGTCGCGCGCCTGATAGCGGCTGAGATCGGGCGCGCCCTCGGCGTCGATCCGCATCGCCCCCTCATGGATCGAGGCGAGCGGCGGCGGCGGCTTGAGCGGCCAGGCCAGCATCAGCGCAAGCGCGATCGCCGCGGCGCCGACGATGGCGAGCAGCACAAGGAGAATGTGACCGACGAACGACATGAAGCCTCACTTCAGATTACTCTGTTACACAGAGTTATCTAAAATGTCAAACGTGCGTCCAGGGGGGCCGCCTTGTCCTCCGTCGGCGGTCGCGTCATACCGGCCGGCGAAGGCCGCGAAAGGGGGGCGCCATGGCGTTGACCAAACACAATCGGATGACGGTCGCCGATCTGCGCGCGCTCAAGGGCAAACGGCAGTTGACGATGCTGTTTGTCGATACGCTCGACGAGGCCGCGGCGGCCGCGGCGGCGGGCATCGACATGCTCTCGATCATCGAGCCGGTGTGGTCGCCCGCGATGCGGGAAGCGGCGGGCGACTGTTTTGTCCAGGTCGGCCTGATCTACGGCCAGCACTGCACCTATGAGGACTATCTGCGCGCGGCGCACGCGGGGCTGATGACAGGCGGCGACGCCTCTTATTGCGCCGGGAGCCTCGAGACCATCACGAAGCTGGCCGCGGAGGGCATTCCAGTCGTCGGCCACGTCGGACTCATCCCTGCGCGGGCGACCTGGACGGGCGGCTTCAAGGCGGTCGGCAAGACGGCCGCGCAGGCGATGCAGGTCTATCAGCACGTCAAGCAGCTCGAGGCCGCCGGCGCGATCGGGGCCGAGATCGAGGTCGTGCCCGCCAAGGTCGCCGCGGAGATCTCGAAGCGCACGTCGCTCGTTCTCCTGTCGATGGGCGCCGGCGCCGGCGCTGACGCGCAATATCTCTTCGCCGAGGACGTGCTCGGCTATTCGCGCGGCCACCAGCCTCGCCACGCAAAAGTCTACCGCAACTTCCGCGCCGAATACGACCGCCTGCAGCGCGAGCGCATCGCGGCGTTCAAGGAGTTCCGCGCCGACGTCGAGTCCGGCGCCTATCCGGAAGAGAAGCACACGGTGCCGATCGCCGACGCCGAGTTCGAGGCGTTCATGAAGGCGTTGCCGAAGCAAGCAGATCGCCAGGCCCATTGACGATGAACACCGCCAGCAACGCTCTGGAGGCTCGGTGAGAATATGCCATGCTATACATGTTAATATAGTGTGCGCTGGCTCACTGAGACCAATCTGACCATTGGTTAAGCTGCGCGGAAATCTTTCGGCGCCTGTCAATTTAAGATTAAGTCCGTTTGATCGAGGAGATACCAAAATGTCAAAATTCATCGTTGCCGCCTTGGGCGCCGTTTCGCTCCTTGCCCTTTCGGCCCCTTTGGCCCCCGCGTCAGCCGGGTATTACACCTACCAGTATCATCCCTCGTGCTTCTGGGTTTGGACTGGGTATAGGTGGGCGACAGTGTGTTATTAAGATCCAGTGGATCTGCTGGTAACTTCTAAATCTGCCGCTCGTTCAATGCTGAACAAGAGTATGCGGCGATGCGCAGCGTTGTTGCACTTTATGTCGGCTCATTCCTCTAGATATTGCTCGCTGTTGTCCTGACTATCGGTCTGAGCGTATCCAGGCCAACGAATGAGACCGGAACAAATGAAGCGGATCCGCCGCATACCGCATACTCTGCCCCGCCGTGCTTTCCGTACGCCATCCGAGGAATCGCGCCTGTTCGTCCTCTATTGCATGGTTGCAGCGGTTCGCTTCTGACGTACCGTCAGAATTTTTTGAGGGCCAAACTCAGCGGGCTCTTCTGCGATCTGCGCTCTTGCAGGTCCGGCGGCGCGCGTGGTCGCTTCTCGCCGGCGGCGCCTCGGCCGTCGGGCCATTTCCCGAACGGAACGGCTCCTCCTGTCAGAACAAGAAAAGGCAGCGCGCCCTCGCAGGCCTGAAGCGAGTTGAACGCGTTCGTGAAGGCGCTGCCGAAGTAGGGGCTGATTTCGTGCTACGCTTTTGATCGCGATGAACGCGCCGGAAAAATCCCCGATCCTCGCCCCGGAGCGCAACGCCGGGATCGACGCTCTGCGCGCGAGCCTGACTCTGCTCGTCGTCTTTCACCACGCGGCGATCACCTACGGCGCCATGGGCTCGTGGTTCTATAAGGAGATCGAGCCGAGCCCAGCGCCCTCTTCCCTCATCCTCACGCTTTTCACCGCCTATAATCAGGCCTTTTTCATGGGCCTGTTCTTTCTCATCGCCGGTTCGCTGACGCCCGGCGCGATCGCGCGCCACGGCGCGGCCGGGTTTCTTCGCGAGCGCCTCATAAGGCTCGGCGCGCCGCTCCTCGCGTTCATCCTTACGCTCGGCCCGATCACCGTGGCCCTGGCGGAGACGGTTCACGGCCATCCGTTCTTGGCGACGCTCGGCCGGCTCGCGAGGCGCGGCGCGATCATTCCGGGACCGATGTGGTTCGTCGAGGCGCTGTTGATCTTTTGCGCCGCCTACGTCGCCTTGCGCGCTCTTGTCGGCCCGGCGCGGCTTGAAAGGGCGCGGCCCTTTCCTTCGAACCGCGTCCTCGCGATAGCCGCGTTGGGCACGGGCGCGGCCGCGTTTCTGCTGCGCTTGCGCTGGCCGGCCGGCGCGGAGGTCATGGGGCTCCAGATCGGCTATTTCGCCAGCTACGTCGTCTTGTTTCTCGCCGGCTGTCTTGGCGCCAAGTCACGCTGGTTTGAAAACGTGCCGCCAATCATCTCGTTGCCTGGCGCAGGGTCTCCCTCGTCGCCGCGGTGGCGTTTCCGCTGGCGCTGATCGCGGCGCATCCGTCGGCAGGCGCGCAGGCCTCGCCGAACGGAGGCTTCAGCGTCGTCGCCGCCTTCTACGCCTTCTGGGAGCCGCTGTTCGCCTGGGGCGTTATCCTGACCCTGCTGGTCTTTTATCAGCGCCGCTTCGCCGCCTTGAGCGCATTGTGGCGGGCTTTGGCGCGGCGCGCCTACCTCGTCTACATCATCCATCCGCCGATCCTGGTCGGCGTGTCGTTGGCGCTGAGCGCACTTGCGGCGCCGGCGCTCGTCAAATTCGCGCTCGCCGGCTCGGCGGCCTGCGCCCTATGCTTCTTCGCCGCCGGAGCGCTGCTCGCCATCCCGGCCGTCCGGCGCGTCGCATAGGGCAAGAAATCCGACGTTTCTCGCTCAACCTGCGCTAGCGAATACCAGCGAGAATGCCGACGAAGTCGCGCCCGCGGGCGTTCGAGACGGCCTGGTGGCAAGCCATGCAGCTCGACGGCAGGTCCTGAAGATAGGTCTCCATGGTCGTGTTGACCAAATTCTCCTGCGCCTTCGCAGTCGATCGATAAGATTCGCTCTCAGCGCTCGAAACGTCCATGCGGCCGGGAAAAAACGCGCCGTCATTGTCGGGGCCTGGCGGAGCGGCGCTCGTGGGCCATTGGGCGCCGACGAGCGTGTAGTGCTCCCAGACGGTTCCCTTGACGCCGGGCAAGGCCCAGTAGGCTCTGTTCAGCGCCATAGTTGAGGGATGGATCGGATAACGACGCACCACCTGCATGGGTGTAGGATCGAGTTTCGGCGGGTTGCTCCAGTCGACCGCCAACGTGTTCGCCGAACCCAACGGAGGCCAGAGTTTCATGGGCTTCGAAGGGTCGAAGTAGGAATAGGGCGCGCCGGCGTCCCTGGCGTCGGGCTCACGCGCATCGCCTGCGCCCGCCGGCGGCACGTTGTCGACATGCTCGAAGCTGCTCCAGACCCATTGCGGGCGGCTCTTGGTCTTGATCACAATGTGGAGCCCGACAAGCGCGACGTCGGCCCTTGTGCAAATGACGCGCCCCGCGGCCAGCGTCTTGGCCACGTCGACGATCTCGGCGGTTTCGACGTAATACCGCGCTCTTAACGCCGGCGTCTCGGCGGCGGTCAGAGGACGCCACGCCGCCTTCACCGCGATCGATCCGACCGGAAAGTGAGCGGGATGAATTTCGTCGGGCAGATTGCGTCCTTGGCTCCAGCCGCTCTCCGCGAGCGTCGAGAACTCGGGCTCGTTGAAATGGCTTTCATAGCGCGTATAGGCGCCGTTCTGCGCGACGAGCGGATTGCCGGGCTCGCCCGCTGCGAAGCTCGGCTGGTTGAAATCCGCGAACGGCGGAAACGCGGCGATCGTCTTTGCGCGATTGTCGACCCCGCAGGGATTGCGCCCGTCGTAGCTCGCCCATGGCGCAGGCGCGATCGGGCGGCCGTCGTCTCCAACCTCGAACAGTTCGGCGTCGGACTTGAACGTCTCCCATACGCGCTTGCCGGGATCGCGGAGCGACTTCGCGCGGTCCGCGACGCCACGCTTATCGGCCTCGAGTCGCGATGGCCAATTGAGCGCGATGAACGCGCGCCAGGCAAAATTTCCGACGACCGAAGAGATGTC
>Ga0209040_10004321_pt1 | contig 10751 bp, 10 predicted proteins | sample BogFormECP12_OM3_FD_188240 | JGI IMG/M metagenome (GOLD analysis project Ga0209040, IMG submission 188240) | Bog forest soil microbial communities from Calvert Island, British Columbia, Canada - ECP12_OM3 (SPAdes) (version 2) | ecosystem: Environmental > Aquatic > Freshwater > Wetlands > Bog ... | reverse complement strand
CCCTTACCGGGTTAGGTAAGGGTAGCCCGTTAACCGACCACGACAGGCAAAAAGATCTCCAACATGCAGGACTATTGGACGAACTGAACGTCGATCCCCATAACCTTGTTGGGGGCGATCGCGATCCTGCTCTTTGCGTCGTGACCCAGTAGACCACTCGCCTGGAGAAATCGGCGCGCACGGCCAAGAGCCACGACTCGAACCACAACTGATTGAATGCCATCACTGGCCGACGGAATGAACCGGATCGCGGGGCCAGCTGCTGGGTGCCACACGCCTCCTGAGGCTCGCGCATCGGGACCTAATAACTTTTGCCACAGGCGCACGGTCGCCTCATAATCGGATGTGCCAATAACGATCTCTTTAACCAACTCAATACCCATGGGTCCGCCGCCCCGCTGCTTCAATTGGTCTTTCAAATATTGCCGATTTTCCTGAAGATCTCGGCGAGGGCGAAATAGGTTCGGGCTGTACTCACAAAGGAAGACATCCATGTCGTTCTTTGAGACATCGTCGAGTGCTACCGTCGTCCACAAAGTTGTTTGGTTGCCACTCTGATCTTTGCTCTGGTAGTGATCTGGTTGACCATGGTGCAGGCCGAGTTGTTCGAGTGCGGGAAGCGCCTGCGCCAGAGGCTCAGGCTCAAGTCCAAGTCCGCTGAATCGCGCGTTCGTGGAAGGCTGCCCTGTCGAATGCGGTTCGACTGATTCATCCCGGGAATATACGAATTCAAGGTTGACATTCCCTGCGTTGACTCCACCACTGAAGAAGCCTTCGTACTGCGCAGGTGGCCACGCGACCGGCAGTTTTAGATGTTCCGAGAACAGGGACCACAGAGTCTTGGCGTCCTCAACAGTGTCGGCGCTTATTATGATGTGGTCCACCTGCGGTACGATCGCCAGCCTGGGTTTCGACGGTACTTGCCCAGCGGCTGCAGCTGCCATATAGGCCAAGCACGTCACTCCGATCAGCTTGTTCCTCATCTGTCCTCGTGCAGCGTCTCGCGAATTGTACGCCTCGACTGGGTGGGATCGACCTATAGTCCGGACGGGAGTGCCAGTTCCGAGTAGTCGCTAGCCTTGTAGTCGGCAATACGGAAGTTGGGTTCCTGCTAGCTGGTTGTCGCGCAGGGCGAGAGCGATTCAATCGGTCAGTCAAGTCAAGTTCAGACTATTGCAGATTATGCGAAGCTGTCACTCTCTAACGATCGGCCCATCATGCTGGCCCTAAAGAAGTTCATCCCCTGCTACGCTGCCGCACTCTGCATAAAGACGCCCTCCGCATTATTGGCATTATGCGGTGCACCGCATAACGCCAGCTCGCGGACTGGAATCAGGACTTGAGTGTTGCCCTCGCTTGTCCACTGTCCGCGAAACGCGGCTGCGAATGCTTCTTGCTGTTGCGAAGCCGGGAGCTTGGCAACCAGCAAAGCGTGGCCGATGGTGATCTGGTCTTTCAGGAATGCCTCAGCCACAGGCGGTATGAGGTCGGCGAGACGAATCCGACCGTAGACATACGCCTCACTCTTGCCAGCGCGGGAGGCAATGGTGGCGATGGTGTAGGCAGGCTCTCCGAGTTCCAAGAGCGACTTGAAACCCAGAGCCTCCTCAAGCGGGTGGATGTCCTCGCGTTGCAGGTTCTCAACTTATCTTTAGTCCTGAAAGAGCATTCCACGACGTACACGACGGTGGAGTGCTGCACGATGCAGAATCGTTATCTGTGGTCGATTCCACGACGTGAAACCAGTCCGCGTTGGCTCAGTTGAGCGTAGCGAAACTGCGCCAATGCGGACTGAGCGCCCACTTTAGGAGGATCAATGGTCAGAGTGCAACGAATCATTGTGCCCGATACGCAGGAGCGCTGCTGGGTCTTGTTCAACTCAAACCACCCGCTCATCGCTCCGAACCAATACTTGTCGTACCTCCATCATCTGGGGCGGTCGCCAAACACTGTGCGAGCCTATGCCCACCATCTCCAGGCATTCTCAAAGTTCTTATGTGAAGAGAACCGAGACTGGACGACGCTCAGCCTGACCGAACTGGCGAAGTTCGTGGCGTGGTTGCGCCGAGTCAGTTCATCTAACGGCAAAGCACGGTCCGATACGACGATCAATACAATCCTCGCCGCGGTTGGCTCCTTCTACGAATATCAGGACAGGCTTGGGGTTGAGACAAACATCAGCCGGTCGCGGCGGTTCGGAGCAAAAAGTCCATACAAGCCGTTCTTGCACCACATAAGCCGGAACCGCCCCTTGCGGCGCGCGGTTATGCAGGTGCGTGCGATTCGACGCCTGCCACGGGTGTTCTCAGCGCAAGAAGTCCAGGCCCTACTGAACGCGTGTGCGCGGCAGCGGGACCGTCTCCTGGTGAGCCTGTTGTATGAGAGCGGGATGCGGGTCGGCCAAGTGCTGGGTTTACGCCATGCCGACATCCGTTCCTATGACGGTGAGATCGACATCATTCCTCGCGCAAACAGCAATGGCGCCCTTGCCAAATCGCGGTCTCCCTATACCGTGCATGTCTCGAAAGAACTGATGGAACTGTATGCGGACTACCTGGTACACGAATACCAAGAGGCCACTCACGATTACGTTTTCGTGAACTGGTGGGGCGGGAGTATCGGAGCGCCGATGACCTACTCCACGGTGATCGATCTGTTCCGCAAACTCAGCGCCAGGGTTGGCCTGCACGCCACGCCGCACATGTTCCGCCACACGCACGCGACCGATCTGTTGCGGGCGGGCTGGGACCCAGCATATGTCCAGCGGCGTCTCGGGCACGCGCAGATCCAGACCACCGTGAACACCTATGCGCATCTGTCGAGCGGCGATCTGGGGAAAATGTTTGCACGCTATCAAAAGGAGCGTGCAAGGTGACTAGGATTACTTGGAGTCGTGAACGACAGCAATCTTTGCTTGGCCAGCTCTCAGGGTTCTGGAAGGAAGACATCTGGGACATGCGTACCAGCCCACTGCAAACTCGGCTTTCTGCAAAAACGAAGCAGCGCCGTCTACGCTTCGGCTGCAAATCTGCGACCATCAACAGCGAACTCAAGTATGCGTGCTGGAAGAAGTTCTCTATTGGCGCTTGGAGAAACACCCAGGAACTGGGCAGAGTTCACCGCATGGTGGAGTGGCTGAACAGTCTTGATCCACTGCCGGCGTCTTTGATGATCCTACCCTTCGCCGAATGGCGAGCGCGGTACACGACGTATCTGAAACAGCGCGGCATGTACCGTCAGGGCACCACATTCCGCATCGATCGGGAACAACGGCCGTGCGTGACTTCGCGCGACAGTCACTATATCAGCACTCTTCGGCAGGTCCATTCCATCCTGGAAAACGCATACGATGGCCGGCCCGAGCACGAGAAGGATGTGTGGAACCTGCAGCGCATGGCCGTCCCCATCAGCCTCTCGCTCTCCAACGTCACCCTGAGTTTCCATCGCATCCGACAACCGTGGTTACGAAAGACGGTCAAGGCTTACATACAGTACTGTCTGCCGATCTACGCGGAAGGAACGTGCCGCACGCGATTGCAGTCGCTGACGTGTTTCTCGGAGTTCCTCATGCAAGAACGACCCAGAGGCAATGCCAAGGCCGTCACACGAAAGCTGCTGATCGAATATCTGAGCTACCTACCCACGCGGGTCTGCATCTCGGTTCGTAAGAGTCACTTGCTCAATCTTCGCAACTTCCTCGAAACAGCCGCACGTGAGCGCTGGCTGCCAATCGCTGCCGAGCGAATGATCTTTGATGAAGAAATACCGCGCCCGCCCAAGCCGCAGCCTCGCTACATTCCGGCTGTAGTCTTGGACCAACTGAACTCGCATCTGGGCAATCTGAAGGCTCCGTGGATGCAGATGGTCCTCATTCTTCAAGAGTGTGGAATGCGCATCAGTGAACTCCTGCAACTGCCATTGGACTGCCTGACGCAGGATGCTTTGGGCACATTCTATCTGCGATTCATGCAGGGTAAGATGAAAAGAGAACATACGATCCCGGTTTCACAGGAGATCGCCCGCGTCGTACAGGAACAGCAGCAAGTAGTGCGAGCCACCGGACGATCGACCACTTTGTTGTTTCCGAATTCGAAGGGCGGCGTGAGCAAGCAACAAAGCTTCGCGCAAAGAATCAACCGCCTGGCTTATGACCATCAGATCCGCGACGCCAACGGCAAACTCTTCCGCTTCCAGTCACATCAGTTTCGCCATACCGTCGGAACGCGAATGATCAACCTCGGCGTTCCCCACCACTTCATTCAGCGCTATCTGGGCCATCTCGGGCCGGAGATGACGAACCGTTACGCGCACATTCATGACGCAACCATGCGGGAGAAACTCTCCGAGTACCTGCAAGGGACGTTGGTGGATGTGACAGGCAAGGTGGTGCCGGAAGAAGGGCCGCTCGACACAGGCGATCTGCGCTGGTTCACGCGCAACGTGCTGGCTCAAGCCCTGCCAAATGGCTACTGCGCTATTCCGGTTGTTGCCGGGCCATGTCCTCATCCGAATGCGTGTCTAAATTGCGCTCACTTCCGCACGGACGCCAGCTTCCTTGATGTGCATAGGGCGGAGTTGCGCGATACGGAACGAGTGATTACCAAAGCCAGCGCGAATGGATGGACACGTCAGATCGAAATGAATGAGCGGAAACGAAACAACCTGGTCAATATCGTCACATCTCTGGAGAGAACACATGCCTAGAAATACTGAGGGTCTCAAACGGAGCGCGCGACTACGCAGTAAGAGTGCAATGCATCGGGCCTTGGCAGCTCTCCAGCGAATGGATGCTTCGGATCGGGAAATCAACTTCCGAACAGTGGCCGCGGAAGCAGGGGTCTCGACGGCATGGTTGTACAGCCAGGACGAGTTACGCGGTCTCATCATGCGTTCGCGTAGGACCACGCCTGACGTTGCTCATCCAGCTTCAGCGTCACGGGACCGAGAGCGCGCGTCTAGGCAGAATATTGTGGCTACACTGCGGCTCCGGATCAAGAATCTTGAGGAGAAGAATCGCGAGCTGACTGGACTTCTGGAGCTTGTTTATGGGGAACTTGCCTTGGCACGTGAGCAGAGCGCCTCGGTAGGGAGCGCCCCTTGAGTGATCCGTAGAACTGCTCATCCGCCAACCGACACTGCAATCTCGTTGGTTGAGGAGTCCGGAAGAGTGCAAAGAGTTGCCAACTTCCCGGTTGCCCGTGACTCGGGCGCAATCGCTAAAGTGGCAAGGCACACGACATTCTCGGTAAGTTTTAAGGAGTCTGCAAATCGAGCGAGTAAATCTCTTGCGTGCTGATGTCGCGCAGCAACAGTGGCGAGTCGTCAGGTGCCAGGCCCATCCAGACCGCGCCCCGGAAACCAGTTTGGCGGACGCTCTTCAAACTCGCGACTTCCTCTATTTTTCGGTCGGCTATTCGCACGCGCAAGACAGATGGTTCTCGTCCTCGGCGCAGGTAGTAGACATATCGCCCATCCGCCGACCAATTCATAAAGCCGAGGTATACTCCCGTCACAAGTTCCGTCCATGCTTGCGTCCAGGAATCGAAGAGCTTGAGCGATTGTGAATCGAGTGATCTGGCAACGACGTAACGGCCATCTGGGGACCAGCGAGGTACCCACAAACCGTCCGAGCCGGGGTATTTCGTGACGTTTCGAGTCTTTAGGTCAACTTGGTATACGCCCAGTTTTTCTGGAGGCGCCTTTTCGAAAAGCGGGAAATAACTGAAGATCAAAGAATTCCCGTCAGGCGCCCAGTTGGGGTCCATCTCGTCTCGCTGCTCATTTAATACCGGCTCAGGCACGCCGCCATCGGCGGAGATCAAGTAAATCCTCCACGGCTTGCCAGGGGCCGTATCGAAAAACACGATTCGCTTCCCATCGGGAGACCACCGGGGCACGGTTGCCTGCACAGGAGGCAGCGTAAGCTGCAAGCGCTCGGTTCCGTCAACCCTGCTGCGCCACAGATTATGAGTTGGAAAGGAAACATAAGTGACCCATTTTCCGTCGCGAGAAAAATCGAGAAATTCAGCCGATATTCCCGAAAGGAACGGTACAAACTCCCTGGAGTTCGAATCGTAGCGAGCAAGTTCGCCCCGCAATTGCTGACCAATGACATATAGCTTCGTCCCGTCCGCGCTGACCACCGGCGCCAGGGAGTTCATTTGCCCCGACGTCAGTTGCTTGGGTTCGCTTGACCATCTTGAGAACAGTCCTTGCTTCTCTTTCACCGCCCAAATCTCGGTTTTGCCGTCGCGAGTCGATTGAAAAACGAAATATTTGCCGTCTGGCGTCCAATTGCCACAGCACTCCGAGGGGACTTGATTGCGACCCGGAAGGATGGGGCGGAGATTCTTTCCATCCGCTGATATTTCCCAGATGGAAGAGAAGCCGGTATTGTTTTCGGTCACCGTGAATCGAAGCCGGGTTCCATCCCGCGACCAACGGAGCCACGAAGGTGCACCAGGCAAATCGGCCAGCTTCGTTCCTGCACTCCCGTCACTGCCTGCGCGATACAACGCATTACTCTTTCCATACGCGATGCTCCGCCCATCGGGAGACCAGGTTGCATCGTCGGCTATGACTCCGCCAGCGCGGCGAGCTCCCCCGGCAGGAAGAGATAGGATCCAGAGCGCCGGACTGGACGTAACCGGAACGAAGGTTTTGTCGGGGCCGGGACTGAAAGAACCGGCCAAGAGCTCGCCTCGGCTGGGAGCAATGTCCATCACGTAAGGCGTTTCCAAAGGGTTTGAAAGGGTAGCGGTCTCTCCGCCCGACGTAGAAACCTGCGCCAGCGCCCGCTGGGTCGTTGTCCCTTCGCTGAAATACAGGCGCAGCCCGTCCGCTAGCAGCGGGCCCTGCTTGGCCCGCCCATCGTTTGTGATTTGCACATAGTTCGAGGCGCGCAGCACACTCGAGTTTGACCGCATTGCGATCAAGCCAAGAGCGGAAGCCGACAAAACGGCAACCGCCAGAACCGCAAAGGGCCGCCCTTTTTTCCCTCCCAAGCGGATCGAAAACACCGTGGATTTGTCATCGGGGCGCAGCGGTTCGGCAGTCAATTTTGGAACTCGTGCATCCGTCTGCCCTGAGGGAGTAGCGAACGCAGGAACAATTTGAGCCTCTTCCAATCTATTCTGGCTGTCCGTGGAACTCTGGCTCGCCACCGCAGCTATGAAGCGATATCCTCTGCCGGTCACCGTTTGCACGAAACGAGGCTGGGCTGGATCGTCGCCGAGCACGAGGCGAATCTTTCGGATCGCGGTATTGATGGCATTTTCAGTGTCGAGGTAGACATCTTTGCCCCACAGTTTTTCGATGATCTGTTCCCGCGTGACCAACTCCCCCGCTCGGCCGACCAGCAGCAGCAGGAGCTCCATTGGAATCCGCTCCAGCTTCAAATTTGCGCCGGACCGACGCAAGCAGTAGTTGCGCACGTCCAGCTCAAAGTCCTCGAATCTGATGAGGTCCACGGACATCAGGGGAGTATCTCCAAAGCCAGCATGATTCTACATTCTCGCCGGGCGCATCGGCCAATACCTGAAAGCTCAGTAAGTTGAGACGACCTACAGCAAATACACATGAAATACAGAATTCTCAAGGTCTCCTCCATTGCAATGAGCGCCTCGATCCGGCACGCTGCGCTTCGAGTATTCAATCCGTTTCCAAGGAGGGCGCCATGAGTTTTCCCCCGCGTACGTGCGTATTGCCGTTCGTTCTGTCTGTTCTCGTCGGCGGAGGCGCGTTGTTCGCCAGACCTCGCGCGCAAGGCGAACAACCCACGGCTCCCGTTTCAGTCCCGCGTGTTTGGGACGATCAGGCCATCGCAACCGTTGAGGTGCCGCTGGCAAATCCGGTTGGCTCACCCAAACACATCTCTTCCGACTACTACTACAAGATTCCCGTCCGGCCTATCTACAAAAGTTATCCGGTCTACGCTCCAGGCCACGAGCCTGCGGGCTACATGGAATGGTTAAGGGCGCAAGAACCCGAAATTGTATGGGACGACGCAGGCCACAAACCTGCGCTCAAAACCGAAGCCGACTGGATCCGGGCGGGCGAGATGGTTTTCGACACGCCGATCTACTACACCACCCACCGTGTTTTGGCCCTCGAGGACGTTCGCAATCCAAGCTGGTATGAGAAGACGGGCGCCCCCGTCGCCAAGGATGGCACACTGCCGTACGTGCGCTATGTAATTCGCAAGAAGGGCGAAGTCGACCTGGGGGATTTTGCCTGTGGACTTTGCCATACGCGAGTTATGGCCGACGGGAATGTCCTGAAAGGTGCGCAGGGCAATTTTCCTTTCGAGAAAAGCAAGGCTTGGGGCTTTCAGAAACCCGCTGCTACACCGGATCAACATGCAAAAAAGGAAGCGGCCCTGCGCCGGCTCGACCGTGGTCTTTTCGCAGCGCCATGGGTCATCCCGGATCCGCTGAAGCCCATGGACGCCCTAACCTATGACCAGCTTGTCTTCGCCCATGAGGCGATGCCCGCCGGAGTTGTTGGACGCCATCGAGGCAACTTGTTTTATCCCCTCCAAGTGCCGGATCTGATCGGGTTAAAAGACAGGCACTATCTGGATCACACGGGTCTCCAAAAACAGCGTTCCATCGCTGACCTCATGCGCTACGCCGCGTTCAACCAAGGTGCGGATGACCTTGCGAGCTACGATGGATTCATTCCTGCCGAAATGCTCTACTCCACGACGCGGCCCGAACCCACTGATCCCATCGCCGTCGCTGGCCGCTACAGCGACGAACAACTTTACGCCCTGGCGTCCTATGTCTATTCATTGCAGCCGCCGGCCAATCCCAATCAATTTGACTCGCTCGCAGCCCGCGGCCAAAGGATCTTTTCCGATCAGGGCTGCGCTATGTGCCACACGCCTCCCCTCTATACGAGCAACAAGCTCACACCAGCGGAGGGCTTCAATGTGACAGCTGAGGCGCGCGCAAACTTCGACATCCTGCCTTTTTCCGTGGGGACCGATCCCAACCTGACGATGAAGACCCGCAGAGGCACCGGCTACTACAAGGTGCCTTCGCTGAAGGGTGTGTGGTATCGAGGGCTGTTCGGACACAGCGGTTGGTGTGCCACGCTCGAAGACTGGTTCGACCCGAACCGCGTACGGGATGACTACGTGCCGACTGGCTTCAAGCCCTACGGCGCCAAAACTTTCGCCGTGAAAGGTCACCCATTCGGACTTGATCTGTCCGTAGAGGATCGCAAGGCGCTCATCGCCTTTCTAAAGACGCTCTGACTCTGAGGAAGCGAGCGCTTGTCGACGTAAACCATAAGGAACATCCCGCGCCATATCGGTCAACTCGTGAGTTATGCACATCGGACGAAAGGCGTGGCGCTCGACGCTGAGGCAGACTTAGGAACGCGGCACGTCGTTTACATGTAAACGACGTGCCGCGCTGCGTATCAACAAAGAAAAATCTTGCCAACTACAGATAACTCAACGCACTGTGCCTCGATGGCCTCTGCATCTGTCAACTTGACGACGCGAACCGGAAGTTTTTCGAGTTCCGCCAGTTTCGCCGCTCTGAGGCGACGTGCCCCGGCGACAACTTCGTATTTGCTTTCCTCCAGTTCTCGTACTAGAAGAGGGGCGAGAATCCCTTGCGTCTTAAAGCTGGCGGCGAGTTCTTCAAGGCTCTTGGCATCAAAGCGTTTGCGCGGATTGGTGGCGGACTCCGCAAGCGCGGTGATGGGAACGCTGCGATATTCATGGTTGTTGACTGCATTTTGCGTACTCGGCATGATCTTTTCTCCTCTCATATATCTCTAGTTTGGTGTTCGTTGACTCGGCGCACACGTCGGGCCTGAAAACCAGACGGTGCAGGTGTTGGCGTGTTATGCGGCTGCCGCGAGTACCTCTGGCTCGGGGGCAATGCCCCCGAGGATCACGGCAGCGGTTTGTTGAACGGCTTCCAAGCTCTCGCGCAGGAGACTGGCGTCTCCGTGCCAAAGCTGGATGTAGTCCTGGGATGAAGTTCCGTTCTGAAGCCCGACAGATTGGCAGACCACAAAGGCCACGGCTTCGGCCTCGGTCTCGCGGACTTGTTTGGTGGTCAGGGTGCGGCGGTCGCCACGATGCAGCATTTCGTGAGCAATCTCATGCACAAGCGTCGAAAATTCCTCGGCTGGTTGCATCCCTGAAAGCAGTGTGATCTTCCCGCCATGCGAAAGACCCTTCGCGGGAGCAATTCTCTCGGAGAAACTTAGCTCGACGCTTTGCGCTTCTACGAACTTGAAAAGGCGTTCGCGGTATCCGCTCACGTCGCCGTTGACTTCGGTCAGAGTAGGAAGCTCTTTTCCTTCGGTCTGAGTTATGTCGAACACATACACGGCGCGGAAACCGTACAAAGTGGGCTGAGTCTCATTGGCATCGGCGTTCTGTTCTGCGCTCTCTTCTTTGTTGCGCTTGTTGCCGATCATTGGAGCGAGAATGAAAATGCCTTTTTCGCCACGTCGGACGAAGCGGCCAAGCGAAGTCCAAGTGCGGAACCCGGCGACGTGGGTGGCATCTGGCCTCTGCCTCGCGATGAGCATGATGTTGCCGAAACTGTAGTTGCGAAACTTCGCCATCGCTCCGAGATACTGCGTAAGCACTGCACTCTGCCCGGACTCCAGCGACTGCACCAGATAATCCACGGCTTCTTTGGTTTTGAGGTTGACTTCTTCTAATTTCATGTTTTTTCCCTTTCTGCCGTTTCCGGCTTGTTTCTTCCTTCACTTCAGCGGCA
>Ga0209040_10004319_pt1 | contig 10756 bp, 8 predicted proteins | sample BogFormECP12_OM3_FD_188240 | JGI IMG/M metagenome (GOLD analysis project Ga0209040, IMG submission 188240) | Bog forest soil microbial communities from Calvert Island, British Columbia, Canada - ECP12_OM3 (SPAdes) (version 2) | ecosystem: Environmental > Aquatic > Freshwater > Wetlands > Bog ... | reverse complement strand
GGCGGCGGCGGCGGCTTCGCGGCACGCGGATCCGAGTTTTTCAAAAATTCCCACCAAGCAACGTCTCCCACGTCGTCCGAGCCTAGGAACTCGATCAAAGATTCATCGGCCGGCGGCGGCGGGGGTGGCGGCGGTGGCGGCGCGCTGCCGGTTCCGGCGACGGAGACCGCCGACACTGCGCTCGTTATGACCCACCAAAGCACACGCAACCTCAACGGCAGCTCAGCCGACGCTGCCGGAATCCGATGCCGCGGACTTCTCTGCCGCCCAATCGTAAAATTCGATATCGTCCTGCAGCATCTCCATCGCATCGCCCGCCGTCTCGTCCGTCGAGGCGACGATTTCCAGATCTTCGTAATTGCTCTGGTTCTCCGCGATCCGCTCTCCGTGATGCATCAGAGGCGAGCCGAACCAGATCGCAATGCCGAGCACGCCCGCAGCCGTGACGCCGGCCGCCGACGTCCAGATCGGCATGCGCAGAAAACCTGCACGGGGACGCGCGGCCGCATCGAGCGCCGCATGACGCGCTTGATTGAGACGCGAGCGGATGCGCATGTCGACATTCTCGACACTGGCGTCGAACAGCCGACGGCCGCGTTCCTCGAGGGAATTGGGAATTGGTTCGTTCATCACCAGACCTCGCCGAGTTGCTCGCGCAGCGTGTGCACCGCGCGCGAATAATGCGTCTTCACGCTGCCTTCGGAGCAGCCCATCGCGGTGGCCGTGCCCGCAACATCCAGTCCTTCGAAATTTCGCAGCATGAACGCCTCGCGCTGCCTCGCGGGCAAGGCCCGCAGCGCCACTTCGAGGTGTCGCATCGCTTCGGCCTGCATCAAGATTTCCGGCGCGTCCGGTCCGCCTGCCGCCACGTTGTCCAGCGGATCTTGTGCTTCCTCGTCCGGATCCTCCTTCGGCCCCGGCGACCACACCATGATGCGTTTGCGCACCGCGCGTCGCCTCTGCAAATCGCGAATCCCGTTCTCGAGGATCCGATAGAACAGCGGCCGCCATTCAGCACTCGGTTTGGCGCCGTAATGACGGGCGAGCTTGAGCATCGCGTCCTGTACGACGTCGAGCGCGTCATCGGCATCCCGCAGGCTGACCTGCGCAATGCGAAACGCCCGGCGTTCAACCTCCGCCAAAAACTTATCGAGTTCTCGAGTTTGGTCCAATACAGCATCCTCGGGTGCTGGGGCTGGACCATCCCATGCCATCCAAGCGTGCGTGAGCGTAGCAAACCGAGGCATAACCCGTCCTTTCTAACGTCAAGCGAGCTTGACTATTGCCAAGATAAACGGCTACCTACGGCAGCGGTTGACCGGCGCTAAGGCAACGGATCAGCGACTTACGCACAAACGCTGTGACCGACTGTGCAATATTTACGTGGGACACCTCATTGAAGGATCCAGTGGGTTCTATAACTAATTGAATATAAAAGATTTGATCCGATTTCGAATACTTTTTCGCCAATTTGAAGAGGACTCGAAACGGGACGGGCACTTGGGCATGTTGATCCCCGCTTCTGCACAGACTTATCCACATCTATTGTGGACAAGAGGAACTCATTGATTCTGCTGGTCGCGCTCGACATGCCGTTGCGACGCGTGTTCGATTACCTGCCGCCGGCCCAGCCAGGCGCTGCCTCCCGGCCCAAGCCGCGCGCCGGCGTACGTGTGCGTGTGCCATTCGGACGCCGTCAGCTCATCGGCATTTTGGTCGGAGTCGCAGACGACTCGCCGATTCCGGCCGACAAACTCAAGCCGATCGTCGGGATCCTGGACGACGAGCCGGTATTCGATGCGGTCACGTTCGAATTGCTGCGGTGGGCTGCTGACTACTACCATCATCCGATCGGTGAAGTATTCGCGGCCGCGCTGCCCGTCAGTCTGCGTGAGGGCCAGCCGACCCGCGAAGCAATCGAACGCTGGGATCTGACCCCCGCGGGAAGGCAGGAACTCGCCGCACCCAGCGATCGCCGTGCGCCGCGCCAACGCGCATTGCTGCAATGGCTTAAGTCGCGTGGATCTCAGAAAATAGACGAAATTAGCATCAAATTCAACGCAGACTTAGTGCATGCGGCAGCGGCGCGCGGCTGGATCGCGGCCACTGAAATGCCGGCGGCGCACCTAGCCGGGGACAGCGACACCGGCAACAAGCTTGACGGCGGCGCCTACGCCGACAGCGCCGAGAGCGTCGGCAGCGCCGACTATGCGCTGACCGCCGCGCAATCGACTGCGCTTGCAGCGATCGTCGGCTCTCTGTCGCGGTTCGCCGCGATTCTGCTCTACGGAATCACGGGCAGCGGCAAGACCGAGGTCTATCTGCGCGCGATCGAGCGAGCAATCGCCGGCGGCGGCCAGGCGCTCGTGCTGGTGCCTGAAATCGCGTTGACCCCGCAGCTCGTCGATCGATTTCAGCAGCGCTTTCACAGTGGTCTCGCGGTACTGCACTCGGGGCTCGCGGGAACCCAGCGACGCGACGCCTGGAGAATGGCCCACAACGGCGAGGCCCGCATCGTGATCGGCACTCGCTCGGCCGTTTTCGCCTCGCTGCCGAATCTCGCGCTCATCGTCGTCGATGAGGAGCACGATCCCTCTTACAAGCAGCAAGAGGGGTTTCGCTATTCGGCGCGCGATCTCGCGGTGCTGCGCGCCCAACGCGCCGCCGTGCCGATCGTACTGGGTTCGGCGACCCCCTCGTTGGAAACGCTGGAAAACGTCGCCCAGGGCCGCTACCAGCGCATCTCGCTGCCGGAACGTGCCGGCGGCGCAACGCCGCCAAAGATGACGCTCGTCGACCTCAGGCGCCATGCGGCCGATCAGGGCATATCGCAGCCCGCCATGCAGGCGATCTCCGAGCATCTCGGCGCCGGCGGACAAGTCATCGTGTTCTTGAACCGCCGCGGCTATGCACCGACCTTGTTTTGCAATGCCTGCGGCTGGGTGGCGCCGTGCGCCCACTGCGACGCGCGTATGACCCTGCACCGGAGTGCGCGGCAATTGCGCTGCCACCACTGCGGCGCGCAGGAACCCGTCCCGCTGATATGCGGCAGCTGCGGCCATGCGCTGCTGCCCGTGGGTCAGGGCACCGAGCGCATCGAAGAGACGCTGCAGCGCCTATTCCCCACCGCCCCGTTGGCGCGGCTCGATCGCGACACGGCCGGATTGCGCACGGGCGTGGAATCGGTGCTGGCGCGCATGCACAGCGGCGAGGCGCGCATCCTCGTGGGAACCCAGATGCTCACCAAGGGCCATCATTTTCCGCAAGTCAGCCTGGTCGTGATCTTGGACGCCGACCAGGGTCTGTTTGCGAGCGATTACCGCGCGACCGAACGCCTGGCACAAACGATCATCCAGGTCGCCGGTCGCGCGGGTCGAGACGCGCGCGCAGGCTCGGTACTGATCCAAACCGAGTATCCGGAACATCCGCTGCTCAATCTGTTGATTACCTCGGGCTACGAGGCATTCGCGGCCGGGGCCCTCGCGGAACGTCGCGAGGCGAACTGGCCGCCCTATTCCCGCCTTGCGCTGCTGCGCGCCGAGGCCCGCGATGCCAAACGCCTCAACGCCTTCTTGACGGCCGCGGCCGACATCGCGTCGTCAAATTCGACAGTCAAGGTATTGGGGCCGGCGAGCGCTCTGCTCGCACGCCGTGCCGACCACTTCCGAGCGCATTTGCTCATCGAAGCGAGCGGGCGCATCGCCCTGCAGCGCTTCCTCGACGACTGGTTGACCCGCATCGAGGCGCTGCGGCTGCCGCCTGGCCTTCGCTGGTCAATTGACGTCGATCCTTCGGAGGTCGACTGAGCGCTTTCGGGTAAACTTGCCGGCCTTTTCCGCTTATTACATCGATGGTACCGATCGTGAAGAATGTGATCGCAGCTCTTTTGCGCCAATCCTTGGATGCCCTGCCCGAAGAACTCGTGCCTAGGTCCGCGCGCGACGTCGCCCTCGAGGTAGAACACACGCGCGATCCCTTGCACGGCGATTTCGCGACCAATCTGGCGATGCGGCTCGCGAAGGCGACGCGTCAAAATCCGCGAAAAATCGCGCAAGCGCTGATCGCGCATTTGCCGCCTAGCGATAGAATCGCGAAGATGGAAATCGCGGGTGCGGGTTTCATCAATTTCTTCCTCAAAGAAAGCGCCTACCATCGCGAGATCGAGCGCATCCTGTCGGACGCCGGCGCCTACGGCCGCTCGAGCCTTGGGCATGGCCGTTCGGTGCTCCTCGAATTCGTCTCGGCGAATCCGACCGGACCGCTGCACGTCGGTCACGGCCGCCACGCCGCATACGGTGCGACGCTCGGCAATTTGCTCGAGGCGGTCGGCTTTGCGGTCAAACGCGAGTACTACGTCAACGACGACGGCCGGCAAATGGATATCCTCGCCGTGAGCACCTGGCTGCGCTATTTGGAGCGCTGCGGCGAGCGATTCACGTTCCCGGCCAATGGCTACCGCGGCGCCTACATCGCGCCGATAGCGGACCAGCTGTTTGCGGCCAAGGGCGACAGCTTGCGGCGCGCCGGCGCCGAGTTGTTCAAGGATTTGCCCGCCGACGAGCCGCAAGGCGGTGACAAGGACGTCTACATCGATGCCGTGATAGCGCGTGCACGCGCGCTGATCGGCGATGCCGAATTCCGCGGCGTCTTGACGCTCGCGCTCGAGGACATTCTCGCCGACATCCGCGACGACCTGCGTGAATTCGGTGTGGACTTCGACCGCTGGTTCTCGGAGCGCTCCTTGAGCGAAGACGGCTCGGTCGATCGGGCGATGAGTGCGCTCACGACTGCCGGCCGCGCTTACGTCAAGGACGGCGCCTTGTGGTTCAAGAGCATCGAGTACGGTGACGAAAAGGATCGCGTCATGGTTCGCGACAACGGCGTGAAGACCTACTTCGCGTCCGACATTGCTTATATCTTCAATAAGCTCGAGCGTGGTTTTCAGCACCTGATCTACATTTGGGGCGCGGATCACCACGGTTACATCGTGCGCCTGCGGGCGGGCCTGGTTGCGCTCGGTGGACCGCCGGAATGCTTCGAAGTGCGCTTGGTTCAGTTCGTTTCGCTGTTCCGCGGCGGCGAGAAAGCGCAGATGTCGACGCGCTCGGGCGAGTTCGTGACGCTGCGCGATCTGCGCCGCGAAGTCGGCAACGACGCCGCACGGCTGTTTTACGTGATGCGCAGCAACGATCAGCACCTGGACTTCGATCTGGAGCTCGCGGCCTCGCGATCGAACGACAATCCGGTTTACTACATTCAATATGCGAACGCGCGCGTCAGCAGCGTACTGCGTCAGCTCAAGGACCGCGGCCTCGAGCACGACGGCGCGAACGGCATCGCGCACTTGGCGCTCGCCACCGAGCCACAGGAACAGGCTTTGATCAAACGCCTGAGCCTCTATCCGGAAATCGTCGAACAGTGCGCGCTGCAGCGTGCGCCCCACACGCTCGTGCACTACCTGCGCGATTTGGCCAACGATTTTCACACGAACTACAGCGCGCATCAGTTCATCGTCGAGGATTCGGCGCTGCGTGACGCGCGCATCGTTCTGGCGCGGGCCACGCAAATCGTCATTCGCAACGGACTCGGGCTGCTCGGCGTGTCGGCACCCGACACGATGTAGAGCCGCAACCGATGGCACGAGACTACAAGCCGAAACGCCGCAAGCCCGGCGGCTTCTCCGGATGGGCGGGGCTCGCGCTGGGGCTCGGCATAGGCCTTGCGGTTGCCGCAGTCATCTACTTCAAGGACCGCCGGCCCGAGGCACCCGCACCGCACTTGGCCAAGGCGGAGAAAAAGAAATCGCGCGGCGGCGAGAGTTCCGAACTCGGGGGCAACGATTCAGGAGGCGCCGAGGAGCCGGGCAAACCCTACGATTTTTACGACATGCTGCCCAAGTTCGAGGTCGTCGTGCCGGAAAAGGACAAGGACGTCAAACGCGACATCCTGCCGGCGCCGGAGACTCGCCGCGGCACCTACGTTCTGCAGGCCGGTTCTTATAAGAATTTTGCCGATGCCGATCGCGTGCGCGCGCAATTGGCGCTGCAGGGCATCGAATCCAAGGTGCAGAAGGTGTCGGTCGACAACGATACCTGGCATCGGATCCGCATCGGCCCGATTTCCAATCTCGACGAACTGAATCGCATGCGCCAGATCATGCGCAAGGCGGACGTCGATGTGCTCGTGATTCGGGTGGGCGACTAGTACTCCGCGCTAACGCGCCTCGCCCCTTCGGGGCCGCCCTTCGGGCGTTCTGACTCGGCCGAAGGCCGAGTCAGTCATCGCCGAGCTGGCGAAAATCGACGCCGAGCGCGCGCAGCTTGCGGTACAGGTGGGTGCGCTCCATGCCGACCCGCTTGGCGAGCTGGCCGACCTTGCCGTTGCAGAGCAATAGCTGCTGCTGCAGGTAGGCGCGCTCGAACTGTTCGCGCGCTTCGCGCAGCGGCAACGCGAGCAGGTCCTGCTTGACGAGCGGCTCGTCGACCGCGAGCTTTTCGGCGAGCTCTCGCTCGACTTCGTCAAGCCGGATTTCCTCGCCTGCGCCCAAGATCAACACGCGCTGCACGAGATTCCTGAGTTCTCCGACATTACCCGGCCATGGGTAATTTCGCAGGCGATTCTGCGCCGCGACGCTGAACCTACGCAGCGGCAAGCGCTGCTCGTCGACGAGCCGGTCCACGTAGAAGCGCAACAGGTCGGGCACGTCCTCGGCGTAATCGCGCAGCGGCGGTACGCGCAACGTAATGACATTCAGATGCGCGATCAGATCGCGTCGAAACGCGTCGGGTAAATTGGTCGAGTCGAAGCCCTCTTGCGCGGAGCTGACCCAGCGTACGTCGAGTGCGTGGCGCTGCCGGCCGCCGGCTCGAACGTAGCTGTTCTGCTCGATCGCTCCGATCAGCACGCGCTGCGCCTCGGCATTCAGATCGTCCAATCCGTTGATGAACAGGGTCCCGCCGGCCGCCTGATCGAACGCACCGGGTTCGATGCGGCCGTCGCGCTCGGTTCCGAACAGGACTGCCGCGGGGTCGGTGCCCAAACTGGCGGCGATCACCATCGTAAAGGGCTTCGCTGAGCGGGCGCTCAAAGAATGCAGCAGGCGCGCGTAGGCCTCCCGGCCCGATCCGACTTCGCCGATCAGCAGCACCGGCGAGTTGCTCGGCGCCACTTGGTGAACTTGCTCGCGCAAGGCCTGCGTGGCCTTGCTCTTGCCGATCGTGACGAAAGGCGTGTTGCCGAGACTGCGCGACGACATGCGCTTGCGGCGCCCGGCATCGAGCGCGCGCTCGACGGTTTTCAGCAATTTCGTCAACGACAGGGGTTTTTCCACGAAATCGAAGGCGCCGAGCCGCGTCGCTTCGACCGCCGTCTCGACGGTGCCGTGGCCCGACATCATCACCACCGGGCAGTCATACCCGTCGGTCAGCGACCATTCGCGCAGCAAGGTGATTCCGTCGGTATCCGGCATCCATATATCGAGAAACACGAGATCGGGCGAACGCTGCGCGCGGGCGGCGCGTGCTTCGGCCGCGTTGGCCGCGACTTCGACCTCGTAGCCTTCTTCGGAGAGGATTTCTTGCAGCAACTCGCGAATATCTGCCTCGTCGTCAACCACCAGTACTCTCGAAGCGGTCATACGCGTTCTCTCCTGTTTTCGCCTTTACGCGGCTCCCTGAAACTGAAGGGTCTTCCGCTCTCGCCCAACGGCAATAGAATTCTCACCCTGGCTCCGCCCATGCGCCGATTATCCGCCTCAATGCGGCCTCCGTGTTCTTCGACGATTTTTTTGACGATTGCCAGGCCCAAACCGGTGCCCTTTAGCTTGCTGGTCACGTACGGATCGAAGACGGTGCCGATCAAGTCGCGCTGGAATCCGGGGCCGTTGTCCGTCACGACGATCGAGGCGACCGGCTTGCCGGCGTCCTCGGCAAGCTGCGTTTCCACTTCGATGCTCGCACCGGCTCGACCCTCGAGCGCCTCCAAGGAATTGGTCACGAGATTGTTGAGAATTTGGCGGATGCGCATCCGGTCCGCGGAAATATCCGGTAAATCGGCAGCCAACAACAACTTCAGATCCACGCTGCTGTCCTGGGCACGATATAGATCGACCACTTCGGTGATGAGTTGGTTCAGATCGAAGCGCGTGAACTGCATGTCGGGCGCGCGCGCGTACTCGCTGAATGCGTTGACCATCTGCTTCATCGCATCGACCTGGGCCACGATCGTGTGCGTTGCACGTTCCAAAATCTGCGCGTCCTGGGCGTTCATACTACCCAAGAACCTGCGACGCATGCGTTCGGCGGACAGCTGGATCGGCGTCAGCGGGTTTTTGATCTCGTGCGCAAGGCGCCTGGCGACCTCGCCCCAAGCCGCGTCGCGCTGCGCCTGCAGCAGCGTCGTGATGTCGTCGAACACCAACACGACCCCGGCAGGGACGCCGATATCGTTCGGCAGCGCGGTGCAGGCGCACATGAGCACGTGCTTGCCGGAGTCTGACTGCAATTCAATTTGTTCGCGCCAATCGAGGTTCTCCGCGCCGAGCCTCATTTTGACGGCGTTGAGAAATTGCACGTACAGGGTGCCGTCGCTGACTTGCTCGTCGAATCGTTTGCCGATTGCGGCTTCCAAATCGACACCCAGAATCGCGCTGGCGGCTTGATTGGCGGTGCGCACGACGAGATCGGGCTCCAGGGAAACGACCCCCGTCGAGAGGCGCGCGAGGATCACCGCGAGGCTCGCGCGCTCCGCCTCGACGGCCTGTTGACTGCGGTGCGTCTCGACGCGCGCACGCGCGAGACGTTTTGTCATGTCGTTGAATGAGGTCACGAGAAAGCCGAGTTCGTCGCGCGACGGCAGCGGCAGCTGGGTGTCGTAGTCACCGCGTGCCACGGCTCGGGTACCTGCGATCAGATCCTGCACGGGCTTGATGAGCCTACCGGCGGCGAAAAAAGCGCCGTAAACGGCCGCCAGCAGCGACAGCAAGACGACGAAGGTCAGGATTAGCACGAAAGTCGACTTCAGAGGCTGGCGCAGCTGCACGAGATTCGCGTACTGCGCGTAGGAGCGCTGCACCGTATCGGCCAGCTCGCTGAGCTGTTCGGGCACCGGATAGATCGCGATGAGCACGCGGCCGCCCGGATTGCCGTTTGCATTGAGCGGCGCCGCCGCGCGTATCACATAGCCACCGACCGCATTGGTGTCGAGACTCACATAGGATCGGCCGCGCCGCACCTGCAGCATCATTTCATCGGTCGCCGGCAGCGGGACGGAATCCATGGGACGGTCGGAACTCGTCGCGAGAATGCGGGTTTGGCTCCCAAGCACGGTGAATTCGAGCGCAGTGCTTTCGCGCCGCGCGCGGTCGAGAGTGCCGACCAGATCGAAGTCGGGCAGAGCCGACAGTGAGCGGGCGACCGATTCGGTATTTTGCAGGAATTCACGCACCCGCACATCGAGTGCCGCACGCGACAGCTCCTGGGTGTCCTTCAAGCTTTGGCTGACTTCGCGCTCGAACCAGCTGTCGATGCCACGGTTCAGGAATTGCAGCGCGAAATAATAGACGACCACGATTGGCAGCACCGCAAGCGCGCTGAATGTCGCAACGGTGCGCGCCTTGAGCCGCGATCCCGGCGCGTGGCGGCGATACTCGCGCGCCAGCCCGAACAGCTTGCCGGCGAGCAGCCCGAACAGCGTCAGCAGGCCCAAAATGTTGATCAGCAGGATCCACGGCAGCCAGCGGTTGAACAATCCTGAGTTTTGGGCGGCCGAGGACAGCAGAAAGAGCGCGCCCAACCACAGCGCGATGCCGATGCCGATGATCACGGTCGAACCGTATTTACGGACTAAGGCTGCAGTACCCATGTGTACCAGTCGCTTTCGCGATGCCATTCGTTGACCCAAAACATCAAGACGCGCACCGAGAGCGGCACGGCGCCATAATCCAACTTCGCGCGCACGTTCGCCTCGTAACGGCGGCCCGCCGACAGCAGCGACTGATCGAGCGCGGGTAGCCCGCGCACCTGGCTGAGCCTCTCGAGCGCCGCATCGACGGTCGGCAGGGACTCCTGTTCTCCGCTGTTGTCGTTGTGCAAAACATAGCGGGCGCTGACGGTGTTGTACTGTAAATGGTAGCGCTGGGTCAGTTCCGCGACGCCCGCGTTGGGCAGAAACTGACGCACCCGGTTGATCGCGAGGTCCACCTCGAGTGAGAGCGGTACGCCCTCTTCGAGCCCCTGCCTGACCGCATCGCCGACCGGCAGATCGATGCGCACGTTCAGATGGTACACGCCTTCCTTGAGTTCGAGATCCGCAGAACGAACTTCGAATCGACCGTCGAGTCCGTCGGCGACCGAGGCAGTCGCGATCAGGCACGCGCAGCTGACCCACGCCAGCCATTGGCGCACGCGCACCAACCTCAAGATCGGGGCTGGCGCGGTCGGTGCGGTCTGACGAGGCGAGGCGTTCATCGTTTGTTTAGGGCAGCATAATAGAAGCCGTCCGCACCCGCCTCCCCGGGTAGGATTTGTTGTCCGATTTCATCGCTTAAGCCCAGACCGGGCCAGCCCTGCCAGGATTGCGGCGGGACCACCGAGGCGTCGGGGTTGACCCGCAGAAACGCGTCGACGAGATCATGATTCTCGCTGCGGGTCACGGTGCAGGTCGCATACACGAGCCGCCCTCCGCGCGCCAACATGTCCCAGGCCGCGGCCAGCAGCCGTGATTGCAGCGCGGGCAATTTGTCTATGTCCGCCGGGGA
>Ga0209040_10004318_pt1 | contig 10757 bp, 8 predicted proteins | sample BogFormECP12_OM3_FD_188240 | JGI IMG/M metagenome (GOLD analysis project Ga0209040, IMG submission 188240) | Bog forest soil microbial communities from Calvert Island, British Columbia, Canada - ECP12_OM3 (SPAdes) (version 2) | ecosystem: Environmental > Aquatic > Freshwater > Wetlands > Bog ... | reverse complement strand
CTTTGGCGCTGCGTACCGCAGCGATGCGGCCCTCGGGTTGGCTCGACGTGTCGAGGGTGAAATCAGCGCCGCCATGGGTCAGGTCCTTGATCGCGCCGACCGGGTCGTTCGAGCGCGGGTTCACCGTCTCCCAGGCCCCGAACTCCTTGGCTCGAGCCAACCGCTCGGGGTTCACATCGAGAGCGATGACACGGGCACCCATCGCGGCGGCGAGCTGCGTCGCCGACAGGCCGACCGGACCCTGGCCGAACAGCGCGATCGTGTCGTCGCCTGAGATATTCAGCCGGCGCAACGCGCCATAGGCGGTGCCGGTGCCGCAGGAGATCGCCGCCCCGGTCGTGAAGGACAGCTCGTCGGCGAGCGGCACCAAGGTGAAGGCCGGCACCTTTAGATAGCGTGCGTGCCCGCCATGGGCGTTGTTGCCGTAGACAAGGACCGGCTCTTCCTGGCATAGCTGCGACCAGCCCGAGCGGCAATGCTCGCACACCGTGCAGCCTTTGTAGTGATGCACCATGACGCGCTGGCCGATGCGCGCCATCTTATCGCTGACGCCGGCGCCGATCGCCGCGACGACGCCGCAAGGCTCGTGCCCGGCGATGACCGGGTCGGGGTTGACCGGCAGCCCGCCGATGGCGGCGCCGCCTGATTTCGGCCGGCGGTACTGGTGCAGATCGCTGCCGCACATGCCCGAGGCCTTCATTTCCACGACAACCTCGCCGGGCCCCGGGGTGGGGTCGGGAAACTCCATCATCTCGATCTGCCGTTCGCCCGTGAAGACAACGCCACGCATCGCTTCCTCCGCTTGTCTCGAAAGGAATGGAAGACGACCAGCCTACGCCCTTTCGTGCTTGGCCGGTACTACCCTGACCCCGAAAAGCTGCCCATAAACCGGTGGAAGCGGGCGAGAAAGCCGCGGGTGCGCGGGTTTTCGGGGTGCTCGAGGATTTGCCCGGGCGGGCCGCTCTCGACGATCACACCATCGCTCATAAAGGCCACGAGATCGGCGACCTCATGAGCAAAGGCGACCTCGTGGGTGACGATGATCATCGTCATCCCCTCCTCGGCAAGCTGCTCGATCACCCCCAAGACCTCGCCGACGAGCTCGGGGTCGAGCGCCGAGGTGATTTCGTCCAACAACATGACGGCGGGGTTCATCGCCAAGGCGCGAGCGATCGCGACGCGTTGCCGCTGGCCGCCCGAGAGCTGCGAGGGATAGAAATCCGCCTTGTCGGCGAGCCCGACTTTGGCGAGCAGCGCGCGGGCGATCTCCGCCGCTTCGCGCCGGGCTATACCCTTTACGATACTCGGTCCGGTCATGACGTTGCCGATCGCCGTCATGTGCGGGAATAGATTGAAATGCTGGAACACCATGCCGGTCGCGGCGCGAAACGCGGAGAGCTCGCGGTCGCTGTGCTTGGTGCGGACGCCATCGCCAAACGCCCTCTCGCGATCGCCGACGCGGATGTGACCGCGGTCGGGTTCCTCGAGCAGATTGATGCAGCGCAGCAGGGTCGATTTGCCCGAGCCGCTCGGCCCGATGATGGCGACGACCGAGCCGCGCTCGACCTGCAGCGAGATGCCCCTCAATACCGAGAGCGCGCCGAAGCTTTTCCACAGATCTGCAATCTCGATCATTGCTTCCGACACGCGGACGGTCCGCTCTAGTCGGAGCGCGCGAGGCGGCGCTCGACCTGCTGGGCCGTCAAGGTCAGCGGGAACAGCACGAGAAAATAGATCACCGCGACCATCGTATAGACTTCGAGCGGGCGGTAGGTGGCCGCCGTGATGATCGTGCCTTGATAAAGCAGATCGGTGACTGCGATTGTCGACACCAGCGAGGTATTTTTGAGCTGGATGACCGACTGGTTCATAAAGGGCGGGATCATCCGCTTGAACGCCTGTGGGAGGACGACATAGCGCATGACTTGAATCCGCCGCATGCCGATCGCACGCGCCGCGTCCCACTGCCCGCGCTCGATCGAGGCGACCCCGCCGCGAATGATCTCTGAATAAAAAGCGCCGGTGTAGAGCGACAACACCAATGTCGCTGCAATGTTCGCCGGGATGTCGATGCCCAAGACGACCGGCAGAGCGTAGTAGAACCAGACTATCTGCACGAGGAGCGGCGTGCAACGGAAGATTTCGACGTAGACGACGATTGGTGCTGTGATCATTGGATTGCGCGACAGCCGCAGCAGCCCGGTGACGAGGCCGACGAGGAGACCGAGCAGGATAGTGCCGATCGTATAGGCGATCGTCACGCCGAGCCCGGTCAGAATCAGGCCGCGATAGCCCCAAAGAAATGAGAAGTCCCAGGCGTAGCGGGTGCCTGTCATGGCACTGACGCCCCGCCGGTGCGTCAGAACTCTACATCGGCCGGGACATCCTCCGGCTTGACGCCGTTGATCGCGAGGCCGGCGTAGAGCCATTCCCGAATTTGCTGGATGCCCCGGTTGTAATCGACCCACGCGTCGAGAAAATCGCGCCAGCGCTTGTCCCCCTCCATCCGGACGCCCATGCAGGTCGGCAGCTGCACGCGCGGCTGATGGAGCATATGGAAGTCGCCGAGCGCCGGATTTTTCTTGACCGCGGTCAGCCCCAGATTGACCGCAAGGATTACGCAGTCGGCTCGGCCCGATTGGACCGCCAGGATGCAATCGTCGCGCGCCTTCAATCCGATGATTGTCGCCTTGGGCGCGAAGCGGCGGGCGGCGATCTCATGCACCGAGCCGATATCGACGGCGATCGTGACTTCGGGCTTGTTGAGCTCGGTCCAGGTCGATGCGTGAAAGCCCTTCTTCCCGACCATGCCAAAGCCGTGCAGGTAAAAAGCGTGAGTGAAATCGATGACGAGCGCCCGCTTCGGCGTCGGGTTCAATGAAAACGCCAAGTCGATCTTGTTGGCCTGCAGATCGAGCACGGAATTGCCGTATGTCGATTCGAGGTAGTCGACCTTGGCGTCGAAAACGCCGGCGATGTCCTTCGCCATCTCGATGCACATCCCCGACCATTCACCGCTCGCAATGTCCTTGTTGAAATAGGGCGCCTCGCCGGGCAGCGCGGCGATCCGCAGTACCTTGGCGCGCTGAATCCGGTCGATCGTCGACTCCGCGGGTTGGTTCTGCGCCCGGGCCGCCCCCGCGAGTATTGCAGGCACCCCCGCAGCAGCACCGGCCCCGGCAGCAAACAAACGGCGTGACAACATTAAAGCCCCCTCTTCGTTTTGGATAATCCCGGTCACGTCCTCTCCACGAGCGGAGCGGTACGTTAGCAAGCCGACGGTTCAGCCGAAAGCCGCAAACAGAAAGGGTTGCCGCGAGCGGCGGGGCGGTTTAGAGGCTGAGGCTCTTTATCGGCCGAGGGTCATTCCCCATGCCCGTGAACAAGCCCCACCTCGAATTTCACCGCGTCGACATGAACTCCGGCTGGTCGACCCCGTCCGGCTATCCGCCCGGAATCGAGCAGAAGATCCTGGCAGGCAAGCTCGACGAGGAACGTCGAAGCGGCAGCCGCACCCGCCTATTGCGCTTCGCGCCGGGAGCCTTCACGACGGCGCCGTTCGTCCATGAATATTGGGAGGAGGTCTATCTGATTTCGGGCGACCTCACCGTCGGCAACGATGCCGAAGGCAAAGGCGGCAAGAATTTTACGCCGGCCACCTATGCCTGCCGGCCGCCGGGTGCCGTGCACGGCCCGTTCAAGTCGAACGGCGGCTGTCTACTCTATGAGACCCACTATTACGATTAGTCATCGCCGCAATCGGCGACAGCTGCCACTACGATCGCTCCACAGTCGTCACTGAGCCAGCGCATTACCCGCTTTTAGCTTGGCAGATTGCCGGCGCGCTGGCGACTGCGCTCGTTAAACGGCCGAAGTAAGTCTGTTGTGGAGCAAGTGCCCCTCGACCGCGGGAAATGGCGTCCGGATTCATCTTTGCGGCGAGCCCTAGCCGTCATTCTCGATCGGCTCGACGGGGCACCCGTTACGGCCGAAATATGCATTCGGCTCTCGACCGCGTCGCCGAAAAAGACGCGGATGCCCTCGACGCGGCGAACGCGGTGCGCTTCGGAAGCCAGCCTCCAGAACCCGCCGAAGCTTATCTCGCCTTTGCTCTACTGCAAGTTTACCAGAGTCGAATTAATGCCCGTCTTGGAGAATCCTGTGGCGCCGCGCACGACCGATGGGTGGGATGGTTGTCGATTCTTGCGCGCCCGACCTCGGTGCGTTGAGGCGGTCCTCGACACGGCCTCGCCGGTGCTGCAGGCCTTCGAGAGTTGGCACCGAGAGCGCTTCGGAGCCGAATTTCCGGCGTCATTCCCGCGTCGACTTCTGAGTGTGGTGAGCCCGGAAGCGACCTCACGATCCCGACTGACGAACTGACCCACAAGCGTAGCGCCGGTTGCCTACAGGGCTTCGTGAGGAGAGACGATCCGTCATGCCCGCGATGCGCGTCGGCGAGCACTATTCTGCGGTTGTAGGGCTGGGCGGCAATGTTTCACTTGACGTTCCCAGCCACAATCACTAGATTCAGCAGGGTCAAGGAGATAGGCCATGCAGAGCCACCTTTCCGCCGCTCATTTCCATAGCGAAGAAGCCGCTTACGAATACGTCGAAGCGCGGCTCTGGCCGAACGGTCCCATCTGTCCACACTGCGGAGCGACCAGCGAGCAAGTCGGGAGGCTGAGGGGCAAGACCAACCGCATCGGTCTCTGCAAGTGTTACGCCTGCCGCAAGCCATTCACCGTCAAGGTCGGAACCGTGTTCGAGTCCAGCCATGTCCCGATGCGGGTATGGCTCCAGGCTATCTATCTGTTCTGTTCCTCGAAAAAGGGGATCAGCACCCGCCAGCTTCAACGCACCTTTCAATGTGGACTGAAAACCGCTTGGTTCCTCGGGCATCGCGTGCGCGAGGCAATGGCCGATCTCGGTATTAGCGCCGACAGTGGACCGCTGGGCGGACAGAACAAGGTAGTCGAGGCCGATGAGACCTACGTCGGCGGCAAAGCACGCAACCGGAAAAACTACGTGCCGCCAAAGACCCCGGTCTTCTCGCTGGTTGAGCGCGATGGGCAGGTCCGCAGCTTCCATATCAACGCTCCGAACGTCACCGCCGCGAGCCTGAAGCCGATCATCGCTGCGAACGTCGATAAGGCCAGCTACCTGATGACCGACGAGAGCTTGGTCTATCCGCGGATTGGCGAGGCATTCGCGGGGCATGGCACGGTGAATCACTCTGCCGAGGAATACGTCCGCGCCTATTTCTGGCACACCAATACGGTCGAGAACTACTTCTCGATCTTCAAACGCGCGATCTACGGCTGCTACTTCCATGTTTCGGAAGCCCATTTGCACCGTTACGCCGCCGAGCGCGATTTTGTCTACAACCATCGGGAACGGCTCGGCTTTGACGATTTCGCCCGTGCCGATGCCGCTCTGATCGGCGTAAAAGGCAAGCGCCTGACCTATGCGACGCCTCATAACCGAATCTCGGGCGAGCCGCCATTCTAAGGCACGGCGCAGAAAACGCGGACAATCAGCAGCAATACACGATCCGCGCCAGCTTGAATTACCGTTCGATAACGGGGACGAGCCATGACGCCCGTCCCCGCCTTCGCTATCTTGGAAGGTGCCAACCAAACCAAGAGCGAAGCCATGCCTGATGAGATTCTGAAACTCGGACACCATGAGTTCATTCAGCGCGTTCAAGAGGTTTCGTTTGAACCGCTCGATGCCAGCGGGCTTTTAGTGAGACTCTATGCATCAGTCGAAGCGCATTTATCGGAACCGCCCGGCCCCGGAAGGCACCGAGGGGCCACCACTTTGGCCATCCGTATGGATCAAGCGGTTGCCAAGACGCTTTTTTATCAGATTCGCGAGACATTCCAGAGAATGGGTTGGCCGCTGCCAGCACAAGACGAACACCAAGCCCAAGAGCGTTTAGTCGCGAGTTTGGAATGGAGGTCACGATGCTTTCCATATTCGCAGAATGGGCGATTTTCTTAGCGATTGCCATATCTGGATCTGCCATTTATTTCATGCTCAAGGAAATAGCCCAACAACTCGCATACATAAGGCTAGCTTGCGCTGGCATTGATGCACGCGGACGCTTCGAGGCCGAAGACAAAGCACGTGATCGGTTGGCGGAACGCGAAAAGCGGGAACGCGACACGCAGCCGCCATCCGTGGTAGACTGAGACATGCCTCGAAAGCCCAAGCCGTCGCCGGACGATCCCGAGCAATCGAAGCGCTTCATAGACATGGCGCGCGAGGTCGGTGCTGAGGAGCCCAACCCCGATTTCGAGCGCGTGTTCCGTAAGGTCGCGGAGCAGCCCAAAGGTTTCGCTCCTAAGCCTTCGGGTCGCCGTTCTCGTCGCAGCGGGAGGCCAGCTTCATCATAAAGCCTCTCACGGCCATGAAGATGTGCTCGGCTTCTTCGTCCGTGTATTTGTTGGCTGGATGCATTGTTGCGTTGCGCCACGGATTTTTGACGGCATCGAGAGACGCATAGAGGGACTCGAATATCTCGCCATCACCCGCCAATCGGGCGGCGACGGTCGGCCATTTGCCGTCAATGCCGTCACGGATCTTTTTGAGCACGGAACCCCAGCTCCGATCGGCAGGATTGATGGGGTCGGGAATTTGAAGACAGCGCGCGACGGCGCGAACCGCCATCTCCATAAGCCTCATAAGATGAAACACACTTGCCGTCGGTCGACTGAACGCGAGGCATTTCGCAGCTTCGTCAAGTTCAAAGACTACGGTCACAAACTTTGCTTCGACACCAGATCCAAATAATGGCTCTCGCGGATTATAATACCGCTGCTTCCCAGTATCTAGGACAAACAGCGGCGTCAATTGCAATTCCCGCCGCAATGTATTGCCCAACTCTGAAAGGCGTCGAGCCAGATCGCCACGCGATAAATCCTTTGTTTCAATGATTTCTTCTATTTCTCGTGCAGTTATTAACGTTACACGCGCTTCCAATGTTGTTAAATGTATAATTAGCTCCTTAAGATGATAGCGAAGGAAAGATCGATCAACGTCATTCACCGGTTCATTTTCTTGTTTTTCCTTTTCCGTCTCTATCCAAGTTACAACATCGTTCAGTCTGGCGCTCGCCTCATAGAATGCACTCGCGTTCAGTTCTAGCATTTCCCACAGGCTCCATAGCCGGCGGGAATCCCATAATGCATGGGTTTGGCCGGCGAGAGGGTCTATTCCTCCCGTATCACACCCCCTATGGGGTGGGAACGTCAAGTGAAACATCGCCGGCTGGGCGCTAGTCCGCTGGACGACTTCCCGACTTGCTGCTATTATTTCGTGCGAGTTCAGCCGCCGGCTGAGAGCAGGGGTTGTGGTGTACGTTAACCTTAGTTCGTGATGCAACTCAGACTATTCCGACATTTTGTCCCGGTTTCAGTCGTGCTCCTCGCGTCATCGGACGCCCTGCTGATTACCGGTGCATTTTATCAGCTGTTGTCAGCGTCGGAGATCGGCACGCCGATCGTGCTCCGTGTTTCAACCTTCGCAGCTCAGTACTCTGCCGGTTTGTCGGTCGCTGCGGTGACCGCGATGGTTTCGGTCGGCCTTTATGGGCATCAAAGTTTCGTGGACTTCCGCCTCCTGTTGAGCAAAATCGCCGTCGCCTCGATACTCGTGCTGATGCTCGTTTTCTTCTCCGCCGCATATTGGCGTGAGGGGCTGGGATACTTACCCGATGCCGGAAGTTTTCCGGTGAAGGCGACGCTGATTTGGCTCGTCTGCGTGTCGGTAACCCGTGGCACATTTTCGGTGACTTTGGGACGCGGGCTGTTAAAGCGGCGGGTACTCGTACTCGGCAACGGAGCGCAGGCAGCGAGGATCGCCAAGTTGGTCGAGACGGGGGAAAACGAGCATTTTGTGCCGATTTCGTTTATCGGAATGCTTGGCGAGCGTCCGAGTGTCCGCTCCGATACGATTGACTGGTCGGACTCCGAGCCCGATGCCCTCACGGATATCGTTTACCGGCTCGGGGCAAGCGAGATCGTGGTGGCCGCCGATGACCGGCGCGGTTTGCCGGTTCGCCAGCTCCTGCATTGCAAGCTTGCCGGCATCAAGGTAATCGATTTCCTTGATTTTTGGGAGCGCGAGACCAGAACGGTCGACATTGAGGCGCTTAAGCCCAGCTGGCTCTTCTACTCCGACGGCTTTCGTTGCGGTCCCCTCGAGGAGATTTTGAAGCGCGCGTTTGACATCGCGGTGAGCTTGGGGTTGCTCCTCTTGACGCTCCCCCTTCTGGTCGTGACGGCTTGCTTGATCAAGCTCGAGAGCCCCGGGCCGATTCTCTACCATCAGGCGAGGGTAGGGCTTCACGGCCGCGTTTTCACCATTTTGAAATTCCGAAGCATGCGGGTGGATGCCGAGACTGACGGCGGTCCTCGCTGGGCCTCCGAGAGAGATCCCCGCGTTACCCGTGTCGGGGCCGTCATTCGTAAAACTCGGATCGACGAACTCGCGCAAATCCTTAATGTATTGCGCGGTGACATGAGCTTTGTCGGGCCTCGCCCAGAGCGCCCCTTCTTTGTTGCCGAGCTGTCCCAGGTCATCCCTTATTATTCCGAACGCCATTGGGTGAGACCAGGTATCACCGGCTGGGCACAGGTAAATTACCCCTATGGTGCTTCGACAGAGGACGCTTGGATCAAGCTGACCTATGATCTTTACTATGTAAAAAATCGTAGTATTTTTCTAGACTTTGTGATCTTATTACAGACCGCCCGTGTGATCTTTTGGAATTACGGGGCAAGATAGGGCGCGGAATCTGGATATCGCCCTAACAGAAACGGTTTATGCAGGATGTGCGCTCGCGTTCATCCTGGTGATCGTATTGATGATTTTGCGGGGTCGGACGAGCAAGACCGGCTTTGCAATCCTTGGCTGTTGTCTTGCATCGGCTGCATGGGCGGCTGCCACCGCAGCTTCCGGCGGCCTGCCAGTCGCTGGTCTGGCGCTCTTTGACAGCGTCAGGCTTTCTGCGTGGCTGTTGCTCGCGGTCACGCTCGTTACGGTACCAACGGGTGACGGCTCCGGTCTCGGACGCCTCTATCTTTTCGGGGCAGTCGCATTCTGCGCGGGAGCGATCGCCAATGACGGATACCTGCTGGTCCTCGACCCGATGGCCTCGCGTCTCTACACCTCGCAGCTGCTGGTTCGGATCGGGTTTGGTGTCCTCGGCCTGCTGACGATTGAGAATCTGTGGCGCAATACCGAGCCGCAGCGACGGTGGCACGTTTGGCCTTTATGTCTTGCTCTCGGTGGTCTCTTTGCCTATGAGCTGTTCCTGTTCTCGGACGCGTTCATCACCCGCGGCCGGGTCGATCCCGGACTCGGCTTGGGGCGCGCGATCGCGGCAGCGTTCATGGCTCCGCTCCTCGCGTTGGCGATGGCGCGTAATCGAGAATGGCGGATCGACATTCATGTATCCCGCCAAGTAGTACTCCACACCGCTACCTTGCTCGCGAGTGGCTGTTTTCTCCTCGCGGTAGCTATCGTCGGGATGTTGTTGCGCAGGTTCGAAGGCGATTGGGGGCTCGTCCTACAGCTGGCGATGCTGTTCGGCAGCGTTGTCGTCCTCGGGACCGTACTGTCCTCCGGGAGTCTACGTCGTCGACTAAAGTTTTCGATCTCACGAAACTTTTTCACTCATCGTTACGACTATCGTATTGAGTGGCTCAAATTCATCGAGTTCATCTCCGATCCGAATCAGGCAGAGGAGCTTCCGGTCAGGATCATCCGCGCTTTGGCCGAATTCGTCGACAGCCCGGCGGGGGTACTGTGGTCGTTGAGCCGCGGAATCGGCTATCGTCCAACGGCTGTGTGGAAACTGCCCGCTCCCCTGGACGTAAGGCTGCCGCCCGAAGACCCCTTCATTGCCGGCTTTCGGGATGGCGGTTGGATCCAGGAACGCTCGCCGTCTGCGACAGACAAGGCATGGCCTTTCTCCACAGCGCGCGCATGGTTGGCTGTGCCGCTGTCGTATCGCAGAGAAGTTGTAGGATTCGTCCTACTCGACCGCGCGAACCACACCGTCACCCTCGATTGGGAGGCCTTCGACCTGTTGCGCGCGGCCGGGCGTCAGGCGGCCAGCTATCTCGCCGAGGAGCGATCGACCAAGGTGCTGCGCGACAGCGAACTTTTGAACGAATACAGCAAGCGCTTCGCCTTCGTCGTCCACGACATCAAGAACTTGGCAAGCCAACTCGGCTTGGTCGTCGCGAATGCGAAACGGTACATCGATGATCCCGACTTTCAGCGCGATATGCTCCAAACGGTCGAGGATGCCGTCGCACGCATGAACCACCTCCTCAGCCATCTCAAAGCTGATGCTACACCGCGTATGCCGCGCCTGGCCGACCCCGATCTGATCGTCGCCTCGGTCGCGACGGAGTTGGCCCGCGGACCGGTGGCCATCGAGACCCGCACCGATGCCGAAGATTGCGTTGTGAGGATCGATCCCGAACGCCTCAGGTCCGCTTTGACCCATCTGGCCCAGAACGCGATCGAGGCCTCGCGCCCGGGAGACCCCGTGGTCATCTCCACGCGCCGACGCGGAGCCCAGCTGGTCATTGATATTATCGATCGGGGCCAGGGGATGGACGACGAATTTATCCGCGACGAATTGTTCTTACCGTTCCACTCAACGAAATCGGGTGGCTACGGGATCGGCGCGTTTCAAACTCGAGAGCTGGTCCGCATGTCGGGTGGTGACCTCGAAGTAA
>Ga0209040_10004317_pt1 | contig 10758 bp, 18 predicted proteins | sample BogFormECP12_OM3_FD_188240 | JGI IMG/M metagenome (GOLD analysis project Ga0209040, IMG submission 188240) | Bog forest soil microbial communities from Calvert Island, British Columbia, Canada - ECP12_OM3 (SPAdes) (version 2) | ecosystem: Environmental > Aquatic > Freshwater > Wetlands > Bog ... | reverse complement strand
TTTCGTGCGGATGCACATGAAGGACATGAAGTGGCTCATGCGGTCCTTCCAGCCTTCGCAAACTTCCATGATCGTCATCTTCATCTTGGCTACGCTGATCTCCATCGGTCTTTCGGTATGGGCGGTTATGGCTGATCTTGGTGAGGACGATCTGGGGGAAGACTCTTACGGTCACCGACGATTCGCGGCCCGAATCAAATATAACCGCTATGGTAGTGGGTACTAACCCTGAGGAGGGTCTAATGAAACGTACTTTCGCAGTGATGCTTTTCGCTTTCCTATTGGCAATCCCGGCTTTCTCTCAGGACAAAGCCGCTCAGATTGCCGATCTTCAAAACCAACTCAACAACGTCCAGCAGGCTTACGCTCCGATGGAAGATAGGCTGACGGCTCTGGACGCCAAGAAGGGCGAGATCAAGTACGCGGTCGAAGTGTACAACAAGTACCACGACCAGTACCAGACAGACGTTGACAACTTTAACCAGAAGCAGAACGATGTCAACCGTCAGCAGCAACTCCTGAACCCGTCAATCGAGAATTACATGCAGCGCAAGGCGCAGCACGACGGCAACCAGTGTCAGTACGTTCAAGGAACCAACACGTGCGACTGGTACAACCGCGAAGCGGATCAGCTTAACGCTAACCGTGCCCAACTCGCAGCGGCACAGGCTGCGATCACCGCGCAGCAGGCCCCACTTGATTCGCAGAAGGCGAACCTCGACCAGACCAAAGGGAAGTTGGAGCAGATTTATCAGAACAACCAGTCCAATATCGATCAGTGGAAGGCCGATATGACGCAACTCAAGGCCGACTACGATGCCAATCTCGCTAAAGAGAAAGAAATCAAAGCGAAGTTGGCAATCCTGTACGGCAGCGTGAACGCCTGCTTACAGCAGATTCCGCCTGCGTGCCAGCAACCCGCCATCGGACCAGACGGTAAACCGATTCTCGACCAGAACTGCGAGTTCATGAAGGCGCAGTGCAGCAAGATGTTCGACGGCAACAAATAGGGGGAGCCATGAAGAAAAGACTGGTTGTACTACTCACTGTAATTTTGTTCATCACGCCCGCGTTTGCGAAATGGGGACAGGACTTCATTTCCAACGTCAGCCTGACCAACACCAAGGGGCGTGTCGGCGACCATTTTGAAGCGTGCGTCCGTTACCAAATCGGATGGTTCACGCCGAAGCGCGGCGGCGGATCGATTGATGTCACTCAATCGGACGTTCTGAATCCACAGTACGTGCTATTCGCCCATTCGTTACCTAGTGGGTTGCAGTGGAACGTGGCTACGGGCTGCCTGTCAGGGACACCGACTGAATCAGGGCAGTGGACTGTAAAACCCGGCGTCCGTGATTTGAACCGAAACATGTACAGCGGGCACGGCTATTGGTTCACAGAGCGGACAACCGACACGAATACAGGGTTGGTCTACGCCACGCCACAAGAGCGCGTGATGCCGACCATCATTATCGAGCGGTAGTTGCCAAGAGTTCGCGGTTGATGTAAAATCTAGGTTCAGGAGAAAAGGCATGAAAACACTTGGTTTAGCATTTGGAGTGGTCGCGTTAGTTCTGGTTCTGCTGGTCGGCGGGTTTTTCCTCGGCTACATTGGCTGGTCGAACGATGCCAACGGTTTCGAGGCGGACATCCCCGCTCAGTACACCCAGATGAAGAACAGCTATGACAATGGCTGGAAGAAAGTCGTCGAGATCGCCCAGATTCCGACGATGCAACAGAACGCCTACAAAGACGTTTACGACGGCGTGATGAAGGGTCGCTACGGAGCCAATGGCTCACAGGCGATGCTCCAGTTCATCAAGGAACAGAACCCGACGTTGGACCCGGCTTTGTATACGAAGATTCAACAGACCATCGAAATCTTCCACAACGAGTTTGAGAGTTCGCAGGCGAATATCATCGCCCGTAAGCAGGCATACCAACGCTTCCTGACGGCGACGACTTCGGGGCGTCTCTACAATTTCATCGGGCACTATCCGCGTATTAGGTGCGGTGTGCCAGCAGGCCAGCCCGACGACTACCAGATCGTAACGTCGGACAAGACGGAGACGGACTTCCAGAATCACAAGTCCGAGCCCCTGAACCTGTTGAAGAAATAAGTTGACCGCCGCTCCACTGGCGGAAATGGGGGCGGGCAACCGCCCCCAACGGTATCGAAAACTGACAAAGGGGAACACTATGAAAAGCATCCTGATCGCTCTCGTACTTCTGGCTTCGGTAGCAGCCGTAGCTCAGACCACCACGTTTAAGTCCACCAGCGACGGCTTCCAGATCAGCGTCCCGGCAGCGAACTTCAAACAGATCAGCCAAAAGAACGGTTCCACACAGGACGGCTTTCCCTTCGTTTCGGCGACCTACGCAGGGGACAACTCGCAAGGCGATTACATCGTCATCGTGACTACCTACGACCGAGAGGTCACCAAAGAACGCTTCCTCGCGCTCGCGAACTCGCCAAGGGGCGAAATCGTCACCAGTCGGGACGATCTGGACTTCGACGGACAATACGGCGTCCTCCGCTTAGTGAAAACACCGCAAGGCAAGCTGGCGAACTGGATGACATTCAAAGGTGATCGGTTCTACCAGATCATCTTCGGCTCCAGCCTGACTGCCGAACAGATCAACTTCGATGAGGTCAACGCCTTCGTGAACTCATTCAAGTTCGTCGAGTGCTTCCTGCCTGAGGGGTGCAAATAGCCATGAATTTCAACATCAAACTCAACCTGTTCCTCGGGTCGGTCTGCTTCATAATCATGATCGCCCTGTTGCCCCTATTAAAGCCATGAGAAAGATCATCGGCAAATTCGTTTACGGCACCCGCTGGATTCTATTCCCGATTAACATCGGGCTGCTGGCGGTGCTGCTGATGTACGTGATCGCCTTCCTACGGAACGATTACGTGTTCATCGTGCACCAGTTCACGTGGGAAATGGAATCCCTGATGGTGCTGCTCCTCGGCTTCGTGGATGCGGCGATGGTCGCCAACCTGATTATCATGATCGTGCAGGGTGGGCATCAGATTTTCATCCACAAGTTCGAACTGCCGCATGAGGACGAGCGGGCACAGTGGCTCGACCATATCGACTCCGGGTTGCTCAAGGTCAAAACCGCGCAGTCGATTGCGGGTATCACCCTGATTCAGATTTTGAAGGATTTCGTCAACATCGAGAAGGTGGAATGGTCATTGATCGTCCACCGCATGGTTATTCATGGCATGGCGTTGCTTTCCGCCCTGCTGATGGCCTTGATTTGGCGAGTCACACATCCAACACAGGAGCAAGAACATGCACACTAAGCAACGCGGACAGGCAAACACGGGCCTCCTCGTCACCCTCGTGGTGGTCGCCATCGTACTTATCTTTGCCGCCATCTCCCTCAACCATTGCGGTGATTCAAAGCATAGCCGACGCCACGGGCACGGCAAGCGCACGACTGTCACGGGGGAGTTTCTCAAGCCCTCGCCAGACGGTCGCGGTCGCTACGCCTACCAAGATGACGGCAATTGGTACATCTACTACTGGATCATGACCGACAACAGTCGTTATGGTGATGGGTATCGAACCCCCACCTTACCTGACGGCGGTTCATGGGTGAGGGTTGACGAGGAACCAGACGTGGAGCAAGTTGTCCAGTCCAACGTGCAGGAACAGATCGCCGAGACGGAAGCTGGTCAGCCTGAAACCGAGTCTGAGTTTACCGCGAACGAAACTGACATCGAGAACCAGTCCGTGGAGCCCGAGAATACCACCGAGCCCTCGGCTGAGCCTTCCGAGCCCTCCTCGTCCCCCGATTCCAGCCCGAGTGATTCGGGTGGGGATTCTGGCGGCGACGGTGGTGGGGATGGCGGCGGAAGTTCCGACTAATGGCGTCCTTCGAAGAACACTGTCGAGATTGTGAGCGGATTATTGGTAACCGCTGCGAGCCTGTTAATCGCTGGCTGGACGAAAAGTTCCGCCAGTTTGGGCCGTTGCATCGCTTCTCTCGTCATCACTGGCGGGGCGTGGACGAGGCGGGCAAACTGTGGGGTGAGATAGGCCGCAAGGCGGCGATTATCCACATCCTGAAAGACTGCGGCTGGGTGCCGAGCGCCCGCGATTGGGAAGAACAGCGGGTTGATTCCCTCGGATTCAAGATCGACCGACGTTATGGCACAGAGCCAACCGCCGAGTTGGTCTGCGGAGTATTCAACGGCTATTGGGACCCGAAAGAATTTGTCGCGAAAGCAAAAGAATTGATCGACGCCGACTGATTCCCTCGGTATTAAGTTGTATGAGCGAACCGCAAGACGTAAACTTCAAGAAAACCGCCGCCAACGAAACCGTTTATACCACTGGAGCCCAACGCGATAGTCGTTCGGGCAAAGGGGCCTTCCACTGGATGCCTTGGGATGCCGTGTTTTGCGTCTCCAACATCTACGAGCTAGGCAACAAAGGGCGCAGCAAGACGGGGGATGGTAACGACCGTAATTGGGAAAACGGTATGCCTCTCATTGACTTCCTTCACAGTGCTTTGAACCACATCACTGCCCATATCTCAGGCGACCGCAGTGAGCCGCACATCTCTCAGGCGATCTGGAACCTCCTGAACTACCTCCAGACTTCGATCTGGGTCCTTCTCGGTAGCCGCCCCAAGGAACTCAACAAGCTTCCGAACCACCGTGGTAATTGGAAGCCCGGGGACGAACCGCCATGCCCGCTGTCTCCTCGGGAGATCGAGTGGCTCCAGTTCAAGGGTGTGCTCCCGAAGCCAACCGAAGACAAAGAGGTCATCACTCAGCCGAAGTCGGTTACGATCACGCCGCTGCCCGTTGATCCGAACCCAAATCCGAGCGGTGGGAGTCCAAAGCCGAAGCCATTTATTGCAGATGACGAGGATATCGCCTAATGGGATTCAGTTTCAAGACCGCGTTCGCCCACCTTGACGGCAAGACCATCACCTACGACCAACTCATGGACGAGATCATCCGCATCCGTCGTCAGTTTCTAGGCGATCTGGCTCCCGAGATCAACACCCACGACATATTTTTCCAGATGATGCAGATGGGCTGGCTGACATTCCCCGACGATGGTACGGGCGGCGGCAAAGAGACCTGTGTCTTCAAAATCGTCGAGGATGTGCGGGAAGTCCGTAAGCGCATCGATCAATACAAGGCGGATTTTATCAAGGAACAAGCCAAAACTTTCCTCAGCCAAGAGGAAGAAGACGGGCAGTTCTACCCCGTGGGTGTGGATACGAATGAGTACCGCACTGCCGTCCGTGAGCTTGCGAAATCCTAATTCGAGGCTCTCTTATAGAGACCCCCATGGAACGGATTTTCACAGCAACCGACGACGGCTACTATTTTGTCCCCAAAAAGGCCATGGGACCGACCGTCAAGTCCGCCCCGGGTAACCACCATGAGGAGATCGAGGGCAACCCCCTGCTTGAGCGCAGGGTCGGGAGCGACGATTCCACCTGTGAAGGGTGCGGGGCCGAGATGAACACGATTGAGCGCCTTTGCCCTGATTGCTCCGAGAAGGAAGCCCATAAACAGGCACGCCAGCCCATGCAGGACGACGCTGGAGCGACGACAGGGCTCCGTAGGCGTCCAGACTATGGGGAAAGCGATTCCCACACGTCCGAGCTTAATAGGACGAATTCCAAGGGGGCCTCGGCTCAGTACGTGATCGCCCTAGCCGCCCGCAGCCGTAAGGCGTCCAAAACAGCTACCATGTACGTCACTGGGATCGAATGGGACGGCCTGAAGGTCGCCAGCTTCAAATTTGGCTCCGATGCCAGCAAAGCCGTCCGTCTGCCGAACCTGACCGCCAAAGCTGTCAGCCAGCAGCTTTTCGCTCCTCCGTTTGAGGTAAAAGCCCATCCCGTACCAACCGCCTCATTACAAAGCAAATAAACCTAGCCGTTTTTCCATCATTTCTGGTAGAATTGGGGCATGGATGAACGCAAACCAATGTCTCGTCTTGAGCACGCGGTCCTTACCGCCGTGCTTGCCCATCAGGGGCAAATCGACGAGGACGGCCAACCGCACATCGTTCATAGCCTCGAAGTCATGTTCGCCGTCAAGCGAGAGTTTGATCGAGGCCCCTACGCCGCAGGGATTCGCGGCACCGAACCACTGCACCTACCTAAGGGTGTAACCCTCGAAGATATGCTGGTTGCCGCCGTACTGCACGACGTGCCCGAGGACACCAGCCTCACCCTTGAGGACATCCAGCGCGACTTTGGCAAGACGGTCGCCGAGATAGTCGATGGCGTCACGCGGCGTCACGGTGACCACCGCTGCAAGATTGCCAACTGTCAAGAGCACGGCAAAGAAACCTACCGCGATTTCATCTATCGGTCTGCGGAAACCCCCGCTTCAAAAATTCTCAAAGTCGCGGACCTCGGCGTGAACCGCCGCCGTACCAGCACGATCCCCGAGTCAAAGGCGAAGTGGCGTGCAAAGCTGGAGTACAAGTACGACATCGCCCTCCGCGTCCTGCTGGCTGAGGAGCCCGTCACGTGGGAGCAGGTCTCGTGGAATTTCTCGGGCGGCAAGTATTTCATGGCCGATCCCAATGGCAAGAAGATCGAGATCACCGAGGAAGAGTTTAAGAAGGTAATGGGGGCAGGAGCATGAGAGTCACACAGGTTGGCGGTATGACGGTCGTTGGTATGAGCGAGGATCAGGAAGCCTTCATGCGGAAACGCGAGGCTTTCGTTGCACGCTACCTCCAAGAACACGGCCTGACTCAAGATACCATCACCATCAAACAGGTACTCAAGATGCGGGAAGAAGAAGGCTGGAAGAACCCTCAATGAAGATCGCGTACCGTGGGTTCGACATCAGCGTAATTAAAGAGAAGTGCTTGGCTGGCTACAAACTGACCTACTTCTCGGTCTTCCGCAAGTCGGATGGCTACGAGATGACCAGCGGATTCTCCGACGACAACGACACCGTTCGAACGTGGATCAAGATGATGAAGGGTCGCGTGGACGGATTTATCGACGATCCGAGCGAAGAGATGCACGAGACGCCTGACGACGGGGAATACTACGACGTGCTGGCTGAACATCGGCTAGAGAACCAGAAAACTCAGGGGCTACAATGAAAACTGTTACTGCAAAACGTTACGTGTGTCAACGTACAGGGCAATCGTTCAACTACGAAGAGATGGCTCGCGCCTCGGAGAACAAAATCTCGGCAGAAGCTTTCGCCGATCTGAAACGGAAGATCAAGCAAGGCAAGTATTGGGTGCCGAAGGTAGGCGAGTGGATTTATGTTCGCACCATGATGAGCATCGACCATGGCGAGGATGATGTCCAAGGCGGTCTGGCGATGGTCATTCGCGTATATGACAACATGAGTGGCGGTGACCCGAAGTGCAAGTTCATCGAGATCGCTCAGCATGACCGTGGCGGCAATTGGACGCAGTTTCTTTTCCCCGAACAGAAGGAACTGATGAAGCGGCACGGGAAAGAGTTCGCTCATCCCGACCCAGATTACGGCTACTCCGGTGATCCGAATGGAGGCTTCAACTAAATGGAACCAGTGATTGACGAGCAAGAAGAGTTCCTCAAGAAGTACCCGTGGATGCAGACCTTGCCCAAGTCGGTGCAGGACTTTTTCATGTGTGCCTGCTCCACTGACAAGGACGGGAACCAAAGGTACGAATACGCCGACAATTTCCGCATGGCGGCATTGACCGACCCCAAGGCCCTCGCGGACTTCCAAGCGAGACACGACAAACAGTGCTGCGGCAGCCGAGAAGAACTCATCGAGGACGAGAATGGCAAGCTTTGGATCGTCGGATTTAACTACGGGCACTGAGTACGGGAACTTGCGGGAAGAGCGATACCCCGAAGTCGAGGGGTTCGACCAATTCTGCTCGAATCTCAAGATTCGCATCATTGCTCTCCACGAAGGCGACCTGAAAGACGCTCAACGACTCTATCGCGGGGCCGTGGTTATGGCTTATGACCGAGCAAAGGCTCAAGTCATAGCTCGTAAACCTCCCGACTGCGAGGAGCCGACAAACACGGAACGCGGCGAGTGGCGATCCCCCGAGTGGAAACGCTTTAGGTTCAACCACGGGGAAATCAGCCGCCTGATGCGAAAGTGGCGAGCCATCAAGTTCAGGGAAATACGGCAAAATAGCTTGAATTCCAAGCTGAAACTTCCTTACAAAAACCTAGCCAGAGTCCCAGAAAATCTGGTATAATAGCGCCATGACGCAAACGGCGGATAATCCCCAGACCATAACTTTGATTCGGTCGCTCAATAAACAAGTGCTGGCGGCTCAAGCAGCCTATTACAGCGGCGAGCCCATCCTGAGTGATGCCGAGTACGACACTCTGGAGGCTCGACTCAAAGGCATCGTGCAGTCCAGTCCGTGGTTAGCCGAACACGCTACTTCTCTCCACAAACCGGGTGATGCTCCGCTCGCCTCGGGCCGCGTGAAGCACATCCGTCCGATGCTCAGCATCGAAAACAAGTACACCAAGCCAGAGATCACCGATTTCTTCCTCACCCTACCGACGCCACTCATGTTGGCTGAACCCAAGCGGGACGGCATCTCTTGCGAGCTTCGCTATCGTGACGGTCAGCTTGTGCAAGCCTTGTCTCGTGGCAGTGGCACCGAGGGCGAGGACATGACCGCACAGGTTAAGGTGCTTCTGAGTATCCCCAAGACTTTGCTAATGGAAAACACCCCCGGCGTTTACGTGCGACATTCGGCTTTCCCCGCCGACACCAATGTTCGCGGCGAACTCGTGATGCGGAAGTCCGAACTGGAACGCATCAACAAGGCAGCCCGTGCCAAGGGTGAGAAAGAATACGCCAGCACGCGCAATCTGACCGCAGGCACCATGAAGCAGAAAGACCTCGCTGAGGTCGCCAAGCGTGAAATCCTGTTCATCCCGTGGGAAGTCTACGGCAGCAATGATTCGACACTTCCCGACAGCGGCTATGCACGAATGCTGATGCTCCAAGGCGTGGGCTTCGCCAAGTACGAGGGATTCATGATCGACAGTGCGGATAACGTCATCAAGGTGTTGGATCACATCTTGGCCGCGAACAAGGAATCCGACGTTATCGCAGACGGCGTGGTCGTCAAAGCCGATAGTCACAAAGACCGTGCGAAGATGGGCAACGGCAGCAAGGTTGCCAACTATCAAGTGTGCTTCAAGCCGCAGTCAGCGAGCGGCACCACCTACCTCCGCAGCATCGAGTGGCAGGTTGGGCGTCAGGGCAAGCTTACGCCTGTCGCCACGTGCGATCCTGTGCCTCTGGCGGGCGCAATGGTGACCCGTGCGACCCTGAACAACATCACGTGGATTGACGCGATGGGATTGCGGCTCGGAGCCAAGGTTGAGATGCTCCGCTCAGGCGATGTTATTCCGCAGATCGTCAAGGTGATCGACGAAGGCGATACGAAAATCACGCCGCCGACCGTTTGTCCCGAGTGTTTCTCCAAACTGGAAGTGCTGGACGAGGAACGTAGCGGCATCATCACCCACTGGTGCCAGAATTACGAATGCGTAGGCCGTGTACGTGATCTGTTCTCGTTTATTAGCAGTCGCGATGTTCTGGAGATTGACAGCCTCGGACCTGAGATGGCGACCAAGATCGTAACGGGCGGCTATGCCCGTGACATCGGCGAGTTGTTTGAGTTCCACACGGAAGCTATGCAAGGGCTGACAACCTTTGGCGAAGAGGCGTTCATTGCCAAAATGCGTAAGAAGGGCTTCGATGCCACGCTTCCGAGGATGCTTCGTTCAATGGAGAAGGCGAAGAAAGCCCCGTGGGAACGCTGGATCGCGTGCCTCGGTATCCCAATGATCGGTCGGACGCTTGGTAAGGTGCTTGCGGCTAAGTTAAAGCTGGAGCCGCAGAATATGCAAAACCTACCCTCGCTGCTTGTCAGCCTGCTCCCGGGAGAAGTCGAAGGTATCGGCGATGTCAAGTTGGATATGATCCACACGTGGGCCAAGGAGCAACGCAATATCGAGATTTGTATTACGCTCTCCATGAACGGTGTGGCTCCAACCAATACAACGGTCGCCACGGTCGCTGGTGAGCCTCTCAAGGGGGTTGCCTTCTGTATCACTGGCGAGTTCACCGAGGATCGTGATAGCATTGCAGAGAAGCTAACTCGCCTCGGCGGGGTATCAAAGTCGGGTGTCACGTCAAAATGTAACCTGTTGATCGTCGGGGACTCGGCTGGCAAAACGAAGCTGAGCAAGGCGACTCAGCTTGGCATCAAGCAGGTCGGCAAAGAATGGCTCGTCCAGACCCTCACGGAGAATGGCATGGAGTTGAAGGGCAACGGCGGCTTCGAGCCTGAGGAAGCATGAAACTGACGAAAGCACAACGCGAGATTCTGACGGCTATCCGAAACGGAGCGCCGTTCTGCGAGTACCTGACTCCAGACCGAGACCGCCTCTTCTTCCGCACTCTGGGCGACACGGTTCACGCGAAGCTGAACTATGTGCTGACCGATGGGACAACGAAACGGGTGGGGTACAAAACGTTCTGGGTCCTGTTCAAGAACAACCTGATTCAGCCGTCGAAGTATAGGGGTTCGCTGTCCCCGCAAGACGGCATCACGCAGTTTCACATTACCGAGCGGGGATACAACCTGCTAGGGAAGAGGGCATAATGGCAAGCCGCTGGCCGTTGAACATTTGGTTGTGGAAGCCTGACGAGGATCGTACCCGCATGGGTCTAGTGAATTTCACCATGGACGATTTCGATCAGGC
>Ga0209040_10004316_pt1 | contig 10758 bp, 9 predicted proteins | sample BogFormECP12_OM3_FD_188240 | JGI IMG/M metagenome (GOLD analysis project Ga0209040, IMG submission 188240) | Bog forest soil microbial communities from Calvert Island, British Columbia, Canada - ECP12_OM3 (SPAdes) (version 2) | ecosystem: Environmental > Aquatic > Freshwater > Wetlands > Bog ... | reverse complement strand
GGCCCGCCCTCATCGAGGCGTTCCTTGCTCAGACCGGCCTCACCCTCGAATCTCAGCCACCGTAAAGAGGTGCAAATGCTGGCCTTTCAACTTCTGTAGCTGTGAGCGTCGGTGCCGTTGGGACAGGTACAGGGGACGGTGAGAGTGAGGATTGATTCGCGGACCGTAGTCATTGGATCTGCCGGGGTGCTGTTGACAACCGCACTTGGAGCTCTGGCCGGAGCGACGAAGGGGACCTTGGCGGGGGCTCTTGCTGCGCTGGTGGGGCTGGTTGCCTCGTTCGTGGTGGCAGTGCTGATGGAGAGACAGGCGCGGCAGGCGACTGATGCAGCGCGGAAGCAGGAATTGCTGGAGATGTTCGCGCCTCCAAGGCCCCTGGATGGCAGGGAGGATGAGGAGTGAGCCCAGGCGAGCGACCTGTTCTTAGCGTCGCACGCTATTTGCGCGCGGACGAACAGGTGGTGCCGTTTCGTGGTCGCCCAGAGCTTGATGACCTACTGGCCTGGTGCGGAGCCGGGGAGCATATAGGGGTACGCCTGGTCACCGGAGACGGAGGAAGCGGCAAGACCCGTCTTGCCTTGCAGCTTTGCCGAGAGCTTACCGCCAACGGGTGGAAGCCACTGTGGGTGCACCCTGGCCTTGAGGCGCAGGCTGCCGGAGCGGTCCGGGAGTTTGGGGAACCGTGCGTGCTGGTGGTGGACTACGCAGAGACTCGTGACAGCCTGGGGTCAATGCTCAGCCAGGTTGTGGCTGACAGACCGACGCCGGACGTGCGCGTAGTCCTGCTGGCCCGCGGAACCGGTGAGTGGTGGCAGCGACTTATCGATGCAGCCGATGACCATCTGAGTCAGTTGCTGGAGGAGACCTCCCCCATCACCCTTGGGCCACTGGCTAGCGCGGCCGAGCAAGGTGCGGTCTTTGATGAGGCGGTAATCACTTTTGCCGACAGGCTCGGTGTATCCCGGCCTCAGGTGGAGCCGACACTCACCGATCCAGCCGCCGTGGTCTTGGTCGTGCATGCTGCTGCGCTACTCGCCGTGCTCGATCATGCGGGTGACCCCGCCGGTACTGCACCGCCTTTCACCGACGCCGACGTCCTAAACGGACTGTTGCGCCACGAGGCCCGCTACTGGATACGGAGCGCGGCCGCCCGCAGCCTCAATCTTGATGCGAGCGTTCTGAGGCTCGCAGTCGCGATGGGCTGCCTGGCCGGGGCGGAGAACGAAACCAAGGCCGCGGGACTGCTGGCGTGCCTTCCTGATCTAGTGGACTCTGCGGCTCTACGCGGCCAGGTAGCCCGCTGGTTGCATGATCTATATCCCGCTGGGAGCGCGCTGGCCTCGGAGTCGGAACGGGAATGGATCGGGTCCCTGCGCCCCGACCGGATCGCTGAACAGCTAGTCGTTCGGGAACTAACCAGGCACCCCGACGTGATACCGTGCGTGTTCAGCGGTCTCGATGAGCACCGGATAGCCCGTGCGCTGACAGTTGTGTCCCGCGCCGCCCTCCATCATCCGGACGCCGTGGCCCTGCTACGCGATGCACTCACATCTGACCTGGAACACACGCTCGTTCCCGCACTGTCCGTCGCGGTTGAGACAAATCCTGTCCTAGGCGACCTGATCGACGACGTACTTACTATCCACGAAATATCCCGGGAGGCGCTCGAGCAGATTGCAGCCGCAATCCCTTCGTCCCGATCGTTTGCGCTTGCAAGACCCGCCGCTACCGTTGCACGCCACCTGGTCAGCGAATCTCCCGACAGCAACCAGCGCGCGGAATGGCTACGAAACCTCAGCAACCGCCTTACCGAATTGGGGCGGCGGGAAGAGTCGCTCGCCGCGAGCGAGGAATCAACGCGAATTTACCGCAACCTCGCCAGAGACCAACCCGATTCGTTTCTGCCGGCCCTCGCTCTAGCACTGAACAACCAGGCTGCCTGTGTCGCGGAGCTGGGACGGCGCGAAGACGCGCTGGCGGCGATCGAGGAAGCGGTCGGCATCTACCGCGATCTCGCCGACAGCCAACCCGGCACGTTCCTGCCCGGTCTCGCGAGGGCGCTGAACAACCTGTCTAATGCCCTGCATGATCTGGGGCAGTGGGGAAAAGCGCTTACAGCGATCGACGAAGCCACTCGTATATACCGCGAGCTGGCCGACGCTCAACCCAATCAGTTTCGGCCTGATCTCGCCATAGCCCTAAACAACCTGTCGCTAGCGCTGACAAACATGGGGCAGCGGGTAGAAGCACTCGCGGCAATCGAGGAAGCAGCCGGGATCTACCGCGAACTGGCAGACGTTCGCCCGGACGCCTTCCTGCCCGACCTCGCGATGTCGATGCACAATCGATCGAACGCGCTCCTGGATCTGGGGCGTACAGAGGAAGCCCTTACATCAATCGAAGAAGCCACCCGCATCTGCCGCAACCTGGCGGGCGCCCGCCCGGACGCCTTCCTGCCCGATCTGGCTGGGTCGCTTAACAACCTATCCAGCGTCCTGCATGGTCTGGGACGACGGGAAGAAGCCCTTACATCAATCGAAGAAGCCAGCCGCATCTACCGCAGCCTTGCCGAGGCCCGGCCGGATGCCTTCCTGCCCGATCTGGCTGGGTCGCTTACCAACGTATGCAGCGTCCTGCATGATCTGGGACGACGGGAAGAAGCCCTCACAGCAATCGAAGAAGCCACCCGCATCTACCGCGAGCTGAGGCAGGCACATCCAGACGCCTTCCTGGCGGAGCTCGCTGGGTCACTGACCAGTCAATCGACATGTCTAGCTGATTTGGGGCGACAGGAACCAGCGTCAGTCGCGGCCGAGGAAGCTACCCGTATCTACCGCGACCTTGCAAACGCCCACCCCGGAGCTTTCTTGCCCGACCTCGCACTAGCGTTGCACAACAAGTCCGCTCGCCTAGCGGGTCTCAACCGTCGGGAAGAGGCGCTGGCCGCAGTCGAGGAAGCGACACGCATCTACCAGGACCTGGCCGAGGCTTACCCAGACGTGTTCTCGTCCGCTCTCGCCGGGGCACTCAACAGCAAGTCGAATCGCTTGGCCGATGCGGAGCGGCACGATCAGGCCCTGACCCCGGCGATTGAGGCAACACGTATCTACCGCGACCTTGCAAACGCCCATCCCGGAGCTTTCTTGCCCGACCTGGCACGAGCGTTGCACAACCAGTCTTCTGTCCTCGCACATCTGGGCCGTCCAGAAGAAGCCCTCACCGCAATTGAGGAAGGTGTAGCCATACGCCGCAAGCTTGCGGAGGCCGGATCCGACACAGACGTGCATAATCTCGTTAACTCGCTCGAAAACCTCGCGACCATCTTGTCCAAGCTCGACAGGAATGCCGATGCGAGCGTGGCGCTTGCCGAGGCTATGGAGCGGCGCAAGCAGTCCTGACGTAAGTAATCGGGGAACCCGAGCCCGGCCGTTCTCCTGCGAGAGCGAGCCGCCCTTTTTCGACGACGCGTCGCGGTCGAGCACGCCCTGGCCCACGTCGGCCACTGCCAGGCCGCCGCGCCCGCTACCTGGGCACCCGCAAGAACCTGTTCGACCTGCGCCGTGTCGCCGTGGTCCACAACCTCCACGTCATCGCCCGCCAGCCCATCACCGACGGTTAGCAGCTAGCCGCCTGACGGCTACATGACCAGCGCTCTAGACGACACCCAGCCCGCGCAGTTACTGTGTGTTTAGAGGAAGCAGCCGCCGTGCTACGACCAGCACCGGCGCCCGCTCCGCCAGTGCGGGAAATGCGACAGGACGGCGAAGATCAAGCGCAACTCCCACCATGACCAGCCTGACCTGTGCGACAGGTGCTACCGCGGCCCGGAGCAGGAATGCTCACGCCGCAGGCGGGTCCGCCCCTGCGTCCGGGTCACCACCGGCGAGCCGATCTGCCACAGCTGCTACGCCCGCGACGAGCGCCCCCGCCTGACATGCGCCCGGTGCCGGCGCGACAAGCCGGTCAACGCGTTCTGGCCGATCGGGCCGGTCCGCCACAGCTGCTACACGGCCGTCGTCCGGGCCCCGGCAGAGTGCGCCCGCTGCCGCCAGTCCCATCCGCTGATCGGCCGGGACGCCGGCGGCGCCGGGCTCTGCGGAACCTGCGCGGGAACCGGCATCGACTTCACCTGCCGACGGTGCGGGCGGTCGGGATACCCCTACGGCCACAATGGCTGCGCCTACTGCGTGCTCGCCGACAAGATCACCGAACTGCTCACAGGACCTGACGGCACCGTCGCGCCCGAACTCAGGCCCCTCGCCGGGGCGTTCACCCAGGTCCACCTGCCGTTTAACGCGATCCACTGGGTCCGGCAGAGCCCCGCCGCGGAATTTCTCAGGCACCTGGCCGCGCAGCAGCGGCCTGTCACCCACGACCTTCTGGACGAGCTGCCGCCCGGCCACAGCCTGCACTACCTCCGGCAGATCCTGGTCCAAACCGGGATCCTGCCCCAGCGTGATGAGGATCTTGAACGCGTCCCGGCCTGGCTCGATCACCACCTTGCCGGCCAGCCGCCACAGTACGCGCTCCTCGTCCGCCCGTTCCTGCACTGGTCCCTGCTGCGCCGGGCTCGCCGCCGGGCCGCACGGCGTCCGTTCCCCGCGTCGATAGGCCGCCAGCTGCGCGTCCGGGTCCTGATCGCCCTTGAGTTCCTGGCCTGGACCGACCAGCAGGGAACCACGCTGGCCGAGCTCCGCCAAGACGACGTCGACCGCTGGCTCGGCGAAGAGCAAACCCAGGTGCGCTACCGGATCAGCTACTTCCTCAGCTGGACCGCTGATCGCGGCCTCAGCCGCCGTCTCACCGTCCCCGCGGTCCCTCGCCAGCAGCCCGCGGGCTTCCTCGGCGACGACCAGCGATGGCAGCTCCTCCAGCGCTGCCTCACCGACAGCACGATGCCTATCGGCGTCCGCGCCGCCGGCGCCCTCGTCCTGCTGTTCGCCCTCCAGCTCCAGCGGATACGCCACCTCACCGCCGGCCAGGTCACCGAGAAAGACGGCAACGCCTACCTGACCGCGGGCCGACGACCGGTCCTTCTCCCGCCCCGCCTCGCGGCGATCCTCGGCGAGCTGGCCGCACAGCCACCGCCCCGCCTCATGATCTCCAGCGGGCCGGAGACACCCCGCTGGCTGTTCCCGGGCCGTATCCCCGGCCAGCCACTGGACCTCCACAGCCTCACCAACCAGCTCCACCGCCACGGCATCAGCGCCAGGCCCGCCCGCAACGGAGCCCTCGCCGCCCTCGCCTCCGACCTGCCCGCCGCCGTCCTCGCCGACTTCCTCGGCATCCACGTCAACACGGCCGTCCGCTGGGTCACCTACGCACGCCAGGACTGGACCGCCTACCTCGCAGCACGCGACGCCGACCTCCGCCCTGCCCCCCACAGCCCGAAGAAACCCGGTGAACACGACACCCCCGCCTGATGACTCGCCACTGGCCGACGCCCTGCGCGCCTGCGCCGACGGCTTCTACCCGGCGGAAGCCGCTGCGGGTCTCCTCATCGCCCACGCATCCTGGCTCTGCCGACGCTCTTATTTCTGTCAAGCCTGCACCTTGTCGGCGGGCTTGCGCCTGCTGCCCGGATGGACAGAGAGCCGCGGGATACGATGAACTGACACGGCTTCCGTCAAGTCAGGTGAACACGTAAGCCAGCAGGGCAAGGACATTCGTGTGTCGGATGCAGACCGGGACTCTGTGGTCAGGAACCTTGGCGAGCACGCATCGGTTGGCCGCCTTACTCTGGCCGAACTCGAGGACCGGGCGAGCAAGGCGCCAGAGGCGAAGACGCAAGGCGAGCTGGACGCGCTCACCAGCGACCTTCCCGGTGCCGGTAGCATCGCGGCCGAGTCGGCGGGTAAGCGGCCCCGCGGCGTGCGCTGGACGGTGTCCGTCCTTGGCAGCGCGGTCTACAAGGCCCGGGCCCGCGACCGGCACCATCAACGTGATCACGATCCTGGGCGGCGCTGAGATCGACCTGCGAAACGCCGAGATCGAAGGCGGACGGCTCACGATCAACACCTTCGCCGTGCTGGGCGGGGCGGACATCTTCGTGCCGGACACGATCGAAGTGGACGCGGGCGGCGTATTCATCCTCGCTGGGGTCGACGAGCACGGTACCGCCCGCAGCCCGCATCCAGGTGCCCCGACCGTCAAACTACGCGGGTACGCGGTGATCGGCGCGGCGAACCTCTGCCGGGTGCCGCCGGAACTGCTCGACCGTCCAGTTCGCGAGATCCGGGAAAGCCTCCCGAGCGAGAACGAGATCGGCCAGTCGAACCGAGCGCAGATCACAAGCGATCGGTCCCGATAAGTGCCCTGACGCTCTTATTGTTGTCAAGCAGGGACGGGCGAGTGAATTTGCGGTCAGCGCGAGCCTGGGTGCTGAGGGTTGCTCTGGGCGGCGTTGCGGATCCTGCGGGTGCGGCCGTGCTCGGCTAGGAGGGCAAGAGCGTCCGCGTTGGACGCGGCGGCCGTCTTGCGCTGGAGCCAGTCCGATGACTCGGTGAGGGCGTCCTGGTGCCGGGGCGGCCCGCCCACGCTATGCGCCGCCAGATCGGAGAATCACTCCACTACCTCCAGGTAGCCGAGAAACTCACTCCCGAGCAGACACGCACCCACCGAGTCGCCCGGGCGGTCGCCCGCGACCTCCTCCAGCTATCCGCCTCGCGAGTCAGACCTGAGCTACGAGAACTTGCGGAGCGGTTCGGAGTGACCTTCGTAGTTGATGCCGAGGACAGGTCCTGGATGCTGACGGACTTGCCATTAGACAGTTCAACTGTATATGCTGTTGCTGTGGTGAGGCGGGCAATGCAAGAGGCGACATTCTTGATCCTGACGGCGCTGGCCGCGGGCAGCCAGCATGGCTACGGGATCATCACTGACGTCCAGGCGATCTCGGGCGGCAGCGTCCGGCTTAAGGCCGGAACGTTGTACGCGGCACTTGAACGTCTACGGGCAGACAAGCTCATCGAGGTTGACCGGGAGGAGATCGTGGATAGCCGACTGCGCCGTTACTACCGGCTGACGCCCGCAGGCGGACAGCTGCTGGCGGCCGAGGCAGCCCGGTTGCAGGCCAACGCCCGCGTCGCGCTGTCGCGCCTGAAGCCGGCTGCGGGGGCTGCCGGATGAGTGACTCCGCAGACCTGGAGCGGCGCTACCGGCAACTGTTGGCCTGCTACCCGCGTCTCTTCCGGCGCGAGCATGAGCAGGAGATCCTCGCGGTCCTCATGGACGGCTCCGCCGAGGGTCAGCAGCGGCCCGAGCTGGGAGAGGCCGCAAATCTGATCAAGCACGCGCTCCGGATGCGTCTGGGGCTTTCCCGAGGAGGGATCATGATCAACGACAGAACATTCCCGATTAACGTCGATCGACCCAGCCGCCCTCTCATGACGGCCTTCGGCGCAGGTCGGAAGGGGCCGCGCGTAAGGATGAGTCCGTCAACCGTCGACGTGCGCATGGGGTGGGCATTTCATGCCACGATCCCGCGCGCGGCCGTCGCATCCGCGCGCCCCCTGAACAGAGACGAGCTGCGGGGCCCGTTCAGGCTCAGCGTGCTGCGCGGAGTCAACTACTGGGCAGGCACTGCGCTTGTCAACGGCGCCGGTACCGGGCTGGTCGAGATCACCTTGGATCGGCCGAAGTGGGTGCGGCTCGGTCCGCTTCCAGCCCCGATGCGTCGGCTCATCGTGAGCGCCGAGGACCAAACGGGACTCGTCTCAGAACTCAACCCTGGCACTGAACGCTCGCCAGGTTCGGGCGACCCAACTCCGTAGTCGATTCGGCAGACACCCCGGCAGACACCCCCGTGCCTGTGACGACTTCCGCGACGGCTACGTGGACATCGGGACCAGCATCACCGACGGCATCACCGCCATGGCCGCCATTGACTGGCCCGCCGCGATCGCCGCTCTCGACACCGGAGGCCTTCCCAGCAGCGACGGCGAGCGGAGAGTACTGCGGCTCGCCGCGAGCCTAGCCGACGGCATCCCCGTCGACCTGTGCGACGCGTTCACCGGAATGGACACGGCCAACGTTGACAGAGCCGTACACGCGATGCTTTACGCCTCGGGACGCCGGAATGGAAGGGGCTGAGCGTCCAGGAATCCAGGGAATACCGCACGCTCCGAATAAGTACCTCTCACCAGTAATGGTCTTGCCTGACAGGACCCCGTCGAGCTCCGGCCATGCCTCGCCTTCGGTCAGGCCCGGCCGGTACAGGCGCGCGGACCCGATGTTCTTCAGCCGGGGCAGCAGCTTGAAATCCAGGAGGTGGGAGAACGCGAACCCGACGATCGAGGCACCGTGGGTGTCGGTGTACTGGCGGTCGATCTCCGCCGAGGTCAGGTGGCGGAGCAGGCCCTCGATCATCGAGGCGACCTCGGCGTCCGTGGTCGACCGCACCTGACTGTAGATGCAGACATTCTTTCGTTCGACGTGCCAGTACACCATGATCCCGGCACCTCCGTAGCGCTGGTGCCACTCGGTCATGTGGTTCGCCGACCACGACCCGAACTTGCGAGAGTCCGACGCGCACGCTGTGCCTGGTCCCCACAGCGAGGTGTCGCGGGCGTCCAGGGTCGCGTTGACTACGGTGCGGATCGCGGCCCGCAGGTTGTCGCGGTTGACGAACAGCCGGCGGGTACGGCGCAGCGCGACCTCGGTGTCGGCCTCCATCCCCGGGACCGTCGCGGTGCCGTCGGCGACCCGCTTGATGCCCATGTTCGTTCCCAGACCGAACGTGCACAGCAGCAGCCTGCGCCGCAGCACGTCAGGATCGGTGACGGTGCGGGAGGCCACCGAGGTGAACTCGCCAGTGAAACCGGTGGCGTGGTCGACGTTCTTGATCAGGTCCAGGAGGTCGATGACACCCCACCGCCCGGCGATCTCATCCTTCAGCTTCTCCAGGTTCTCCGGCTCGGCCTGCTTGAGCACTGGCGGGACGCTGATCCACGGCTCGCCCTTCTTCCTGGTGATCCTCACACCGCCGGTGCCGCTCTTCCTCAGCCCCGTGTTCAGCCGGTCCAAAGCGGCGACGTGCCGTTTCTTGAGTTCGGCGACGAAGTCGGCCGGGTCGCGGGGCTTGGACAGCGCCTCGTAGTGCACGTCCCGGTTGTCCTCGAAGTCGACCGGCAGGTCGTGGTCGGGGTTACGCCAGGTGTTGCCGCCCTCCACCCAGATCTCCCGCCGCCGGATCGCCTTGCGCAACGCCACCAGGACGCACAGCTCATACGGGATCCGCTCGACCAGCCCGGTGTCGGGGTCGACGACCGCTTCCCTCCAGTCCTCGGGCACCACATGCTCCAGCGGCACCACGTCCGAGGCGGCGTAGAAGTCCTCCTCGGAGTCCGCGTACCGCTGCAGCAGGGCCAGGGCGTCCATGACCGGCCGGAACACCTCGTTACCGCAGCCGAACGTCACCGCCCGCAGCAGCTTGGGCAGTCCGCGGCGGTAGTGGTGGGAGTAGGAGCCGCGCAGTTTCGTGCGAACCCGGGTGTTGAACTCCTTCTCGCTAGCCTTTGCCTCAGCGATGATGTCCTCCAGCGTCCGCCTGCCCACCACCGGGTACAGGGCCTTGCGGACGATTTCCTCCGGCAGAGCCAGTGCCGCCGTCGCGAGCTTCACCAGGATCCCGTTCTTGCCGTGCACCCGCCGGAACTCCGCGTTGATCTCCCCCTCGACCTTCTTCTCCGCCCGTACGCTGATCTTGTGGACCAGCTGGACCAGCAGCTCAACGAGACCGTCGGTGAGCTCCGCCTGCCGCACCTGGCACAGCGCCGCCAGCAGCGTGATCCGGATCGGCAGCGGCGCCGACTCGAAATCCGAGGGGTACATCTTCATCGCCCGGGCCCGCCATCCCGCCACGACCTTCTCCGACGCACCCTCGAACAGGGCGACGGGAGGCCGATCGCCTTCACCCGCTCCAGCTTCACGATCTCCGCCAGCAGCGTGTCCAGTTGGAACGCCCCCGGATCCTCCTTCAGCTCCTGCAGGAACGCACGGCTGGCGGCCTTGCCGGCCTGCCCCTCGTCTTCGCTCTCAGGGGTGCCCGCGCTCGCGGCGCCGGGAACGGAGACAGGGTCATCGGCGACGATTAGCTCCTCCAGCTTGCCGACCGACTCGGCTGACAAGCGCCCCATGGTCGTCTCGGTGAGCTGCCGCTCGAACATCGCCTCCGCCGCTCCCAGGGCCCGCTCGATCCGGGTCGTCTTCGGAGGCTCGATCCTCACCTCGCGACAGCGGGCCAGCAGCGCGCTCCGCAGCCGGTCCCGCGACATCTCCATCGGGCAGATATCGGCCGCCAGCCAGTCTGCGAGCCTGTCCTCATCGTTCACCGTCGGCTCACTGAACCCGTGGAACTTCCGGACCTGCGCCCGGTGGTACTCGATCGTGCGCCCCGACCAGTCGTAGGACGCGAACAAGGCCGCGTCGACCTTGACCTGCCCCGCCATGAACTCCACCGCAGCCCGCGGCACGTCCTCCCGGCGCGGGAACCGCGCCTCCAGCTCGAAGAACTTCAGCATCAGTCCGAACCCCAGCCGCGTCGCCCCGGACTTGTTCGCCAGCAGGGCGAGCTCCTCCTTATCCAGCGTCCAGCACTCGATCAGCTCTTCCAGCTCCCACTCACGCCTCACGACCGCACCTTTTCTCTCGATCCGTAACGAAGGGACTGTAAGTTAAACGGTGTAACTTCCGAGACGGAGGAGACACCAGATGACTGACGTGACACAGGACCGGAACCAGGCAGGGGCGGAGCTATCG
>Ga0209040_10004315_pt1 | contig 10759 bp, 7 predicted proteins | sample BogFormECP12_OM3_FD_188240 | JGI IMG/M metagenome (GOLD analysis project Ga0209040, IMG submission 188240) | Bog forest soil microbial communities from Calvert Island, British Columbia, Canada - ECP12_OM3 (SPAdes) (version 2) | ecosystem: Environmental > Aquatic > Freshwater > Wetlands > Bog ... | reverse complement strand
CGTAGGCGCCGGCGATCACGCCCTGGGCGGCGAAGTGGATGGCCTGCTGGCTGCTGCCGCACTGCCGATCCACCGTGGTGCCGGGCACGGTTTCGGGGAAGCCCGCGCCGAGCAACGCATTGCGGGCGATGTTGACGGATTGCTCGCCCACCTGGGTCACCGCGCCGGCGATCACGTCGTCGATCTGCGCCGGGTCCACTCCGGTCCGCTCAACGAGCATGCGCAGGCTGTGCGCCAGGAGGTCGGTCGGGTGAACTCCGGAGAGTGCGCCCCCGGGCTTGCCCTTGCCGATCGGGGTGCGAACCGCCCCCACGATCACGGCGTCGCGTCCTGCATATCCGGTCATCGTCGTCTCCTATAGGGTCAGCCCGGCTCCAATGCCGGGTTGCATAATACAACCCAGAACGCGGATGCTCGATTCCGTGGTGTGCGGCACACCCCCGGAAAGCGCCGCGACGGTTCCGCAGCGGCTGCGGCCCTGTTCAGCTTGTGATGGGATCACCTGCTATGGGCATCAAGGTGGCGCTGGAGCATCGCACCAGCTACACATTCGACCGGCTGGTCGACGTGTACCCGCACGTGGTCCGGCTGCGCCCGGCCCCGCACTCCCGCACCCCGATCGAGGCCTATTCGTTTCGGGTCGAGCCGGCCGACCACTTCATCAACTGGCAGCAGGACGCGTTCGGAAACTTCCTCGCCCGGCTGGTCTTCCCGAACCGGACCCGGCAGCTGACGATCACCGTCGGCCTGATCGCGGATATGAAGGTGATCAACCCGTTCGACTTCTTCATCGAGGACTGGGCAGAGCGGATTCCGTTCAGCTACCCCAAGGAGCTGGCCGAGGACCTGCGGCCGTATCTGCGCCCGGTCGACGAGGGCGATGAGGGTTCCGGCCCGGGCGAGCTGGTGCAGGCCTGGGTTCGTAATTTCCAGGTGCCGGCGGGCACCCGCACCATCGACTTCCTCGTCGCGCTGAACCGCGCGGTCAACGCGGACGTCGGATACAGCGTGCGGATGGAATCGGGTGTCCAGACACCCGATTTCACGCTTCGCAGCGGGATCGGCTCGTGCCGCGACTCGGCGTGGCTGCTGGTGTCCATCCTGCGTCAGCTGGGCCTGGCCGCCCGTTTCGTGTCCGGCTACCTGGTCCAGCTGGCCTCCGACGTCGAGGCGCTCGACGGACCGTCCGGGCCGGCCGCCGATTTCACCGACCTGCACGCGTGGGCCGAGGTCTACATTCCCGGCGCCGGCTGGATCGGGCTCGACCCGACATCGGGGCTCTTCGCCGGTGAAGGTCACATCCCGCTGGCGGCCACGCCGCACCCGTCGTCCGCAGCGCCGATCACCGGGGCCACCGACGTGTGCGAGACGGTCCTCGACTTCTCCAACACGGTCACCCGAGTCCACGAGGACCCACGCGTCACGCTGCCCTATACCGACGCGGCGTGGGGGGCGATCTGCGAGGTGGCCGCGAAGGTGGACCAGCGGCTGGCGGCCGGCGACGTCCGGCTGACCGTCGGAGGCGAGCCCACGTTCGTGTCGATCGACAACCAGGTCGACGAGGAGTGGACCACCGCCGCCGACGGGCCGCACAAGCGTCAACACGCCTGGAACCTGGCCGCTCGGCTGAAGAAGGTGTGGGCACCGCACGGGCTGGTGCACCGCGGGCAGGGCAAATGGTATCCCGGAGAACCGCTGCCGCGCTGGGAGATTGGGCTGTACTGGCGTGCCGACGGCCTGCCGCTGTGGACCAACGACGCGTTGCTGGCCGACCCGTGGACGACCGAGCCCGACCCTGTCGCCGCAGGCACCGCCCAGCAGATCCTCGCCACGATCGCCGACGGGCTCGGCTTGCCCGCCGGCCAGGTGCGCCCCGTCTACGAGGACCCGCTGAGCCGACTCGTGGCCAAGGTGCGGATGCCCGAAGGCGAGGCCGTGGCCGCTGAGGACGACCTGGCCGACGACAGCCCGGGCGCCCGCGCCGCTCTGCTGGCACGGCTCGACGAGACCGTCGCCGTGCCGGCAGCCTACGTGCTGCCGCTGCACCGGCGCGACGACGAGCTGGGCTGGGCGAGCGCCGACTGGCGGCTGCGACGTGGCCGCATCGTGCTGGTCGACGGGGATTCGCCCGCCGGCCTGCGGCTACCGCTGGACTCGATCAGCTGGCACCCGCCGCGGGCGTCGTACGAGGCCGATCCGCTGAGCGTCACGGGGCTGCTTCCGGTCGATCGCGAGCCCGCCGACGCGGTCATCGACGACTCAGACAGTGCGCCAACGACCGCGATGGTCACCGAGGTCCGCGACGGGACGCTTCACGTGTTCCTGCCGCCGACCGAACGGCTGGAGCACTTCGTCGACCTGATCACCCGTGTGGAGGCCGCCGCGGCCAAGGCAGACTGTCCGGTGGTCATCGAAGGCTACGGGCCGCCGCAGGACCCGCGACTGAAGTCGATGACGATCACGCCCGATCCCGGCGTCATCGAGGTCAACGTTGCGCCCACGGCCAGCTTCGCGGAGCAGAAGGAGCAGCTGGAAACCCTTTACGAGCAGGCCCGGTTCGCCCGGCTGTCGACCGAGTCGTTCGACGTCGACGGCACCCACGGCGGAACCGGCGGCGGCAACCACATCACGCTCGGTGGCACCGCGCCTGCCGATTCGCCACTGCTGCGCCGCCCGGACCTGCTGGTGTCGATGCTGACGTACTGGCAGCGGCACCCGTCGCTGTCCTACCTGTTCGCAGGCCGGTTCGTCGGTACCACGTCACAGGCGCCCCGAGTCGACGAGGGCCGCGCCGAGGCGCTCTACGAACTGGAGATCGCATTCGCCGAAATCGCGCGGCTCTCGGCTGATGGGAAGGCCAGGCCATGGGTGACCGACCGGGCACTGCGGCACCTGCTGACTGACATCACCGGAAACACGCACCGCGCCGAGTTCTGCATCGACAAGCTGTACAGCCCCGACAGCGCCCGCGGGCGCCTCGGGCTCTTGGAGCTGCGCGGCTTCGAGATGCCACCGCACGTCCAGATGGCGATGGTGCAGTCCCTGCTGGTGCGCTCGCTGGTAGCGTGGTTCTGGGAGGAACCGCTGCGGGCTCCGCTGATCCGCCACGGCGACAATCTGCACGGGCGATACCTGTTGCCCCACTTTTTGATTCACGACATCGCCGACGTCGCCACGGACCTGCGTGCGCACGGCGTCGACTTCGACACGAGCTGGCTGGACCCGTTCACCGAATTCCGTTTCCCCCGCATCGGTACCGCGGTGTTCGACGGCGTCGAGATCGAACTGCGCGGTGCGATCGAGCCGTGGAACACCCTCGGCGAGGAATCGACCGCCGGGGGCGCCGCCCGCTACGTCGACTCGTCGGTGGAACGCATCCAGGTGCGCACCATCGGCGCTGACCGGCAGCGCTACGTCGTCACCTGCAACGGCTACCCCGTGCCGCTGCTGGCCACACAGAAGCCGGACATCCTGGTCGGCGGCGTCCGGTTCCGCGCATGGCAGCCGCCCAGCGCGCTGCACCCGACGATCACCGTCGACGGGCCGCTGCGCTTCGAGCTCGTCGACACCGCGACCGGCATGTCGCGCGGCGGTTGTACCTACCATGTGTCCCACCCCGGCGGCCGCGCATACGACGAGCCACCGGTCAATGCCGTCGAGGCCGAATCGCGGCGCAGCCGGCGCTTCGAGGCGACCGGGTTCACGCCGGGACAGGTCGACCTGTCCGACATTCGGGAGAAGCACGCACGGTTGTCCACCGATGTCGGCGCGCCGGGGATCCTCGACCTGCGACGCGTGCGTACCGTTCTCCGGTAATGGTCCTCCGGAGCGGCACTGACCCGGTCGAGAAGGCGGCGCGGCCCCGCCACGACCCTGATCGTCTGCTCGCGGGCTACCGCGCCGCGCGCACGCAGGAGGCGCTGTTCGAGCCGCGCGGCGGCCCCGAGTCCGCCTACGACGAATTCGTCGATCAGACAGGTGAGATCCGGCCGGCGTGGGCGGAGCTGGCCGACGTGATGGGCGAGCGCGGCCGCGGGGGGCTGGACCGGCTGCGGTCGGTGGTGCGAGAACTCGTCGACAACGACGGAATCACCTACATCCGGATCGACCACGAAGGCGAGGCGATCACCAACGGCCACGGCACCGCCGAGCCCGCCCCGTGGCGACTCGACGGGCTGCCGCTGCTCATCTCGGCGGCCGACTGGGAGGTGCTGGAGGCCGGCCTCGTCCAGCGGTCGCGGCACCTGGACGCGGTGCTGAGGGACGTGTACGGCGCGCGCCGCTCGATCACCAGCGGCGTGCTGCCCGCGCAGCTGGTGTTCGGCCATCCCGGCTACGTCCGGGTGGCCCGTGGAATCGAGATCCCCGGCCGCCACCAGCTGTTCACGCACGGCTGCGACGTCAGCAGGGACGCGTCGGGGGCCTTCCGCGTCAACGCCGACTGGGCGCAGGCCCCATCGGGTGCCGGTTACGCGCTGGCCGACCGCCGGGTCGTCGCGCATGCGATGCCGGACCTGTACGAACGGATCGGACCGCGGCCGACGTCGCCGTTCGCCCAGGCCCTGCGGCTGGCGCTGATCGACGCCGCACCGGACGCCGCCGACGACCCCGTCGTGGTAGTGCTCAGCCCCGGCATCCACTCCGAAACATCTTTCGATCAGGCGTATCTGGCGACGGTGCTGGGCTTCCCGCTGGTCGAAAGCGCCGACCTCGTCGTCCGCGACGGAAAGCTGTGGATGCGCTCGCTCGGCACGCTCAAGCGCGTCGACGTGGTACTGCGCCGCGTGGACGCCGACTACGCCGATCCACTCGACCTGCGGGCGGACTCCCGCCTCGGCGTGGCGGGGCTCGTCGAGGTGCAGCGCCGTGGCGAGGTGACCGTTGTCAACACCCTGGGCAGCGGAATTCTGGAAAGTCCCGGGCTGCTGCGCTTTCTGCCCGACCTGGCCGGTCTGCTGCTCGATGAAACGCCGATGCTGCACACCGCCCCGGTGTACTGGGGCGGCATCGACGCGGAGCGTTCGCATCTGCTCGCGCACCTGTCCTCGCTGCTGATCAAGCCCGCCGTCGGCGGTGACACCATCGTCGGGCCCATGCTCTCGTCCGGTCAGCGCGCCCACCTGGCCGCCGTGATCAAGGCCACGCCGTGGCAGTGGATCGGCCAGGATCTGCCCCAGTTCTCGTCGGCGCCGAGCGACTGGCGGTCCGCGACGTTGGCGTCGGCCAGTGTCGGCATGCGCCTGTTCACGGTGTCGCAGCGCGGCGGCTACGCGCCGATGATCGGCGGCCTCGGCTACGTGATGGCACCGGGCAACGCCGCTTTCAAGCTGAATACCATTGCCGCCAAGGATGTTTGGGTGCGGCCGACCGAGCGCGCACAAGCGGAGACGGTCACGGTGCCTTCGGTCACGCTGCCGGCGATGACGGGTGCGGGCACCCAGGGCGTCAGCTCGCCGCGCGTGTTGTCGGACCTGTTCTGGTTGGGACGCTACGGCGAGCGCGCCGAGAACTTGGCCAGGCTGCTGGCCGTCACGCGCGAGCGCTATCACGAGTACCGGCACCGCCAGGGCATGGAAGAAAGCGAATGCGTGCCCGTGCTGCTGACCGCGCTCGGCCAGATCACCGGCACCGACACCCATGCCGGCGGCGACCGCCACGAGATGATCGCCGTGGCACTGTCGACGCTGTGGTCGCTGACGATGGACCGCGACCGGCCCGGATCACTGGCTCAATCGGTGGAGCGGCTGGCACTGGCCGCGCGGGCGGTTCGCGACCAGTTGTCCGGTGACACGTGGATGGTGCTGGCGGGGGTGGAGCGCGCGGTGGCGCACAGGTCCGACTCGCCCCCCGAGTCGCTTGCCGAGGGCGACGCGCTGCTGGCGTCGGCTCAGGCGCTGACGCTAGCCGGGATGCTCGCGTTGTCCGGAGTGGCGGCGGAGTCGATGGTGCACGACATCGGCTGGACGATGATGGACATCGGCAAACGGATCGAGCGGGGACTCGGTCTGACCGCGCTGCTGCGCGCGACGCTGGCACAGACCCGCAGCGTCGGCGCCGAGCAGACCATCACCGAGTCGACGCTGGTGGCGTGCGAATCCTCGGTCATCTACCGGCGGCGGAACCCGGGCAAGGTCAGTGTTGCCGCGGTGGCCGACCTGGTGCTTTTCGACGCCGCAAACCCGCGGTCGCTGGTGTTCCAGCTCGAACGGCTTCGGGCCAACCTGAGGGCCCTGCCGGGATCGTCGGGGTCGTCACGGCCGGAGCGGCTGGTCGACGACATCAGCACGCGGTTGCGGCGGCTCGACCCGGCCGAGCTCGAAGACGTCGACGCCGACGGCCGGCGCACGGAGCTGGCCGGGCTGCTGGACGGCATCCATGCCGGGCTGCGTGACCTGTCCGACGTGATCACCGCGACGCAGCTGTCGCTGCCGGGCGGCATGCAGCCGCTGTGGGGCCCCGACGAACGCCGGGTGATGCCATGACGCCACCCCGCTGCTATCAGATCATTCACCGCACGATGTACCGGTACTCCGACGTCGTCACCAGCTCGTACGGTCGCGGCTTTCTGACGCCACGCGACTTGGGACGGCAGCGCTGCCTGTCCCACGAGCTGCGCATCGACCCAGAGCCCGCCGACCGCTCCACCAGCCGCGACGTCTATGGCAACATCAGCTCGTACTTCCACGTCACCGCAGCGCACCGCAGGCTCTCGGTAACCAGCAAGTCGATTGTCGAGGTAGATCCTGTCCCGCCGCAACGGTATTCGTCGGGTCCCGCGCGCGAGCGGTGGGAGTCGGCACGCCCGTCCGGGCTGGACGGCGTGTTGGCCACCGAGTTCACCCTCGACCTGCGGCCGCCCGAGATCACCGACGCCGTTCGCGACTACGCGGCCCCCAGCTTCGCCGGAGGCCGCCCACTGGTCGAAGTGCTGAGGGATCTGTCCTCCCGCATCTATGCCGACTTCACGTACCGCTCCGGGTCGACGACGGTGTCCACGCAGGTCGACGAGGTGCTCGCGGCGCGCGAGGGTGTCTGTCAGGATTTCGCCCGGCTGGCCATCGCGTGCCTGCGTGCCAACGGTCTTGCCGTCAGCTACGTGTCGGGCTACCTGGTCACCGATCCGCCACCTGGCAAGGAACGCATGATCGGCATCGACGCGACCCATGCGTGGGCAGCCGTATGGACGCCCGAAAATCAATGGCTGGGGTTCGACCCGACCAACGACCAGATGGTCGACGAGCGTTACATCACAGTCGGTTGGGGCCGAGACTATGCGGACGTTCCGCCGCTGCGTGGGATCATCTACACCGATTCCGAGAGTAGCGTGATCGACGTCGCGGTGGACGTGGCGCCATACGAGGGGGATGTGCTTCGTGCGTGATTTCGTGTGCCCGAACTGCGGGCAGCATCTGGCGTTCGAGAACTCCGTGTGCCTGTCCTGCCACAGCCCGCTGGGATTCTCCCTGGACGACATGGCGCTGCTGGTGATCGCCGACGGGCCGGAGAGTGGTCAGCCAGGCTTCGTGGACGCCGACAAGTATGAGCTATGTGCAAATCTGCATCTGGCTCAGTGCAATTGGCTGGTCGAAAGGCAGCCGGTGCGGCAGCTGTGCAGATCCTGCAGGCTGACTCGCACCCGGCCCAACGACGCCGACACCAAGGCGCTGGCGGCGTTCGCCGACGCGGAGAAGGCCAAGCGCCGGCTGATCACGGAGTTGAACGAACTCAAGCTGCCGATCGTGGGCCGCGACGAAGACCCGGACTACGGGCTGGCGTTCGACCTGCTCTCCAGCGAGCAGGAGAAGGTCTTCACCGGGCACGACAACGGCGTGATCACGCTGGACCTGGCCGAGGGCGACGACGTCCATCGCGAACAGCTGCGGATCGAGATGGACGAGCCTTACCGCACGCTGCTCGGCCATTTCCGCCACGAAATCGGCCATTACTACTACTACCGACTCGTCGCGCCGTCTGCGGTCTACCCCGCCCGATTCCGGGAGCTGTTCGGCGACCCGGACGCGGACTATCAGGCCGCGCTGGACCGCCATTACCAGGAAGGCCCACCGCAGGGCTGGGAGGAGAACCATGTCTCCTCATATGCCACGATGCATCCTGCCGAGGACTGGGCCGAGACCTTCGCGCACTACCTGCACATCCGAGACACGCTCGACACCGCCGCAGCGTTCTCGTTCGCTCCGGCTAACGCCACCTATGAACGAAAGGTGTTGGGGCCCAGTAGCTTCGACACAACGATCGAGATGTGGCTGCCTCTGTCGTGGGCGCTGAACATGGTCAACAGGTCGATGGGCAAGCAGGACCTCTACCCGTTCGTGCTGCCGGGCCCGGTGCTGGAGAAGATGCGGTTCATCCACACGATCGTCGACGAGGTCAGCGCTCACCCCGAGCCGCAGGGCGAACACTAGCTCCAGAACGGCGCAGAGGTGTCGCGCGCGGCTCTTGCGACACGCGGCCCGGTGAAGTGGCATAACCGGAATGTCCGGATTTTCGTTTATAGGATCGTTGGGGTGGATGATCGCTACGGCCGCGACGTGCTTGCCCGAAACCCGCACGAGCGCACAAAGGTTCGCTCCGTCGAGCAGCGCGCCGAAGTGGGCATGCTAGTCGAGGATGCCCAGACCGGATATGTGGGCGCGGTGGTCCGCATCGAATACGGGCGGATCGACCTCGAGGACCGGCATGGCCGTATCAGAGGGTTTCCGGTCGGCCCCGGATACCTCGTCGACGGCCGGCCGGTCATCCTCACCGCGCCGCGAGGCGCGCCGCCCACGTCACCGACGCGCACGGCGTCGGGTTCGGTCGCGGTGCCGGCGCGGCGGGCACGCGTCGCGGTGGCCGGCCGCATCTACGTCGAGGGACGGCACGACGCGGAGCTCATCGAGCAGGTCTGGGGGGACGACCTGCGGGTCGAGGGCGTGGTGATCGAGCGGCTGGGCGGCGTCGACGATCTCATCGACATCGTCGAGAAGTTCCGGCCGGGGCCCACGCGCCGACTCGGCATGCTCGTCGACCACCTCGTCGCCGGTTCGAAGGAATCCCGCCTTGCCGACGCCGTCCGCCGGGGACCATACGGCTCTCATACGGTGGTGGTCGGGCATCCTTTCGTCGACATCTGGTAGGCGGTCAAGCCGGCCCGGGTGGGCCTTGACCAATGGCCCGACGTGCCGCGCGGCGTGGACTGGAAGCACGGCTTGTGTGATGCCATGGGATGGCCGCACGCACACCAGGCGGACATCGCCGCGGCGTGGCGGCGGATCCGAACCCGCGTCCGGGACTGGAACGACCTCGAGCCTTCGCTGATCGGCCGGGTCGAGGAGCTCATCGACTTCGTGACGCAGCCCTAGGCGCGACCGTCCGCCGAAGCGACGTGGTATGCCTGAAACGTGTCCGATGTCGCCGGCCTCTTCGACCTGCCCGGCACCAGCGACTCCGCCGACCGGCAGGGTCGGGGCCGCGGGGTGTCCGCGCCGCTGGCGGTACGGATGCGGCCCGCGTCGCTCGACGAGGTCGTCGGGCAGTCCCACCTGCTGCAGCCCGGGTCGCCGCTGCGCCGGCTGGTCGAGGGCTCGGGCGCGGCGTCGGTCATCCTGTACGGGCCGCCGGGCACCGGCAAGACCACACTCGCGTCGTTGATCTCACAGGCCACCGGCCGCCGGTTCGAGGCGCTGTCCGCCGTGTCCGCCGGCGTCAAGGAGGTCCGCGCCGTCATCGAAACCGCGCGCCGGGCGGCCGCCCACGGCGAGCAGACGGTGCTGTTCATCGACGAGGTGCACCGGTTCTCGAAGACCCAGCAGGACGCGCTGCTCGCCGCGGTCGAGAACCGCATCGTTCTGCTCGTCGCGGCCACCACCGAGAACCCGTCGTTCTCCGTGGTGGCGCCGTTGCTGTCGCGGTCGCTGGTCCTGCAGTTGCAGCCGTTGGCCGCCGACGACATCCGCACCGTCGTCACGCGCGCGGTCAACGATCCGCGCGGGCTGGGCGGCGGGATTCGCGTGGGAACCGACGCCGTCGACCTGCTGGTGCGGCTGTCCTCGGGTGACGCACGCCGGGCGCTCACCGCGCTGGAAGTCGCCGCCGAAACCGTCGCCGACACGGGCGAGGCGGTGACCGTCGCAACCATCGAGCAGTCGCTGGACAAGGCCGCCGTCCGATATGACCGCGACGGCGACCAGCACTACGACGTGATCAGCGCGTTCATCAAGTCGGTGCGGGGCTCCGACGTCGACGCCGCCCTGCACTACCTGGCCAGGATGCTCGTCGCGGGGGAGGACCCCCGGTTCATCGCACGGCGGCTGATGATCCTCGCCAGCGAGGACATCGGCATGGCCGATCCCACCGCGCTGCCGACCGCGGTCGCCGCAGCGCAGACCGTCCAACTGATCGGCATGCCCGAGGCGCAATTGACGTTGGCTCACGCGACCATCCACCTCGCCAGCGCGCCGAAGTCCAACGCGGTCATCACCGCGATCAGCGCCGCGATGAACGACATCAAGGCCGGCAAGGCGGGCCTGGTTCCGCCCCATCTGCGCGACGGGCACTACTTCGGCGCCGCCGCGCTCGGCAACGCGCAGGGCTACGTCTACTCCCACGACGATCCCGACGGCGTCGTGGCGCAGCAGTATCCACCCGATCAACTCGTCGGCGTCGATTACTACCGACCCAGCGACCACGGCGCCGAACGCGAGATCGGGCCCCGGGTCGAACGGCTGCGCGCGATCATCCGCAAGAAGCGCGGCTGACA
>Ga0209040_10004314_pt1 | contig 10760 bp, 12 predicted proteins | sample BogFormECP12_OM3_FD_188240 | JGI IMG/M metagenome (GOLD analysis project Ga0209040, IMG submission 188240) | Bog forest soil microbial communities from Calvert Island, British Columbia, Canada - ECP12_OM3 (SPAdes) (version 2) | ecosystem: Environmental > Aquatic > Freshwater > Wetlands > Bog ... | reverse complement strand
CACGAGGACAACCGCCGACATCCCTGATAGCGGTCCTCTCGATTTCCCCACGGCGGGAGACATTATCGTGCATCACTTTGCGCGCATGCTGCCGCGCGACATGTCCTGCGTATCCTACTCCATCGGTAGCGAGAAAGAGAGACTTTAATGTTGTCGCCCTGCTAGCAAGCCTCGCGACCAGGCCGCCGCCAACACCCGGTCGAGGCCCGCGCCCCTCGACCAGGCCGGCCGCCGGCGACGTGCGCCGCGTCCGTCACTTCTCGCGGCATGTAAAGATCGAGATACTTTTACGTTACAATGACAACCGGCGGGATGAGGCCGGCGCGATCGCCCGGTTACTGGGTGACGACGAAGCGCCGTGAATGAGCCATTATCAGGCGCCAGCTAGTAGCTCCTCAGTTCTATACATGTAACTACGCCTAGGTAGCTGGCAGCGCGGCCTCTTCATCATCCGCGACGAGTCATCCTGACTCGTGACGGTCGAGATCAACCTCCCCAAAAGAGGCGGTTCGATGATGCATCGCCGGACCCCGCCCACACCATGCCCACATAAACATGCCCTGGCATTTCGGACAGGGTTTTGTACACTGGTGGTGGAAGCCGGAGTCATGACCCGGCGAATAGCCGTCCCGGCGGGCGTGGCGACCCTTTCACCGTCGCGTCCCGCCCGGCGGCATCAGTGAAAGGGATAAATTGATGTTGAACGATCGCGACGGTGCTCCCGATCCGCCCTCGCAGCCGGCCCTGGACTGGCTCGAGGCTTCCGTCGGCTGCGGGCTCGACGTCTTCGTTCCGGTGCACACAACCACAAGCTGTCGCCATGGAACCTTTGTCGGTTGGATCAACATTGGAGAATGCACCTTCATCGCCGGAAGGATGGAATGGAGCCCTGTCGGCGCACTCAGCGCACTCACCGGGGAAGGGCTCTGCCGCACGCCCGACGGCCGATTCTTCATTCTCGTGAAGATCGAGATGCCCGACAAAATGACGGAAGAACTTGCCTTCCTTCTCACGTTGACGCAGGAATATGCCGTCTTCATCACGGATCTGGAAGCCGCCCGCTGGGTTGCCTATGATCCTGAAATCGCCCTGGAACGCATGAGGCCGCTGGTTGAGAAATTTGATCTCACCAGGCCCCCGGCCGATCGGATCGAACTGGCGGCTGCCGAGCCCTCCGAGAATGGGACCGCGGCGACGGGGGGAACCCCGCTTGCGGGGTCGAGCCGCAACTTCAAGGACCTTGCCGCCGCGCCAGAGAACTCGATGCCCAAGGCCCCGAAGTCGAATCTCTTGGTTGACGATCTGGCCGTGGCCGCCTGGACCCGTCTGAGTAAAGAGGAAGGGCGACCTCCCAGCATCGCCCGCGTGGCCCGAGAGATCGGGCACACACGCCAACACCTGTATGACTGCCCCACTTTCATGTCACTCGTAAGAACCGAGAAGGAGAAGAGTGAGAACCGGAAACGCGACTTTCCCCGGGGAGTCAAAGACCGCTTCGGAAGAGTGGAAGCCCACCGGGATGAGGACTGACACCCGACACTTTCACCCGACACTTTCACCCGACACTGCTCGAATTTTTTTGCTGTGATTCAAGCCACGAAACCGCAATTGTCGCCCGACACCCACCTGACACTGCCCCCTGATCTTACGAGCGGTCTGCGAATTCTCGCGACCCTCTCGGGAGATCAGACATGCCCGCCAGACCGAAGCGACCATCGCAGCCGACCGATGAGGGGTCGAACCATCCCATCGCTTGGTTCTCGGCTCTGCTCCGTGGAGTGGACCGGGACGACAAGAGCCTGATCGGTGAGGCTCAAGAACGCCTTGAGCAGTTGGGCTTTTTCGTCGTGCCCATGCCCCCGCCACGCCCCGGCCGGCAAGGGGGTAGGCAATGACACCAGCCCCCCGCCGCAAGCCCGCCGTGGACGGCCCTGGCCCTGTCAGATTGGCCAATGCCGTCGACCCGCCCGAGGATCCGCGCCCCGAGGCCAAGCCCGGTCGAACCCTGCCCGCCAGCATCGAGCCGATGCTTCACATCGATGACTTGGCTGTTCTCTTGAGATGCTCCCGCCGGTCGGTCGAACGGATGCGATCCGCCGGGAAGGTTCCCAAGCCTGACATCCACGTCGGCCGCTGCCCAAGGTGGAAGCCTGCTACGATTCGAGCTTGGATCGACAGGGGGGGCAAGCCATGATGGTAAGCGACCCCGCGGCCGCGATCCTGGCCAAACTGGAACAGGGTGGCTTTGACCCTGAATCGACCGGCCCCGATTCTTGGGAATCCCGCTGCCCGGCGCACAACGGCCGCCGCCGGAACCTCTCGGTCAAGCGCGGGGATGATGGTCGGATTCTCATACACTGTCATCGCCAGCCCGGTTGCGACCCGTCCGCGATCCTGGCCGCCCTCGGGATGACGCTCGCCGATCTCTTCCCGGCCGATACCGCTCGATTACAGCCGTACCGGAATGGCAAGGCCCCCAAGCCGAAGTCCGATCACCGTGGCCCGCCCTCGGGCAATGGCAAGTCCGCCAAGCGGAAGCCCCCACGCCGCGCCTACCCGACTCCCGAAATGGCGCTGGCCAAGCTGATCGATAAACGCGGTGAGCCGTCGGCATCGTGGTCCTACCACGATGCCGACGGCTACGAGTCGTTCCGCGTCTACCGATTCGACCGGGTCAAACCCGATGGGACAACGGACAAGGAATATCGCCCGGTTCACACCACCCCCGAGGGTTGGGTTGTAGGCGATCCCGCTGGCCCGTTGCCCTTGTACCGACTCCCCGAGCTGGCTCACGCCGCCCGCGTCTTCGTGACTGAGGGGGAAAAGACGAGCGAACTGGCCCGCAATCAAGGCATCGTTGCCACAACATCGGCCCACGGTGCGAAGTCCCCCCACAAGAGCGACTGGAGCCCCCTGGCCGGCAAGGATGTCGTCATCCTTCCCGACAACGACCCCGAGGGAGAAGGCTACGCCAGGGCGGTTTGCGCGATCCTGGCCGAGCTGGATCCGCGCCCCACGGTAAGGATCGTCAGGCTGGCCGATCTCTGGCGATCGTCGCGACCGGTTCCCGAAAAAGGCGACATCGAGGAATGGCTGGCCGACGGAGTGCCTGCCCAGTGGACGGACATCGAATGCCGCGCCGAGTTAGAACGCCATGCCGTCGAGGCTCCTGAGGTTGACCTTGATGCGGTCAAGTCCGCTGTTCCGTCCCGTCGATTCGTGATGCGTCGCGCGTCCGAGATCGAGCCCTTGGCCGTCGAATTCCTGTGGGAACTCCGCGTTCCCGTGGGAATGCTGTCCTTGTTTGCGGGCGATCCCAAGCTAGGGAAGAGCTTCGTCACGATCGCCATGGCCGCCTCGGTGTCGCGCGGCGCCCCATTGCCGATGGATGACCGACCCCGTGGCCCGGAGAGCGTCATCATCATGTCGGCCGAAGATGACGTGGCTCGGACGATCGTTCCCCGACTCCGATCAGTCGGCGCGAATCTCGACAAGGTGCACATCCTCGAATCCGTCATTCTGGACGATGGGACCGAGGCGCTGCCAAGTCTTCGCTCCGACCTGGACCGCATTGAGGAAGCCGCCGGGAGTCTCGGGGATTGCAAGCTGATCATCATCGACCCGATCACGGCCTACCTGTTCGGAATCGATGATCACCGCAACGCCGAGTTGCGAGGGGTGCTTTCCCCTCTCAAGAGGCTGGCCGAACGTCTCGGCATCGCTGTCGTGCTCGTCAGTCACACGAACAAGGCAGGGGGACCGAACGGCAAGTACCGCGTCCAAGGATCGATCGCCTACGTCGGCGCGTGCCGAGCGAATTTCTTGTTCCTGAAAGACCGGCAAGACCAGACCGGCCGCCGAGTCCTGATGCTGGACAACGGGTGTAACCTGGCCCCCACCCTCCCGACCCTGGCCTATCGGATCGAGGATCGGGGGGACGGCCCGACGGTCGAGTGGGAAGCCGAACCCGTCCCGATCACCACCGAGCAAGCCCTGGCCGCCGAATCCGAGGTTGGACCTGACCAGTCCGAGGCCCCTGAGGTTGAGCGCTGGTTGAGGGAGACGCTGGCCGATGGTCCCGTCCCTGCCAAGGAAATTCTCAAAAGCTGCAAGGATACCGGGTTTTCCTGCGATCAAGCGAAGAGAGCCAAGAAGCGCCTCGGCGTCCGAGGCTACAAAGAGGGCTTTGCCCCGGACGTGTCGCGGTGGGTGTGGGCGCTGCCCGAGAATGCATCATCCGGCGACGAACAAGCGAAGGGCGCACGAAGGGAGCGAAGGGAGCAAGGGGAATGAGCCTGCGCTCTTCGCTCCCTTCGTGCGCCCTTCGTGGACCGGCCCGCCGGCCGGTCGCGCTCCGCTGGGGACCGGCCCTGAACGATCCGACCCCCGGCGACCCTTGGGGTGCCCTCATCGACCGCCCCGACCCCGAGTGGAGATCATCGAGCCCGACCCGTCATGAACCGTCCCAATCCGACTGATCAATCCATTGACCGAACCGAACCCCCGAGTCACGATGAGGGGTGAACGGGGAACGGGACCGCTTGCAACGATCCCGCCCCCTTGATTCGACCCCTGATGTAAGCAGGAGACGAACCCATGGCCAGTATCTTCAAGCCCGCCGGCAAATCCAAGTACGTCATCTTCTATCACGACGAAGACGGCAAGCGCCACAAGAAGACAGGCGCGACTGACAAGCAAGTCACCGAGCGGATCGCCCGCGACATCGAGAACCGGATTGCCCTCCGTCGTGAGGGGTTGATCGATTCGGCCGCCGAGCGGTTCGCCGACTCGGAGCGCAAGCCGATCCAGGCGCACCTGGATGACTTCATCGCCTCGATGCAAGCCCGTGGTTGCGACCCGAAACACATCCGATCGACGCGAACCTACGCCGGCCGCATCATCGCGGTGGGCCGTATCGAGCGGTTCTCCGACCTGACCCGATGGGCCGCGACTTTGGCCCTTGGCGCCTGCCAGGCGAAACACGGACTATCGGCCCGCGCCGTCAACGCCCACGCGACCGCCATCAAAGCGTTTGCCCGTTGGGCGTGGAAGGACAACCGCATCCGCGCCTACGAGCTGGGGAACATCGGCCGCCGCAATGAGGAAGCGGATCGACGATACATCCGCCGCCCCCTGACCGACGCCGAGCTGCGAAAGCTGATCGCAACCACGCGGACCGCGCCCGCATGGAGAAAGATGTCCGGCGAAGATCGTGCGACGTTCTACCTGCTGGGTGCCGCGACCGGATTCCGGCGCACCGAGATGGGCGCGCTCCGCCCCGAGGATTTCGACACCGAGGGACCGACCCCTTCCGTTCGTCTCGATGGTTCGCGCACCAAGAACGGCAGACTGGCCGAACAACCCCTGCCCATCAAGCTGGCCGCCGAGCTGCGCTCGTGGTTGTCATCCAAGCCCCCTGGAAACTCCGTGTTCGCGTTACCCGAGAAGACCGCATTGATGCTCCACGCTGATCTCAGGCGCTGTGGCATCGAGCCCGTGGACGATCAAGGGAGGGTCATCGACACCCATTCCTTGCGCCATGGCTATATCTCGGCGCTGGCCCGCGCTGGAGTCCCCATCAAGGTGGCTCAGACCTTGGCCCGGCATTCCGACCCCAAGCTGACGATGAACGTCTACAGTCACCTGACCGCGTTCGACCTGCATGGAGCGATCGCCGACGCGCTACCCGATCTGACATCCGAGGCCGCCGAAAACGTGGTCGTTGCGACCGGCACCGATGGCCCGACTGCTACCCGTGGCGCTACCCCGCCCGAGGGGAGCGATCCCAACGCCAAGCCGGCAAACGAGATTATGTCGATCCATCCGCTGACTCTTAATCAGCGGGTTGTAGGTTCGAGTCCTACGGGGGGCACTTGCTACTGGATGCGAATCAAGACGACAGGATGCGTCATCTCCCGTCTTTTCCAGGGTCAAACCCTTCATCATCTCCGGTTCATCCGGTCCCGTCATTGCGTCGGGATACGCCTCGACCCGACTCAATCCGTCCCCCGCGGTGGGCAAATGGTGGGCAAAGGCTTTGTTTATGGGTTGCCGTTCCGTAGAGTCAACGACTGGGGTTGACGCGGGCCGGTCATCGGTCTCGGAAGGTTGTCGGTGGGCAAAACCCCCCTCCGTGCCGGTCGCGGCCAGGGCAGACGTGTACGGATGATCAAAATCGGGACGCAGGGAGGGAAGGGACTCGGCGGCGTTGTTCAGGTCCACCACACGGGGGCGGGTGTATCGGCCGGTCAGTTCCAGGGTCGAATGCCTCATGAGTTTCTGGACCACCCGGGGCGTCACTCCGGCGGCATCGGCCAGAGTTGCCATTTGGCAACGCAAAGCGTGGAAGTCGAACACCAGTCCGCCAGCATCGACGTAGGGGATTCCCGCCCGTTCCAGGTCGGGGCGGAGCATCTTCGCTCCGCAGTCCGGAGCCAGAGGGAAGATCGGCTTTCCATGGGGCAGATTGACGACGTAGGCGTGCAGGTCAAGAGCCAGGTCGGAGGGAAGGGGCAGGGTCGCAGGTTGGCCGTTCTTCGTGTAGCCAGCGGCAACGGTCACTGTCGCGGGGTTCCCCTTCCAGTCGAATGACTCGGGAGTGATGCTCTCGATCTCCGAGTAGCGGAGTCCGGTCCCCACGGCCAACCTGTAGCAGAGTGCTCGGGATGGGCCGGTCATCTTCCGCCACGGGGGGCCAGTGTGGGAAACCTCGATCAACACCCGGAGTTCATCGACTCCTAGGGTTCGCCGATCATGGCGTCGATCTTCCTTGACGTTGAATCCGGTCACTCCCACAAGGGTGTCAGTCCGGGTTCTACCGCTCTTCCAGCACCACTTGGAGAACGCTCGAATCGCGGTTCGATGACGATTGACCGTTTCGAGGGACAACCCTTCATCACGGAGTGCCTTCAGGGCTTCTTGGACGCGGCCTGGGTCCAGGTCGGCCTGTCGATCAATCTTGGCCACTGACGCCACACGCCGGGCGTACAGGACCATCTGGCGGGCATGCTTCGTCCGCACTCCCTTGGCGGTCAGGCGGGAGTGATACTCGGTGATGTGATTTTCCAGGGATCGGGTGGCATGATCCCTGAGCACCAGTTCCTTGGCATCGAACACGCCGGCCTTGATCCGGGCGGCTTCACTCTCAGCGGTCCGGGCCAGCTCCTCGGTCACACGGCGATCGGTGCAACCCTTCTCTTCGTGCTTCACTCCGTCCGCGTCGGAGTACCTGAAGTACCAAACGCGGCCGCGCTTCCTTAGACTTGCCATTGGGTTCGTCTCCTGCTTGTACCAGGGGTCGAATCAAGGGGGCGGGCTCGTTGGTAGCGGGCTCGTCCCCGACTCTCCCCACGTTATCGTCAATCTGAGGTCGGGTCAATAAGTGTCTCAGTCTGGATCGCTTCCCTTTCCGCTATCGCGTAGAGATCGGGGACATTCTCGGGGGTCGGATCGTTCAGGGCCGGTCCCCAGCGTTGGGCGGCCAGGACTTCCCATTTCTTGGACAGTGACAGGTAGCGTCCCCAGAGGTAGCGAATCCGGTTCGCTCCCCCTCGGTGGACTTCCCCCCAGTCCTTGTCCGGGGGCCTGACTCTGATCGCTCGGGCCGGGAACTTGGACGCCGCGGAGTCTCCGGCCCGATCGGCATCCAGAGCGATGAACCAGCGAGGGGAAGACAGCATCCTGGAGAGCACGGCCGGGTCGGTCCGGGCGCTGGCCGATCCCAAGGTGATGACGTTGGCCTCTGGAAGTTGCTGGGCAAGCAAGAGGCAGTCGAATTCCCCCTCGCTGACGATCAACGGCCAGCCAGGTTGGATGACGGCCGGGCCGGGATAGATCAGGGGACGATCAGAGTAGGCTTCAGAGTATTTCGGCTTCCCCTCGTCGATGCGACGGACCTTGATGCGGGTCAGCCGGGAGCCGTCCCTCCAGGGGATGACGATCCCGGAGAACCAAAAGCAGCGGTCTCCAGCCCGGGTCGGGATCGAGATGCCAGATGTGAAACCCAGCCCAGCGGCCGTGATCGTCTCGTCAGTCAGGCCACGGTCACGCAGGTAGGCGAGAGCGTTCTCCCCTCCAGGTCCCCAGAGGCGGCCGGTGGACTCCGCCACGAGGGTGGATGCTTCGTCCAGGGGCAGGCCGGAGACGGGCCCACGCCCGCAGGGTGGGGAGGCTCTGACGGCCTCGCGGGAGGCTTGACGGCGACGGTAGCGGCCGGCGGCCGGACAATTGTTCCCATCGAGGGGGGGGATCACTCCCGACAGCTCCGCCAGGAACTTGACAGCGGCCGGGAAGTGACAGCGGTTGAACCTCTTGACCAGCTCGGCTGCGTCCCCTCCCACGCCACACACCCAACAGCGCCATGTCTTGCGGGTCAGATCAACCTGGAAGCTTGGGTCATGGTCATCATGGAACGGACACGGCCAAAGTAGGCGTTGACCTTTACGCTGGTGTGCCGGTCCCAAGAGGTTGGTTGCCACGGCGGCCAGATCGACCCGGTCCTTGACCTCGGACCACTCGATCCGGGTCCCAGGGACGGTCATTGGCCAGACATCAGAGGTTTTCATTCCCATGCATGCAGTCCAAGTCAAGATGCCAACTTCCAGGTCTGAAACCTCCCCGGGTATAGGGTTCTGGGGTTTCAGACCTCAGACCTTGGCAAGTCGGAAAGGGTCGGAAACCAGGTTCTAGACTGTTTCAGACTCAGTCTTGATCAGGTGCCATATCTGGGGTTTCTTGGAATCGTCAACCACAAGGCGGCCGTCTTCCTCCATCGCTTTCTTGGCACCGAAGAACGGAGACTTGGACTCACCCAGGGCAAGCCACTCGTTGACCAGATCGCACGCTTTGCGGTCCCCCCCGGTCAACTTCTCAGTGAGGAACGCGATCGCCTTGTCGCACTTCTCGGGCGGCCGTCCTCCTAGGTTGCGGGCAGGTTCCGTTGGCGGGTTGAAGTCGAAGTCGCATCCTCCATCACGGATGGTGACTCCTAGAGGAGGCGGTTCCTTGAAGTTGCCGATAACCTCCAGCCGGCGGCGGTCTGGCTGGGCTGGGTCGGGCTTGAACATCTTGATGATTCCTCTGGCCAGACCTTCCAGCCGGCGGCCCAAGGTGTCCTGATCTTTCGAGAGATGCATCAGCCCCATGATCGCTGCGTCGCACTGTTGCGCGATGGAGACGATCGGGGTCATGATCGTGTTGACCTCATCCTCTCGGTTCAGGCGGCGCCGTGTCGCTCGCCAGACCGTGTCGATAAAGACCAGGCCGGGATGCTCGGTCTCGATCAGTTCTCGGAGAAGGTCCAGGTTGTCCGGGTTGTCCAGGTCCCAGCCACCATAGGGTTCCTCAGGTATAGCGTTGAGCCTGACAGCCTCAGGGGGCAGACCGAATGCAGTGGCACGTTCCCGCAGCTCGTCTTGATGACGATCCCCACAGATCCAGTGCGTGGTGGTCCCCGCGGGGAAAGTCGGTGGTTGACCGTCTGGCCATGTCTCGGCAAACCAGATCCGGCGGGCAAGGTCCAGCCCCAGGTGGGTCTTACCGACCTTGGGATCTGAGCTGAGAAGGGTGAAATGCGCTCTGACGATCCAATTCGGCCAGATGAACCGTCCAGCGGCCTGGGATGATGTCAGGTCTCCCAGGTGTGCCGATCGGCGCTTCACGGCGGTCGCTGGCGCGGGTCCCAGGGGATCGTCGTTGACAACGGCCGCTCGCAACTCCTCACCGCCAGGCACAACGGCCACGATCGTATCCAGGGCAGCTTGCCGGCCCTCGATGGGCAGACTGGCCAGGTGATCGACGATCGCCTTCATGGTGCCAGACAGCGAGTCCAGCTCGCCATTGAGTGGTTGGTCGGACAGGAGGCGGCTGATTGCCCGAACGCCAACTGGACTGAATCGATCTATCATGGCCATGGCCGCCCTCCCTTGCTCACTCGCGGTTTAGGAAGCCAGCGCCAGGCAGGGCAGCGTGTGCAGTCGATTCGGGCGTGATGCGGCGGGGTTTCCGGCCTGATAACCGTGGGACCGCCGCAAGCCAGGCAGGGGGGGCCGGGTTCGCCTGACGGACCAGGCGGGTCATCAAACACAGGAAGTTTTGGCTGCGATGGGGGTCTGTTCATAATTTGTTACCCCCCTCGATCCAATGCCGGATTCTCTCGGGCCGCCAGCGAGGCATTCTACAGATGTACATATCAGGATGTATAATTTTCTTAGAGGCGCGCATTCGCTCAACGAGGCGGCGGCTGCACGACAAAATTCGGGCCAGGTCGTCGATGCCGATGAGGGGCTCGAGATCGGCAGGGAGGGCTGGGCCAGCGTTCGGGGGCTCGGCCAGCTTGAGGGGGACAGGATCGGCCAGGGCGGCCTTGCAGCGGGGGTCTCGTCTCATCGGACACCCTCCCGGCTGGTGGCCTCGGGGCGTGCCTCTGAGGCGGTCGGGGCGGGCATTTCCAGCCAATCCAGAATCCAAGCCCCTTTGTAGAAGATCCGCTTCCCGGTGCGGGTGTAGCGGAGCGATCTTGCGCGCCGGGCGGCGGCCAGGGTCGCGGGGGTCAGTCCGAGGGCTTGACGGAGCGATCCGTCATCGTAGAGGGCCTCGGGCTCGATGCGTACGGGCTCGATCATTCGCGTAACTCCTGATGAGGATCGGGACCACGCGAGCGATCTTAAAGGGTGTACGAAAAGCCAGTTTCGCCCTATAATTCAACATGAAACCCAAGCAATCCCAGGCGGAACCCAAGCACTATCCCTCCGACCTGACAC
>Ga0209040_10004313_pt1 | contig 10762 bp, 9 predicted proteins | sample BogFormECP12_OM3_FD_188240 | JGI IMG/M metagenome (GOLD analysis project Ga0209040, IMG submission 188240) | Bog forest soil microbial communities from Calvert Island, British Columbia, Canada - ECP12_OM3 (SPAdes) (version 2) | ecosystem: Environmental > Aquatic > Freshwater > Wetlands > Bog ... | reverse complement strand
AACCTCGGCGTCATCACTCCTCCCGTGGAAAGATTGCGCCAACAGTTCGGCTTGCCCGGTATGAGTCTTTTGCAATTTGCCTTCGGCACCGATCCGCAGGGCCCATCGTTTCGCCCCCACAATTACTCTCGCGACCTGGCCGCCTACACCGGCGGCCACGACAACGACACGACCGTGGGCTGGTGGTCGAGTTCGGGCACAGGCGACAGCACGCGCACTCCCGACGACGTCCTCAAAGAGCACGAATTCGCTCGCGCCTATCTCAACTTCGAATCCAAAGACGATTCCGAGATCAACTGGATCATGCTCCGGGCAGTGCTGGCGTCGGTCGCCGATCTAGCCATCGTCCCGTTGCAGGATGTGCTCGGCCTCGGCAGCGAGGCGCGCATGAATCTGCCCGGCAGGGTCAGTGGAAACTGGAAATGGCGCTATCGTCCCGGTGCGGTGAACAGCTCATTGAGCGAGAGACTTCGAATTTTGGTCACGTTGTACGATCGGTAGGTGGTGTCCTATGCGACATTCACCACGGAGACACAGAGACACGGAGGAATTCAAAAGACGAGCGGAAACCTTAAGGCTCTTACAGGTAAAGTTATCTCTGTGCCTCCGTGTTTGCTGCATTTTACAGCGCGTCTAAAGCCGCGCCCTTTCAAAACAACTTCGAAATCGGGGTTTTTCCGCAACCTCCTAGAACGACGAACTGCCCGAAGCCGCTTGCAGCAAAATAGTCAACGGCGGCACATGCTCGGGTTTCACGTAGCGGTTCACCAAAAATCGCTTCCCGTCTTTCGCCACGTCATAGGTAAAAACATCGGTACTCGAGATCGGAGCGCGCCCCCGAATCTGGAACAGCGGCGCGGGCGTCCCGGTCACGAACTCGCCGGCGGCGTTCACCGACACAGCCGTCAACATTCCTGTGGGTCCGATATAAAAGATCTCTCCACCATCTCCGCGCCATCGCGGCTCGGTGCCGCCGCCACGCGATACCTGCCACTTCCCGGCAGCACTGGGGAAGGAGGTCACGTAAATCTCCCAATTCCCCGATTCATCCGAAGCATACGCCACCCATTTTCCATCGGGAGAAATCTGCCCATTCGACTCGCTGCCCTTGCTGGTCAGAAAACGACTCGGCTCGCCACCAGCAACAGGAATCAACTCCAGATACTCGCCATTTGAGGTCTGCCGAGTGCACAAGATCTGCTGGTCGTTTAACGACCAGGAATTGGGCAGCAGGTCGTCCATGGTTGACTTGGGCACGGCATATCGCTCCTTCTCGCGCTCCAGACCAGTCGCCTTCTTCAGGTATAGGCTGATGCCGCCGCCGATGGCTGAGCGGTAGGCCAACATGTTCCCATCTCTCGACCAGACGCCGGTCACTTCTTCGGAAGGATCAAAGGTGAAACGGGAGTTGCCGGAGCCGGTTGTACTCTCGATCCAGATATCGACGTTGTTCGCCTTCTCGTCGCTGATATCGACGACCAGGCGGCTGCCGTCGGGCGAAAGCGTAGGGTTGGCCATGACTGCGGGAACGCCGATGCGGCCGACCTCTTTTCCTGAACGATCGATCCAGGTCAGTCCGGACTCGGCCGCTCCGACTTCTGTGTTGTAGATCACCGTCCCGGTCCGCGATACAGCGAATGCTGCCCAATACGTGGAGGGTTGAAAACCAACGGCAGTCGCGACCACGGTGGGGCTACCCGAAACCTTAGCGGACGAGGTGTCAAACGGAAGGCTGACCAACTGCCTTTGTTCATCCGCGTAATACAAATTGTGGTCATCATAGGCAAAGCTCGACCGGCAGAGAAGAACACGCTTTCGGTCTTCGCCCTTGCCGTCGAGTGAACTGACGTAGATGCCGCTGACCTGGTCGTTTTTGTTATTGCTGAAGTTCCCCGTCCAGAACATGAAATGCTTGCCGTCGGGAAGAAAAACGGGCCAGCGGTGGGATTGATCGTCGCCGCTGCCGTTGACCTTCGTGACCTGCGCCATTGCGGTGCCATCGGCATTGATGCGCCAGATTGGACTCTCGGCGTCTGGGGCAAAGATGATGACGCCCCCAGTTCCCCAACTGCCGCCGCGAGCGGCCAAGGTGGTGGCCAGCACTTGCGGAGTGCCACCTGATATGGCCATTTTTAGCAGCTTACCGTTGGCGAAGAACGCAATATAAGCTCCGTCGGGCGACCAGAAGGGATAGCTCGCACCCTGCGTGCCAGGCAGTGGCGTCACATTCGGCGAACCGACGCGCTGCACATAGAGCATGGGCAACGCCGAGTTCTCTTCCGGCGACACGAACGCCAGCATGGAACCGTCATGCGAAAGCGCCATGTGGCTGATGCTCATCTCGTCCGGAACCGCCAGCGCAAACTCCATGCGAGTCGTCGGCGCCGGACGCCGCGCCACGAACCACGTCACCGCGGCCACCGCCACCAGCACCGCCGCTACTGAAAGCCAGAGCCGGAGCGGCATTTGGCGTGGCGCTGCAGCCGTGGCGCGCGCAATCGTGCTCGCTTCCGTTCCCGAAAGTGCGCTTAAAGCAAACGACAGATCTCGCGCCGACTGGAACCTCTGCTCCGGGTTCTTCTCCAGGCAGCGGCGAATAATGCGATCCAGCGCGGGAGAAACAAATCGGGTGGGATCGGACAACTCCGGCGGATCTTCCTTCAGAACCGCGGCCATGGTTTCAGCCGCCGTATCCCGCCGGAACGCTCGCACACCGGAGACCATTTCGTAGAGCACCGCCCCGAAGGCGAAAATGTCCGTCCGAGGATCGGCGGTGGCGCCCCGTACCTGCTCCGGCGCCATGTAGCTCGCCGTCCCCATCACCACTCCCACCGCCGTATTCGGACCGGTGAGGGTGAGTTCGTCCGACCCCATCTGCTGCGCCAGTTTCGCCAAGCCAAAATCGAGGATCTTGATGCGTCCGTCACGCGTGACGAAAATGTTCTCGGGCTTCAGGTCGCGGTGGACAATTCCCTTTTCATGCGCCGCCGCCAGTCCGTGCGCAATCTGCACTCCATACTCGATCGTCTTGCGCTGAGGCAATGCGCCATTATCCAGAACCGCGCGCAGACTCTCCCCTTCCAGCAACTCCGACACCAGAAAGGGCGCTCCGTCCTGCTGACCGATGTCATGAATGGCGAGGATGTTGGGATGATTGAGCGCCGCTACCGCTCGCGCCTCCTGCTCGAAACGGCGCAGGCGGTCCGGTTCGCGGGCAAAGGATTCGGGAAGAATCTTCAGCGCGACATCGCGTCCAAGCCGCATGTCCCGCGCGCGATAGACTTCCCCCATGCCTCCGGCCCCGATCGGCACGAGAATCTCGTAAGGTCCCAGTTTGGTTCCAGCAGTAAGAGACATGCGTGCGCGTCATTATATATTGCGGGAGTGGTCGTTGGTCGTTAGTCGTTAGTCGCTGGTCGTTGGTCGTTGGCGACGCCGATTGCCAACGACTATCGACTGACGACCAGCGACTGACGACCTCCGCCGATTGCATCCCGCACAAACCAGAGCTAGGATGACGCCATAGGGAGAGAGCGCCATGAATGATCGTCCTAATAATGATCGTCCTAATCAGGAAAACACCACCGCCTCCCGCCGCAATTTTCTCAAGACCACTGGCGCCGTGACCGCGGGAGCGCTAGCCGGAAGTTTGCTCCCCGAATCTGCTGCAGCCGCGCCTGCTTCTTTGCCGAGCATCCCGTTTAATCCTGCCACCGCCGGAGCCATGCCCACTCGCAACCTCGGACGGACCGGCCACCGGCCCGGCATCTTTAGTCTGGGCGGACAAGCCTCCATCGAGCAGCCCAACAATGAGGCCGTCGCCATCCCCATCATCGAGCGCGCTCTCGATCTCGGCGTCAACTACGTCGACACCGCCGCGATGTACGGAGGCCATGAGCGCTGGAGCCAGCGCTACGTCGGCCAGGTGATGAAGCATCGCCGCAGCCAGGTGTACCTGGCCAGCAAAACGCATGATCGCACCCGTGACGGCTCCCTCAAACTACTCGAAGAATCGCTGAAGCTGCTTAACACCGACCATCTCGATGCCTGGCAACTTCATCACATCGACACCCAGGAGGACGTCGATCAGATCTTCGCCAAAGGCGGCGCGCTCGAAGCTCTCCTGCACGCGCGTGCCGAGAAGATGGTTCGCTTTCTCGGCGTCACCGGACACTCCGATCCCGGCGTGCTCACGGAGTGTCTCCGCCGCTTCGATTTCGATCAGATCCTGATGGCAGTCAATGCCGCCGATCCGCACCATCGCAGTTTCACCGAGCGCCTGCTGCCCATGGCCGTGGACAAACAAATGGGCATCATCGGCATGAAGATCCCCGCCCGCGGGCGCATCCTCAGTTCCTGGCAACCCGACAAAAGCCACGACTCGGGATGGAACCAGGCCGCTGCCAAACCCGGCGTCCTGGCGATGAAAGAAGCGCTCTATTTCACCCTGAGCCTGCCCGTAAGCACGGTCATCATCGGATGCGATACCGTCGCCCAACTCGAAGAAAACGTCCAACTCGCCCGCGACTTCACGCCGCTCAGCGAAACCCAAATGGCCGCTCTGACCGGACGCACCGAGCCCATCGCCAAGCAAGCGCTTTTCTTTAGGAATTGGGCTTGAGGTGGAGCTAGCCCATACGTACTAGCACGTCTTTACGAGGTTAGTCCACGTGGGTAATTGCAAAGGACTAGCCAAAGCGTAGAGTTTCAGCGGGCGCCCAGAGCTAAATTTCCCCGGCACCTGGCGCTCATACCACCAGGAGGATCCACCCATGAAGAAATTCGGATTTCTGTTGTTCCTGTTGGCTATTGCCGTGATGCTTGGGGGAAGCGCCCTGGCTCAGGACAACAGCGTCTACTTCACCACGTATTTCTCCAATGCAAACACCGCCAATGCGCCCGATGCCACGTTGCGCATGATCAACGACGGCGACACCGGAAGCACCCTGTATGCGGACATCTACGTGTTCGATGACAGTGAGGAACTGACGGAGTGCTGCTCTTGCTACGTGACTCCCGACGGCCTGCTCGCGGAATCCGTGAATGGCAGTCTCACCCATAACCCGATCACCCACATCAAGCCGACTCGTGGCGTCATCAAAGTCATCTCGTCCAGCACCCCGCTCGCAGGCTCCTTGACCGGAACCGCCGTCACGCCGACTCCAGGACTCCGGGGATGGGCGACTCACGTCCAGCAAACAGTCTCGAGCTATGCCCTTACCGAGACCCTGCTTGAGGACTCGAATCTGACGGGGGATGAATTATACGCCTTGCAGCGATTATGCTATTTCGACGCGTTGCTCAGCGGTTTACCCTGCAGCTGCACCTTGGAAGATCAGGCCTTCTAGTCTTCCGTCCTGGCCGGCGGTAAGGCAATGGCTGAGGGTTTTGAGTTGTGGCACTACTTAAGGAACGGCTGGGAGTTTTTCCCGGCCGTTCTCTTTTTCGCTTCCAATAAATCTTAAGGCGCCGCTTTCATCTGAGCTTCAAGAAAAGCCAGCACATCAGCTCCCCACACGTCGGTGGCCGAGGAACAGAATCCCCAGTGTCCATCCTGATGGCTGCTGCCGAACGCCGGATAAATCTTGGACTGAAATTCCTTGTGCTTCTTACTGGCTTCCTTGCTCAAGGCATGGCTCGGACCAAGACTGTAATCGTTCTCCGCCTGGAGTAGAAACACGGGAGCTTTGGCAAGCTCCACCGCGCGCATCAGGCGGTCTTGCAGCGGCTGGTTTTGCTCCCACGACATCGCGCCGGGAGCGAACGGCACCAGCGCCTTTACGCCCAGATCACGTTCCCCCGCCAGCAGGGTTTGGATGCCACCGTAGGAACATCCTGAAATGGCGATCCGCGTAGCATCAACGAAGGGCAGAGACTTCAGATAGTTGAGCCCGGCAATCACATCGTCCACCTCCGCCTGCTGCAGGTCGACCATGCGTTGGGCTCGCTCGCGCGGAGGCGCCTGCGCGATCTGGTCCTGGATATAATCCCCCGGCGAGCGCCCCTGCCCGCGCCGATGCGGAACAAAAACTACATAAGAGTGCGCAGTGTAGAAGCTGGCCAATGCCGGCTGAGAACCCGGCAGTTTCTCGCTGCCATGGTTCCACACGATGGCCCGAAAAGGTCCACTGCCCTCAGGCTTCCAAAGAAATCCGTGTAACTGCCGTCCACCGCTCGGAAAAACAACCTCTTCCGGCTTGGACTGGGCAACGCCTTCGCCCGCTGCGGCGATAGCCACGAAAGCAATCAAAATGAGCGCGCGTGTTTTCATGCAAACCATATTGTAGCCATGGATTAAAGGAGTGTGATGATCAAAGTATTTGGGCTTGCGACCTGGTCAATGAGTTCTATAAAGAGCGATGTTACGCAAACAACCCGACCCGCGACAATTTGTCCTCTGGCTGCGAGGCACGGGACAACTCGTCCCAATTGCGCGCTGGACTGTTCTCATCAGTTTTTAGAATCAGTCACTTAGAAAGTCTTCTTCTGGAACCAGGATTGCTCCTGAAAGTACGGTCGCTGAAACGTATTTCTTTGGAGCCCCCGATGACGCAAAACCTAGTCCCGGTGACGGAATACCTGGAGCAGGAAACCTGGCACTGGCAGGACAAAACGGCAAAGTTGTCGCTCAAATTCTACGATAACGTCTTACAGGAAGTGGCTTTGAGTGGGGGCGTGGTTACGATCGGCCGCCAGCCGGACAACCTGCTCCAGATCGATAATCCCATTGTCTCCGGCCACCATGCCAGGATCTTCTGGGAAGACGATCACTATGTTCTTGAAGACAACGAAAGCTTCAACGGCACCTACGTCAACAATCGCAGTGTCTCGAGGGCGGTGCTGAGCGATGGAGACGTCATCGTAATCGGCAAACACCGAATCGAATTTTACAGTGAGGTGGGAAAGCGCGATGCGTCATCCTCGTCGGTGACCCAGGATCGCAGCAGCGGCTGGCAGGCTCAAGTGGAAAAAGCCGCGCCCCCGCAGCTGGACGCTACCATGGTGCTGGATACCGTCAAGCTCAAAGAAATGATGGCCAAAATGGCCGCCGGCGCTGTGCCTGTCCGGCCGCCGGGCATCGCACTGGTGCCGGGCTGCGAATCGAGGGCGGTGAGACGGCGACAAATAGGCATGGTTACCATCGTCGCCGGCCGAACCGACCGGCAGCAGTACCTTCTCTCCAGCAAGCTCAGCGTAATTGGCAAATCCGTGATGGCCAGCATTCGGCTGAAGCGATGGTTTGCTCCCCGGGTCGCCGCCTCGATTCACCAGCGGGAAGACGGATATTTCCTCGTGCGGGCAGCAAAGAACATCCGGATTAAAGTCAACCATGCCGAAGTAACCCAAGGCCAACAGGAGCTCAAAAGCGGCGACCAATTTGAAGTCGCCGGAATTGTCGCCAAGTTTGGCTATGAAAACGGGTAAATCTTGACGCGCACCCAGGCCTTGGATCTGAGATTCCACCAACCCCACGCCTTTCATTGACTTGCCCGTTTCACAATCATCATGATCGGGCGCATTGAGTCACTCCCCAGGGGATTGTGTGGGTTCGGCCCACACTATTAGAGGGGCGAACCTAACTGGGTAGACATTTGCTCCCCCGATTCTTCTTGTCAACAGATGTGTTGAGGTGGCGGCTACCGCTCTTGGCGACAGTCTACGAAACCAGGCGTTAACCCTTTGGTACGGTGCAATTGGGATTTTTCGCCAATTGACGTGGCCGCGTTGCGACCTCAATACCTGTGCTCGAACACATGACTAATTCTGGCGTCGCCTGGAGCATCTACTGTAGCTTGCAGAACGTATTTAGGTCGGCTGCGATCTTTGTCGCCGCATCCTGGAAATTGGGCATCGAGTGTCCTGAGTTGGCGACACATTCTGTAATTTTCTTCGTCGATACCGACTGCGACCACTCAAACGCCTCGGGAACCGCAGCCGTCAGATCCAGGTCGCCAAAGAGTTGATGAACATCCGTGTTCGGGAACGCCAGCAGAGTATCGGAACCTGACAGAACGCTGTCATGCACAAAGGTGGCCGTGTCGGTGGCGTTTCCCTGCGTGCAAAGATTTGTGGGATATGTGGTATCGACAATGACCTTTACGTCGGGTTCGTAACACTGGGGAATCAACGTCGAACTACATGGGCCGGCAATGGCTGGTTGCTGGCAAAGGCAGCCGTTGTCGATCCGAGCCAGGGGAGGCCCCGCTGCCGGTTCCACCATAGAAAAGAAGGAAGCCATCCCATAGTGGGACATAGAGTCAGCGATGGCGGTGGATCCGGCGCTCTCACCATGCGCGCAAAATGGTGCAGTCGCGCCGCCGGTGTGAGCATTGCCGTACATCCATCGAAACGCGGTCGCAACCCGGCACGCCAATGCCCGTGTTCCGCCCGGACCAGTCAACCAGCCTAAAGAGAAATCAGGGAACGAGATTTGAATGGCTGTGTACCCAGCCTGAACAACTGAATCAATAATGTTAGCCCCATACGTGTAGCCTTCATAGAATACGGCTGCTCCTCCGCCACCGATGAAAACCACGGTTCCGGAAGGTTCGCCGGAAGGGGCGCTCGACTTCACCACTGCATGAATATCGGCGACGGCCGGGCATGACACAGTTAAGGCATAGCATGCGGTGCCTGTAACACCGCCGGGCGTGCAGACTTCCGATTGCGCCACCACCGAGCCAAGCGGATCGGGAGTTCCACTCTGCACGATGAGCATTGCAGAGCCGCTCACGCCGGAGGTGCTCGCAGTAATGTTGGTGGTTCCGTCGCCGATTCCCGTCGCCACGCCGCTCGGGCTAATGCTGGCAACACTCGCGTGCGAGGCCGACCATTCCGCGCTCGCCGTAAGGTCCCGACTCGATCCGTCGCTGAACTTGCCTGTCGCGCTAAAAGGCTCGGACGAGCCCGGTGAGATCGTTTTGTTGGCAGGTGCCACTATGATCGTCTGAAGCGTAGCCGATGAGCCGCCGCCGCAAGCTGTCCCTGCGATCATGGCGGCATAGACACAGGCCAGCATCGAGTGCCGAAGGAACCGTGAATTGGTCACGATCCCGTGAGTGAAAGGGCGTCTCATGACGTGCCTCCGAGTTGAAAGTCCTTTGCTGGGCCCCGACTATTAGTTGAGAAATAAGACCCGTCTTCAGAGTGTCCCCGGTAGAGGAACCGGGAATAGGGAGCCACCAAAAGGCTCACAGCGACGCAAATCTTCCGCCGGGTGGCTTGCTTTGTCAAGATAAATGACGCCTTGCCTGCCTCGACTGTTGTGACCAGGATTTTACGACAGCAACGGCAGGAACTCTCCCCGGCTGGCGGATTCCAGGGTTAGGATGCCACCGGAGAAGGCCGCGCTTTCAGGCTCAAAGTGAAACAGTCGCCACGATCTCTTGCAGAACCCAATTGGCACCCTTGTTGGGACAACTGCGATTGCTGCAAAGTGCGAGGATGTTTCCCTTAGTGAAAATCTCAGTATGGGTACACGCGGAGTGTTGATATCGCCCAGTATCCGGTGCAGGGCTCCCCACTGCACGATAAACCCCGATGTTTGCCATGATGTTCTCCTCTCGGGCGGCGCGGGAGCGACCCGCGAGCTAATTGGCAGCCATAGTTTGAAGCCATGGAGGAGAGGGGCGCTGTTCAAAAATGCTCACGCAGACAGCCAGACTCTGCCGAGAATTGGCTGGTCGGGGTTAATGAGTGAAATCGGGATTTTGCAACAGTAACCTCCGCCGTCGCGCTGTAACTCATGACCGCACATCAAGATGTGACCATTCTCACCGACAGGATGCGCTCATTTGTGTTTGTATTAACACGTCCCGCCTCTCCGAAGAGCAGTCCCCGCCCGTTAAGACGCACACCCCCTGAGGCGGATGGCCACCAGTTCGCAGGAAAAGGCATCCTTTATGAGGAAGCCCTGGTCGGTTCTCATCATTCTCGTGCTTCTGGCTTTCGGCGTGTCGCTGGCGGTTCCGGCTGAAGATGTCCCGGAGACCGCGTACGATGAATCGGAGGCACTGCCTTTCGAAGGCGTTCCTCTGTTCTCCATCCCGCTGCCGCAGGTGGCTGCCCGAACTCGGGTGACGGTAAGTTCCGGGCACCTTAAACTTGTTACTCCATCCCCGTTTACCCCTGCACATGTCCGCGACACCAGTGCCGATCGATCCGTCGATCAACGGGCCTTGTCGGCACTACTCTGCAATCTGCGTTGTTAGATTGTCTCCCTTCTCTGAAGAACGGTTCCATGCATATAACGAAATTCGCAGAGCAGCAGGACAACTCTGTGGTACCGCGCTTGACCAACGCGCCGCGAGCGCGGCGATCGGGCTCGCAGCCCAAACCAGAGAAAAAGGAGAAATACTATGAAACGTATCGTAGTTGTTGCAATTGTCCTAGGCCTGGTATTTCTGGCGGTTCCAAGTGCTCTTGCTCAGCTTGTGATCGCGCCGGACACCGTTGCATACGGAAGGACGTACAGTGAGTGGTCCGCTGCTTGGGAGCAGTGGTCCTACTCGATTCCAGCGAGCCAGCATCCTCTGTTTGACAATGGAGACTGCAGCGTCGGTCAGTCCGGTCCGGTTTGGTTTCTTGGGGGAAAGTTCTGCTACAACGGCGGCACTTGCTCTTACACACATGTTGTTCGCTCCTGCCGAGTCCCGGTGGGCAAGGCCCTGTACGTCGCAATCTTCAACGGTGAGGACTCGGCACTGGAGGAGTCTGTGGCAGAGAACCCGGGCAACGAGTCCGCTCAACAGATCGGATTCAT
>Ga0209040_10004312_pt1 | contig 10767 bp, 9 predicted proteins | sample BogFormECP12_OM3_FD_188240 | JGI IMG/M metagenome (GOLD analysis project Ga0209040, IMG submission 188240) | Bog forest soil microbial communities from Calvert Island, British Columbia, Canada - ECP12_OM3 (SPAdes) (version 2) | ecosystem: Environmental > Aquatic > Freshwater > Wetlands > Bog ... | reverse complement strand
ACGCGTCCTTTAGCGGTTTCGGCAGCCGCAATGCCGCCGGCCAAGTCCATTTGGCTGAGCACCCACCCGCCGAAAATGTCGCCGTTGGCGTTGGTGTCGGCCGGCATGGCGGCCAGTCGGACGGTCAATTCCCCGCGGGGCCCGTGCTCAGCGGACGCAGCCTTGGTCATTGCGGCGATCCCCTTCTCTAGGTCGAATTTCCCGCCGCTCGCGCGGCCCCGACGCGCTCGACGCCGGCTAGATCTCGGCGGACTGTGCAGTCGAGAAAGCCCGATTGCGCCGCCATTGCAAGCACGGCGGGCGCCTGACCGGCGCCGACTTCGACGAGAAGCCAGCCGTGCGGCGCGAGGATCCGCGCCGAGGCCGGGATGATCGCCCGATAAGCGTCCAGTCCGTCGGCTCCGCCGTCGAGCGCCAGACTCGGATCGAAATCACGCACTTCCTTTGCGAGGCCGGCGATTTTCGAGGTCATGACATAGGGGGGATTCGAGACGATCAGATCGAATGGCCCTTCGACGCCGTCCGTCCAGTGACCGACGCAAATGTCGGCTCGCGAGGTCAAGCCGCAGAGGTCGACGTTGCCGCGCGCGATTTTCGCCGCAGCCTCCGAGAGCTCCACGCCGAGACCGCGCGCCGCGGGAAACTCGCTCAGAACCGCGCACAGCAGAGCGCCGGAGCCAACCCCGAGATCAAGGATCCGCAGAGGGTCTCGGCGCCGCTCGACGAAGAGCGCAACAGCCGCTTCGACGATCGTCTCCGTTTCCGGGCGGGGATCCAGAACGTCCGGCGAAACGCTGAGCGTCAGGCCCCAAAACTCGCGCTTTCCCACAATCCGCGACAGCGGCTCGGCCGCCGCCCGGCGGGCGGCGAAGGCATTGAGACGGTCGGACGCGGGGCCGAGCGGCGACTCGGGTGCGGCGATCAGGTCGGCGGGCGAGAATCCGCAGGAGGCGCAGAGCAGGAGCCGCGCCTCGCGGCCGGGCTCTTCCAACGCGGCGTTCTGGAACCTTTCGGTCAGCTTGGCGAGCGCCTCGGCCCGGGTCGTCGCGGCGCCGAAGCCGCCGCTCAAGCGACCTGACCGTGGCAGTGCTTGAACTTCCTGCCTGATCCGCAGGGGCAGGGCTCGTTCCGGCCGACGCGTCCCCAGGTGGCGGGGTTCTTCGGATCGCGTTCGGCGACCGCGAGACCGGCCGGCGCAGCCGAAAGACTGGCGGCGAGGGGTTCGCCGACCGCCCCGAGCGCGTATTCGTTCTCGCCCGTCGCCGGATCGAGATGCTGGAACTGCATCGGCGGCGGCGGCGGCTCCGGCGCCTGGAAGCGCACTTCGACCCGCGACATCTGGCCGATCACGGCTTCGTGCCATTGCGCAATCAGTTGCTGGAAGAGTTCGAACGCCTCGGACTTGTATTCATTGAGCGGGTCGCGCTGAGCCATGCCTCGCCAGCCGATCACCTGGCGCAGATGATCGAGGGTCACCAGATGCTCGCGCCACAGATGATCGAGCGACTGCAGGATCACCTGCTTCTCGACATAACGCATGGCTTCGGGCGTGTTGCGCTGAACGCGCTCGCCATAGGCCTCTTCGGCCGCTTTGTGAAGGCGGGCGGCGACCTCCTCGTCGGCGATGCCTTCCTCTTTCGCCCAGGCGTCGACTGGCAGATCGAGGTTGAGCTTGTCGGCGACGTCCTGCTTCAGGCCTGCGATGTCCCAGGCCTCCGGATACGCGTCATGGGGAATGTGCTTGGCCACGAGGTCGTCGATGACGCCGGTGCGCATGTCCTCGATGATCGGCTCGAGCGACTCGGACGCCATCATCTTGCGCCGGTCCTCGAAGATGACCTTGCGCTGGTCGTTCATCACATTGTCGAACTTGAGAATGTTCTTGCGGATGTCGAAGTTGCGCGCCTCGACCTTCTGTTGCGCCTTCTCGAGCGCCTTGTTGATCCAGGGATGGACGATCGCCTCGTCCTCCTTGAGGCCGAGCCGTTTCAGCATCGCGTCCATCCGCTCGGCGCCGAAAATGCGCATCAGATCGTCTTGCAGCGACAGGAAGAATTTCGATCGGCCGGGATCGCCCTGGCGGCCGGAGCGTCCGCGCAGCTGGTTGTCGATTCGGCGGCTTTCGTGCCGCTCGGTGCCGATGATGTAGAGACCGCCGGCGTCGAGCGCCTTCTGCTTGAACGCCGCCACTTCCGCCCGAATCGCCGCCTCCTGCGCGGCGCGCTCCTCCGGCGACGCGTTGGGGTCGACCTCCTGCTTCACCCGCATCTCGACATTGCCGCCGAGCTGGATGTCGGTGCCGCGGCCGGCCATGTTGGTGGCGATGGTGATCGCGCCCGGGACGCCGGCCTCGGCGATGATGAAGGCTTCCTGCTCGTGGAAGCGGGCGTTGAGGATGGCGAAGTTCTTTGACGGCTTGCCGGCGCGCGCGGCGGCGTAGAGCGCCTTCAGGGCGTCCGGCTGGGTGAAGTCGATCTTCTTGTAGCCCTCGCGCTCGAGCACTTCGCCGAGCACCTCGGACTTCTCGATCGAGGTCGTGCCGACCAGCATCGGCTGCATCTTTGCATTGGCGGACTCGATCTCGCGCACGACCGCCCGCATCTTTTCTTCAGAGGTGCGATAGACCTCGTCGTCCTCGTCGAGGCGGGCTATCGGCTGGTTGGTCGGAATCTCGACGACAGTGAGCTTGTAGATCTCGGCGAACTCGTCCGCCTCGGTCGCGGCGGTGCCGGTCATGCCCGAGAGCTTCTTGTGGAGACGGAAGTAGTTCTGGAACGTGATCGAGGCGAGCGTGACGTTCTCCGGCTGGACGGTGACGTGCTCCTTCGCCTCGAGCGCCTGATGCAGGCCTTCCGAATAGCGCCGGCCCGGCATCATGCGTCCGGTGAACTCGTCGACGATGACGACCTCGCCGTTGCGGACGATGTAGTCCTTGTCGCGCTGGAAAAGCTTGTGGGCGCGAAGCGCCTGGTTGACGTGATGAACAAGGGTGGCGTTGCCCGCTTCGTAAAGCGAGCCGTCCTTCATGACGCCGATCGCCCGCAGGAGCTCCTCGGCGTGCTCGTTGCCGGCTTCGGTCAGGTTGACGGTGCGCTGCTTCTCGTCGAGCTCATAGCCCTCGCGTGCGAGCTTCGGGATGATCGTGTCGACGGCGGCGTAAAGGCCGGAGCGGTCCTCGGACGGACCCGAGATGATGAGCGGGGTGCGGGCCTCGTCGACCAGGATCGAGTCGACCTCATCGACGATAGCGAAGGCGTGGCCGCGCTGGACCATCTGCGACATGTCGTATTTCATGTTGTCGCGCAGATAGTCGAAGCCGAATTCGTTGTTGGTGCCGTAAGTGACGTCGGCTGCGTAGGCCCGGCGACGTTCTTCGTCGTCGAGCCCGTGCACGATCACGCCGACGGTCATGCCGAGGAACTTGTAGATCTCGCCCATCCATTCCGAGTCGCGGCGGGCGAGATAATCATTGACCGTGACGACATGAACGCCCTCGCCGGCGAGCGCGTTCAGATAGACGGCGGTCGTGGCGACGAGGGTTTTACCCTCACCGGTGCGCATTTCCGCGATCGCGCCCTCATGCAGCACCATCCCGCCGATCAACTGCACGTCGAAATGGCGCTGCTTCAACGTGCGCTTTGCGGCTTCCCGAACTACCGCGAAGGCGGGGGCCATGATGTCGTCGAGCGTCTTGCCGGCGGCGACCGCGGCTCGGAATTCATCGGTCTTCGCCCTCAACTGCTCGTCGCTCAGGGCCTCGAATTCCGACTCGAGCGCATTGATTTCGGCGACCTTCGGCCGGTAGCCCTTGAGGCGACGGTCGTTGGACGAACCGAACACCCTCTTCATGACGGTGTCGAACTTCAGGGCGCCGAGCATCTTCGACCTTTCAAATGCCGTCCCAGGGGCTGCCGCCGCGCCCTGCTCCGGAGCGTCAAGGCGGCGGACGACGACAGCCACAACAAAAGGCGCGAAACAAGGCAAAACGCCCGCTTTCGCGCCGCTCAACAGGATTGGCGGTGGAGATAGGAGCCGCGCCTGGGCTTGTCAATGACGCTGCGCCTATCGGCCGCGGCCCGCGGAAGCCGCTACTTTTGGCAGACCGGACAAAAGAACGTCGAGCGCCCGGACTGGACGTGGCGGGCGATCGCGCCGTTGCACCGGGGGCAGGGCGAGCCTTCGCGGTCGTAGACGGCGAAGGCATGCTGGAAATAGCCGAGTTCTCCGTCGGCCTGGCGATGGTCGCGCAAGGTCGACCCGCCCGCCTCGATCGCTTCCTCGAGCACGGCTCGGATGGCTTTCGCCAGCGCTGCGGCGGCGCGGGTCGGGCCGCCCCCGGCGCGCGCGAGAATCCCTGCAGGCCGAAAGGGGGAAAGACGGGCGCGGAAAAGCGCTTCGCAAACGTAGATATTGCCGAGGCCGGCGATGCGCCTTTGATCCAGCAGGGCGGCCTTCAGCGGCGCGCGTGATCCCAAAAACAGCTTCGCCAGACGGGCTGCGCCGAATTGCGGGGCGAGCGGTTCGTCCCCGAGGCCGGAAATCCGCGGATGGCCTTCGAGCGCCCCGGTCTCGACGAGATCCATGAAGCCGAAGCGGCGCGGGTCGTTGAAGGTGACGGTTTTTCCGTTGTCCAGATGCAAAACGACGTGGTCGTGCTTCGGATCCTTCGAGCGTTCGTAATGGAATGCGCCCGGCGCCGTCGTCTCCGCCTCGACCCGGAACGAGCCCGACATCCCAAGATGGACGATCAGCGTTTCCCGGCCCTCCAGCTGGAACAGAAGATATTTCGCGCGGCGGGCAAGCGCAGAAATCCGCTGTCCCGTCAGCCGCTCGCCGAAGCGGGGCGGGAAGGGAAAGCGGATGTTCCCGCGCCGCAGCTCGACTTTCGCGATCCGGGCGCCGACCATGGCCGGCTCCAAGCCGCGGCGGACAGTTTCGACTTCCGGCAGTTCAGGCATTGCGATGTTCCCGGATGACGGCGAGAAACGCCGCCCCGTATTTATTCAGTTTGACCGCGCCGACGCCATGCAGGCCCGCGAGGCCATCGAGCGTGTCCGGCCGCGCCTTCGCCATTTCGATCAGGGTCCGGTCAGGGAAGATGACGTAGGCCGGCTGCTTCTGCGCCGCCGCTATCGCGCCGCGCAACCCTTTGAGCGCGGCGAGCAGATCAGCGTCCGCGTCGCGCGGCTCGGCCAACGCGCGGGACTGTCGACGCGCCCTTGCGTTGATGGCGTCCTCGCGCAAGGCGAAGGGCGCCTCGCCGCGCAGCACGCGCCGGCCCTCTTCGGTCACGACCAGCCGGTCGCGGTCGCCCTCGTCGCGAGCGATGAGCCTCGCCGACTGCAGCTGGCGCAGCACGCCGCGCCAGTCGGCGGGCGTGCGGTCGCTGCCTGCGCCGAAGGTTTTCAGCTGATGGTGCCCATGCCGCTCGACCGCCTCCGTCGCCTTGCCGGAAAGGATGTTGGCGAGATGGCCGAAGAAGAACCGGCCCGATGTCCGCAAAACCGCCGACAGCGCCTTCTGCGCCTCGATCCGTCCGTCGATGAGCCGGACCGCGCCCTTGCAGACGTCGCAATGGCCGCAAGGGGCGGAGTCTTCGCCGAACATGGCGAGAAGCGTCTGACGTCGGCACCGCGCTGTCTCGCATAGCGCGACCAGATCGTCGAGCTTCGCCATCTCGACTTTCTTGCGTTCTTCGGGCGCGCCGCCCTCGAGAATTTGGCGGCGGCGCAGTTCGATGTCGCCTGCGCTGTAGAGGGTGAACGTGTCCGCCGGCAGGCCGTCGCGCCCGGCGCGCCCGATCTCCTGGTAATAGGCCTCGATCGAGGACGGCATGTCGGCGTGAAACACGAAGCGCACGTCCGGCTTGTCGATCCCCATGCCGAAGGCGATGGTCGCGCACACGATGCAGCCGTCCTCGCGCAGAAAAGCGTCCTGGTTGGCGGCGCGCACCGAATGATCGAGCCCGGCGTGGTAGGGCAGCCCTCGCCGGCCGCCTCGGCTGATCTCCTCGGCCAGTTCCTCGGTGCGGCGGCGCGAGGCGCAATAGATGATTCCGCTTTCGCCGCGATGGGCGTCGAGGCGCTCGACGAGCTGGCGCGTCGCATTCGTTTTCGGCCGCATGGCGAGAAAGAGATTCGGCCGGTCGAACGAGCGGACGAACACCTGCGGCGCGCGCGTGAACAACTTCGACGCGATCTCCGCGCGCGTCGGCGCGTCGGCCGTCGCCGTCACGGCGATGGTCTGCGGGCCGCCCAGCACCTCCACGACCTCGCGCAGGCGCAAATATTCCGGCCTGAAGTCGTGGCCCCACTGCGAGACGCAATGCGCTTCGTCGATGGCGAGACTGTCGATCGAGACCCGCTTCAGATAGTCCATCGTCTCGTCGCGCAACAGCCGCTCGGGCGCGATGTACAAGAGGCGCAGCGTCCGGTCGCGCAGGGCGCGCGCGATCCGGCGCCGCTCCTCGACCTCGGTCGAGGAATTGAGGCTCGCCGCCTCGACGCCGAGCTCGCGCAGCTGCGCCACCTGATCGCGCATGAGCGCGATCAGCGGCGACACCACCAGGGCTAGGCCATTGCGAACGATCGGCGGGAGCTGATAGCACAACGACTTGCCGCTGCCGGTCGGCATCACCGCGAGCACGTCTCTTCCCGCCAGCGCCGCAGCGACAATTTCCTCCTGACCGGGGCGGAAGCTGGAAAAGCCGTAGATGCTCGCAAGCGCCGCACGCGTGCTCTCCATCAGCGGCGATGCGTCGGTCATGGCTCCGCTCGGGGATCGAAGACCGGGGTCCATTGCACCTCCTCGACCCGATCGGCGCCCGTCGCCAGCATCGCGAGGCGGTCGAAGCCGACGGCCGCCCCGCAGGCGTCGGGCATCCGCCGGAGCGCGGCGAGGAAATCCTCGTCGATGGGATGCGACTTCCCGTAAATGCGTTGCTGCTCGCTCATGTCGGCCGCCAACCGCCGCCGCTGCTCGTCCGCGTCGGTGAGTTCGTGGAACGCGTTGGCGAGCTCGACGCCGCAGCAGTAAAGCTCGAAGCGTTCCGCAACCCGCGGATCGTCACGGCTCAGTTGCGCCAGCGCCGCCTCGCTCGCCGGATAGGCGTGAAGAATGGTCGCCCGGCCGACGCCGAGGTTCGGTTCGACGCGCTCGCTGAGCAGCCTGCTGAAAATGTCCGACCAGGTGTCGTCCGCGGCGACACGGACGCCGCCGTCCCTGGCTTGCCGGGCGAGAAGGCGGGCGTCCGGATCGCCCCCCGAGGGCAAGCTGTCGTAGAGGTCGATTCCGGCATGGCGCCTGAACGCCTCGCGCACCGTAAGGCGCTCCGGCGGCTCGAACGGGCTCGCCCGGCGGCCGCGGAAGACGAAGCTTTTGGCGCCCGCGACATGGGCGGCGAGCGCGACAAGTGCGGCGCAATCATCCATCAGCCGGTCGAGCGGAGCGCCGACCCGGTACCATTCGAGCATGGTGAATTCCGGCGCGTGCAGCGCCGTGCGCTCACGGTTGCGGAAAACATGCGATAGCGCAAAGATTTGCGTCTCGCCTGCGGCGATGAGCTTCTTCATCGCGAATTCGGGCGACGTATGCAGATAGGCGTCGACCGCTGACCCGTCCGGCCGGATGAGCGCCGTGCGAAAACCGTGGAGATGGGTCTCGTTGCCCGGCGAGGCCTGAAGCGCAGCCGGATCGACTTCCACGAAATCTTTGGCCTCGAACCAGCGGCGCACGAAACTGAGGATTTGCGCCCTCGCCAGAAGCGCAGTGCGGCGTCCGGCGTGGCGGTCGGGGCTCCAGAACGGCGGGCGGGTGGACGGACTCAAGGGACTCCAATGGCTTGAGGGGCGAATCATCGTCGACCCCGGCTGGCCTTCGCCGCCAGAATCGGTATAAGACGCGCCAGAATCGCCGAGCCGCCGCTTGAAAAGGAGCGCCCCATCGCGCAGAAGCGGCCGCGCATGAATTCCGAGGACAAAGACGTGAGAGTTATCGCAAGCTCGATTCGCAAGGGCAACATCATCGAGCGGGAGGACGGTCAACTCTGCGTCGTTCTTTCGGCCGAAAGTTTCCATCCGGGCAAGGGCACGCCGACGACGCAGATCGACATGCGCCGCCTGTCCGACGGCGTCAAGGTGACCGACCGGTTCAAGACCACCGAGCAGGTCGAACGCGCTTTCGTCGAGGACAAGAACTTCGACTACCTCTACACCGACGGCGACGGCTATCACTTCATGAACACGGACACCTACGACCAGCTGACCGTCCCGGCCGAGGTGATCGGCGACCAGGCGCAGTGGCTGCAGGAGGGCATGAAGGTCATCCTGTCGATCTTCAACGAGACCCCGGTTGCGATCCAGCTGCCCCCGCGCGTGACGCTCGAAGTGACCGAGACGGAGCCGGCGATGAAGGGTCAGACCGCCTCGTCGTCCTACAAGCCCGCCAAACTCTCGAACGGCGCGCGCGTCATGGTGCCCCCGCATATCAGTGTGGGGACGCGCATCGTTTTGCAAACCGAAGACGGCAGCTACGTCGAGCGCGCCAAGGACTGAGGTTCGTCCCAGGCGGACATCAGCGCCGCGCAGGCCGCCGCCAGCTCATCGAAACGCGAGATCACCAAGTCGGGGCCGAGCTCGGCCACCGGCACGTCGGTGTAGCCGAAGTCGACCGCGATCACCGGCAGGCCCGCGGCGCGTGCGGTGCGGATGTCGGTCAGCGAGTCGCCGACCATGATCGCACGCGACCGCGCGCCGCCGGAGGCCGCGATCGTCTCGATGAGCGGCTTCGGGTCCGGCTTGCCGACGCCGAACGTGTCCTGGCCGCAGATGAAGGCGAAGCGGTCGGCGACGCCGAGCTTCTCCATGAGCAGGATGGCCGAACCCTCCATCTTGTTCGTGCAGATCGCCTGAATCCATCCGGCGTCGGAGAAGGCGTCGAGCGCATCCAGGACTCCGGGAAAGAGGCGGGTGCGCTCCGCGATATGCGTGTTGTAGTGGGCGAGAAAGTCGCCGAACAGCGCTTCGAGCTTGACTGGCGCGAGTTGCCGCCCTGCCGCCGCAAAGCCGCGCTCGAGCAGAGCGCGGCCGCCCGCCCCCAGCATCGAACCGGCGTTTTCGACCGGCAGCGGCGCAAGGCCTTCGTGGATCAGCACGGCGTTCAGGGCCCCCATCAGGTCGCCCGCGGTGTCGGCGAGCGTGCCGTCGAGGTCGTAGACGATGGTAGGCGCGGTCATCGGCTGCTCAGTCCCAGAAGTCCGGCTCGGCTGCGTTGAGCAGTCCGCCGATCCGCACGGGCGAAATGGCTTTCGTGAGCCCTCCGGGGCCGGTCTCCACCGCGACGCCGCAGAGCGTGGCCGGCCCCAGCGCCGGCTCGAACCGGCCGGAGGGGATGCGGCGTGTGAAACGTCTGAGCGGCTCGTCCTTTTCCATGCCGATCACCGAATCGTAGTCGCCGGTCATGCCGGCGTCGGTGACGAAACCGGTGCCCCCGGCAAGAATGCGATGGTCGGCGCTCGGCACATGCGTGTGGGTGCCGATCACGGCGCTCGCCCGCCCGTCGGCGAAATGGCCGAGCGCCCATTTTTCGCTGGTCGCCTCGGCGTGGACGTCGACGACGACCGCGTGGCATCCGTTCCCCAGCGGGTGGCCGGCGAGCTCCCGGTCGAGCGCGGCGAACGGATCGTCGAGCGCGTCCATGAAGATGCGACCGAGCAGGTTGACGATGAGGAGGCGCGCGCCTTTCGCATTCTCGACGACCGCGGCGCCCCGCCCCGGCGTGCCCGGAGGATAGTTGGCGGGTCGGATGAGCCGCGGCTGACGTTCGATGAAGACGAGCGCCTCGCGCTGGTCGAAGGCGTGATTGCCGAGCGTCACCGCGTCGACCCCGGCGGCGAGGAACTCTTCGAGGATCGTCTCCGTCAATCCGAAGCCGCCTGCGGCGTTCTCGCCGTTGACGATGACGAAATCGAGCTTCCAGCGCGCGCGCAGAAGAGGGACCTGCTGAATGACCGCCGCACGTCCCGAGCGCCCGACGACGTCGCCAACAAAAAGGAGGCGCATTCAGCGCTCAATTACCAAAATGGTTTCGTGTTCGGTCACGATCGCGTCCAAGCCTTGGTCATGCGCCTCATACGGCGCCGCGTCGACTTCGCAAACCCCGTAGGCGACACCGACGGCAAGTATTTTCTTGATCGCGCGGAGACGAGCAAGGCTGCGATCGTAGTAGCCTGCGCCATAGCCGATGCGGTGGCCGCGCCGGTCGAAACAGGCGAGTGGAACGAACAGGAGATCGGGCTCAACGGCCGCGGCCGATTCGAGCGGCTCGGGAATGCCCATGCCGCCGAGAAGCGTCGGTTCGCCCGGCCGCCAAAGGCGGAAAGCAAGAGGCGCCCCCCGGCCGACGACCGCCGGCAGCGCCGTCGCATAGCCGTTCGCCGCCAACGCGTCGAGAAGTGTGAGCGTATCGGGTTCTTCGCGAATCGGATGAAAGGCGGAAATGGCGGCCGGCGCCCAAAGTCGCGCAAGCCGCAACCCTTCCTCGGCCAGTCTCTCGGTCAACCGGCCGCGGGCGCCCTCCGCGAGACCCCTCCGCCGAGACAAGGCCTCCTGCCGGAGAATCGCTTTCCGATCGGTCGAAATCACAGCGTTTTCGCCAATTCGCGCCAGGAAAGCGCGGAGCCGAGACGGCCGTTGGACGGTGATCCCGGGCGCCTACGTAAGTAGGTGGGCGCCGTGTGCCAAAGCCCACGGGCGAGGGCAGGGACAGCTC
>Ga0209040_10004311_pt1 | contig 10770 bp, 8 predicted proteins | sample BogFormECP12_OM3_FD_188240 | JGI IMG/M metagenome (GOLD analysis project Ga0209040, IMG submission 188240) | Bog forest soil microbial communities from Calvert Island, British Columbia, Canada - ECP12_OM3 (SPAdes) (version 2) | ecosystem: Environmental > Aquatic > Freshwater > Wetlands > Bog ... | reverse complement strand
GGCGAACTCCGGTGTACCGGCAAAGGCTCCGGGCATAGAAATCCCCGCTTCAGAAGCCGATTCGACTAAAGTCTTTGCCAAGCCGAGGTCGATAATTTTCGCCGTTACACTTCGTTCCTCCTTCAAACTCACCATGATGTTTGTTGGCTTGATATCTCGGTGGACAAGGTTCTGTTCGTGAACGGCAGCCAAACCGACAGCGACCTGCCTCCCGATTTCAAGCGCCAGCTTTACTTCCAGCCGGCCTGAGCGTTTGATGAGATTCTCGAGTGTTTGCCCCTCTACAAACTCCATCGCGTAGAAATAACTGCTCCCGGTTCTGCCCAGGTGGAAGACCGAAGCAACATTCGGGTGACGAACGCTCGCCGCCGCGCGGGCTTCGCGCAAAAAACGAAGCCGCGCCGATTCATCACCGAGATAGCGTTCGCTGATGACCTTCAGCGTCACGGGGCAGTGCAGATCCACGTCGAACGCCTTGTAAGTGACCCCCATCGCCCCGCGACCCAACTCGACTGGTTTCCCATCTTCGCCCGTCACCAGCTCGTAATGCTCAAATCGTCGCGCTGGCTCCTTCAGGGTTGCTGGCTCGACCGTATCCTGAGAAACAGAAGACTCGCCGGACTCAACCCCGTCAGCAAGAGCCTTGCGAAGCATGCAGACCGGACAGAATTCTATCGCTTCAGAAAACTCATTACCGCAACTCGGGCAGATGCGTTGGGGCTCCGTGCTCATGGCGCTAACCGTCGTTCAGCCGTACCTTGATCAAAAAGCCGACACCACGCTTCACCGAGTGGTGCCAAACCGGCCGGCTCTGGGCGTGGCAAATTGTTGTCCCGTTCCACATACAATTGCGTGTCCATCTATAGTATCGCGTCAAATCAGGTTTCGGAATGAAATTTCTACCGGTGGCCGCTCTCCTCCGATTTTAAATCGTTCAAGCCGTGTCACAAACTGGCCTTCCACCTCTCGGTCTGTGAAGCACGCCATCTCCCACTGATGCCAACCCCTATCCGTTCGCCGGAGCTTGTACCCGGACTCCATCACTTGCACCCTTACGCTTCGCTTAAGACCGATCGACTCCCTCCCGACGCTATGCGTCGACCTCCCTTCAAGGGAGGTTCGGAAGGTAACTGCGCGTAAAGAGTTCAACGTGTTTCCACGTCGGTAGTAGCGCCCGCGTTGAAAGCCGTTGAAAGCCAAAAAGAGGTAACGGTCGCTTCAGGGCCGCGACTGGACCATTATCAATAATGCTAGCATCATCGCAAATATAGGAATAACCCCAATGGCAAAATTGCTAAATAGGCCTCACGAGGCGGGCCACCCACCGAGCATAACTTCACGCAACCTGGCGTGAAGTCGGGGAACCGCTCGACGCTGTCCAGCGATCGGTTTCGTCTGCACATTATTTGAGCGTCGGGTCGACTCATTTTTACGTATTTTTTACGGGCAATTTATTAGGCCGTTTTTTGCGTCACTGTGCCAGTGCCAACCCCCTATAGGAAATGGCACTGGCACAGTTTGTAGATTTGTCATCTCTCTGTGCCACTGCTCGTGCCATGGCATAATCCTGGCACAGTTAATACAGCTCATAGGCGCCTTTTCCTTTCTGGAACTTGATTAGCTTGAGTTTCTCCGCTTCTTCAATTCGGCGATAAGCTGTTCGTCTGGAGAGGCCTTTCCCTTCGATTTTGTCACGCAAAATATCGCGTGCCACGGCACCTCCGCTTTCTTCGATGATTTTTGGCACGATTTCGATGCCTATTTTTACTGCCTGGCCGTCGCTGTTCCATGCATCCCAATCGAAATCCGAAACGGGCTCGAAAAGTCCATTGCACCTTATCCAGGCTGATCGATCCCCGAGCTCGCCATCGTTATTCTTGCAGCACGTCCAAACGATTCGATCCTCGGCAACGTCATCGCTAGCCGATTGCATGACAAAGACACACCGGGGCATCGATCCCAAAACGTAAGAGCCAGCCAACAGATTTAAGAGAGCTCGCCCCGATGCCCGTTCGCCGGAGAGGGGTTTTCTTGTGTGCGCGATAATACCAATCGCCGGCGCCAGGTCTCCCGAAGGGATGACTGCACGAATCAATTCGAAGGTTCCAAGATAATCCTTTTGCCGATCATCGCGTGTAACGGCATTCCAGGGATCAATCAGGACAATTCCGGGATCAAATACTTCGAGCGCTTCACTGAGTTGCTGGCGGAATTCGCAACGGTCAAAGCAGAGCCCGCACGGTGGAGGTGGCGTTATCCGAACATATCCGTCAAGCAGTTTGGAATTCAGTTCGGAAAATTCCTGCTTAAGTCGAAAACGGCCATTCTCATTTTGGATTATCAGGGTCTTGAATTTCGAATGAATCTTGAGTCCGAACCAATCGTTGCCGGTAGCGCCGGCCTCCGCTAATGCGACAGCAGCGCGGCTTTTGCCGACGCCAGGTGCGCCACCAATTATGAAAATGCTGCCGCGGGTGATGTGCTGGTCTCCGACTAGCACAATTCCGGGCGGAGGCTGATACGAGACGATTTCCGATGGCGAAAGAAATTCGATTAATTGGGCAGCGGGTGAGGGGCTCTGATATTTTCCGTCCGCATCCCAGTTATCGACCGACAGATCACTAGCCAGATCAATCTGTTGTTTGCCATCCGAAATTGCCCTGCGTCGCTCCCATCTGTCGCGAATGATATCGGCATACCACGCGGCATTGGCCGCAGTCGGAGCGAAGTCGTAAAGTGCGCTCAACCAGTGTTCGCCGCCAATTTCCTCGAGCTGGCCCCGATCCTTGAGCACCCGCTTGAGCGGAACGAAGTCAATCTTCCCATCGGCCGCTATGCTTTGAGCATCCTTTGAGAGTTCTAGAAGAATGCTATAAAGGATACGATGTGCCGGGACGTAGAATGCATCCGGCCGAATATTGCGATCAGCGCAAATATCCCAAACGTTAGCTGGCTCGCGCAGTTGCGAACAAAGCAGGCCCTTTTCGTCGTCCTCGCTGAACGGCAGCGGCCGGTCGCCGTTTGAGTTCGCTTTCATTGCGGTTTTACCTTTCCCCGGCCCGTGCTCGAAGTGATAGCCAAGTGAAACAGGCAATGCGAACCGCAGGCCGACTAATGGATTGCCAAGAGCGGCTCGATCTGTTAGAAGTACCTTAAGCTTGTTTCTTCTGGGTTTGGCTCGGGTGCCAACCGAGCCAGCCCTCATCGTTTTCGGGCGGTAAGACGCGGTTCATTTCTGAGTGGATTTACCTCCTGCGTGCATTTATCGAGAAACTCTCGAAGGCTCGGAACGAAAATGAGGCGTATTCCTTTGTTTGCGCCTGGCTTACGAATCGAGACCGTCTTAATGAGCCCGGCTTGAGATAGTTCAAGGATGGTCGTGCGAGACATGCCAAAAAAGCGCTCTTTTGGCTTCGGCATGCGCGCCCAGTCCTCGCCTTGCATATGCTGCGGAATTTGAAGTTTAACCATTTGGCAAGAAGATACGAATCGACGTTTTTTAGGTGTCTGTCGGACGTGGAAGAAAATCTTTGCTCTCGGGAAAGATCGGTCCGTTTTCATTGCTGCTGGTGGGGGGTGCCTGTTGCAATGCTCTTGGCCGGCGGCCATGAAAATAATTGACGCCTGGCTTCTGGGTGAGTTTCTGCTCAAGCCGCATGATCTCAGAGAGCAGCACTGCGTGAACTCGGCCGTTGAAACGCAGAATCGGGACGTTGTGTTCTTTCAGCCTGCGCGAGGCCACCAACGGAGTACAGTTCCATCGCCTGCAGAGCATCGTGATGGAGAACACCTGGTCATCCGCGGGCGACATTGAATGATTCTTAATTATAGTATCTTCCATAGATTGAGGGCAATGTAGCAGGATCGCCTAAGAACCCGTTTTCGGCACTATATGGATGCGCATGGATGTTAGTAGACACGGATTTGCCCAAAAACGGCTGATTCGGTGTCAAGAAATTTATTTTGGCGAGAAGACTTAATGTTTTTTGCCATTTAGATTGAGCAGGTTCACGCGAGGGCCTCGCCTCTTGCAAGACTGCTAGGTGTGCTCCACTGCCGGCTGTCAACCCATACCGTGTGGTAGCCATCCAACGCCGCGATTTCCTGGTGCCGGCCCTCAATCTTCATTTACTCTTTCATGTTTCCATTCCCGCCCGTTGTGACCTTTGTAGCGGTTTGCGGACTCCAAAAGCAGACTCAAGTCTCTCCTTACGTTTCACGAAGGCATAGCACAAAGCGGGCGCATCCCCGTTCTAGCGCTAACCGTTTCGTTCCATTTTGTTACATTAACCTCCAACCTTTGTGGTAATGTGGTTCTGCTTGTGAGCGACGAGCGACAGGCCTCTTCCCTAAGGCTTCGCCTTCAGGTTTTCTGGCCATGGCAGAAAGTGGTTAGGGCCTTCCTTTCGGTGCCCAAGGCGATTGTATAGGACCGACCTCAACCAAGAACGGGTCGCTGACCGCCGAGGCAGCCTTCGGAAGCTTCCTTTTTTCGAATAACGTATTTGCGTTTAGGCTTGCCAGTCTCCACGAGAGGATTATACACCCGAGCGCCAGCTCGGGCGTGGCCCGCGCCGGCCTGAGGCGCTGTCACTCTCCATGCCAGGAGAGCTGACCAAAGTCCAAGCGCGTAACCCGGACGCCCCTGACGTTCTCGAAGCCAGCAAAGGTAATACTCCCCGCCAGTTACTTGCCTTCTCCCCCTGTGTAAGGGGGTCGGGGGGTAAGGCGGGACGGGTCCTCGCCGAACCGAGGGCTTGAGGTTTACTTGCGCCGCTTCCTGCGAATGATTTTCCGAACTGCAAGCCATTGTTTGAGACTCAATGGTCGTTCCCCCTTGATCCAGAGGCTAACGAGTGAGTGAGACACTTTTAATTCGTTTGCCAACTGTTGCTTTCGTCCGCGGGGGGAACACCATTCAGAGATTTCCTTAAGAATCTTTTCATATTCATCTTTGGACACGTGACACCGTTACTTCACGTAACGAAACTCCGCAAATATCGCTTGATAAATATGTTACTGTTAGTAACGATTAATAGCGGTTAAAAGAAAAGCGCCCGAACGAAGAGCGGATACTCGTCGCTCGGGCTGACTCAAACGCATCTGGTAAAAGCAAATGAGCAGAGTTGATTCTGGCAATAACGACAAATCGTGCCGTTTGAAACTAACTTCGTGGAAACCTGTCCCGATCGCCCGGCTGACGCTGTGGAGAAGACAAAGTCTCATGGTCATGAGACTCAACGCGGGGGTGATGCGTGCCTAAGACAACGCTTCGGATTCATTCGAGGGCGCTGGAGCCCTGGGAAGAGATTTTCCACGTTCTTGGGTTAACCCCTTCTCACATTGTTGAGCGCTTCCTCTCACAGATGGGCCAATATACCGCTGAGGGGCATGCCTATTGGACGAACTGGCCACCAATTGGTCGCACGTGTCCCGGGACTCGGCTGCGGCTGTTGCCGAGAAGCTGGAGTTGTGGGCCGTTGACCGTCAGCTGGCCGGCCAAGGTGGGCTCCTCGTTGCCGACGTCGTACGAGCCGGCCGAAAGTGGCGGGTAAGGACAGACTATCTCGTGAGTGAGGGCTGGCTTTCCGAGCTACCGGAGTTTTACGATGGTGAGCAATGGAGAGAGGCGAATGAAGAGTAAACCGTTTTCCAGCCCTTTGTGGCCGCATCTCGCCATGATTCGGGGGATGCGCAGCCGTCGCAGAACCTGGAAGGAAATAGCTCGCCGTTTACAGCAGCAGGGAGTTACCCTTGATTGCAAGACTATCGCTAATTTCCACCGACGAATAAAAGCGCGGGGCCGTCGGAAGCTTACAGGGGAGCGCTTGGCAGTGTCTCTGCCAACGGTCGGTGAAACGTCAAACCGAGCAGAACCTGACAATCAACTTATAGTTAACCCGTCGACGAAACTTTCGGCGCCAGAGCCGAGCACGGAGCCTGATGCCGATCCATTTAGCGTAAAGCTGATCCCGTTTGACCCGTGGCAACCGCAATCGAAACAAAGCAGGAACAGCGGCTAGCAATGGAGAAAAGTGCTCCATTTGCCTTCGGTTTTGCTATGGTTAGGATGGAGTAAAGTTCTCCATTTGTGAGATCGTTACGCAAAGCGTAAGGAGAACTGCCTGATGCAAAGGAGAATGGAAGTATAGGAGCTGACAATGTGTATGGTTGAGGACGACAAAATCAGGATTCAGGTTGAGCATCAGATGTGGGTGTGCAGTGAAGCTAGCGACGAAATGTTGGACGCGTACCCGGAGGCGTATGAAAACGAGTTGGCACGGTTGCTACCCGAGCAAGCGTGCACAGAGATGCGAATACGAGCGGTGAAGAGCGAGCAGGCGTATCGGAAGGAGAACGGCGGATAGATGGCTCTACGCTTGAAGCTGACAATGAGTGCCGACGATCTGGAGCGGTATTTCCTGGAGCACTATCACATGCCAGGAGAGGAGCGTGGATGGTGGCACGGTCGTTTAGTGGAACGACTCGGGCTGGGGCATGAAGTGGCGCGAAAGGATTTCGCTGCGATCGTCCGCAACGAGGTACCTGGCCAGCCCGGTCGCTGCTTAACACAGAGGCAGAACGGTAGCCGGCGCGAGTTAGTATGGGAAAAGGACCCGGAAACCAAGCTCTGGACACAGGTAGAGAAAGATGTGCCTAACCGTCGGGTGTGTCTGGATTGCACCTTCTCGCTGACCAAGGATCAATCGGTGTATCTGGCTGCAAGCGGTGACAAGTTTTTTGAGCAGGAAATTGTGCTTCCAGAGTTACGCGCACGGCTGGACGCTATAGAGGCGTACGTGGCTGCCAGAGTGCGAAAGGCTAGCGCTTGGGAGAACCGAACAACCGGCGAAGCATTGTTTGCCGTGTTTCATGATCGGACGACGCGCCCGATCGATGGAATTCCAGATCCGCACGACCATTATCATTGTTTGCTCATAAACTGCACGTGGGACGCGGTCGAGCAGGAAATGAAGGCTTCAGAGCTAGAGGAATTGTTCGCGTTCAAAGCCTATCAGGAGTCCTTGTGGCACGCCCGTATCAATGAGCGTGCGCTTGATTCGGGCTACGGAATGCGGCGGACAGACAAAGGTTTGGAACTATCGGTTTTCTCTCCTGGCGAATGCAAGATTTTTTCCAAGCGCACGGCAGAGATTACGCGGCTCGAGGAACGCCTAAGGGCGGATCTCACCCGGCAAGCGAAAGCTATCGTCGCGTCAGAGGAGCGAGATGGGCGAGTGATCAACTTTGAGTCGCAATACGCAAAGTTGAAGGATCAGCTCGGTGAAAAGTGTCGTCAGGGGAAAAACCAGTCGCTGTATAAGGAAGGCCCCGAACTCCGAGCCCAATGGGCAAAACAACTGGCGGCAGGACGGTGGAAGGCGATTACGCCTGAGGCGGCGCGAAGCGCTGAGCGTATTGGTGTTTTGACGCCAGAAGAGGCAAAAAAACTCACCATTGCCCACCTCTTCGCCAGCAAAAGTGAGGTACGCGACGTGGACCTTTTCAAAGGGGCATGCCGCTATTGTGAAGGGGCTATGCGAGTAGCGGAGATCGACGTATTCTGCCGTCAAGACCCCCGCCTGATCCGTAACCCCGCAAAGCCGGGCTTCGTAACTACCGTCGAAATCCTCCAGGAGGAGCAGCGCATACGGGATACGGTGGTAGCGGGAAAGGACGCCCGCGAATCGGTTGGACAAGGTAGGCGGTGGGAAGTACGCGATAAGCAGTTGGATGAAGGTCAGTTGGCAGCTGTAAAGCTGATCCTTGAAAACAAAGACATGGTCATCGCGATCCCAGGGCGAACGGGAGCCGGCAAGTCGCGCACCGTCGCCGAAGCAGCACATGCTATTCGTACCCTGACAGGCCAGGATCCCTTCGTTCTCGCGCCACAAGGCAAGCAAGCTATCGCGCTCTCCAAAGCTATTGGCGGGACTGGAGCTCATACGATAGCCGGTCTGCGAGCTCACAAGGGCTGGCAAGCACAGGCGGCAGGGCGCGTAATCTTCGTAGACGAATTCTCCCAGGTGGGCAACGCTGATATGCAATGGCTGTTAGATTTTGGGCTGAAGAATCGCTCGTCGATTGTCTTTTGGGGCGACCGTAAACAGTATCAGGCTATTACCCGCGGTGATCCGGTGAGCGATCTGATAGAGCGTAATTTGGTTGAGCACCGCCAGCTGACAAAGATCTACCGGCAAAAGAACCCTGAATTGCTCGCGGCGGTAGTTGATTCAGCCGAGGGTCGAGTGCAAGAGAGTGTGGACAAACTTAAGGAGGCGGGCGCTTTCCGTGTGGAACAGAACGAAGCGGCGCTTCGCAAGGCAATCGTTGCCGATATGGTGAACTGCCTTAAGCGGAACGAACCAGTGTTGGCGATAGCGCTTCAGCACCGCGACGGCGAAGCAATCACGTGCGAGCTACGGGCGAAGCTGAAGGAAGAAGGACTCCTCGGCCAGGAGGATAGCGAGGTTCGATGGCTCAAGTCTGTAGAGCTTACCGACGCGCAACGATCCGACCCGGTTAACTATCAGAGGAAGCAGATAGTGAAATTCCACCGCTTAGCTGCAGGAGGATTCAAAAGCGGCCAAGCGTGGAGTGTGGAGCGGGTCGAGGGAGATCGCGTTATCGTGAGCCGAGACGGACAGGAAAAGCCGCTCCCGCTATCCGATGCCCTCTCGTTTCAGGTCTATGAGGCTGGCGTAATGGCGCTCGCTCCCGGTGATCGGATTCTCATCACGAAAAACAATCCGCGGGCCAACGTCCGTACGGGCGATCTGTGCCAAGTGAGAACGATTGACGATCGCTACCTAACGCTCGATAACGGCAAAAAGCTGGATATCACGGAAGGCGTACACTGCAGGGAAGGCTATACGGTTACAGGATTTGTTAGCCAGGGCTCGGAAAAGGCAACGGTATTGTCGTACTTTCCGGGGACCGCGGCGCACATGATTAACCAACGGACATGGCACGTGAATATTTCACGCGCCGTTAAATCACTGAGGATATACACTGATTGTTTGCCGCTCATCGAGCAACGGGCAGTTACGCCAGAGGATCGTAGGTCGGCAACCGAGCTCGTCCGTGGCGATTTGGATGGAGGCAGCAAAGCCGCTGGCGAGCTAATGGTGGATAAAGTGGTTGATCTGCAGCCCGGGAAACGAGTGAAAAGCCCGAGGCAGCTCGAGCAGGAAATTATTCCCTTCTTAAGCGCGCAGGCAAAGACCGCGTACAAAGCTGAAATCGCGAGACTAAGCGCATTACGCGATCACGAGGTCGCAATGGAACGCTGACGCCGGGATCATGCCATGGGTCGGATTCCCCCAAACGCTATTTACCACTGCCCTCATGGCCAGGGTTGAGAATGTCGGGCATCCTCTCGATGGCGCGGCGCTTGGCGTCAGAATCAATCGTCGTGTAATGTGCCGAAATGGCGGTTGATTGATGGCCGACGACGTCCATAACGATGGCACTGTTTACGCCGGCATTTTTCAGGATGGAGGTCGTGGTGTGCCGCAAACTGTGAAACGAGAGGGCGTGCACGGTGCGGCGTTTGGATCCTTCCTCTTTAGCGTGACGCTCTTCCAGCGCGACCAGACCAGCCCTTACTAACAACTCATGGAATTGGCGGCTCAATGATCCGACCCTCCCGAGTCGCTGAACATTTTCATGGGCGCGAGGAAAAAGCGGTGCGGCGAGGCCGTCATGGGCAGGCAGTTCTTCGGTGATGAATCGTAGTAGCGGCGCGGCAATCGGAATAATTTGCGCGCGCCCTGTTTTCTCAGTCAGGATCGAGACCTCGCCATGCTCCAAATCGATATGACTCCAACGAAGTCTCGCAATATCGCCCAGCCTCTGGCCAAGGTAGAGTCCTGCCAGAATTAGGCCCTTCCATTCGGTGTTCTCGGCTGCGGTCAAAAGCCTCTGCAATTCGGGAACGCTGAAAGCGCGTCGTCGTTGGTTTTCGTTGCGGCGCTTAATAGGGTCGATAAATTCTTTGGCGGCCGGGTTCTCGGCAACTAAGTGCTCGCGTACGGCGGACTTGAAGGCGTTACGCACCACTTTCACGCTCATGTTTGCGGAAACCGCGCTCATCCGGTTGGCTTGGTGGTCGCGGAACTGCCGAATGTCGGACGGCGATACAGTGGAGAGATCGTCTTGCGCACGCGGGCCGAGAAAGGCAAGGAAATCTCGGACGATGGCCCCGTACCGCAAATGGCTGCTGGGGCTAACCTCGTTCTTGCGACGCGCCAGCCAGGTCGTGAAAAAGCTCTCGGGCGAACTAGAAGGCAATGGGGCCCCGCTGATGGCAATCCAGGCGTCTTTCATCAGGCGCCGAAACTGATTCTCGGCGCGACGAGCCCTGTACGCTTTTTCGAGGGTGTCGGCGTATAGAAGCGCCTTCTCGCGGGTGACCTCCTTAATTCGAAGCTTAGTCGAAACCTGGGTCTGCTTCCCGTTGGGCAAGGTGATGCAAGCGTACCAGTAGCGTGAACGCGGATCGATCTTCAACGAAGCCATGCACTCACAATAGAGATCACAATAACGCCGAGTAAAATAAATATCGTAGACATTTGTAGTTCACTGGAGAGCAAGTAATTACGAGGGGCGCCGTTGGATCCGTGGGTTCGAATCCCACTCCCTCCGCCATCTCTTTCCACGCCATATGCGTCCACACGCTTACTGGGGCTAGGTAGCTCTTAGACAGACCCGGGAGTCAAGAAGTCAACATTTGCAGGAGTTCGGGAGTTGCAGAATGGGATGGCGGCT
>Ga0209040_10004310_pt1 | contig 10770 bp, 8 predicted proteins | sample BogFormECP12_OM3_FD_188240 | JGI IMG/M metagenome (GOLD analysis project Ga0209040, IMG submission 188240) | Bog forest soil microbial communities from Calvert Island, British Columbia, Canada - ECP12_OM3 (SPAdes) (version 2) | ecosystem: Environmental > Aquatic > Freshwater > Wetlands > Bog ... | reverse complement strand
CGAAAAAGCAGATCCCTCACCGACTAAAGTCGGTTCGGGATGACAAAAATAAAGGACTTGCAACGGCACAGCTAAAGCTGTGCCCTTTCAAAACGCTGCAGAAACGACTTTTTCAGCAACCTCTAAAAGTCGTGCCCTGATACAAAGCTGAACCCAGAGGATACTGACCTGTAACGGCTGATGGGATCCAATTCCACTTTCTACCAGATTCTTCTCTGTGCTCTCTGTGTCTCTGTGGTGAATCTCACTCTAAGAACCATACCACCTTCACCCTGTAACTTTCTCCAGATGACGGTAATGATCGCTGGCAATCCAGAGCGCTGTGAACAAGGCGAAGTTGTAGCCGCAGTGCATCAGGAACGACGCTGCCACCGAGTCCGTGCGCGCGCGGGTCAGGGTAAAGACCACGCCAACCACAAAGATGCTGAGGATGGGACTCCAGGCATAACCAAGCTGCGCTCCATGGATGGCCGCGAACGCGGCTGCCGTTACCAGTACCGCGATGGCCAATCCGAAGGCCCGCCGCGCTAACGGGTACAGCATGCCACGAAAGAACAGTTCCTCCAGCAAAGGCGCCAGCGTAATGCCGAATGCCGCCAGCAGGTACGCGCTCGATGCGTCGTGAAAGTAGTTGTCCATGGGCAACGACTTGGGGATCGGCAGGAAGCTTGACAACCCCTCAACGATGAGAGCAAGAACGCTGCCGGCAATGAAGAACCCAGGAGCGGAGACTCCCGGCCAGTTCCAGCGGATGGCGTCGCGAAAGCGTTGGCGTGTCCGGCTGCGTACCAGGACGAAGATGATAACGACAATGACAGGGTATGCTGCCGCCTGTGCCCCTACCACAATGTGGGGGTCGGTAGCGAGATCGGCGACAGGGATGCGCTGGTATCGCGGAATGGTGCGCGCGATAGCCAGCGCGATGATGCTGAAGAGGAAGACAGCGAAGACAGTGAACCCTAATACCGCCAGCGTGTCCCACCACGACCATGCCGGGAACCTTGCCGGTGGTGGAGGTGTTGGCTCTAATGACGTTATGTCCGGCGCGGGCGACAGGACGTGGTCGGCATACTCCATAGGAGACGGGTAGGCTGTGGCCTGGTCTTGGTCCGGCAGTGGGTTCGATGGCGTGGACATGACTTACGATTACAAGTGATCTGACGAATCGCGCGAAAGTGACCCGTATCAGGACACGACTTTAGGGGCTTCTTGCAGTCCCTGCTTGTCGCTGTTCGGGTAGTGCGGGCCTTCAGGCCCGCTTTAAGCGTAGCCTATGAGAAAGGGCTTTAGCCCCGAGGGTACATCGTCACCAGCTCCAATCTGTAGGCTTCGATTAAATGTACCTCAGGGCCTCAAGGCCTTCTATCTCTAAACCCGTAACGCGGCGCTGAAGCGCCGCTCTACCCGTGCCTGTACTTGCATTTTCCGTGCTGCGCAAATCGCAAGAGCCCCAAAATTTTCCCAAATCGGGAAACCGACGCTAGGGCCATTTAGAAGCGATTCTAGCCACTTTGACGCTCCGGACGCCTCCGAGTATCACCCGAGGCCTCCGCGTCGATTCTAGGTACCTTTCCGTGCGTTCTAGAGGCATTTGGCGCAATGGCCGAATCGTGGTTTGCGACCTTACCACCTAGGTCGGTTGACATGCCGCAAATGCTTGTCCCTAAAGACTATAGCTTACTCTCCAACGTTGTTGTTAGCACAGTGTTTCCGTTACTAACACTAACAGTATTCGATGTCCGAGGTAGCACCTTCGCCAGCACCTGTCCGGTATAAGACTTCTTCACGCTGGCGACCTGCTCGGGCGTTCCCGTAGCCACAACCCGCCCACCCTTCTCTCCCCCGTCGGGTCCGAGGTCGATGATCCAGTCAGCGTTACGGATGACGTCCATATTATGTTCGATGATGATGATACTGTTCCCCAAGTCGGTAAGCCGATGGAGTACCTCTAACAGTTTACTGACATCGTCGAAGTGCAGGCCAGTCGTCGGCTCATCCAATAGGTACAGTGTCTTCCCCGTCTGGCGCTTGCTCAGCTCACGCGCCAGCTTGATGCGCTGTGCCTCGCCACCCGAGAGCGTTACTGCCGACTGTCCCAGATGAATGTACCCCAAGCCGACGTCCACCAAGGTCTGTAGCTTCTGCTTGATCTGGGGAAAGTTCTCCAGGATGGGCAAGGCGTCGGCTACCGGCGACTCCAGGACATCGGCGATGGAGTATCCCTTGTACTTTACAGCCAGCGTCTCGTGATTGTAGCGCTTGCCGCCGCAGACTTCGCATAAGACGTAAACGTCAGGGAGGAAGTTCATTTCGATACGGCGCTGGCCTTCCCCTTGGCAAGCTTCGCAACGTCCCCCAGCTACGTTGAAGGAGAAGCGTCCTGCCTTGTAGCCACGCTCGCGCGACTCCGGCAGCATGGCAAAGAGATCGCGGATGTAGGTGAAGACTCCGGTATAGGTAGCAGGATTCGAGCGGGGTGTGCGTCCTATCGGCGATTGGTCAATCTGGATGACCTTGTCGATGAACTCCGTGCCTACAACTGCCTTATGGCCACCCGGCTCCTCGCGCGAGCCATAGAGTGCCTTGGCCAAGGCACGGTAAAGGATGTCGTTGACTAGCGTGGACTTACCCGAGCCCGATACGCCGGTTACTAAAGTCATCACGCCCAGCGGAAAGCTGACATCGAGGTGCTTCAGATTGTTCTCGTGCGCGCCGAGAATGGTGATCGCCTTGCCGTTGGGCTGGCGTCGCGCGTAGCGGTAGGTAATCTGCTTTTCGCCGGAGATGTATTGTCCGGTCAGCGACCGCGGCTCGGCTTCGATTTGCTCCGGCGTGCCGCTGGCGACGACTTCCCCACCGTGCCGTCCCGCGCCCGGGCCAAGGTCAATGACGTAGTCGGCGCGGCGAATGGTGTCTTCGTCATGCTCCACCACCAGCACGGTGTTGCCTAAGTCGCGCAATGCCTCCAGCGACTCCAGCAGCTTGTTGTTATCGCGATGGTGCAGTCCGATGGATGGCTCGTCAAGAACGTAGAGCACACCGCGCAGCTTGGAGCCGATCTGGGTAGCTAATCGAATACGCTGGCCTTCACCGCCGCTTAACGTCATGGCCGAGCGGTCGAGCGAGATGTAGCCCAGCCCTACGGCGTTGAGAAAGCTGAGGCGCTCCGCGATTTCCTTGCGGATTCGGCCGGCAATCTTTTCCTCGCGCTCCGAAAGTTGGATGCGCGCCACCGCTTCCACCGCGCGCGAAACCGGCAGCGAAGTGAAATCGGCAAGGGACATTCCGTTCACTTTTACCGCCAAACTTTCCGCCCGCAGGCGCTTGCCATGGCACACCGGACAAAGCGTCGGCGACATGTGGTCGAGCAGCCATTCGCGATAGCCCTGGGAGCTGCTTTCTTCCATCGAGCGCCGTAGATACGCGAACACGCCGAGGAAGCCACCGCGCTTTTTCTCGCTTCCATCCGGCCCGTAGAGAACCAGGTCCTGCGTCTTGCGAGGCAGTTGCTCGAACGGCGTGCTCAGGCTGAAGCCGTACGCCTCGGCCGCCAGTTGCAGCATGTGGATGAGGTTCTGCGAGGCCGAGCCCGGCCCGAGAGCCCCGTCCAGCAAGGGTTTTGACCAGTCGTTGATGACCTTCGCGGGGTCGAAGTCGAACTTGTTGCCCAGCCCGTGGCACTCCGGACAAGCGCCGTACATGCTGTTGAAGGAGAACGACCGCGGCTCCAGCACGGGCACGTTGACGCCGCAATCCGGACAGGCGAGCTTGGAGGAATACAGCCGCTCCTCGCCGCCGACCACGGCCACCTGCACCAGCCCGTTCCCCAGCTTCATGGCCAGCTCAATGGTCTCGGCCAGGCGGCGCTCGATTCCCGGCTTCACCAGCAGCCGCTCCACCACCAGTTCGATGGTGTGGTTCTTGCGTTTGTCAAGCTTGATGTCTTCGTCCTGAATCTGGCGCAAGTCGCCGTCGATGCGGGCGCGACTGTAGCCCTGCTGCACCAGGTCATCAATTTCCTTCTTGAATTCGCCCTTGCGCCCGCGCACGATGGGCGCCATCACCATGATGCGGTCCTGCGGCTTCAACTCCATGACCTGGTGCACAATCTGCTCGGCCGACTGGCGGGAGATGGCCCGTCCGCATTGCGGGCAATGCGGCACTCCGATGGAGGCATACAGCAGCCGCAAGTAGTCGTAAATCTCGGTGCTGGTCCCGACGGTCGAGCGCGGGCTGCGGCTGGTGGTCTTCTGCTCGATGGCGATGGACGGGCTCAGGCCGTCGATACTGTCCACGTCGGGCCGCTCCATCTGGTCGAGGAACTGGCGGGCGTAGGCGGAAAGCGTCTCGACGTAACGGCGCTGGCCCTCGGCGTAGATGGTGTCGAAGGCGAGCGACGATTTGCCCGAGCCGCTGAGGCCGGTGACCACGGTCAGCGTGTTGCGCGGAATCTCGACGTCAATGTTCTTCAGGTTGTGCTGGCGCGCCCCGCGCACCGTGATGCTGGTAAGTCCCATGGGTTATTGAAATTCACCACAGAGGCACGGAGATCACAGAGAAGAATCCGCCAAAAACAAATCCTCAGTCCTCTCTGTGTCGCGGTGGTGAATCGCCTTCGACGGAGTTCCTGCGCCTCGGACCGCCCCGGCAGCAAGTCCATAAGTTGCCGGACGACGGGTGGAGCACGCCTTCCAGGCGTGCATAACTGCCATAAACTTAGAAAGCGCTTTAGCGCCTGAGGTCATAGTTTCATTACCTCAGCGGCTAAAGCCGGTTCGTACCTAAACCCTACCCTGCACCGCTGAAGCGGTGCTCCACCCTTTCCAACACGTGCCAACCGCTCTGGACGCTCTGCGAGAGGGAAAACGCAACTCTACTCACGTATCTTAGTTGCCAACATCTAGAAGCGTCAACGCAAGGGAAAGTGCCTTTACAATAGATGGGTCGGGGCGGAGTGGATTCAAGCGCAGCGGGCCGCCGCCGATGGAAGATGCAGGAAGCACTCGCGGTTTGTATCAGGGCACGGCTTCAGCCGTGCCGGAACGAAGCCATTCGGACATGGGCTTTAGCCCCTGCAACCTCCTCATTTTTCAGGGGCTGAAGCCCGGATTTCTCATGCTCTTATCGGCACGAGTAAACTCGTGCCCTGATACAAACCAGGGCTCCAGCAGCGTGCACCTTTGCTGGAACGGGTCTAAGTGGCGGATGAGCTGCTGCGCCTGGCATTGAAAAAGATATGGACACGTTTCTTCTCTCGACCATGCTGCTGGGCACGATCCTTGCAGCCTTTGTTTTTGGGATCGCCGCAGGCTATTGGGTGATTTGTGGCGTGTTGAACTTCTTCCATCCCGCCCGTACCCAACGGCGCGCCGCAAGTGCGTCCGCTCTCGCCCCGACAAGCGGGGGCTAGGGAAGGTCTGATTAAGTCAGTTGGGAGTCCCTCAGGGGCTAAAGCCCAGCCTAATATCAGGCATGTTACGGACGGCCTGAAGGCCGTCCCCTTCAAAGAACTAAACTTAATGAGAGTTTCCCTAGCTCTTTCCCAGTCTCTGGAGAAGGACCGAGAGCAGCGCTCTCAGGCCGCGGCGGGTGAACGTCCCGTTCTACAATCGGTTAAACCGGGGAACCGGTATCCCGAACACCCAGGAATGATAAACATGCCCGAAACCATTCAGCGGCAGCGTCTGGCCATACTCGGCTTGGGGAAGATGGGCAGCATTCTGATGCAGGCCTTCCGGAAGCAGAATGTCGCGCAGGCCGAAAACATTTTCGCCACAGTGCAGCATGCGGAGCGCGCCGCAGCGTTGGCGTCGAAGTTCGGAATCCAGGTGACCACGGACAATCGCGCCGCCGTCGCCGACGCCGACATCGTGCTGCTGTGCGTGAAGCCGCAGGTCCTGGGCGACGTGGTGCAGGAGATCGCCAGCGGACTGCGCGAGACCCAGCTCATCATCTCCATCGCGGCGTCTGTGCCCACCGCGTACATCGAGAAGCGTCTCCCGGAGGGAATTCCGGTCATTCGTGCCATGCCTAACACGCCCTCGATGGTGGGCGCGGGCATGACTGCGTTCTGTTGCGGTGTGTCGGTGAAGCACGCGGACCTGGAGGTCGCGCGCACGCTCTTTGGCACCGTCGGCGAAGTTGTGCGCGTGGACGAAAAGCACATGGACGCGGTCACCGGATTATCGGCGAGCGGACCGGCGTACATCTACATGATCCTGGAGTCGCTGGCCGAAGGCGGAGTCAAGATGGGGCTGCCGCGCGACATCGCCACGCAGCTCGCGGCGCAAACCGTGCTCGGTTCGGCCAAGATGGTGCTGGAGACCGGCGACCATCCGGCGTTGCTGAAAGACGCGGTGGCTACTCCCGCCGGCTGTACGGTGGACGGCATTCTGGAATTGGAAGAAGGCGGTCTGCGGGTGACGCTGATTAAGGCCGTGGTCAAGGCCTCGCAGCGCGCCAAGGAATTGTTGTTCAGCTAGCGCGGTTCCCGAGTAGATGTGTCCGGGTAGAGCGGACCTTCAGGTCCGCGTCCAGCCTGCCGCCCAAGCTTCAGGCTTTCAACCCACTGCACCGCAGCGGGTTGAAAGCCCCACTAATAAAAAACCGGCGTTGAAGCGGCGCTGAAGCGCCGCTCTACCCGAGCTTCGCGGATACGCCAATCGGGAAACCGCTCTAGGTCTAGAGCATTCCGCCGCTTCTTGTGGTCAGGATGCTGAGTGCCATCTCCAGCTTAGCGATGGCTTTCTCCAAGTCGGGGTGCTGATCCAGCCGTTGCCGCAAGCCGCTCAGGATGCGATGCGCCTCTGCTACGTGCTCGGCTGCGTTGGGAGTCTGGTCTGGATTGGGGTTCACGCCTGGAGTCTCTGGGGTCATGGATCACCTGCAGAACATCTTAGACTGCCGTCCATGCGGTTGAAAACCTGCCGCGCGTTTCATCCTACAGTTTCGTCCGACGGCACATTCGCCGTCACCAGATGCTGCTTCGCCTTCTCCTGTAGCTCCTTGGTCATGGGAACGCTCTTGCCTGAATCGAGACTGGCTTGGACCGCAACGCAATCGCAGGTGGCGACCATGCGGCCCGTCTCGTCGTTGTACATCTGATGCAGGAACCGGAAATACTTTTCACCCACGGTGAGGAAGCCGCTCTTGATCTCCACGAGCTCGCCGCCGCGCAGCTCTTCCAGGAACTGGTAGTTCTGGCGGACGATGGCCACGCGCAGGTACTTCTGCTTCATTGAGGCTGGCGTCACGCCAATGGCGTGCAGCAAGAACCACGTTGCCTGATCAAAGCGCGAGACGTACATACGCGAGTTCATGTGGCTGGCGGAGTCATACTCGGAAGCCAGCACTGCGCCTTTGAAGGTGTGTACCCAGTCAGCCATGATGAAGCCTTTCGTGAAGAAACGCTATTCGCTCTTCGCTGTTCGCTTTTCGTCCGTAACGACCGTTTGAAAAGTGCTGCCATCCCGAGCGAACGGCGCGCCCGTTTTTTCCGCACCCTCTTTTGGTGCGGGCGCGGTGTGAGTCGAGGGACCTGCTTTTGTATGCATATGCGCCACAAACTCCGCCATGCGTTCCAGCACAGCCTCCGGCTGGTCGCGATGTGGCGAGTGGCTGCAATTCGGCAGCATCACGATCTCAGTTCCAGGCACGAGCGCCTTGATGGCCTCCACCTGCGCGACCGTGCCGTACTCATCCTCTTCGCCCTGAATGCAAAGAACCGGACACCGAATTGCCGGCAGATATTCTTCGATGTTCCACGAGCGAAACTCCGGATCGAGCCAGATATCGTTCCATCCCCAGAACGTTGCATCGACGTGCTGGTGATAGCGTCCCAGCTTTTGCGGGAAGTCAGTCATCTGGTAGTTCACTTTCGCCTGCGTGATGCTGGCGACGCTGAGGTCCTCGACAAACACGTGCGGCGCTTCCAGGATCAAAGCCCGCGGACGCTCCGGATACTTCCCGGCGAAGATGAGCGAGATCGATCCGCCGTCGCTATGACCCAGAAGTATCGGCCGCGCGATGCTGAGCTTGTGGAGCAGCTCCGGCAGCACTACCTCGCCCTCGTGATGCATGAACTCGACCGGGCGCTTCTCCATCAGCTTGTCAGAGCTGCCATGCCCGTAGCGCGAATAGACCAGCACACTGCATCCGGTGCGCGAGGCCAGCCGCTGCGGAAAATCTTTCCACAGCGCAAGCGAACCCAGACCTTCATGGAGCATGACGATCGTCGGCTGGTCCGATGGCTCCGGCATAATCCATAGCGTCTCCAGCCGCTTGCCGTCGACCAGAACCTCGCCGCGTTTTTCTTGCAGCCTCACTCGCTATTCCGCCGACGGGTCCGCCGCCTGTGCCGACAGCGCCGACAACGTCGCCGCCGATCCCTGCACGGCAACGCGCTGGTGGTAGAACCACAACCCGTGCAGTCCACCTAGCTCTTCGCCGCCACCTGCGCGCCCGGGGCCCCCATGCAGGAGCGAGGGCAGCACGATGCCGTGTCCGGTGTGGCTGTCGCCGATTGCAGGATCGACCAGCAGCACGCGGCCATGCGTAGTGCCCAGCGCAGACGCCGCCTCGGAGAGAAAAGCGGTATCGCTGCTGAACACCGAGGCCGCCAGCGACCCGCCGCCTCGGCGCGCCAGCGCGAACGCGTCTTGCTTGTCGCGATAGGGAACAACGGTTGCCACCGGACCGAAGACCTCAAGCTCATGAACGATATCGCCGGCGCTGCGGTTGAGCTTCAGCAGTGTCGGAGGAACAAACGCACCCTGCTCGGCGCTGGCATCCACAGGCGCCAAAGACTCTGTCTGGTAAGCCATCTGCGCCTGCTCGCGCAGCTTGCGAATTCCTTCCTCCACCGACCTGCGTTGCGCCATGTTCACTAACGGCCCCATCGTCACCGCGGGGTTTGCGGGATTGCCAACCACAACTTTGCTCAACGCTGCGGCGATAGCATCGGTTGCGGCCGCAGCGCGTTCTGCGGGAACCAGCACACGCCGGATGGCGGTGCATTTCTGGCCGGTCTTGGTTGTCATCTCGCGCACCACTTCGCGCACAAAAAAGTCGAATGAGGGAGAACCGAGGGCCGTGTCAGGCCCGAGCAGCGCTGCATTCAGGCTGTCAGCTTCAATGTTGACGCGCACGCCCTGCTGGATCCGGGGATGCTGCCGAATCCCAGCGCCCGTCTCTGCCGAACCGGTAAACGCCACGGCATCGCCCAGCCGCAGATGATCCAGCAAATCGTTGGGCGGGCCGCACAGAATTGACAGCGCGCCTGGCGGAAGAATGCCTGCCTCGATCACCGCAGCGACCATCTCTTGCGCCAGCCAGGCAGTTGAGGTCGCCGGCTTGGCGAGCACCGGAACGCCCGCCAGTAGACTGACGGCAGCTTTTTCCCACAACCCCCACGCCGGAAAGTTGAAAGCGTTGATGTGAACGGCGACGCCGTCGAGCGGCACTCCTATGTGCAGGCCTTGGAAATTCTGGTCGCGCGCCAGCCGTATGGGCGCACCATCGCGTAGCATGTGCGCATCGCCCAATTTGGTTCCGATCTTGGCGAAGTACCTGATCGTACCGATTGAGCCATCCACGTCAATCGCCGCATCGGCCTTAGTGTTACCGGAATTCTTGCGTGCGATTTCATACCACTCCTCGCGTCGCGTTGCCAGCAGATCAGCAATCTTTCCCAGCAGCTCCGCGCGTTGCGCATAGCTAAATTTTTGCAGTTCCAGACCTCCCACATTGCGGGAGTAGTCGAGCGCCGCCTTCAGATCCAGGCCTTTCGAACTTGCCCAGGCCAGCATCGTGCCGTCGCACGGGTCAACCAGCGGCACGCCGCGTTCTGCGCCGGTCTGCCACTTGCCGCCAAGATAGCTATGCAACACTTTGGCATTCGAAGCAACTTGATTTTCAACTGTAGTAGCCATATCTATGCAGTCTCCGATGATGATGCGAGTTGCTGCTCAATCCAAGGCACGATCCACTGCGCCGCGACCTCTTCTGGCAGCGTCCCAGAACTTGCGTCGTGCGTCAGGATGTCACCCGCGCGCCGTGCCCCCAGTTCGGTGAGCAGCTGGTCAAAACGTATTCCACCCTGACAGTAAGTATCTTTGTAGGTGCGGTCGCCCAACGCGATCACGCCATAGGTCACGCTCGCCAAGTTCGGTTTCTCGGCTTCGAGACTGTTGAACAGCGCCTGAGCATTATCAGGTACGTCGCCTTGTCCGTAGGTGGATGTGCAAATGAGGAAGGTTCCGCCGGCGTTAAAGACGCTGGCATCGAGGCCGTCCATGACCTTGATCGTTGCCTGATGGCCCGCAGTCTCCAGTGCGGTCTGTACCTCTTGTGCCACCATCTCCGCGGTCCCAGTCATTGTTCCGACCAGGATCCTGATGTGGAGCCCCATGCCTTTCTCCTCACTCCCAACTATAATGCATGTATGAATGTGGGGATCTGTACGCGCGCCTGTCAGGCGCTGTCTCGAGGAGACTTCTACCTAACATGCCAATCGTAAATGAGAAGGAACTGGTCACGTTCGACGTGGCTGCCGGAGAGTACCGCCATTGGCGGCTCACGCTTGACGACCGCGTAGCGACGCTGGCCATGGACGTCAATGAAGACTGCGGCCTGAAGCCCGGCTACAAGCTCAAGCTCAACTCGTACGACCTCGGAGTTGACATCGAGCTGCACGACATTCTGCAGCGTATTCGGTTCGAGCATCCCGAAGTGGCGTGCGTGGTGCTCACCAGCGCGCGCGAGCGCATGTTC
>Ga0209040_10004309_pt1 | contig 10777 bp, 6 predicted proteins | sample BogFormECP12_OM3_FD_188240 | JGI IMG/M metagenome (GOLD analysis project Ga0209040, IMG submission 188240) | Bog forest soil microbial communities from Calvert Island, British Columbia, Canada - ECP12_OM3 (SPAdes) (version 2) | ecosystem: Environmental > Aquatic > Freshwater > Wetlands > Bog ... | reverse complement strand
GTCGTTGACGATCATGACCAGCCGCGAGTCCTTGGCGGCGGCGATGTTGTTCAGCGCCTCCCAGGCCATCCCGCCGGTGAGCGCCCCGTCGCCGATGACGGCCACCACGGTCCGGTCCGGCTCGCCACGCAGCTTGTACGCCTTGGCCAGCCCGTCGGCGTAGGACAGGCTGGTAGAGGCGTGCGAGTTCTCGACCAGGTCGTGCTCGGACTCGGCCCGGCTCGGGTAACCGGTCAGCCCGCCGCGCTGCCGCAGCGTGCCGAACTGCGCCACCCGTCCGGTCAGCAGCTTGTGCACGTAGGCCTGGTGCCCGGTATCGAAGACGATGCGGTCCATCGGCGAGTCGAAGACCCGGTGGATCGCGATGGTGAGCTCGACCACGCCGAGGTTCGGGCCGAGGTGGCCGCTGGTCCGGGTGGTCGTCTCGATCAGCAGATCGCGGATCTCCACGGCCAGGCGCGTGAGCTCATCCTGGCTGAGTCCCTTCAGGTCCTCGGGGCCGTTGATGCACTCCAGCAGGGTCACGGCGTGCTCCTCATGTGCTGTGCGGGCCTGATGGGAACTTTGGTCGAGCAGAGGCTGAACGAGCCGAGTCTACGAGGTCGGGCGTCAGATAGCTCGTCGAGCCCGCCCGGTCCCCGACGCGCGTGTCGGGGACTGCTAGCCCCCGGGGGGCGACCCCCCGGTGATCTCCCCGCTCACGGGGGGACTCCATCGCCCCGTACCCCCCTGGGGGCGGCCAGGCCGCCCGGTCCCGCCGCGCCTGCGTCGCCGCGGGCAAGCACCAGCGGGCGCCCGGCCAGGACGCCTACTACGAGCTCGACGACGGCCAGCACGAGCAGCAAGGCGACCGGGATATCCCAGCTGCCGGTGGCCGTGTGCAGCAGCCCGACCATCAGCGGGCCGACGCTGGCGACCAGGTAGCCGACCGACTGCGCGAACGCGGACAACGAGGCGGCGGCGCCCGCGTCAGGAGCCCGCGCCATCATGAAAAAGATGGCCAGGCCGAGGCAGGAGCCCTGGCTGACGCCGAGGACCAGGACCCAGAACGGCGCCGTCCCCAGCGGCCCCCACAGCGATCCGGCCAGGCCGACGGCGGTCCCGATCAGGCTGGGCACGACCAGGGCGCGCTGGCCGGGGCTGCGGTGGGCGAGCACCGGCACGATGAGCGAGGTGGCGAGGTTGCCGACACCCATCAGCGCGAGCAGGTTGCCGGCCGTGACCGCGGAGTCGCCGCGGTCCTGGAAGATGGTCGGCAGCCAGGAAAGCGCCGCGTAGTACAGCAGGCTCTGCAGCCCCATGAACGCGGTGACCTGCCAGGCGAGGGCGTACCGGTACACCTTGACGCCGGCGGTCACCGGGAGCGGGCCCGCGGAGGCAGACGCCGGAAGCCGGACACCGGCCGTCCGGTACCTGAGCTGGGGCAGCCACAACACCGCGGCCAGCGCCGCGGGGACCGCCCACACGCCAAGCGCCAGCCGCACCGAACCACCCGAACTGCGGTAGAGCGGCACGCTGAGCAGCGAGGACAAGATCGCGCCCACGGACAGCGCGGTCAGGTAGATGCCGACGAGCAGCCCGGCCCGTTCGGGCCAGCGCCGCTTGACCATGCTGGAGAGCAGCACGTTGAGGACAGCGATCGCGCTCGCGGCCAGCGCCGTACCCGGGAACAGCATGATCCCGGGCGCCGCGCCCCGCAGCAACAGGCCCGCGGTGAGCAGGACCAGCGCGACCAGCAGGTTCGCTTCCTCGCCGTAACGCCGGTTCAGCCAGGCGGCGAAGGCGGAGACCACGCCGAAGCAGATCACCGGCGTGGCCGCGAGCAGCGACAGCGTGGCCGACGACAGGTGCAGCTGCGTCTGCAGGTCGGGGAAGATCGGCGGCAGGCTGGTGATCGCGGTGCGCAGGTTGAAGCCGGCCGCCGCCACCGCGACGATGAGCAGCGTGATCTCATACGGCCGGCGTCCGTTGGCGGCCTGGTATTTAGCCATCAGCAACTAAAGTTATATGAAAAGAAAAATTCTCTTCAGGCCGAACGAACCGTGGTGCGTGCCCCGGACACGCGTGATCGCCGCCGCTACAGGCCGGGCAGGAGCAGCAGCTTTCCTGTGGTCCGCCGGCCAGCCAGGTCCTCTTGCGCCCGGCCGGCATCGGCCAGCGGGTAGGTGCGGCCGATCCGCACCTCGAGTTCGCCCTTGGCGATCCAGTCGAATACCTCGCTCGCGCGCCAGCGCAGTTCCTGGCCGTCGGCGATGTAGTGCACCAGGGTGGGACGGGTGAGGAACAGCGACCCGCCGCTGTTCAGCCGCTGCGGGTCGACGGGTGGCACCTGACCGCTCGCGGCTCCGTAGAGCACCATCATGCCGCGCGTGCGCAGGGCCGCCAGGCTGTCGTCGAACGTGTCCTTGCCTACGCCGTCGTACACGACATGCGCGCCTGCGCCTTCGGTTACGTCGTCGACGATGGCACGGAAGCGGTCGTAGCCGACGACGTGATCGGCGCCGGCGCCGAGCGCGAGTTCGGCCTTCTCGCCGCCTGACGTGGTGGCGACGACGATGCCGCCGCGTCGCTTCACCATCTGGGTCAGCAGCAGCCCGACCCCGCCGGCCGCCGCGTGCACCACGGCGACGTCACCTTCGCGCACCGGGAAGGTGCTGGTGACCAGGTAGTGGGCGGTCATACCCTGCAAGATGGCGGCGGCGGCGACCTGCAGGCTCACCTCGTCGGGAACCGGGACGACCCGGTTCGCCGGCAGCACGACCTGCTCGGCGTAGCTGCTGCCCTGCCCGGCCCAGGCCACCCGGTCACCGACGGCCGGGACGGTTGCGTCCTGCCCGACGGCGGCGACCGTGCCCGCGCCTTCCGCGCCGGGCACGAAGGGCGGTTCTGTCCGGTAGTTGCCGACGCCCTCTCGCTGGTAGATGTCCATGTAATTAACGCCGGCCGCGGCGACGTCCACGACCACCTGCCCCGGTCCCGGTCGCGGCGCCTCCTGCTCGGTGATCCTCAGCACGTCGGGTCCGCCCAGACGCTCGCCTACCACCATGCGCATGCTTCCACTCTCCCTTCCGCCTGCTGCCCTGGATCAGCCTTTCACAAGGCCAGCCAGCCGATCAGGCCGAGCGGGTAGATAAAGTATCCGAACCGGACGTCGGGCCCGAGCAGGAACATCAGCGCCAGCCCGACGGCCAGCCGCCGGACCGCCGCGGGGACGTCGCGCGGCGGCCGGATCACCAGCGAGATCGCGATACCCAGCCCGGCCGCGAGCAGCAGGCCAACCGAGACCACGTGCCCGGCCGTGCCCATCGCGGTGAGCAGGTGACCCGGCAGCAGGCTCTCGGCCGGGGTCTTGTACCGGGTGAGGCCGAGCGGGAACAGCACGCTGTTCCGCACCAGCGCGTCGGCTCCCCGCAGCGAGGTCAGCGCGGCCGGGGCCAGCACGGCGATGAGGACCACGACGGTGACGGCCGACGCCGCGACGAAGCGACCCGCCGCCCGCGCGCCGTCGCGGGCGGCGAACATCGCGGCCAGGACCGGGACGGCGAGCCAGGCGGTCGACTTCAGGTCACACGCGACGCCCAGGGCGATGCCCGACCCGACCGCCGCCGAGACAGCCCGCGAGGTTCCCGCGGCCCGCGCGGCTGCGTCGGGCCGCGCGGCCAGCGCCAGGGCCAGCAGGATGAGCGCGAGCACCGGCGGGTCGGTGGTGATCACGGCCAGGTTGAGCCCTACCACCGGCGAGGCCACCGCAACGGCCGTGGCCAGCAGCGCGTCGCGGCGGCACGCGGCACAACCTCGATGCGGCATCGCGATCCAGAACGCTGCCGCGAGCGGGATCACCGTGCCGAGGGCGATCCACACCCCGGAGTTGCCCGCCAGACCGCCAAGCCCGGCCGCGCTCGGCAGCCCGAACAACGTCATGACCGGCAGGTAGGGGTTGTAGGACAGCCAGGAGGTGACCTGCGCGTCGGACAGGTAGGGCAAACCGTGGTGCAGCAGCAGCGTCGCGGACCGGTCGATGACCGCCATCCCCGCTTCGAGCGGATAAGCGACCGACAGCCAGAGCAACGGCGCGAGCACGGCCAGCGCCACCGAGACTCCGGCGGCGGCGATCCGGCCGCTCCAGCGCCACAGCATGAACAGGGCGACGGCGTAGCCGCATGCGGCCCAGATGGCCCAGACCTGATCCCGGCCGCCGGAGAAGACGGCGGCGGCGACCGCGTACGCTCCGAACGCGGCGTAGGCGGCCATGAGGTGCCGCCGGTCGAGCCAGGGACGATCGAGGTGGCGACCCGTCGCGGATCCGGCCGACGCGAGCGAGAGCGCGCCGCCGTTGGTGGCCGGGCCGTCCTTCGTACGGCCGCCGGTTCCCGGGCGGCCTGCATCGTTCGCGTACTGGGTCAGCTGGTCCCCCGATGACCAGAGCTGGAGCTGCTTTGTATAGGCAGCAAAACGCTACGAGTAGACGCGAGCTCGCGTCAAATCGGCCGCGTGTCCGGTGATTGCCCGGCTGGTCCCCTCCGGACATGACCCAAGCCACAGGTAGGCTGCCCAGTGGATTTCCTCGAGATACGCCGGCGAGCAACGGAGAGAGAACATGGAACCTAGCCCGGGCCCGTGGATCAGCGCGCTGCGGCACTCCCACGACCGCCTGCGAGCCAGCGTCGAACCCCTCGGCCTCGCCGAACTGGAACGGCGCTCATACGACAGCGAGTGGTCGATCGCCCAGGTGCTCTCCCACCTGGGGTCGCAGGCCGAGATCTTCGGCTTGTTCCTCGATGCCGGGCTGACCGGGCAGGAACCGCCGGGACGTGAGGAGTTCATGCCGATCTGGGACAGCTGGAACGGCAAGGACCCGCGGGCCCAGGCATCGGACGCGCTGCGCGCCGACCAGGCGACCCTCGAGCGGTTCGAGTCCCTGGACGCGGATGAGCAGGCCCGGCTGCACCTGAAGATGTTCGGGATGGAGCTCGGCGCCACCGGGCTGGCGCGGATGCGCGTCGGCGAGCACGCCATCCATACCTGGGACGTCGTGGTCGCGCTCGACCCGGCGGCCACGGTGGCCTCGGATGCCGTCGATCTCCTCCTCGACACGCTTGACCAGCTCGCGGCCAGGACCGGCAAGCCAGACGGGAAGCAGCGCGAGGTGCGCGTGTCCACCACCGACCCGGACCGCCAGTTCATTCTGGAGACGGGCGAGGCGGTCACGCTCACGCCGTCGGACGGCGAGAACACGCCTGAGCTGGGCCTGTCCGAGCTGCGGCTGCCCGCCGAGGCGTTCGTCCGGCTGGTCTACGGGCGGCTGGACGAGGCGCACACCCCGCCCGTCGAGAGCGCCGGGGTGGAGCTCGACGAACTGCGGCCGATCTTCCCCGGTTTCTAGCCCGGCCGGTAGGCAGGCTGCGGACAAGAGCACCGCGCAGCATACGAAGCTGAGCTCCACGATGATGTGGTCTGGACTAGGTTCCGCGGGCCGCAAGGAGCCGCCCGATGACGACGGTGGCATCCAGATCCGCCGAACTGGCCACGCGAGCGGATAGCCCGCCGGCGACGAAGGCCGCCTGGGCCGACGGTACCTGCCGCTCGCTGGTCTCGATCAGCAGGTGGCCGCCCGGCATCAGCCATTCAGCGGCCCCGGCGGCGACCCGGCGCAGCACGTCAAGCCCGTCCGCCCCGCCGTCCAGGGCCACCCGCGGCTCGTGCGCCCGGGCCTCGGGCGGGAGGAACCCGATCTCGCCGGTAGGCACGTAGGGCACATTGGCGACTAGGACGCTGACCCGGCCCCGCAGCCCGCCGGGCAGCGGCTCGTACAGATCTCCCTGGTAGACGTGGCCCCGGGGGCCGGGCAGGTTCCGCCGGGCGCAGCGCACCGCGGCCGGGTCGATGTCGGCCGCGTGTACATCGGCCCGATCCACGGCGGCCGCCAGGGCGGCGCCGATCGCGCCCGCGCCGCAGCACAGGTCGACGATCACGACACCCGGCCAGGCCATGCCTTCGCCGGGCCGGGGGGATCTGGAGGGGCGGGGAGCCCTTCCCAAGGGGGGTCCTAGGGAATGGGTCCCTCCCAAGGGGGGTCCGGGGGGATGGGTCCCCCCGGGAGAAACAGAAACAGGAGCAGCGGGGGGTCCAGGGGGGTCGTCCCCCCTGATCAACAGGGTGGCCTGCCGGACGAGGAACTCGGTGCGCCGCCGCGGCACGAACACGCCGGGTGCCACGGTGATCCGCAGGCCGCAGAACTCGGCCCAGCCGAGAACCTGCTCCAGCGGCAGGCCGGCCACACGCCGGTCCACCATCGCGTCGAGTTCGTCCGGTGTGCGTGCGGTGGACATGAGCAGACGGGCTTCGTCCTCGGCGAAAACGCAACCCGCGGCCCGGAGCCTGCTAATGATGACAGCGTCGGAGACAGACATATCGAGGCGGAACCCGGGCGCTCGCCTCCCTAGGCGTGTGATCAGGCCGGAGCCAAGACTATCGCCGCTGGGCGGCCTGCCGGCTCGCTGCCTTGTAGGCGGACTTCCGCGCCGCTTTGGCGATCTTCTTGTCGGGGTGATACCTGCCGATCACCGTCAGGACGCTAGCCGCGTCCGGATGCGGTACCCGCGCCATCATCTCGAACGCCGCCGGTTCCCGACCGGCGGGGATGGCTTCACCGAGTCGCTTCGCGAGCGCCGCGGGTTCGTACTCGACTTCGTCGTCGACGTCATCCCAGCCATCCACTACGAGCGCGTCGGTGAGGACCCAGGCCAGGTCATCGTCGGTAAGCTCCAATCCGGAAGGCATGGCGGCCGCCGGGTCGCCGTCACCTCCAGTCGCCAATGTGGCCAGGGTGGCCTTTGCGTACCCGCGCAACTCCATCTGGCCGAGCACCTCGCGCCATGCCGGTTCGGCGGGAGCGCCGAGCTCGGTGGCGACGGCCACGGCCAGCACACGGGAAGCAGGATCAGATTCGGCGGCGACGGAAAGCAGTTCCCTGGCCGCGGACTCCGTCGTGCGGTGAGCCAGCCAGGCGTCGGTCTCGGCCTGGAATTCTTCCTCGTCCGTGCCTTCGGCCATCGCGATCAGATCCGCCGCGGTCATCTCTTCCGCGGGCGGGAGCAGCGGGACCTCCACCCCGGAGTCGGCGAACTGCGTGCGGATCGCGGCCAGGCCCAGGGGCGTCAGCCGCGCCTGGTCGCCATCCTCGCTGTCCGACATCCGGATGGCCCCGACTGCGACCATCTGGTCAAGCAGCAGCCGGGCTGGATCGCCATGCGCGCGGACCCATGACTGCCATGTCTTCGCAGCCCGGGCTGGTGCCAGCTCATCGACCGCGGCGGACCTGATCACCTCACTGACCTCGGCGACCGGGAGTCCGTCCGGCCTGGCCAGGAAGAGCATCACCGCCAGGGCCGCCCCTTGGCCGAAGAAGTCAAGCTCGCTCGACCGGCGCGGGTCGAGCGACGCGACAATGTCCAGCGTGCCCATGACGAGCGCGAACAGCATTTCCCAGATATCCAGCACCTCGTCGTCGTCGCCGTCTGGCCACGCCTGCGTGACCTCGCCAGGGACCGCGTGGGTTTCGTCCTCGTCCAGTTCGATGAATCCCGCGTCGAGGGCCAGGCGCCACAGGTAGTCCAAGCGCGGAACGTCCCGCATCCGCCCGGCGGCGGGCAGGTCCGGCACGCCGAGGCCCAGCGCCGCGGCGGCTTCGGCCGCGTCGCCGCCGGCTAGTTCGCCGTTCTCAGTCACCGCGCGACCCGTGCCCAGCCACGCGGCGAGGGCTTGCAACTGGCCGACCATGGGGGCACCGCGTGCCATTCCGGCCAGTTCCACCTCAGCAGGCAGCCGCATCGGCGGCAGCCGGTCGGGCAGCCCGAAGGCGTCCTTGAAATCGATGTCCTCGTCGTCGTCCTCGTACTCCTCCCCGGGGTCGAAGACGGCGCCGGCCGGATCCACCTCGGTGTTGTACGCGGCGATCCAGCGGTCGACGGCCGTCTGGTCACCCATGTCGACGCCGTCGGCCGCCATCGCCTGGACGAAGGAACGCGCCGTCCCCCAGTTCGCCGGGTCCATCACCGCGTCGGCAAACCGGGGCGCGATCTGGTCAAGCTCGCGTTCCAGCTTGCGGGCAGCAGCTTCCGTCATTCCCCCGCTTTCGGCGAGGTAGGCGAGGAAGTCGCGTACGGCCGGGATCGTGTCCTCGGTGTCGGCGCGGTCAAACACCGTGACCTTGCGCGGGTAGACGCGCAACAGTACTTCCTCGAGGTCACCCTGGCCGAGGTCGGCGGGACGCTCGATGCCGAGGTAGTCCCGCATCAGGTCAAGCAGGGTCTTGAGCTCATCAGCGTCCGCACCGGGTTCACCGCTTAGCTTCCGCGTCGTCGTCTTCGTCCAGCTACGGAAGCCGGTCAGCGCCGCGGTGAAGGGATCTTTCTCCATGGACGACAACCCTAGCGATGCCCGCGCCGTGCCGCTGCCCTATCCCCGCGCGCTAAAGCAGCGACCGGAGCACGTACTGCATGATGCCACCGTGCCGGTAGTAATCCGCCTCACCCGGGGTGTCGATCCGGACGACCGCGCGGAATTCCTTGTCATCGGCTGTCACGGTCACCTCGTTCGGCACATTTCCTGAATTTATTTGCTCGATGCCGCGGATATCGAAGGTCTCATTGCCGGTGAGGCCCAGGGAGGCCGCCGACTCCCCCGGCCGAAACTGCAGCGGCAGGACGCCCATGCCGATCAGGTTGGACCGGTGGATGCGCTCGAAGGACTCGACGAGCACCGCGCGCACGCCGAGCAGCAGCGTGCCCTTGGCGGCCCAGTCGCGTGATGAGCCCGAGCCGTACTCCTTGCCGCCGAGCACGATCAGCGGGGTGCCCTCGTCGATGTACCGGCGCGATGCTTCATAAACGGACATCTGCTCGCCGTCCTTAACGGTCACGCCGCCTTCGGTGCCCGGTGCGAGCAGGTTGCGCAGCCTGATGTTGGCGAACGTGCCGCGGATCATCACCTCGTGGTTGCCGCGGCGGGAGCCGTAGGAGTTGAAGTCCTTCCGCTCGACGCCATGCTCGGTCAGGTAGGTCCCGGCCGGGCTTTCCGTCTTGATCGCGCCGGCCGGCGAGATGTGATCGGTGGTCACCGAGTCGCCGAGCTTGGCCAGCACCCGGGCGCCGGTGACGTCGGTGACCGGCTCCGGCTCGACGGGCATGCCATCGAAGTACGGCGGGCGGCGCACGTAGGTCGACGCCTCGTCCCAGGCGTAGGTGTCGCCCGCCGGGATGTCGAGCCCGCGCCAGTTGTCGTCGCCCTTGAACACGTCGGCGTAGTCGCGGGTGAACATCTCCTCGGCCACCGCGGTCTGCACGACGTCGGCGACCTCCTCCGGCGAAGGCCAGATATCCGCGAGGTAGACCGGCTTGCCCCCGGCGTCGGAGCCGAGCGGCTCGTTTTGCATGTCGATGTCCATCGTCCCGGCCAGCGCGTAGGCGACCACCAGCGGCGGCGAGGCCAGGTAGTTCATCTTCACGTCCGGGTTGATCCGGCCCTCGAAGTTCCTGTTGCCCGATAGCACGGCCGCCACGGCCAGGTCGCTGGAGTTCACCGCCTCGCTGATCGCCGGCGGCAGCGGCCCGGAGTTGCCGATGCAGGTGGTGCAGCCGTAGCCGACCAGGTTGAAGCCGAGCTTGTCCAGGTAGGGCAGCAGGCCGGACCGCTCGTAGTAGTCCATCACCACCTTGGAACCGGGCGCCAGCGTGGTCTTGACCCAGGGCTTGCGGGCCAGGCCCCGGTCCACCGCGTTCTTGGCCAGCAGCGCGGCGCCGACCATGACCGAAGGGTTGGACGTGTTCGTGCAGGAGGTGATCGCGGCGATCACCACGCTGCCGTGGTCGACGCTCGTTTCCGTGCCGTCTTCCAGGGTGACGCGGACCGGGTTAGACGCGCGGGTGCCGTCGCCTGCCGCCACCGGGTCTGAGGCCGGGAAAGTACCGGCGAGGCCGTTGTCCAGGCTGGCTTCCGGCACGTAGTTCGGCAGGGCGTCACGGAAGGCCGTCTTGGCGTCAGCCAGCGCGATCCGGTCCTGCGGGCGCTTCGGGCCGGCGATCGACGGGACCACCGTGGACAGATCCAGGCTGAGCTCCTCGGAGTACCGCGCTGGCCGGCTTTCATGGGCCGGGTCGTACCAGAGCCCCTGCTCCTTGGCGTACGCCTCGACCAGGGCTAGCTGCTCGCCCGGGCGGCCGGTGAGCCGGAGGTAGTCCAGCGTGTTCTGGTCGATCGGGAAGATCGCGCAGGTGGAGCCGAACTCCGGTGACATGTTGCCGATCGTGGCCCGGTTGGCCACCGGGACCGCGGCTACGCCCTCGCCGTGGAACTCGACGAACTTGCCCACCACGCCATGCTTGCGGAGCAGTTCGGTGATGGTGAGCACGAGGTCGGTGGCGGTGGCGCCGCTCGGCAGCTCGCCGGTGAGCCGGAACCCGACCACCTTCGGGATGAGCATCGAGATCGGCTGGCCGAGCATCGCGGCTTCGGCCTCGATGCCGCCGACCCCCCAGCCGAGCACGCCCAGGCCGTTCTGCATCGTGGTGTGCGAATCGGTGCCCACGCAGGTGTCCGGGTAGGCCGTATCGCCCAGGGTCATCACCACTCGGGCCAAGTACTCGATGTTCACCTGGTGCACGATGCCGGTGCCCGGCGGGACCACCTTCAACTGGCTGAACGCCTCCTGGCCCCAGCGCAGGAAGCCGAACCGCTCCCGGTTGCGCTGAAACTCGATCGCCACGTTCCTGGTGAACGC
>Ga0209040_10004307_pt1 | contig 10782 bp, 10 predicted proteins | sample BogFormECP12_OM3_FD_188240 | JGI IMG/M metagenome (GOLD analysis project Ga0209040, IMG submission 188240) | Bog forest soil microbial communities from Calvert Island, British Columbia, Canada - ECP12_OM3 (SPAdes) (version 2) | ecosystem: Environmental > Aquatic > Freshwater > Wetlands > Bog ... | reverse complement strand
CATAAAGGGGCCGGGATCGGGCTCGCCCATCGTCGTCGTGAACATTTGCATATCGGCGTAAAATTTTGAATAAGTATCCGGGTTCGCCACATCGGAAGAAAAATATACCGACGCAGTCACCGATTTTAATTCCATCTCGATCCCCGCCTTCTGGCAAGCCTGTTTGACGATCGCCTGTGTCTTCTGGCGCGGCGCGTTGATCGATGTCTGGAATACGAGCTTCAGCTTCTTGCCGTCCTTGGTGCGGATGTTATCGGGTCCGCGCTTCCACCCTGCCTCGTCCAGCACCTGGTTCGCCTTGTCGATATTGAACTCCCAGTGCGTGTCCTTCGACACAAACCGTTGCGGGTTGTTGATGAAATTGCCTGTCGCGAGCCCGGTGCGTCCGTAAATATGAGCCTCTACCGAGGCGCGGTCGACGAGCAGCTTGAGCGCCCGGCGAACCGCGGGATCGCTGAACAGCGGATGCTTTGTCTTGACACTCGAACGTTCGCCGTCGACCTCGGTCCAGGGGTCCGTGCTGTTGAGCTCAATTTGCTCGATATTGCCGCCGGGCACAATTTCGACGCGCCCCTTCGCATTGCCGCCTTTTTCCAGCCTGAGGAGGATCTCGTCCTCGACCTGCAAGTTCCACGCATAGTCATATTCGCCTGTTTGAAGCACCGCGCGCGCCGCTGAGACGGCATCGCCGCCGCCCTTCATTTCGATCGTGTCGAAATACGGGCGGTTGGGCAGATGATAGGAAGGGTTGCGGTCGCCTTTGACCAGGTCACCCGGCTTGAAATCGGCAAACCGATAGGGGCCGGTGCCCACTGGCTTCAGGTTCTCCGGCGCTTGGCGCGAGCTAGCACCCTTGAAGGGCTCGAACAGGTGCTTCGGGATGATCATGCCGAACTGGCCGACGAAAGCGCTCGCCCAGAATGGCGTCGGTTTGGCAAATTGCACCCGAACGGTGAGCGGATCGATCTTCTCGACCTTGACATCCCGGTAGCTGCCGATGGTCGTGGCAGCTGTTGCCGGGTCGGCCGCGTATTCCCAGTTGAACACAACATCATCGGCCGTGAAGGGCCGGCCGTCGTGCCACTCGACATCTTTCTTGAGCTTCCAGATCACCCACATGCCGTCGGCTGCGATCCCGCCGTTCTCGATTTCCGGGATCTCGGCGGCGAGCACCGGCGACAGATTGCCATCAGCATCCCATGCCGCCAGCGGCTCGTAGAAAATGCGCGACCCCTCCTGGTCCTTGGTACCGACAGCAAAATGCGGATTGAGCAGCGTCGGGGCTTGCCAGAACAACAGCTTGAGCGTTCCGCCGCCGCCGGCTTTGGTCGGCTTGTACTCGGCCGGAGGTGCCGCCTGCGCCACGCAGAAATGGCTCAAGAGCTGGTTCGCAAAGGGCGCCGTCAGGCCGAGGCCGACCATCGCGCGAACAAAGGTGCGGCGCGCTACTCGGCCCGCTTTCACGCCCGCGATGAGCCCTCGCAACTCTCGCTCGTTCATGGAGAACTCCCTGGCCGCCGCTGCGGATTATGGATAATTAGCATGTTGGCGCCGCACGCACGGCGGAGCATTCTCGTCAGTACAGCACCGATGGCAGATACGCTCCTGCGGGCTCATTGTAGAGGCCGATCGTCATCAGCGTGAATTGGTGCACGAGGCGGAGGCGGTTTTCCAGGCACCAGCGAAACAGCTCGCCGTTGCGCGTCGGCAACAGAAACCCACCTCCGTGGAAAGCCGATGTGGCACCGATCAACGCCTTCAGACCGTGGTTGGTTTCGGCGACGGCGTGGGCAAAAAATGCGATGTCCGTGGCATAAGCGGTAATCGCGCCTTGATGCTCGACGAGACGTGCCGTGCCCTGATTGATCGCATCCCGGAGCTCGCCGCCGCGGTCGTGTCCGTGGATGCGCTGGCACAAGGCGTTGCAGGCAGCCAAATCGGCTTCGGTCGCTGGCCGTAGATCGTAACCCGGGAAGCTGATGCCCAACACGGGTCCGTGCAGTTTGGAAATCGTTTCACGCGTATCGAAGCCGAGCTTTGTATAGAGGCATAGAGAGCGGTTGTGATACGCAGATTGCAGTAGTCTCACTCCGGCGAAGCGGCGCTCCGCCGCGCGCTCGAGCACCGCGAGCATCAACCGGCGGCCGATCGTTCGGTTTTGCGACGCGGGATCGACAGCGATCGGGCCGATGCCGGCGATCGGGCTGCGTTCATCAAGAAAGTTGCTGCCGACGACTTTCCCATCCTTCTCGGCTACAACCGGGTAGAAGCCCGGGTTCGACAGCAACCTCTTCACGAGACCGGCGGCGACCTCCCCCGACGGAAAGTCCCACGGGAAATTGTGTTCGTTGGCAATCGTTTTGAATGCCTCGAAGACAATCAAGCCACAGGCATTGGCATCTTCGAGCCTGCCGGGCCGCAGGATCACGTCCATCGCTTCCCTCTCAGCAGCTGATCGGTGCTTCGTATCAAAAAACCTGCGGGCTGCCTATGACGGCGGTCGGCTGGCTCTTGTCGCGGACGGCCAATCGGTCGATTATCGTGGTCTGATCGATCGCCCGAAAAGAGAGGAGCCACCCGATGCTGACGCGCGAAGAGAACGAGCTGGTGACGAGAGTAGGATCGGGCACGCCGATGGGCGATGTGTTGCGGCGGTATTGGATTCCGGCCTTCTTGTCGCGCGAACTCCCCGAGGCCGACTGCCCGCCGGTGCGCGTGCAGCTGCTCGGCGAGAAGCTCGTCGGTTTTCGCGACAGCCAAGGCCGCATCGGGCTCGTCGAGGAGTTTTGCCCGCATCGCCGCGCCTCCTTGTGGTTCGGACGCAACGAGGAATCCGGCCTGCGCTGCATCTATCACGGCTGGAAGTTCGACGTCGAAGGCAATTGCATCGAGCAGATGAACGAGCCGGAGCCGTTCTGTCACAAGGTCCGCCTGACCGCCTATCCGACGACCGAGATAGGCGGGGTGATCTGGGCCTATATGGGACCGCGCGACAAGATGCCGGCGGCGCCGGCTTTCGAGTGGACGCAGGTCCCGGAAACCCACCGCCACGTCTCGAAGGTTTGGGAAGAGTGCAACTGGCTGCAGGCGCTCGAAGGCGGCATCGACACCTCGCACGCGCCGATCCTGCACCGCACGATCACCCAGAACACCAGCCGCCCCGGCATCCCCGTTCAAGGCCCGTTCGTCCGCGGCAGGGCGCCTATCCTTGAGGTGGATGTCACCGATTACGGCTATCGCTATGTCGGAATACGCCCGCTCGACGACGACAAGACCTATGTCCGCTCCTACCATTTCGTGATGCCGTTCACGCAGATCCGGCCGCAGCAGCTGGGGCGCGCCTTGGGCGGCGGCGACCGGACCAACATCGCCGGCCACATCTGGGTCCCGATCGACGACGAGAACTGCATGGTGTGGAACTGGATGTACAGCTATGGCGAGGAGGGGCTGAGCGACGAAGACCGCATGGAACGCGGCAACGGCAACGGCCCCGACTATGTCGAGCAGTCGGGCGAGTTCCGCTCGTTCCGCAACAAGCGCAACGATTGGATGATCGACCGACAGGTCCAGAAGAACGAGACCTTTACCGGCATCGACGGCATCAACACCCAGGACCGCGCTGTGCAGGAAGGGATGGGGCCGATCGTCGACCGCTCGAAGGAGCATCTGGGACCGGCCGACCGCGCGATCATCGCGACGCGGCGCCTCTTGCTGCAGGCAGTCGAGACCGTGCAGGAGGGCGGCGACCCGCCGGGGATCGATACCAGCTACTATTCGGCGCGCGCCATCGAAAAGATCTTCCCGCGCGAGATCACCTGGCGCGAGACGGTGCTTCCCGAGATGTACGCGGAGGACGCACCGGTCGCGGCCAAGTGATGCCGCAGGAGTAACCGAGATCCGCGGAGAGCGGCAGTCCAAACTTGTTCCCGCCCGGCAACGCCGAGATTGCTTCGCTCTGCTCGCAATGACAGCGTAAATGGTGTCACTGCGAGGAGCGGAGCCACGAAGCAATCTCCGCGGAGCATAGATGACGGCCTTGCGGCGCCGCGGAACTTCGGCAGTCTTCAATGGCCGCCGGCGGAGAGCGGGAGGCCGCCCCAGACGAGCCCGTAAAGGCTGAGGAGCAATTCGAGGCCGATAAGGCCGATAATATACCATTCCAGGCGCAGGCTGCGCTGGTTATGCACGAGTTCGATGAGCGTGCCGGCGGTCTCGCTGATCAGCGCCAGCTTTCTCTCCATCGCACGACTGCGTTCCACCAGCTCGTATTCGTCCTCCAATCGCCCATAAAGACGCTCGAGCTCGGGATGGTCCCAAAGAACATCGGGTTTTTCCTCGACCTCGACGCGTCCGACCATGCGGTGTTGGGTCAACAGAACATCGCCGATCTGCCGCAACAGCTCCTTGGCGTGGGCGCCCGATCGTCCCTTGCGCTGCAGTCCCACCGCGAGCGGCTCGATGCGGTCGAAGACACCGGCGATGCGCGCCTCCGAATGCCCCAGGACCAGGCTCTTCGACAACACATTGGCGATGATCTGTAGCCTATCGAGAGAGGTTTCTGCGAGTAAGACGACGCCTGACGGCTCGATCTGATCTTCTCCGGCCGGATTGAGGCGCACTTGTATCTGTTCGGTTTCCGGGGTTTCGAGCGGATCGTGCACCCGTGCCCGCAATGAGCGCAGGACTTCGTCTTCCTCGATGGCCGACAGCCGGGCGAAGACGGCCACGCCGTAGCGGAACAGGAACGCGGTACCCTGGCGCCCCACGCGCAAGGTAAACGGGTTGGTCGCGAGAGTGTCGTCGCGTTCGAGGCCGCGCGTCTCCAGCCGCTCGCCCAGCAGCAACGCCCGGACAGAAAGGGTTTCTGCCGTATCCATCAGATCCGCTAAGTAACCCGCCGGCGCTCCGCCCGCGCCATCAGCCAGCCGGCGAACGCAACAAGCAAGAAGACGACGCAGAGAAACAATGTAGCAAGGGCGTTGACCTCCGGGCTCACCCCCAGGCGTACGCTCGAAAATACCGCCATCGGCAAGGTCGTCGCGGACGGGCCGGTGACAAAGCTGGCGATGACCAAATCGTCGAGCGACAGTGTGAACGCCAAGAGCCAGCCCGATATCAGGGCCGGGCTGATCCCGGGAAGGGTGATTCGCGTCAGCACCGTCCAGGGACGGGCGCCGAGATCGAGCGCAGCCTCTTCGAGAGCGCGGTCGAAACCGGCGAGCTGGGCGCGCACCAGCACCGACACAAAACACGCGCCAAACGTCGCGTGGGCGACCGTGATCGTCAGCATGCCGCGGCCCGGCCAGCCGAACCAGCTCTGGCATGCGACAAACAACAGCAGCAGCGACAGGCCGAGGATGACCTCGGGCACCACGAGCGGCGCGAGCAACGCGAACCCGTACAAGGGCCGCCCGGGAAAGCGGCCGAACCGCGCCATGCCCAAGCCGGCAAGAGTGCCGAGCACGAGGGAAAGGGTGGCGGCCATCGCCGCGACTTCGAGGCTCGTCAGCGCGGTAGCGCCGAACGCTTCGTCATGGAAAAGCGCGCCATACCAGCGGGTCGAGAACCCGGCCCAGACCGTAACGAGGCGCGACGCATTGAACGAGTAGAGGACGAGCAAGACGATCGGCGCGTATAAGAAGCCAAAGCCCAACATCAATGCACCGAGCCCGAACCAGCCTCGCGTCCGAGGTGAGATCACGCGGTATGCCCCCGCTCGAGAAACCGCTGGGCTGCGAGAAGCGGGAGCGCCAATGCCGCGACCAGCACCACCGCGACTGCTGCGGCCACCGGCCAATCGCGGTTATTGAAGAATTCGTCCCACAGCACCTTGCCGATCATCAAGGTGTCAGGCCCGCCCAACAGGTCGGGGATTACGAATTCGCCGATCGCCGGGATCAGCACAAGCAGGCAGCCCGCCGCGATCCCCGGCAATGTCAGCGGCAGGGTCACGCCGAGGAAGGTCTGCAGCGGTCGGGCGCCGAGATCGGCGGCCGCTTCAATGAGGCTCTGGTCGAGCCCGGACAAGCTGCCGTAGAGCGGCAGGATCATGAACGGCAGATACGAATAAACGAGACCGAGCTGGACGGAGAATAGGTTGTTGAGGAGCGGCAATGGGGTGGCGATCAACCCCAATGCGATCAGAGCCTGGTTCAGCAGCCCGTTGGGCTCGAGGATCGCAATCCAGGCGTAGACGCGGATCAGAAAGCTCGTCCAGAATGGCAGCATGATAAGGAACAGCAGCAATTGCCGCCGCACCCCTTGCGAGCGGGCAATCGCATAGGCGACCGGATAGCCGACCAGAAGGCACAGCGCGGTTGCCACGGCCGCGTTGCCGAGCGAGCCGAGATAGGCGCGCAGATAGAGATCATCGCCGGCGATCAGCGCAAAATTCGCCAATGTCGCGTGCAATTTGAGCCCGCTGCCGTCATTGACGAAGAGCGGCGTATAGGGCGGTATCCCGATCGTGCTCTCGGCCAGGCTGATCTTGACGACGATCAGCAGCGGCAGCAGGAAAAACAGCGCGAGCCAGAGAAACGGCACACCGATCACCACCAGCCGGCCGAGCCGTCCCAATCCGGTCATTGCGTCAGGACCACGCCCGCCTCAAGCGGCCAACTCGCCCAGACGGGCGTGCCGCGGCCGAAGGGGCCTGCCGCGGTGCCCGGCAGATACGCTTTGAGCGCTATTCCCTGCTCAGTCGCCAGATGGACGATCGAGCCGCCGCCCAGATAGCCGATCGACGACACCGTCGCGGCAATCGCAAACCCCGCCGGCGCCGCATGCGACAAGACCAGCTTTTCCGGCCGCACCGCCAAGGCCGCCGCAGCGCCCTCGGGCAGTTGCGTGCCCGAGGGCAACGGGATCGGCTTGCCGAGCCCCGCTACGGTGAGGGCCAGGCAATTGAACCCGGCGGTCAGCTCGCCTTCGAACAGGTTAACCTCGCCGACAAAACCCGCGACAAAGCGCGAGGCGGGCCGCTCGTAGATCTCGGTCGGGGCGCCGGTCTGCACGAGACGCCCGCGGTCCATCACGGCAACGCAAGTGGCCATGCTCAACGCCTCTTCCTGGTCGTGCGTGACGACCAGGAAGGTGATCCCAACCCTCTCCTGGATGCCGATCAGCTCGAGCCGGGTCTCGGCCCGCAGCTTGCGGTCGAGCGCCGCTAATGGCTCGTCGAGTAGCAACAGTTTGGGCATTTTCGCCAATGCCCGCGCCAAAGCGACGCGCTGGCGCTGACCGCCGGACAGCTCGTGCGGGCGGCGCCGCGCATAGCCCTCCATCTGCACCAGTGCCAGCATCTCCTCGACCCGGGCGGCGATATGCCGGCGGTCCATCCGCTCCTGACGCAAACCAAAGGCGATATTGCCCGCGACATCCATATGCGGGAACAACGCATAGGACTGGAACATCATGTTAACTGGTCGCGCATAAGGCGGCAGCCCGGTGACGTCGACCCCGTCAATGACAATGCGGCCGCTGTCGGGGGTCTCGAACCCGGCGATCATGCGCAGCAAAGTCGTCTTGCCGCAGCCCGACGGCCCGAGCAGCGCGTAAAAGGCACCGCTCTCGATGCTCAGCGACACGTCGGCGGCTGCCGTCGTTGCACCGAAACGCCTCGAGACCCCGGCGATTTCAAGTAGCGCCATCCGGGAAGGCTACGTCGTCATTCCCGCGGAAGCGACGCGGAAGCGGGAATCCAAGGCTCCCGCTGCGAGCCGCCCGCCTCCGACCCCCCTTGGCTGTCGTCCTGCGCAACCAGCCCCGGTGGGACTTGCAGACCCGGGGCAAAGGCCCCTCTCCGCCCTTCAGGGGGGAGGGGGAGGGGCCCGCGCAGCGGGAGGGTGAGGTGGGTGGCGCCGCGAACCGGCTCGTGAGCAACCGGAGACATGACTGATATTATAGACCGGAGGCATGCCTGACAGTTTCCTCGGTTTGTTCTGGTTTATCCGTTTTATGGCGGGCCGGCCGGCGGGGGGAGAGGGTAAAAGTCAGCCCTGCGCTTCTGCGGGGGTGACTGCAACATATCCGATCAACCAAAGTTCACGGTCAGCGGCCGGATTTCAGGCGAGTCCAGGCGCGGGTGCGGGCCCGCTCGTAGGCGGCAGGCGCCGGGAGATCGACGTAAAGCCGGCGGCGGACATTCTCGGGTGGGTAGACCGCCGGGTCGTCGCGGATCTCCGGCTTGACCAGCGCGGTCGCCGGCAGGTTCGGGTTCGGGTACCAGACGGCATCGGTGATGTCGGGGATGACCGCCGGGCGCAGCAGGTAATCGATATAGCGCAGCGCATTTTCCGGATGCGGCGCGTCGCCCGGGATCCGCATCGTGCTGACCGATATCCACCAAATTACGCGTGCGCCTCCGCTATGCGGAGGGGGATCGCCGGGTCGGCGACGAGCCCGACAGATACCGCGAGGCGGTGGAGTACGAGGAGGCCGACGAAGGCCGCGGCGTTGATGACGAAAATCCAGCCAAGGATTGCCGCTGTGAAATCCTCTGTTCCGCCAAGCAATGTGAGGGCGACGACAAACAGCGCCGCCTCGTAAGCTGCGAAAGCGGCCAAGGCAGTCGCCAGAAAGCCGACAACTCGAGCCGCGTCGACTGACCGGCCGGCGGTCCACTGCCCGGCCAGGGTTGCGAGGACGGCCGCGGTGCCCAGCACTACGCCCCAGGCGAAGGCGCTCGCGGTCCAGGGATAGCCGAGCACGGTGAACCCGACGAGCTGGTTCGCGAACCACACCGAGAGGATCAGAACCAGCGCGTCTCGGCGCGATGACGTCAGCGCCGCCGCCGCAGCAAACGCCGCGAGCGGGGTCGCGCACGCCAGGCCGAGACTAAACATTAGGCTGACTGCCACCAGCAATGAGAGCCATAGCAGGTGCCGCCGGACCCGAGGCGGCAATGACGAGTGCTGCCGGAGCATTGTAGTTCTCCTTATCTAGAGTGTGCGTTGAGGTTCTATCCATGACTGAACCCGCAGCCGGAGCGGTCGAACGGGTCGGGTTCGATGAGACCGAGCCACCGCGCTCGAAGCCGGTCCCACAGTTCGAGGCGCGACCAGTCCGGCATCTGCAGAACCTTGTCGGAATCGGGAGACAGAAACGGGTTGGGAAGTAGGATTGTCGTCTGCTGCTCGCCTTGGCCGTTGAACAGCCGCAAGCCCCAGGAAACCGGGACGCCCGATTTGTCGAGCCGCCGATAGAGTTCGGCGCGGGCGGTGCGGCGGTGCCGCGCCAGTGATTCGGGTGTCGGATTGCCGGACGACCCCTTGTGAGGGCCGATGCAAAGGTGGAAATGCGACGCGCCGAAGGCCACCGTTAGATAGCCGTCCATCATGCCGACAAGCGTCGGCGAGTGCGGCGCGCGGATCTCCCAGGCGGCGCCCTGAATCAAGGGGCCGAACGTGATCTTGTCCCAATGCCGCTCGAACAGTTCGCGAAGCAGCGCTTCCAGGCTTGCTTCGTCGGTGGGCAAGGGAAATACCTCGACGGTCGCCCCATCGGGATCGGTGCCGCGTCCAGGCCGCGTGTCCGCAGTCATTCAACCTCCTCCTCACGGCTCATCGCACCGGTGCCGCAGTATCGAAGGCGACCCGCAATCCAGCGAATACGCCCAGCCCCGGGTGCAGGAAGCCGATCGGGTCTTGATAGTGCCGGTCGAACAGATTGTCGATCCGCGCATAGGCGGTCAGGCCACTGCCGAGGTCGTAGGAACCGGCGAGGTTCACCAAAGTGTACCCATTTGCAGGAACTCCGGAAATAGTACCGGCGCGGTTAACGTCGAACCACGGGCCGACATACAGAAGGGTCGCCGAGAGCACCGCCTCTTCTGTTACGTGCAACGCGGCATCCAGGCTCGCCTTGTGCTTCGGCCGGCGCAGCAATTTTTGATCAAGAATGTCATTCTTGGCGATCAGGAAGGTGTAGTCGGCACGCAGAGGGAGCGGCTTGGTAACTCCGCGGTGCGGAGGCGAGCAGTCCAACTCGGCCGCATCGGAAAGGACTTCAGACGTCCGCAATCCGGTCCTGTGGCGAAATCAGCGACCGGATTTGAGGCGAGTCCAGGCGCGGGTGCGGGCCCGCTCATAGGCGGCAGGCGCCGGGAGATCGACGTAGAGCCGGCGGCGGATGTCCTCCGGCAGGTAGACCGCCGGGTCGTCGCGGATCTCCGGCTTGACGAGCGCCGTCGCCGGCAAATTCGGGTTCGGGTACCAGACGGCATTGGTGATGTCGGCGATGACCGCCGGGCGCAGCACGTAATCGATATAGCGCAGCGCATTTTCCGGATGCGGCGCGTCGGCCGGGATGCCCAGCATGTCGACCGACATCATCGCCCCTTCTTTCGGCACGCGGAAATCGATCTTGACCTGATTGCCAGCCTCGCGCGCTCGGTTGCGGGCCTGGATCACATCCCCCGAATAGCCGAGCGCGACGCACAGATCACCGCCTGCAAGATCGTTGATGTATTGCGAAGAGTGGAATTTACGGATGTAGGGGCGGATTTTCTGCAAAGCGGTAGAGGCCTTGTCGAGATCGCCGAGATCGCGGCTCTTGGGGTCGAGCCCTAGATAGGCGAGCGCCGCCGGAAACACTTCCTGCGGCGTGTCGAGCAGCGAGATCCCGCACGGGGCCAGCTTCTCGGCGACCGCCGGATCGAAAATCAGCGCGAGGCTGTCCACCGGCGCGGTCTCGCCCAATGAGCCGCGCACTTGGGTCTCGTTGTAACCGATCCCGGTGTCGCTCCACAGATAGGGCGCACCGTGCTGGTTGCCGGGGTCGGTG
>Ga0209040_10004305_pt1 | contig 10785 bp, 10 predicted proteins | sample BogFormECP12_OM3_FD_188240 | JGI IMG/M metagenome (GOLD analysis project Ga0209040, IMG submission 188240) | Bog forest soil microbial communities from Calvert Island, British Columbia, Canada - ECP12_OM3 (SPAdes) (version 2) | ecosystem: Environmental > Aquatic > Freshwater > Wetlands > Bog ... | reverse complement strand
CGCGAGCGACCGCTGCGGATCCATGTCGATGACGCAAACCTTTTCCTTCATCTCGTGCGCCGCCACCGCGAGCGACGATGCGATCGTGCTTTTTCCCGAGCCGCCTTTTTGGGTCACAAACGCTATGGTCCGCATGACTTCCGCTCTCGCCCCTGTTTCGGATCGCGATCAGGGGCAGGGGTTAATGAATGTTCAGTTGAGCCGAAAACAGTTAACAGACTGTTTCACAAGCGCGCCGTTCAACGCTTTGTTAGAATTTGCCGCAAATCATTCTTCCGTTTGATCAACTGGCGACGAGCGATTGAGGTGACGGAAGGCGCGCGGCCATTTGCGGGCGGGGTTTTCCGTCCGTGGCCTCGGCCAAATCTTAAGATTTGCAGCAGTGCTCAGTCGTCGTCCAGCGGAACGACGCCCTTGATCCCGCCGTCGGCCGACAGAGTGATCTTCTCGATGCGCATTTCGGCGTTCTTGAGCAGTTCGTCGCAACGCTTCTTCAGCGCCTCGCCCCGTTCGTAGAGCCTGATCGACTCGTCCAGCGCCACCGCTCCCTTTTCGAGTTGATCGACGATCCCTTCGAGTTCCGCGAGCGCCGCTTCGAAAGGCATTTTGGCGATGTCCGGCTTGCCCTCGGTCACATCGGCTCCTCTTGATCCATGTCTCATGCGACGCCGGGCGAGGCGAGGTTCTTCGCGAACATCGCTTCAATCGGCCCCTTCGGACAGTCTTATCATTCCGCCCACGTCAATGTCCGCCGCCGTCGCAGAACGCGAGGGCGCGCGCGCCGCGCCGCGGGACATTTGCCGCCCGTCGGGCGCCGCCGCATTGTTCGGGTGAGGCCGAAATCAAGTGCAGGGTCTTCAGTCGCTCGGTTGCGCTTCGTCGCTTCGCTTATCGCAATGCCGGCTTTCCTTGAGCTTAAAGGCGCCGCGGCGGAGCTCTATCTGTCGAGCCCGCTCATCAGCATGTACTTGATCTCCACGAACTCCTCCGCCCCGTGGCGCGAGCCTTCGCGGCCAATGCCGGATTCCTTCACGCCGCCGAATGGGGCCAGCTCACTCGAAATCGCGCCGGTGTTGACGCCCACCATGCCATATTCCAGCGCCTCGGCGACGCGCCACACGCGGCCCAAGTCACGGGCGTAGAAATAGGAGGCGAGGCCGTATTGCGTGTCGTTGGCGAGGCGGATTGCGTCTGCTTCGTCCGTGAACCGGAACACCGGCGCGACCGGGCCGAACGTCTCTTCGCGCGCGATCAGCATCGAGGCGTCGAGGCCCGAAAGCACGGTCGGCTCGAAGAAGGTTCGGCCAAGCGGATGGCGCTTTCCGCCGATCGTCACCTTGCCGCCCTTCTTCAGTGCGTCGGCGACATGCGCCTCGACCTTCTCGACCGCCTCCTCATTGATGAGGGGTCCTTGCGTGACGCCGGGCGCCGTCCCGTCGCCGACCTTGAGCTTGGCGACGGCGTCCGTAAGCTTCCCGACGAAGGCGTCGTAAACGCCGGCTTGCGCATAGATGCGGTTGGCGCAGACGCAGGTCTGGCCCATGTTGCGGAATTTGGAGACGATCGCGCCCTCGACCGCGGCGTCGACATGGGCGTCGTCGAACACGATGAACGGCGCGTTGCCGCCGAGTTCGAGCCCAACCTTCTTCACCGTTCCCGCCGCCTGGCGCATGAGCAGCTTGCCGACCTCGGTCGAGCCGGTGAAGCCGACGAAGCGCACGGCCGGATGTTCGCACATCGCCTTGCCGATCGCGGGCGCTTCGCCAGTCAGCAAATTGAGGACGCCGGCGGGCATGCCGGCGCGCAGCGCGAGTTCGCCTAGCGCCAGCGCCGTCAGCGGCGTCTCGGGCGCGGGCTTCGCGACCACTGTGCATCCGACGGCGAGCGCAGGAGCGACCTTCCGGGTGATCATCGCCGCCGGAAAGTTCCAGGGGGTGATCGCAGCGACCACGCCGATCGGCTGCCGGATGACGACGATACGCGAATCGGCGCGGAAGGTCGGGTTGACCTCGCCGTAGATGCGCTTGGCCTCCTCGCCGAAGAATTCGATGTAGGAGGCGGCGTAATCGACCTCGCCGCGCGCCTCGGCGAGCGGCTTGCCCTGCTCGCTCGTCATGATGAGCGCGATGTCGTCGCGGTTCATGATGATGAGATCGAACCAGCGGCGCAAGATCTGGGCGCGCTCTTTCGGCAACGCCTTCGCCCAAGGGCCGAAGGCGCGCGCCGCGCTGTCAATCGCGCCAACCGCCTCGGCGTGGCCGAAGCGCGGGACCTTGGCGATGAGCGCGCCAGTCGCCGGATTATCGATTGGGTCGACGCCCTCGCCGACCCATTTTCCGTCGACGAGGCATTTGTCTTTGAGCAGCGAGGGATCGGCGAGTTTCATAGGCGGCCTCCGGGATCGGAGGGATCATAGCAGAGGGGAAATGCGGCGATTATGGCGCCGCGGGAAAAGCGCCGCGGCCCCCTGGAACGTTCTTCGAGGCCTCTTGCTCGCGCAAGAGGCGCCTCAGGACGAGGACGGCGGAATGGCGTCGGCGCATCGCGATCGCCGGTCCCGCTGCCGCCTGTCCGCGGCCACTATGCGCCCATCACACGGCCCTCGTCCTGAGGCGCCGCAGAGCGGCCTCGAAGGACGATCCAGGACGTTCAGACGAATGCGCCTCCCTCACCTCTCCCGCATCGCACGCGTCGTGACTTCGACAAACGGCGCGAACAGATACTCAAGCAGGCGGCGCGCGCCGGTCTTACGCTCGACCGTCGCCGCCATGCCGGAGCTCAGCGGCTGATCTCGCTGGTCAGCCCGCGATAGCCTTTGAGCGTGAAGTCGGCACAGCGAGCGTAGACCTTTTCCTTCCAGTCGTCCGCATCGACAAAGAGCGCTTCGCGGACCTTCGTCTTGATGTCGCGGGCGAGGCTTGAATCCATGGAAAGCCCCGCTTTGAGGCCGCGGGCGTAGAGCCAGTTGTCGCCCCGGATTGCTTCCAGCACCTCGGACAGTGCGACCGTGCCGAATTCGAGCCCGATTGCGGTCGCCTCGGCGCCGGGTAGGCTCTCCTCGATGCTCCCAATGAGCGGGCCTGTGACGGGGGGCGACTTCGACGTGCCCTGGCTCGTCGAAGTGACCTCTTCGCCCCACCATCTCTGAGCGCGCGCGAAGCCGGGTGCGTCAGACGCAAGGATGGAGATCGGCTCGCCGTAGCCCGCCGGCCCGAGGCCGCTGTGGATATCGATCACGGCGACGCGTTTGGCCGCCGCCCCATGCTTCATCACGATGGCGCGGAAAGTCCGATTCGACCACGCAGCGGCGCGCCCACCGAAGAACAGCCCATCGGGAAATGCGTACTGGCCACCCGCAACCACGGCCTGGTAGGCGTGCATGCCGCCATTGGCGTCGCGCCAGGCCACAAGCGCAGCCTCCGCCGCGGCGCGGCGAGGACCATCCCAGTCGCAGGGAACCAATAGATCGTGGATTTCGGCGTAGCGCGGATTCTCGGGCCCCGGTTTCGAGTAATCCCGGAAATTTCGGTTGAGATCGACATTGTCCTCGGTCACCCGGCGGACATGGGAAAAGCCATAAGGGTTGACGGCGTGCGCCAGCAGCATCGCGACGGTTCGGGGGCGGGCGTCGATGACGCCCTCCTTGATGAGGCCAATCTGGCAGCCGGAGCCGCAGAAGCCCTCGTTGCCGTGAGTTCCCGAGCAGACGATGAGCAGGTTCTCCGCATCCCTATCGCCGAAGCGGGCCACATCGAGCGCAAGCTCCTCGCTATCCGCCCCTTTGGCGTTGGGATTGACATACGCCTCGGAGGCGGCTCCGGCGGCGCGCCCGGCCTCCAGGAATTTTTGTCGGGCCTCCGCATAAGTCGCCGAAAAATACCGCGGAATTCCCATGGGCGCCTCGATGCGAATGAGCCAGGATCATGGCCGCGGGCCGCGGCAATCCTCGGTCGGCCGCGGCTATAGGATGGCGGCTTCTCGATGAAATCAAGCGTTTGGCGCGCAAACCAGCGGGCGAGGGCCGACGCGGCCCTCACCTCTCCCGCATCGCCCGCGACGCGACTTCAACCAGGGGGCGAAGAAAGTGAATCTCACTGCCGGCGCCGAGTGACCGCGCGCGGCAATCAATCCAGCATGTGACTGACCATGCCGTCGGCGAGCTTTGGTTCGAACCAGGTCGATTTCGGCGGCATGATCGCCCCGGCGTCAGCGACCGCCATGAGGTCGCGCATCTGCGTCGGATGGAGCGCGAAAGCGACGGCCATCGCGCCGGAGGAAACGAGCCGCTCGAGCTCGCTAAGGCCGCGACCGCCGCCGACGAAGTCGATACGCTTGTCGCGACGCGGATCGGAAACGCCAAAAACCGGCTCGATGACGTTCTTGGCGAGCAGCGTGATCGGCAGCCGCGCGACCGGGTCGCCGCTTTGCGCGCCTTCGGCCGCGACCTCGGGCTTTAGCGCGAGACGGTACCAATGTGCGCCGAGAACCATGCCGACCTCGTCCGCGCGCGTCGGACGCACGGGCTGATCGCTCGGCTCGACCGCGTAACGGCGTCTGATTTCTCTCAAAACCTCATCGGGGGTAAGTCCGTTCAAATCGCGCAGCACGCGGTTGTAATCGAGAATCGTCATTTGTTGCTGCGGCAACAGCACCGCAAGAAAATAGCCGTCCTTCTCGCCCCGCGCTTGCGCCACGCGCAGAGCGGCGGCCGCGCGGTGATGGCCGTCCGCGATATAGAGCGCGGGCAGACCGTCGACAGCGTGCGTGAGCGCGCCGATTGTCGCCTCGTCGCCGATCGCCCAGAGCTCGTGGCGTACGCCGTCGTCGGCGGTGACGTCGACTGCTGGTCTCTCCGCGGCCGCGCGCGCGAGCAGAGCGTCGATCTCGGGCGCCTCCGGGTAGGCCAGCATGACCGGGCCGGTCTGCGCATCGACCGCCTCGATCTGGCGCACGCGGTCATCTTCCTTCGCCGGCGTCGTCAGCTCGTGCTTGCGAATGCGGTTCTTGGCATAGGCCGCAATCGAGGCGACCGCCGCGAGGCCGGTCTCGATGCGGTCCCGCCAGGTCAGTCGGTAGACGTAGTAGCAGGGCTTGTCGTCGCGCATGAGCACGCCGGCCGCGATCATGCGCCGAAGATTCTCGGCTGCCTTGGCGTAGACCGCGCGGTCATGAGGATCAATCGCCGGATCGAGATCGATCTCGGCCTTGGACACGTGCAGAAAGCTCCACGGCTTTCCCTTTGCGCGACCGCGCGCTTCCACGCTCGAAAGCACGTCGTAAGGCGGCGCAAGAACGTCCGCCGCGCGCCCCGTCGCCGGGCGCAACGCGCGAAAGGGCTTTATCAGGGTCAAAGGGGCTCTCTTTCGTGAGGATTTGACGGACATTCGCCACATGAATGGCGTTTGGGGCGGGAATCTGCGCCCGGTGGGCGTTATCCGGCAAATGAGCCAAAATGGCGCCGCGCGCAAGGGGCCCACGCGAACGACCGGACTCGCCCCGTCCCGCCATCCCGGAAGAGGCGCCAAGCGTTGGACTTCGATCACGAGATTGACGGCGGCCAGCCCGATGTCGGCGCAAACTCTCGACCGGCGCTTTGCGTCGCCTTCTCCCGCATCGCCCGCGAGGCGACTTCGACCAGCGGGGCGAACAGGTATATTCGAACACGCGGCGGGCGCCGGTCTTGAACTCGACGGTCACCGCCATGCCGGAGGTGAGCGGCTGAGCGACGCCGCGGACCGCGATCTCGGACGTGTCCGGCTTGCGCAAGACCTACACTGATGAGGCTCGAAACGCTTTCAGGGAAACGACAATGGAAACCATCACGTTGCCTTCGGCGAAGGCGCTCGGCCTGCCGTTCTCATCGGCGGTGCGCGCCGGCGACTTCCTCTACCTTTCCGGCGTGATCGGCAACAAGCCAGGCACGATGATGCTGGTCGAGGGCGGCCTCACCGCGCAGGCCCGCCAGGCGATGGAGAACATCGGCGAGGTCTTGCGCGCCTGCGGCCTCGGATTCGCCGACACGGTCAAATTCACCGTCATGCTCGCCGACATGCGCCGGTGGGCCGACTTCAACGCCGTCTATGTCGGGTACTTCGATCCCGACCGGCTCCCGGCGCGCTCGGCCTTCGGCGCGAGCGGGCTGGCGTTAGGCGGCGAAGTCGAGGTCGAATGCGTCGCCTACTGGCCGCGCAAGCGGTAGGCGTGGCGGCCAGCATCGACTTCGCCATCGTCAACGGCAGTAGGACCCGGCGCAGTTGCGATCAGACGAAGTGAATGAGCGTTCCGCCGTTGCGGTCGGCGCTCAGGCTGAAGCTTGACGTCGAATAGGCGCCGTTGAAGTTGAGATGCGCCACGGGGATCAAGCCGTCCGACAGCGTCAGGACGCCGCCGAAGAAGCTCTGGTGGTTGACGATCGTATTCGCCAGATCGATGAGGTCGTGGGCGCCGAAACCGCTGATATGACCGCCGAAGTCGCCCGCAGGAAGCAGGTCGAGCGTTGCATTATTCCCGAGGAAGTCGACGGTTTGTCCCGCGTCGGGACCCCCGACCAGAGTCAGGGCGCCGCCGGCGCCGAGGTCCAGCTTTCCGACGCCGCTGACCGCCTCATCGAGGATGAGCGTCGCGTCGGTCGCGGTCATTGTGCCGGTATTGGAAAGCAGGGTGCCAATGTCGGAAACAAAGTCGAGTTCGCCGGAGGTGACGCTCACGCTGCCGCTATTGGTCGTCGAAACGTCGACAATGTCGGTGACGCCTGTCCCGCTGCGCGTGAGCGTTCCTGCGTTGGTCAAGTGAGATCCTACCGCGCCGTCGATGTTGGCGTCGCCATTGATGGACCATGTCGCGCCCCGCTCATTGGTCAGGGTTCCCGCGTGGGACGGGTTGCCCAGAGTGACGTCGCCGTTCTGATCGGCAACGCCGGCATTGGTGAACGCCCCATCCACAATCATGTCAGACCTGTCGCCCGTGCCTAACAGGCCAGCGTTCGTGAACTGCCCGTCAATGAACAACTCCGCGCATTGGCCCAGCGAAAACGTCCCGCCGTTCGTGCTTGCGCCGGTCGGGTTCGCCGCGTCGGGCGCGCCGACGATGGTGAATATGCCGGTTGCGCCGACGGCTAGGGTGGTGTCTGCATTCGTGGCGAGACTGTTGATCTCCGTCGTCGCCGCGACAATCGTGGTCGCGGAAGACGGCTCAATAATCACGTCGCTGTGTGAGTTAGGGACTTGGTGCGGAGCCCAGTTCCCCTTGTCGCCAAAGTTATCGCTGGATCCGCCCACCCATTTCAGTATCGACATTTGCATCTCCTCAAGCTCTGGAAAAGAAGCGCCCGGTTTCGGGCGGTTCGCTCGCGATGCGGTCGGACTTTCATCCGACCGGCCGCTGCTCTGTAACAGTATGCAGTTGCGATCCTTTGCACCTCGACCAGCAGCTAACACCGGGGCGAGCGGACTTATTCGTGCGCCGCGGCAAAAATTCGGAGACGTTGCTGCAACGACCTCATGATCATCTTTGCCCGAGGCGCTCGAGCCGCAGCGTTTCGAGTCGTTGCGTCGTTCTAGAAAACGCCCAAGCGGCTAAAATGCGGAAGTGGGTGGAGTTCAACGCCGTTTATGTCGGATACTTCGACCCCGCCCGCCTACCGGCGCGCTCGGCCTTCGCGCAAGCGGCTTGGCGGTGGGCGGCGAAGTCGAGCTCGAATGCGTGGCCTACTGGCCGCGAGGGCGCTGAGGGCGCCCCTCCCCTCATCCGCCCGCGCGCCTCACGCCCCGTGCGCGACTACCTGCACGTCGACGTTGCCGCGCGTGGCGTGGCTGTAGGGGCAGATCTTCTCGTGCGCCTCTTCCGCCAGCGACTGAAGCTCCGCCTGCGGCAGGCTCGCATCGCTCACGTCGAGCACCACCGCAAGGCCAAAGCCGCCTTTTTCGCGCGGCCCGATGCTGACGGCGCACTTCACAGTCGCTTTCGACGCGTCCTTCTTGTGCTGCTTGCCGACGAAGTCGAGCGCGCCGCCGAAGCAGGCAGCGTAGCCGGCGGCGAAAAGGTGCTCGGGCGTCGCCGTGCCCGGCTTGCCGGGACCGCCCATCTCCTTCGGAACCGACAGGTTGACGTCAACCATTCCGTCGTCGGTGCGGGTATGGCCATTGCGGCCGCCGGTCGCGGTCCCATGAGCGGTGTAAAGGGGCTTGATCGCGTCGACCATTTCGATTCCTCCTCGGCGTTGGGTCCGGCTTCGGCATGAAGGCGTGAATTGGATCACGCCTTCAGCCGCGAGACAAGCGCGCGGCGCCGTCTCAGTCGCGGCTCGTCTCACGCACGATCTCAGCCATCGCCCGCGATTCCTCGTCCCCGAGGGCATCGAGACCGGAGGCGACGCCGGCGCGGTCGGCGGCGTTGCGGTTCTGGCTCGTCTTCCATTTCCCCCGGATGTCGGCGATTTCGATCTCGATCCCGACGATCGCCCGGCGCTGCATGGCGATAAAGTCGGCGGGCGCGTCGCCGACCGCCCAGGGCTGTTCGCGGCGCGATTCGAGCGCCCGGGTCAGCTCCTCGATCTGCTGGGCGAGCCAAGCGTCGTCCATCACCTTCGCTCGGCCCTTCGCCTGGACCATCGTGTAATTCCAGGTCGGCACGACCTTGCCGGTCTCCCGCTTGGTCTCGTACCAGGACGGGGTGATGTAATGGTCATGGCCCTGGAACACGACGAGCGTTTCCGGCCACTCTTGCAGATCGCGCCACTGATGGTTGCCGCGCGCGACATGGACCTTCAGCGTGCCAAGCCGCGAAGCCGTCGCATCGAGAACGAAGGGAACCGAATTGGCGACGAGGCCCTCGGCCCCGTTGCTGATGAGAAGACCGAAGACGCGGCTGCGGATCAGCGCGTGCAGCTCGGCGAGATCCTCGACGCGGTGAAGAGGCGGTTCATACATCGACGCAAGTCTTCCATTCGTCCTACGCGGCCCCTACTCCGCCGCCCGGCGGTCCGGCCCGTAACGTCTCAGAATATAGTCCTCGACCAGCGCCTTGAAATCCTCGGCGATGCGAGGCCCGCGAAGCGTGACGGTCTTGACGCCGTCGACGAACACCGGCGCGGCCGGCGCCTCCCCTGTTCCGGGCAACGAGATGCCGATGTCGGCGTGCTTGCTCTCGCCCGGCCCGTTGACGATGCAGCCCATCACCGCGACGTTGAGCCGCTCGACGCCGGGATAAGCCATGCGCCATTCCGGCATCGATCGGGCGAGATAGGTCTCGATGTCGCGCGCCAGCTCCTGGAACACGGTCGAGGTCGTGCGCCCGCAGCCGGGACAAGCGGCGACCTGCGGCGCGAAACTGCGGAACCCCATCGCCTGCAGCAGTTCCTGCGCGACCCGCACTTCCTGCGTTCGGTCGCCGCCCGGCTCGGGGGTGAGCGAAACGCGGATCGTGTCGCCGAGGCCCTCCTGCAGCAAAACGCCGAGCGCCGCGGAGGAGGCGACGACGCCCTTGGAACCCATGCCCGCTTCGGTTAGGCCGAGATGCAGCGCGTAATCCGAGCGCTCGCCCAACATGCGATAGACCGTGATCAGGTCCTGCACCGCGGAGACCTTCGCCGACAGGATGATGCGCGCGCGGGAGAGGCCGATCTCCTCGGCCCGCGCCGCTGAGAGGAGCGCGGAGCGGACCATCGCCTCGCGGGTGACCGCGCGCGCGTCGAGAGGCGCTTCGCTCCGCGCGTTCTCATCCATCAGACGGGTCAGCAGTTCCTGGTCGAGCGAACCCCAGTTGGCGCCGATGCGCACCGCCTTGCCGTTACGGATCGCAATCTCGATGATCCGGCCGAACTGCAGGTCGCGCTTGTTCTTGAAGCCGACATTGCCGGGATTGATGCGGTATTTGTCGAGCGCTTCGGCGCAGGCCGGATGATCGCTGAGCAGCTTGTGGCCGATATAGTGGAAGTCGCCGATGAGCGGCGCAGTGACGCCCAGGGCGCGGAGCCGGTCGCGGATATGCGGCACGGCCGCGGCGGCCTCATCGCGGTCGACGGTCAGGCGCACCAGTTCCGAACCCGCCCGCGCAAGCGCCGCGATCTGGCGGGCGGTCGCCTCGACATCGGCGGTGTCGGTGTTGGTCATCGACTGGACGACGATCGGCGCGGGCGCGCCGACTGTCACCGCCGCGTCGCCCTCGCCGACGCGAACGCCGACGGCGGCGCGGCGCGGCAGCGGCCCGCAGGGGGCATCCGTCATCGCAATGCTCATTGCCGTCATCCCTTTCCCCGCCGTGCGCCTTACCAGCCCGGCCGGGTTCTAAGCGCTCGCCGCGAAATTGTCATCCGGCCGCGCAAGCCGCGCCGGCTATGCGCGCCCACAAGGCGCCGCGAGCACCGCGCTGGAGGCGGCGGGCGATTGCCGCGAGAAACTCCGCCGCAGCGATTACGCCAAAAAGAGCCCTCGAAAGCTTCATCGCAATGCAATATGACCGTGCTGCGCCGGCAGCTGCCGCCGCGCGGTCAAGAGGAGAAAAGCCGATGTCGCTTGCCCACCGTCACGCCCTCGTCACCGGTTCGACCAGCGGCATCGGGCTCGCCATCGCCCGCGCCCTGGCCAAGGAAGGCGCCGACGTCGTCCTCAATGGGTTTGGCGATAAGACCGCGATCGAGGGCGAGCGCGTCAAGATCGAGAAGGAATTCGGCGTCAAGGCGTTCTACAACCCGGCCGACATGTCCAAGGGAGCGGAGATCGAGGCGATGATCGCCGACGCCCGCAGCAAAATGGGTTCGCTCGACATTCTCGTCAACAACGCCGGCAT
>Ga0209040_10004304_pt1 | contig 10786 bp, 4 predicted proteins | sample BogFormECP12_OM3_FD_188240 | JGI IMG/M metagenome (GOLD analysis project Ga0209040, IMG submission 188240) | Bog forest soil microbial communities from Calvert Island, British Columbia, Canada - ECP12_OM3 (SPAdes) (version 2) | ecosystem: Environmental > Aquatic > Freshwater > Wetlands > Bog ... | reverse complement strand
CGCGCAGCTCCCAGGTGTTGTCGTGCTGGTTCAGCCCGGTGATATCCACGCCGACGGTGTAGCTGTTGAAGATGGTGTTCTCGATGCCCTGGTAGGCCGGCCGGTTGGCGACGATGCTCTGCGCACCGGTGGCGGTCACGAATCCCTGCTCCGCGAGGGTGGGCCCGACGCCGCCCACTGGGGAACCAAGAATGTTGACGTCGCGCACGAAGGAGAAATGCAGTTCGTTCACACTGCGCGAGCCGAAGCTCTTGGTATCGCCTAGCGTAAGGAGTTGCGAGCGCCCGAAGTTCAGGGCATTGAATCCCGGCACATTCGCGCCGCCCTGCTGCGTGGGGTATGGATTATTGACCGTGTAGTCGTCCAGGAAGTAGTAAGCCGAGAGCAGGCCCCAGCGCGAATTGCCGTCCACCCGCAGCGAACCCTTATTGTCGTGCAGCAGGAGATTCTCCGCGGACGTGGAAAACTGATCATTCCCGGTGTTGGGACTCGGGATGTAGTTCAGCAGAAATTTTGCGGGAGCGGAAAACGCGTTTTGCGGAATGATAGCGTTGGGCAAAACGCACGTTGCGGTGGAGGTGCAGCCCGGAGTGTAGTATGGCTCGCCGGGACTCACAGCGTAACCCAGTCTTTGCGTTAGTTGGTCAGCCCAGTTTTGCCCATTCACGTTACCCGTTAGCGAGCCGGCGAGGTCGGCGAGATTCCCGCTGCGGTCCGCCACGGACGGCACAGCAATGTTCCCCGTGTCGATTCCCTGCTTCAGGCGCGTTCCTTGATAGTCGGCGTAGAAGAAAATCTTGTTCTTTACCACCGGCCCGCCGAAGGTTCCCCCGAATTGATTTTGCTGGAACGCGCCGCGCGAAGAGGAAAAGAAATTCTTGGCGTCCAGATCGGTGTTGCGCAAAAATTCAAAGGCGCTGCCATGAAACTGATTGGCGCCGGACTTGGTGACCACGTTAATGCGTCCGCCGCTGTAATTGCCGTACTCGGCGTTGAAATTCCCAGTGAGCACGCGAAACTCCGCAATAGAATCGAGGTTGGGCACGACAGACGCGCCCATGGTGAAGCGCTCCACCACATCCGCATCGTTCACGCTGAAACCATTGGCGTATTCGCGCTGCCCGTTGATCGAAATGGTTCCGGGATTAAGATAGCCGGAAGGAGAAAACGTGCTGGCTCCGGCGGCCTGCACGGACGTGCCGGTAATCGTGGTTTGCGGCGCTACGCCCGGCTGCAGCGCCAGCAAATCCGTAAAGCTGCGGCCGTTCAAGGGCACCGCATCGATGGTACTGCCGAGGATGACTTCGCCGAGCTGCGTGCTGGCCGCATCCACGCTGATGGGAGTCTGCGTGACGGTTATGGTGTCGGCTTGGCTGCCGATGAGCAGCTTCACGTCGACTATTAACGCGGAGTTGGCGTTAACTACGATGTCGATGCGGCGGTATGGACGGAAACCCTGGCTTTCCACTCGCAGTTCGTAGGTGCCGACGGCGAGGCCCCGGAAGGAATACACGCCGTTATCATCCGTGACCACGCTCTGTTGCGCGTTGGTGGCGGTGTTCAGCAGGGTGACGGTGGCGCTGGGCACCAGAAGGCTTTGTGCGTCCAGCACCGTGCCGGAAATGCTCCCGCCCACGCCCGCCGAGGCGCACGTAGTCACACAGCAGAGGAACGCGGCTACGCACAACAGGCGATGCATAAGGACGGAGTTCCCCCTTTCTTCCTAGAAACTGAAGCGCAATGCCAGCTGAATCTGCCGGGGATCGAATGCCGAACCGATCTTGCCAAAATTGACATCTTCCAAAACGTTGTCCGGCTGCTTGAAATTCGGGCGATTGAACAGGTTGAAGGCCTGCGCTTCAAACGACATCTTCAGGTGCTCGGTCAAATTAAAGTTGCGCAGCGCGGAAAGATCGAAGGACGCGTAGCCCGGCCCGCGGATGATGTTGCGGCCGGCATTTCCGAAGGTGTTCAGCGGGCCAACCACGAACGCCGAGGTGTTAAACCAACAATTTGGAGTGCCCACAGGAAACGGCGCTCCGCCGCTGGGGTTTGGGCAAGAGCCGGTGGTCCAACTGCCAACCACGTTGGGGCGGTCGCTCCCTGCTTCATTCGCGGTGCCGGCGTTGCCGGTGTTGCTGTTGTCGACGTTGAGTTGGGGCGTAAACGGCTGCCCGGTCTCAATGGTAGTGATCCCGCGAATTTCCGTGTTGCGCGTCCAGAGATTGCCCTGCGGCAAATCGATTACATAGGCGCCAACGAAGCGGTGCCGGACGTCGAAACTGGATGCCGCTTTTTCCGCGGCCAAATCATGGCTGTTTTGCGGGAAATTGGGATCCACTCCGATGCCTAGAAACGCGGATTGATCGTCAATGGAATGCGAATAGGTGTACGCCAGGCGCAAGGAGAAATGCGAACTCATGCGCTTCAGGTAGCTGGCCTGCAGCGAATTAAAACTGGAATTTCCGCCGCTCTCCACAGCGAAGATATTGTTGTAAGCAGGGTAAGGACGCCGGGACGGATCCACGGTATTGGGAGGCGCCGAGGGATCCAGCGTCGGTTGATTCAGGTCGTAGGAGCGAACCAGCTTCGTGCCCTTGGAACCAGCGTACGCCAGCGTCAGTGTTCCCCACTTGTCGAGACTGCGCTCCACGGTCAAGTTCCACTGCTGAATGTACGGCGTGACCATGTCCGGATTCAGCACAGACAGCGTCGGGGGCGGGATGAATCCTACGCCAGTTGGAAACGGATTCTCGAGCGAAATGGGAAGCACCGCGTTTTGGAAATACAGCGCCAGGTTGAATTCCGGAGGATTGAAATACAAGGACGAAGGCACCACGAACATTCCGGAATCGTAGAAGATTCCGTAGCCCGCGCGAACCACCCAATTCTGCGCCGGGTTCCAGGCTACGCCAAGGCGCGGCGCAAAATTATTGTAGTCGGGATAAATGCCGGAGCGCGTGATGCCATTCGTGCCCACCTTGACGACTTGCCCCGTCTGCAGATTCAGATCCGACATGCCGTTCTGTGGGTCCACCGTCGGGGTGTTGTATTCGTAGCGCAGGCCCAAATTCAGCGTCAAGTTGCGCAGAATCCGCCAGTCATCTTCCACGTATCCGTCATACGATTGGGTGCGCATGTGAATGGGATTGTTGGACTGCGACTGAATCGCGTAGGTCGGCAAGTCTAGCAGCAAGTCATTGACGCCGCTGCCGGCAATCGCGCCGGTGAAGCTGATCGAGCCGCGACTGAAAAGGTCCAGGATGCCGTTGAGCTGCAGTTTGCGAATATCCACGCCAATCTTGAAAACATGCGCGCCGCGATCCAGCGTGAGGCTGTCGCCCAGTTCGTAGGTGTTGGTGTGGCGCCGAATGGGCAACGTCGCCGTATCGCCCACGGGAGAAAATCCCCCAACGCTGATGTTGGGATATCCCTGCGCCGCGCTGGGAACATTCAGCCAATTTACGCCCCAGAGCTGGCCCACATTCACGTTGTAATTCTGCGGCAGTAAGTCTCGCGAAAATCGCCCGTACCCGATGCGCAGGGAATTGGTGGCGCGCGCATTTAGCACCTTCTGGTACTGCGCGGAAAAATTCTGGATGTGGTCCTTCAGATAATCGCCAAAGCCGGGAACCGTATTCTGCGACAAGAACGGCTCAAACAAATCCACGTCCCCGAAACTATAGCGGAAGGTCAGCAAATCTGACCCCGACAACTGCTGATCCACGCGGTAGCTGCCCACTTCGGTGTTCTCGGTCTGCACCGCGCTGCCAAAGTAGTTGCCGTTAGCTCCTGTATAATTCGGCTTCGGATAGAGATTCAGTACGTCTTGCACCAGGACGGGAATTTGCGCCGTGGGCACGATGCCGTTCCCCGCGCGCTCCGCCAAGGTCGGCACCTCGGTAATTTGCGAAAGCCCTTCACGATCCCGATAGAAGTCCGTGGAGCCAAAGAAAAACGTCTTCTGCTTGATGATGGGCCCGCCAAAACTAAAGCCAAACTGATTGCGGTGCAACGGCAGCGAGCCGGATGCGTCAAAAAAATTGTGCGCATCCAAAGCGCTGTTGCGGAAATAGTCGTACGCGGAACCGTGGAAATCATCCGAACCCTGCCGCGTAATGACGTTTACCTGCCCCGCGGCGCTACGCCCGTACTCCGCGCTGTAGGAATTGGTCGCTACCTTAAATTCCTGAATGCTGTCCACCGGAGGCTCAACGCCGTAGCGGTTCACATACGGATCGTTGTTATCGACTCCATCCAGCAAAAAGTTGTTGAACTCTTCCCGGCCCCCATCCACATGCATGGAAAACGCGCCGCGCGTGGACAATTCCGAATCCTGCACCGGCGGAAACGTGCCTGGCACCAGCAGCGCCAACTGCAGAAAATCGCGCCGGTTCAGCGGCAAGCTCTCAATCTGGCTCTGGTCGATCACCTCGCCGAGCTCCCCCGACTCCGTCTGCAACGGATTGGCGTTCCCCTCCACCTGGATAACCTTCTTCACGCTGGCCAACACCAGATGGAAGTCCGTGCGCAATTGCGTGTTCACTTCCAGCGCGACGTCCCGCTGCGTAGCCGCGGCAAAGCTCGGCGCCGAGGCTGTCACAGCGTACGTCGCCGGCGGCAGGCCCAGCACGATGTACGCCCCGGAGGCGTCCGTGGTGCTATACCGCGTGAGCCCGTGCTGCGCGTCTGACACGGTGATCTCAGCATTGGGGATGGCCGCCCCGCTCGGGTCAAAGACGAAACCAAGGATGGAGCTGGAGGTCACCTGCGCCCGCGCCGCTGGCGCGCCGAAACACAGGAGAGCGGCAGCCAACGCCGCCAGGGATGGCGCACCCGAACAGCTGCGCCAGAAACTGGACATCGTCATTGGAAATTTCAAGCAGGGCATTTCGAAGACCTTTCGTACCGGGACCTGCGAGCTCGCGTCCCGCGCCTCAAATGCAACCACACCCCTCAGTGCTGCCAGTTGGTGCAATCGCATAGCCAACTTCTCAGCCATAAGTGACACAAATAAATAGCTTTATACCAACGAAAACCAGCCAGGAGTAAAACTAGGAAAGAGCTTTCCGCTTCTGTTCCTGCGCCTTCTTCTATTTGCGCACCCTTGCAGAGTAACGAAGGCGAACGCCTCCGGCCTACGCGAAATTCCAGCGGCAATTTCGTGTCACCAAAGCCGGTTAGTACCTATTTCGTCGCCGCACCCACAACCGTAAGCGGCGCTGGCTTCACCGTCCACATCGCGCCCATCTCGTTCAGCCGGCGCGTCTTGGGCATGAATTCCGCCTGTTCAGGAAACATATACGTCATCTTGACCGCCAGCTTGTTCTCCGGCGCCGCCAACACTTTGGCCATCAGCCGCAGGAACTGCGCGGAGTTCATATTGTTGCCCTCCAGGCTCACCTCGTTGGGGATGATGTTCTCTGGTATCGGCGTCGCACTCGTATCATGCAGGCGCTCCGAGAGCCCCGCGCAGAAATGCGCCACGGCTGCCGGGGTCACTTCGCCGGCGTTCGGCCCGTGCCCGGTAATTGTATAGTTGGGTCCGAACACCGGAACCACCTGCACCGTTGCAGGCAGCTTCCCGGTGCGATCCTGGGCGGCTAAAGCATCCGTCAGCACCTGAAACAGGTCCGCCAGCGACAGGTAGTGACCCGCAACATGCACATACGGCGGCGGATACGTGTTGCCAGCCCATTTCTCTACCACCCCCTTCAATTCCGCGCGCAGAGCCTCCACCTGAATGCTATAGCCTGTACTCGGCTCCGTCATTCTCTTCAGCTCAGCGTTGGATACCACGTGGCTTCCGGGATTCGCTGGAAAAAAGTCCTTAGTCATCCAGTCCAGCGCCGCATCCTCCTTCACGTAGTAGGCATCCACCTCCGCCTTACTCAACAGCGCCTCCGCCGGAAGTTTCGGACTGTCTGGATGCTCGTAGGCGTACTTCAGCGGATATTTCTCATCCTTTGCCAGATCGCTCTTTAAGTAGTAACGCGCATCCGCCACATCCACGTGCACCACATGCATTTTCGAGCGGTCCAGATCGTTGAATTCGTCTTTGATTCCTTGCAACCCGGTATAGCCCGTCTCGCGCTCTTCGGCCTCTTCGGATGGGTCGCTCACCTCGGAAGTCCGCAGAACGTTGTCCTGCCAATAGATCTCTGGCGCGGACTCCGGGATCGGGCTGACGATGGCGCCGAAACCTTGCAACGCTCCGCCATATCCGGGTAGCTGGGCCGGATTGTCTTCGGGGAGCCCAATCATCACCGCGCCAGAGTTGTAGCGCCGAATGACTTCTACCGTCTCCGAGTCGCCGCCCAATTCCGGCACCAACGTGGGGACCATGGGCTTCGCGGGAGGTACCTTGGCTGGGACGGAGCCCGCTCCGGTCTTCGCCGCAGGGAGCAAGTTCACCACCGGCGCAATTCCCATGATGCACGCCGCCTCTCCGAATACTTCTTGCATTCTCTTCAGGCCGCCGGACTTGCCGGGTTGCGCAGCTCCCGTCAGTGGGTCGCGCCCTTCGGTAAGGATTGCTTCAGCGGCGTGCCGGCGCACCAGCCAACGATCTTCCACGCTTTTCGCGTTCTCGAAGTCCAGCATGGGCCGCGTCGCGTACGTCGGCTCATCCCCGCCGTCGTAACCAGCTTCGATCACCCCGCGCTGAATGTAGTCCTTCACCATATCGACCAGGTGCGTCTGGCTGTTGCGTTGTGCCAGGGCATCGCTGGATGCTCCCGAGAAGAACACCACCGCCGATACATGCGCCTCTGGATGCGCTTTGCGGTACTTTTCGATTTCCGGCAGCAACCGCCGCAAGCGGTCTTCGCTCATTTCAATATTCACGTGATCGGTGATGTGCGCGTTCAGGTACACAAAAAGCGGTTCTTTGCGCGGCGTCGTTTGCGCCCGCAGCGCAGATGCCGAAAAGGAAGTGACTAGCAGTGACAGACAGAAGAACGACAGACGCTTACCCAACTTGGCCTCCAATAGCCTGCGGACCTTTGCTATAGCGCGCGAATCAGCAGGTCCGCTAAACAATACCGCTGAATGTAGCGAAAGGGTGAGCCAATCAAGAGGAAGGGCCCCCGGGTTCCGACTTTCGTCGACCCGAGGGCCCCTAGGTTCGGGTTATCCGCAAGCAATAACCGGTTGTCAGTGCGCGGGAACGGTGACCGCAGCCTGGTTCGACTGGCAGATTTCGTTCGAGCCATTCACGGGCTGCACCACATAGTAGAAGGTATTGCCATTCGACAGACCGGTACGATCCGAATACGCCGTCGACGTGGACGTTCCGATCTGCGTATACGGACCGCCGTTCGTGCTGCTGCGCAATACGTTATAGGAGGTCGCATTCGTTTGGCCAGACCATGTCAAGTCGATTCGTGCCGGCGCGCCGCGTTGCGGAGTGCCCCGGCCTTGCAGGTTGTTGATGCAGGTCACAAACACGGTCTTGCGCAGCATGATGATCGCCCAGGCCGTTTCGTAGTTAAACTGCGTGCCGTAGTAATCGTTCCCGTACCAGTGCCCGTCATACGTTCCGGAAACTGGACTTTGCTGGTGGTTAATCAAGGTCTGCGCGATACCGTCGCAAGGATCGGACCCACCTTTGGCCGCCGATACCGCTGCGTACCAGTCGATGGTGTTCACCGGAGCTGGCGGCGTAGTGGTCGCGTTCCCGGGCAAAACGCCAGTCGTTTGCGTTCTCAGGAATTGGATGGGCGTGAGTGATCCTGCTGGATCGTGCAGCAGCATCGATTTAGTGAACGAGTACATACCGTAGGTGTAGTCCCTGGGAGCGTTCACTGGACCTGCCGAGTCGTTGTTGCAGAAATTATCCGCGTAGTACGTTTCCGCATTGTTCCAACGCTGGTCGGCTGCGGTACTGCCGTCGCCGAACGCCGTGTTCGTAGTCCGACCTATGCCGTCCATGGCCATCTGCACCATGCCGGAAGGCGTGACTGCAAACGATCCCCAAGCATTCGAGTAATAGAGCGAGCCGCGGTACCCGAAAGCACCGAGGTCGTCGCCCACCGAGTATGGATCAGCGCCTGTGGGTGCCGGCTGTTGGACATCTTGGCTATTGGTAATCCACACGTTGTTGAAATCCGTCACGCTCTTCGGGATGTTGATGCCAAATCCGCGCGCTCCGGAAATGTAACCAATGGCTGCCCATTGCGAAGTGGAATTATCGTCCCCCTGCTGCGAACCGTATAACCAGGCGCCACCGGAGGCGCTGTAGCCGCCCCCGCGGGTATAGTTCGTGTATAGCGGGTTGCCAACGTCGTAGTCGTTCTCGTACTGCGAGTATCCATACCAATCCAGGATGTCGTGCACGATATCGATGTACTTGGCGCCCAGGATTCCCGGATTCCCCGAAACCGCCAGGGCATTCGGCGTTCCGCTGGCGATTAAAGCATCCAGAAAAGGCGATGTCGTATAGGTAGTCTCGTTCGAGCCATCGGAACTATAGGCCATCAAGCCGTTGCCGTTGGCATCATAGGTAAAGCTACAGGGCGGCGCGAGGCATGACGTGGCGCCGGCATTGTAGAAGAGCTGCCCGCCGTGGGTGGTGCACGTTGGGTCAACGCTGCCGGGTATGCTCCCGTCTTTACAGGTGTAGTTCACCGTAGCCGGATTGTACAGGTACGTATTGGCGATCACACCTTCCGATGTCAGGAAGATCGTCATGCGCGCCAGGCCGCGAGCCACGTCATCGGTGAACGGGTCGGAAGCCGGTCCGTTGGCCAAATGGCCGCTAACTTCAAATGCTTGCACGTTTTCAGCGTTAATCGAGCCGTAGTAGATACAATCGTAGGCTGCCCCATTCACATTGTTGCAGGCGTACGTTTGCGTGTCCCAACCGCCCCAATTGACCGGGTTGCCGCTGATTACCGTGGAGTTGCGCCACATGGTCTGGTGCATGTACCAAAGTCCCCAGTCGATGGCCACGTTGACGCGCGAGTTGAGGGTGTTGTCCTCTTGCGTCACATAATAAGTTGCCGAACCGGAGGTGCTGTTGGTGGTATCCGTGACCGTGACCGTGGCGTGATATGCCGTTCCCGTCGCAGCGGAAAATGGGTACTGGTGGGTCGTCGAGATGTCATAGGGATTCGTCAGCGCGAAGACCACATCGGGGGAGCCGTCGCCGAACGACCAGTCCACCGAGAAACTATCCGGTGACCCAACCGCGCTCGGTACCGTGGCGCCCAAAACAATCTTTGACTCCACCCCGCCGTTGGCGTAGGTGGTATGCGGGAACGTCGGATTCATTGGATCGACAGGTACCACCAATACGGTTACAGCGGCCAGCGACGAGGCGGGCAAAGCCAGGAACAATGCCGCCACGGCCAGCAAACAGACCATCCTTATACTGAGTATCGACTTCATTCTCCCCCTCCAGTGCTCGCCACGGTCTGTGGGAGCGGTCCTGCCGTTACTCTAATTTCGTGCGAGGGGGTGCTACCACCCCCTCTTCCCGCCTAAATCACTTGTTAATTGGAGAGCTTCTTGCGAAAGCCCAAGAGACCGCACAGGGAGGTGCCGAGAAGCATGAGCGAGCTGGGTTCCGGAACACCCGTACCGCCGCCGCAATTGGGACCGGAGCAGGGGTTCACCACCGATTCCGTGGCCGAGAAAAACGCCGTCGTAGCGGAAGAGTTGTTGCCGTCGACAGGGTGCACTTGCTCGATGTTAAATCCTCCCGGATTCGTCGTCGAGATCGTGAAGGTTACGGTTTCGACCGCGCCTGCAACCAAGGTCTCGTCGAACCCCATGGCCAAAGCTACGTCACCATTTTGACCTGGGCAGTAGGCAGTGCAACTGCCATCGTAGTTGCTCGTACCCGCTGGAAGCGCGTTAGCATTGGTTAGAGTATTATTTTGCGTATCGGGGTAAATGTTGGAGTTAACTGGGTCGGCAACCTCCCAGCTCTGGCCCGCTGCCGCCGCTCCATTTACCGCAGCATACTCGTTGTAGTACGGCGTGGATAACTGCGGGTCGAAGTATCCCCCGACAAAGTAGGTTCCCCCGACGGAAGCCGTGATGGTCACGGTAAAAGACCCGTATACGCTTCCGTTCGTGGGGCTACCACCCGCGAAGCCGCTCGAACTGTAGCTATACCCGGTTCCCGACCCAGACGCCGTAGAATCAGCCGAAACGCTAATCCCAGGACCACTGATGACGATCAGCGAGTCGCCGAGACTGGTGCTGTCCGCTCTGACAGCCGGACTCGTGGCCAACCCTAGTACCAGTACCAATCCTGCTGCAATTGCCAGGTTTCTCACGCTGGCCTCCTTTATTCCTTCAACTTAGGCCCGGATTCAGCCTCGAATCGCGACCCTGACGAATTTTCGGCACGGGGCATGCCTACAATCCAAAATTTTGGAAACGCATCTCTCGGGTGTAGCGGTCACCCTTCTTAACCACTCCGGGTGCTCGCATCCGCCTTGGTTTTCCGGCCCATCGACCGCCTCGCAAACGCGAAACGACCACAAGTTTCCAGACTTCCACGGCAGATACACAGCCCTTCTGGTGGCAAATAGTGCATTTACGGTACCATCCGGGCCGGATACCAAGTCGTTGATTTGATTACCTGTAGCTCACTGCGGAAAACCCTGTAGGAAAAACTTTTGCACACATCGGTCCGTTACAAGTCCATTGCTTTGCGAACTTCGCATTCCGTCCATGCGAGTTTTGAATGCTGATTTTCTTGCGAGAATTGCGTGGCTTAGTACGCCCGGCGGAACGTGATCGTCAAGTCCGCGCCCGTCTCCAAGGGCTCGCC
>Ga0209040_10004301_pt1 | contig 10791 bp, 13 predicted proteins | sample BogFormECP12_OM3_FD_188240 | JGI IMG/M metagenome (GOLD analysis project Ga0209040, IMG submission 188240) | Bog forest soil microbial communities from Calvert Island, British Columbia, Canada - ECP12_OM3 (SPAdes) (version 2) | ecosystem: Environmental > Aquatic > Freshwater > Wetlands > Bog ... | reverse complement strand
CAAACACGGGTGGTACGACTGGTCTCGATGGCGTGACAACGTGCTCTGCGACCTTGCAAAACACTTCGATTGCACTTGGAGGATACCTCGAACCTGTTAGCGGCACAGCGGGGGGAACGGCGAGGTTAATGACGATCCACGTCGCGTATGCCGTTACAGGCTCTCTCTAAAATGAAACGGGCGCTCCTATTCTTCTTTCTGCCGATCGCGCTCAGCGCACAGACTCTAGTGCGACTTCCCGGCCCCGGTGGTGCGGGTGGAGGGGCGTTCGTCGTAACCCAGCACGTCACACTGAATAGTACGTCCTGCAACGGCACGGCTACCTGCTCGATCACCGTTGCATCAACGGGCAGCGGTCACCCCTTGAACATCTCAGCAACTCTCAGCACGACAGGGGGAGGCGCAACGCTATCTTCGGTATCAGACAATCAGACAGAAACTTGGACGCAAGCGAGTAGCTTCACGACGCAGTACAACTATTCTGGTTCAAACTGGAAAACGAACCTTGATGCTTATGTCCTATCGTCCACGGCAGGCGTAACAACTGTCACCTTCAAAACAACGTCGAACGTGGCAAACTGGAGTTTAGAGTTCACTGAACTCGCAAGCGGTGGATTGACGGTCTATTACGACACGGCCAACGCGGTTCAAGACACAACCTGTACATCTTGCGCGGGTGTTGGCTTGACCTTGAGTGGATCAAACGACGCGATCCTCCAAGTCGGGAACACTACAGCGGCGGTTTCGTCAATCTCCGGTGGCGCAGGCTACGGAATCATCGACATCGACACGCAGACTCATGCTGGATACGCGATTGCAACGAATACGAACAATGGTGGAGCACCTACATGGACGGCAACTTCTGGTTATTTAGCCGCATCTGCGATTGCGTTCACCACGACACCACCACCGAGCCTTGCGTTTGTAGAGTCAGTTGGTGCGACAACGAACGGCTCCACTACCGCCATCTCTGCCACGTTCGGCACGAACACAACATTATCGAATGAGGATATTGGTGTAGCTGTCTTTAGTGCGGCATCTACGGGATGCACGACAACCGGAACGGCTACTGTCACAGACTCAGCCAGTCAGACATATACCTTCATTTGGGGAACATTCACGACAGGTACTAGCGGTGGGGGTTGCATCGAACTCTGGCATAAGTCAAGTTCTGCATCGGGCGTATCGTCAGTATCGGTGACGCTCGCTACTGGTAATCTAGTTGGCGGTGCGCTCGCTTGGCACGTTAAAGGCGTTCTGACCGGAAACGACGCCACGGCCACAAGCAAGCCTTCGACAACGTCACAAGGAACTCCGTGGACCGGAACATCAGTCTCAACGAGCGGTAACACGGAATTTATGGTCGCCATTACCCTGAGTGTCCTTCACACCTATAATTCCGGTAGTCAAAACTCCCAGCTTTATACCGGCTCGTGGACGCAAGGTGAAACAATCTGCTCTCAATCGTCTACTTCGCCATGCAGTGTTCAAAACGCTCATCTTGACGGCGCAAACGGTAATGTTTTTGGTTTCGCTTATCAGATCGTGTCATCATCAGGTCTGTCGAACACGGGGACGAACAACGGCAGCACGAACACTTATTACAACTTTCCCGGAATCGCTGGTTTCAAATGAGAAAGATTCTTTATCTTGTCCTGTTGATCGTCTTATGGCCCGCAATGGCAAAGGCGGGTGTATGTCCTACTGGGGCAAGTTACCTAAACCCAGCAAACCCTACTGGCTCGCTCGTCACGCTGTCTAGTTTGGGAGTGACAAACTGTTATTTTGTCGCCGCAAATGGCTCTGACTCGAATTTAGGCACGAGTGAAGCCAGTCCGTGGCTTCATGCGCCGGGTATGGCGAACTGTGCGAGTAACTGTTCCAGTTCGGTTCTCGGTCCTGGCGTGGGCATCATCTTTCGCGGCGGCGACACCTGGCACTTCGGGAACTCGGGCGCTTCACCTTATGCCGGTGTGGTTTCGGGCTGCTCTATAAACAACACCGTACCTGCTGGGTTGTGTATTTCAGGAATAAACGGCACGTTAGCAAACCCGATCTACTATGGGGTAGACCTAAGTTGGTTTAGCGGGGGCAGTTGGACGCGCCCGATTCTGAGCGCAGATAACTCGTTCTGCAATGCTGGCACGGTTGGCAGCTTGCCCGATGGCGCAACCTGTACCCAATGGACCGACAAATATAACCAGACAGGCTATTACGTTTCAAGCTGCCCATACCAGATTGGTAGCGCAAACGACTTGGTTGACGTAGGTTTCAGCAAGTACATTATTCTCGACAATTTTGAGATGAGCGGCCTGTGTCAGATCCATACAACCCAAGGCGCTCCTAATGCTTCACCTCCAACCGGCGATACTTACGTGCGCTATGGTGCCGCTCAAGCCCCATTAACTTTCGAGCGCTTATATCTTCACGGGTCAAGTCACCTACAATTTGCCGGTTACGTTAGCCAGGGAGTTTGCGCCGGTGGCACCAATGGAGTCGTATGCGCGAATCTAGCTAGCTTCCAAGGCAGCGTGAACAATGGCACCGTAGGAGAAACGGTGCAGTTCAACGTGCTAGACTATTCGGACTCGGACCCCATCATCAACACTTGCTTTGGCGGCTTCTACAACGTCGCATGGAACGTATTTCGCTATACATCAAGTTGCGTTACCGGGAACCTGCACACCTTCCACGACAACCTGTACGAGTATTTCTTCGAGGCAGGGCACTCGAATCTGTCCGAAAGCGGCAATTACACCGATGTCGCTCCAGTAAGCGTCATCTACAATAACGTATTCCGCCACATCGAGAACACCGTAACCTCTGGCGGCGGCGTGGGGCTGTGGTACTTCCCGCAAGTTGGAGCCACGGACTATATCTTCAACAACCTGATGTACGACGTGGGAAACAACGAATATATCAATATCGGCAATGGCGGGACGAACACGGGGAATTACACCTTCTTCAACAACACTTGGCAGACAAACGTTTCCCAGCCAGTTTACCGTTGCGAGCTACTACAGGGCGGCCTGATGACGACGGTCAACAATCAGATCATTGACGATGCAAGTTCGTACTTTACTAGCGCCAACTGCAATGGGCAGCTTGCGGCCAACACGGCTCCCTATTTCACGAGCAACGCTACAGCTAATTCACAAGGCTACACATCTTCGCAGACCTATGCCTATTCCCCCATCGCTTCAAATTCCCCTACCGTAAAGGCGGGAAATGCGGTCTATGAAAATTATTGCATTGCTATAAACAATGCCGGTCTAACCGCTGCCTACAACGCTTGTCTACAAGACACGACTTACGCGGTCGGTTACAACACAACGAATCATACGGTAATTCCTAACGTGCGAACACCCATCATACGTCAGGGAACTCCTTCCATTGGTGATTACGAATTTGCCGCAGCAGCACCATCCTCAACCGTGAATTGGACAACAACCCATCAAACCATTGGTGGTTTCGGCGTGGCTGACCACGGAAACGGCCAGCCCGCGCTCAGTTCCGCCCAACAGACGACGCTATTCTCACCAACCAGCGGGGTTGGGTTGTCGCTGTTGAGAGTTGGAACGCCAGAAGATGGCAGTTGCACAACTATCAATACAACGTGCGCGAATAATGTGTATAACGGTGATGGGGCAACAGGTAATTTGTCAGACGCCACAGCTTGCGTGTCCAATGGATGCCGTGTTATCGCTTCAAGCTGGACACCGCCAGCGAGCATGAAAACCAATGGCAATATAAATTGCACTGGAGGCAGTGGGAACGGTGCTTTGATAACCGGCGATTATGGAGCGTTCGCAACGTACCTATCGAACTACATTGCATCTTTGCAGCAGTATGCCTCTATTAGTCTGTATGCGATTTCTCCGCAGAACGAACCGAACACCTGTCTATCTTATGACTCCGCTGTCTGGACCGACACGCAACTCGATACATTTATCAAAACAAACTTAGGCCCTACACTCGCGGCGAACGGGCAGAGCGGTGTGAAAATCTTCATGCCGGAACCTGCGTGGTATAACTTAACCACCTATGCCGATACTTGCATGGCTGATTCGGCTTGCAAAGCATACGTGAGCGGCGTGGCCTATCATGATTACGAGACTTCTCAACCTACTTACAGCAATCCATACTCAGTCCCTCTGTGGCAGACGGAAACTTCAGACGCACCCAGTTACGGACGCCAAACGTGTCCAGGATATGTCTGGTGCCCCGGTATCTCAGACGCCCTTGTATGGGCGCAAGAAATCCACCAAAACATGATTGCTGGGGCGCAGGTCTGGCTATGGTGGAACACACAGCAATCTTGTGCAGGAAGCCCCTGGCAGTGCAACTCTGGTTTGTACGGAAGCGATAACGCAACACTGGCGACCCGCGCCTATGCTATTGGGAATTGGTCGAAATTTGTCAGACCTGGCTGGACGCGGATTGACTCGACAACGGCCCCGCAAGCTGGAGTTAGCGTCACGGCGTTTTATAGCTCATCAGCGCCGGGAGCTTCGTTCGCAATCGTGGCTGTCAACGCAAATTCATCAGCTACAGCACAAGCATTCACTTTGACCAATTTCCCTTCTGCTGGCGTATCTGGAAATATCGTCACACCCTATGTCACTTCTTCAACGCAGAATCTTGTGCAGCAAGCTACAACGCCCGTAGTTTCTGGCGTCATAACCTACACACTGCCAGCAAATAGCGTCACCACGTTCACGGGCATAATCGCCACAACTGGAGTTCCAGTCGTCAACCTCGCTCCATCGGCACTGAACTTTGGCAATCAGAATATCAATATCCAATCTTCCGGCCTGCTCATCAATCTGCAAAACGTCGGCACTGCGAATCTAGTTGTCACGAATGCAACCGCAAACGGCGTATTCGCAATCGTAAGCGGAGGCAGTTGTGTCGGAACGAGCTTCACCCTAATCGCTGGCTCAAACTGTTCGTTCAACATAGCGGCTACACCTGCCGTAACCGGAGTAGCAAACGGAACATTCACACTGACTGACAACGCTTCGGGTTCGCCTCAAACAGTTTCACTCACCGTGAACGGGACGCAACCGATCTTGGCATGGAGCCCTGCAAGTTACGCCTATGGCAACGTACAGGTCAATGTCCCAGTAGTTAGCGCCACCTGGACCCTAACCAACTCAGGGACAGGCCCAGCTATAATTAATCTAGCCTTCGGTGGCCAGAGCCCAGCGGGTTCAAACTTTGCGATAACCGCTGGGTCAAGCACCTGTCCTCCAGGGGGAAATTTATTGCCAGGAACAAACTGCTACCTTACCGGAACCTTTACCCCAACCGCTGTTACAGCCTATACAGTTAACTTAATAGAAACAGACGTACCGGATGGCATATCATTGAATTTACCAATCACAGGTTCTGGAGTTGCGAATACGTTTGTCACGATTCCGTTCCCGTGGTAATTCTCAGAAAAGGGGGAACAGACATGAAGTTGAACTGGCAACTCTGGATATACGGTTTCGTGGCGGCACTCATCGGCGGCGGTGCTGGAGCGGTAACGGCCGCTTTCAGCGCAATGATGCTCACGCCGGGGCAGTACGGCACTGGCGGCACGGCGGGATGGAACAGCCTAAAACTGATGGGCCTCACATTCCTTGTGAGCGGCGCATTTTCAGCATTTGCCTATCTGAAACAGAGTCCGCTACCACAGATTGAAACTACCGTGGCAGTCTCCAAGGTAGAGCAAGCGGGAGTAGCTCCGATCACGACGACCACCGTCTCTTCCACGTCGCAAGACCCGAAGCCGTGATGGATCACACTCTCCTGGCACAACTCTTCGGATTGCTTGCCGCTATATGTATGTCTGTTGTGGGGATTCTCTACCGGGATTTTCTGAAGCGAGTTAAATCCCTTGAAAATAATCAGAAAATCGTGATTGCTACGCTCTACCACCTGGCGGTGAATCTAAGCGCTCCGCTGCCCGCTCCCATCAGAGAGCGAATCGAGCGAATGATAATGAATGGCGAAAGAAAGTGAACGCCATGCCGTACAGCGAAATGTCAGACCTCGCACTTTTGGAATTGCTTATTTGGAGAGAAGCGCGGGGGGAACCTACTGATGGCAAGCGGGCGGTCGCTCACGTTGTGAAGAACAGGAGCCTCGCTCCGTCGTGGTGGAACGCACACACGGTCGGAAATCTTAAAGCCGTGGTGCTCCAGAAGTGGCAATTTTCGTCATTCAATTTGCATGATCCCAACAGTGACAAATGGCCTCAGGACGATGATCCCAGTTTCGCGGAATGCTGCGCAATCGCTACTTCGGTGATAAACGGCGCCGATCCCGACAACACGGCCGGCGCGACTTCGTACTTCGACACCTCGATTGAGTTTCCTTCTGCGTGGGGACCGGAAGAGGATTGGGAAGAGACGCTCGACGTGGGACACTTGCGATTCTTCAAGCCAAAGAGCCTGCCTTACATCAGCCTAGACGAAGAGTGACCAATAAAAAACCGGGCAGCCGTAAAATTCTGCCCGGTATCGTTTTGGCTGTTCTATAGTTCGAAAGTGTAGTTCGGTGTACTCCTTTCTTGGTGCTCAGGATTTACAAAACTAAGTAAGCTGATTGATCGTTCCGCCCGTTGCCGGTGTTGGCGGTGGAGGAATCAGCGGCACTTGCGCCGTTGCCGTGACTGGCTGTCCCGCTGAATTATTCGCCGTGACCGTGATGTTGTAGACTGTAGCAGTATCAGTTGCCGAATCCGCTGCGTCCACAATCGTTGGGTCTGTTTCTGGACTTAGAGTGACGTTCGGGTCATCAACGCTCCACGTTTCGGGAGTGCCTGGTGCCATCGCGCCGTTCCACGTGACCTGAAAACTGCTCTTGCCGCCTACTGGAGTTCCTGTGATCGCCATTTTGCGACCTCCTTTAATTTGAAAGATTGTACCGCCCGTTGCCGGGGATTCCTGCTCCAATATACTCTCGATTTTTGCTAGGCGTATATTCGCATTGTTAATTTGTGCAGTCAGAAAGCCTACGTTGGCTTCGATGGTTCGCTCTCGGCAGATGACTTCCAGTAGCAGTTCGATGATGCGCCGTTCGTCGGTCATACGTTTGCCATGTCAGCCAAGAGGCCGTTGAGGTCCAGTCCGGTTGGCGACACGCCGCTCGCCTTGATCCAGTCCTTGCTCACGATGCTGTACGCTTCGTCTACCCAAGCGTTCCAGAAGTCCCACGAGGTGCGATACACCTTGCCCCATGAGATGACCGCGAGGCCGTCGCGCCCGTAGCCTACCGGAGTGACGCAGTGACCTTCGCCCGACGCTTTGTCGCTCGGCGAGTACGACCAGTCAGGGTCTTGTCCGTTGTTCAGTTGGTCAACCATCGACTGAGGCACGTTGAACCCGATGTATGCCCCGCCGAAGAGGAAGGTCCCGATCTTGATTTGCTCGATGTTCCCCTGGTCGAGCGCGACGTAGCCTGCAATCGTGCCCTTCTGCCGATACCAGTTGAGTACGTCGATGCACTGTGCTCCCTGGTCGGTCGAAGGATCGTTTGGGTTATAGCCCGTGATTGCTGAATAGTCGGAGATGACCTCTTGGTCAGTCACGACCAATGGAGTCCCGGCGTTGGCTACCGCTTGCATGTTCATCCGCAAATGATAAAATCCAGAAATGGTGCAACAACCGATTTGGTCATTGGCCAACATGAGATAGTCTATCGGCCTTTCCCAGGCCTTGACAGCGGGGTAGGCGATGGCACTCGTGTGCAGGTAGTTAGCGAGGAACAGCGTCTTGCGGCTGCGTTTTGCCGCTTTCTTGCCGAACTTGAGCATCAGCGTACCCTTAACGTCTGGCCGTTAGCGGCCATGATCGCGTTGAACTTGCTTATGAAGTCCTTCTTGCTCTTGGCCGGCGCGGTTGTGCCGATAGCGGCTTTCATGGCTGCCGGGACAGGTGCGGGAGTGGGCTGTAGGCGGTTTCGGATGCTCACCAGAGTAGCTATCAGCAAGGCCAGTCCTGCCCGCGCTGCGGTCAAAACGGCTGCGGGTATGGAAATGGGTAGGGCGGCAACTGCCTGCGTCAGACCGCCTGAGAGCGCGTCTAGCGTGGCAATTAGCTTGTCTAGTGTCGTGGTCGTGGGATCGGTGGTGTGCTGATAGATGCTGATGGCGTTCATCACTGCGGCCCACAGCGAGTCTACGGTTGTGGCGATTGCCGTGAACGCGGCGTCCACGATAGCTGCCACTCCGTCAAACGCTGCGAGACCGACTGGAATCCAATCCTCCAAATCTGTGAGCGCGGTACAGCCTTCCAGTGCCAGGACCGGACCCAGCATCGCCGCTCCCGCTGCGCCCGCGGCTAGATGTCCTACAAACTCTCTGCGATTGCTCATAGTTTCTCCTTTTCGATGCGATTCTACTCCTGATTGGCCCGAACTACAGATTAATATTTGGATTCAAGCTCTGCCCACGGTTGCAAAAGTGCAAGGATGCCTATTGGGGCGAGTATTTTCACTTTGTCTCCTTACTTGCAGGCTCCCCGGCCAGGGCTCGGACTACGACCTCTTCGATCTTACGCGTCCAGTACTCAATCCTTGGCTGACAAGGAACGGCATCTAACTCGATTGCCAATCTATGTTGCAAATTGTTTATCTCACGAAGGGCATCCGCCGCTTCCTCTAGCCCAGCCTTGCGCCCACGGGCAAAAGCGGTGCTCTCTAGGACTTCAAGTAACGACATTAATGCTTTGAAGTGCCAATGCTCCTCTGGACGTTCAAACTTGTTGTACCCACAAACTGACATATATTCACGTACTAGTTTTTTCAGTTCGCTCGCTGGTGGCTCGCTCATCCCTGCTCGTATCTCTGCCAGTTTCGCATCAGGGTCATAGAGCCAGCCATCTTTGTCGCTCAGTTCTGGTGGCTCGCTGGCCTGTGGCTCTGCGGCTTCGGCATGGACACACCATTGCTCGTAATTTTCTTCCTTTGCTTCTATCGAGGAACTCCACCCGCAATCGCATCGCCCGAAGTTAATCCAAGGAATGTGAAGCGTGCGCTGCGGCTCGCTGGCCTGTGGCTCTGAGGGGGCGGCGGATTGCCAACCTGTCTGCACCATTCCATCACTGCCGATGATAGGCTTATCGAACGTAACATGAGTGGGCGGCTCGCTCGTGCTGGACAGCGCTTCTTTCATGGCTTTAGTCGCTGTGAATAACTGCGTCCGTGGCAAGGTGTTCCATTGGCTAAGCGTTCGCTCAAAAAGCTCGCTTGCGTTTATCAACTCCCATGCTAGTTCTCTCAGTCGTTTATCCGGTGGCTCTGCGGGGGCGGCGAGAAACTCACGACAATCCTTCAGCAAATCTCGCACCTTTATGTGGTCCATCTGCTCAGGATTGAATACCCCGCCCATTTGAAAGTAGTTGTTGATTCGCGCTACCAGTGCTTCTCGAAGTTTATCCATTTACGCCCCTGCCTCTCTGCTCAGTCTACGCTCAGACAGAAGCCATATGATTATCTTTGAGAGCGTTTTGCCGTCAGTAGGTTTCCCGTTCTCCATGCGCGAGTAAGTAGAATTCGTCAAGCCAATCCACAGCGCAGCCTCTCTCGTTGTCAGTTTCTCCGACCATCGCCACTGCTTTAGAACTTCTGCCAAATTAGTTCCGCGCTCGCTCATTTACGCCCCTGCCTTTCCTGGTAGTGATGCGCTTCAACATCGCTTCTGCTGCATTTACCTCATGCTCGGCCATCACTAGACGGGTATCCTTCAACTTCTCAATGAGCTTTCGCATTTCGGCAACTAAGTCCACGCACGTTTTCGATGCCGCATCACGCTCCTTTAAGACCTCAGCGTAAGTTTGTCGTACCCGCTTTCCCGCCATCATCGTTCCCCTTTCCCGTTTAGTCCCAACGATATTCCCGCGAACCTTTGAAAAGTAACCGATACCATTCTCGCGCCAAACTAAACCATGAAAAGTGGCGATGCTTCCCTTTTTTCCAAGTGCAGGACACGGGATCACAGAAAAATAGTCTAGGCTTCCAGTAGGATTGGAAGTAACTAGCCATGTATCCCATGATTTTCTTGTGTGGCCAGCTATAAATTATGTAATCACCATCAATATGCTCGCTCATGCTCGTTCCCCTTTCCCTATCCGGCCTGTGGAATGCTCGCCCCGCTTAGCGAAGTCTCGCAGACTCAGTCACAACCTCTCGACAGGGCAAGCACTCCATACGCCGCTCTCAGCTTACAACTGCCCTTTTAATGCGATGGCTGCGTTTGCGGTCATCACAGCTTCGCGCAAAAGACGGATTGCTGCTGTCTGGTCTGCGCTCGCGGGCGTGTTCTCAACGATTACTTGGCCCAACTCCTTGGCCTTCGCTCGAATCGCTTCATACTTCGGAAGCTGGTCAGGCGTCGGTGAGTGATATGTGAAAATGTTATTTATGTCCATTCTTCTTTTCTCCTTTGAAGTTACGATCAAACCATTCTGGATACATGGCCCACAGCATCCCAGAGCACATCGCGTTAGCAACATTCTCGTGTTCTGCACTGCGTAAGGCATGGGCCAAATCTATAAGGAATCTTTTGCTTGGCTCGCTCACTTTTCCCCTCCAGTTTGTCCAATGACTGCACGCCCCTGCTCAATCAGCCGCTCGGCGTAATCTGCTACACAGTTGGCTAGTTCAGGCGGGATGGTGGCTAGTTTCGCTGCGCTCTTTTGCGGCCCATCTTTGCGATTGTGGTTCCAGTTTCCCATGTTCGTTGTGCACTTGGTAATTCCTTTAGGCATCAGTGGAGGCACAGCACTTCCCCACAAATAGAAT
>Ga0209040_10004299_pt1 | contig 10796 bp, 11 predicted proteins | sample BogFormECP12_OM3_FD_188240 | JGI IMG/M metagenome (GOLD analysis project Ga0209040, IMG submission 188240) | Bog forest soil microbial communities from Calvert Island, British Columbia, Canada - ECP12_OM3 (SPAdes) (version 2) | ecosystem: Environmental > Aquatic > Freshwater > Wetlands > Bog ... | reverse complement strand
CACCCGACGAACGGATCCGGTGATTTCCTGAGCCTCGCGAACACCGATGGATTTGTCGAGCTGCCTCCCGGTCCCAACACCTACGCGAAGGGCTTCGTGACCAGCGTTTACCGCTGGTGACGGAAGTACGATGGTTACGAGCATTCACGACATTCGCGGAACGAGCAATCCGTTCGATCGATTGGGCAGGCCTTTGCACGACCTGCGCATCTCGGTCATGGACCGCTGCAACTTTCGTTGTCCGTATTGCATGCCGAAAGATCTGTTTCACGACGCCTATAAATTCCTGAACTCCCAAGAGCGGCTTTCTTTCGCGGAAATTACGCGCCTCGCACGCATCTTCGCGGGCCTCGGTGTACGCAAGCTGCGCCTGACCGGCGGCGAGCCGCTGCTGCGCGCCAACCTCGCCGATCTGGTTGGCGACCTCACGGGAATTCCGGGCATCGAGGATATCGCGCTGACGACCAACGGCGTCCTCTTGAGCCAGCACGCGGTTGATCTGTTCGCCAATGGATTGAAGCGCGTAACGGTGAGCCTCGACACTCTCAATTCTGAAGTTTTCAAGCGTATGAGCGGCGGATTCGGGGCACTGGATCAAGTACTGCACGGCATCGAGGCCGCGATTGAAGCCGGTCTCACGCCGATCAAGATCAACGCCGTCATCGAACGGGGCGTCAACGATCAAGGTGTGTTCGATCTCGTCGAGCGGTTTCGCGGCAAGCCGGTCATCGTGCGCTTCATCGAGTTCATGGACGTCGGCAATCGCAACGATTGGCGCCCAGAGTTGGTCGTGCCTTCGCGCGAGCTCGTCGCGCGCATCCACGCGCGCTGGCCGATCCATCCAATCTCGGAGAATTACCGTGGCGAGGTGGCGGAACGTTGGGGATTCGACGATGGCGTCGGCGAAATCGGCTTTATCTCGTCGGTATCACAGCCGTTTTGCGCCGCCTGCAGCCGCGCTCGGCTTTCGTCTGAGGGGAAATTCTATACGTGTTTGTTCGCGACGGAGGGCTTGGACCTGCGAACGGCGGTTCGCAGCGGCATCGACGACGCCGATCTGACGCAGCTGGTGCGGGGCGCTTGGGTGCGTCGCGCCGATCGCTACAGCGAGCAGCGCGACGAATTGCGCCGCAGCGCGCATCCGGCCAAGAAAATCGAAATGTATTACATCGGCGGTTAAAGTCATGCCATTTTCGCATTTGGATTCCGAGCATCGGCCAACAATGGTCGACGTCAGCGACAAGACCGCGGCGAAGCGCACGGCGGTTGCGGAAGCGACCGTCCGCTTTCCACCGCAGGTCGCGGAGGCCTTGCGAGAGCACGGCCTGCGCTCAGCGAAGGGCCCGGTTTTCGATACCGCGATCGTCGCGGGCGTCATGGGCGCGAAGCGAACCCACGAACTCATTCCGTTCTGCCATCCGCTCGGCATGGAGAGCTGCAAGATCGTCATCGAATTGGTCGGGGACACCGCCGTGATCCGCTGCGCCGTATCCGTGCATCACAAGACCGGCGTGGAAATGGAAGCGCTCACCGGCGCGAGCATCGCCGCACTGACGGTCTACGATATGTGCAAGGCGCTCTCGCACGACATCGTGATCAGTGATACGCGATTGCTCTCGAAGGAAGGCGGGAAGAGCGATTTTGCCCTGCAAACCGTGACATGAACGCTAGAGCGGAACGATGAGCGAGCTTGCCCCGCTTTACGGTCTGATTCTCGCTGGCGGCTCGAGCTCGCGCATGCAACGCGACAAGGCGAGCCTCGAGTACCTGGGCCAAAGCCAGCTCGACCGAAGCTTTGAGCTCGCATGCCGCCACGTCTTGCCGGTCTTCGTCTCGGTGCGCGCTGACCAGTCGGGCGAGTCGGCGCGCGCGCACAAACCCCTGATCATCGATTCGATCGAAGGCGCGGGCCCGATTGCCGGAATTCGCTCGGCTTTCGCGCGCTTCGGCGACGTCGCATGGCTCGTGCTCGCCTGCGACTTGCCCTTCTTGACGGACGCCGCGCTCGCGCATTTGCTGCAGGAGCGCGACCCCGCGGCTGTTGCCACGGCCTATCGCAGCGCGCATGACGGGCTGCCGGAGCCGCTCTGTGCGATTTGGGAGCCCGCGGCGGCCGCGCTTCTCGCTGCGGCGCAAGCGGCCGGGCAAACCTGTCCGCGCAAATTCTTGATCCGTAATCGCACCAAACTCGTCGAGCCGACCGATCCGCGTGCGCTCGACAACATCAATACGCCGGAGGAATATGCGCAAGCGCTGGCGGCGCTCGCATCCGCACCGAGGCTGGAACCGATGCAAGTCAAAGTTCAGTATTATGCTTTGATGCGCGAACAAGCCGGTCGTTCCGATGAGACGATCGAGACCCGCGCGCCGACTCCCGCGGCGCTCTATCTCGAGCTGCGCGCGCGCCATGGCTTTACGCTCGCGCGCGAACAATTGAAGGTCGCCGTGAACAGCGAATTCAGCGACTGGACGCGATTGCTGCAGGCTGGCGACGCGGTCGTCTTCATTCCACCGGTGGCGGGCGGCTGATGCGCTTTCGATTCACGCCCTCGCCGATCGACGCCCTCGCCGCTCGACGCGAACTGCTCGATCCAAGCGCCGGGGGCTATGCGAGCTTCGAAGGATGGGTGCGCAACCACAATGAGGGACTCGTCGTGAGCCGCCTCGAGTACGAAGCCTTTGAAGCGCTCGCGGTCAAGGAGGGCGATCGCATCATCGAGGAAGCGCTGGGGCGATTTCCAATCAAGCGCGCGCTGTGCGTGCACCGCATCGGCGCGCTCGCGATCGGCGAGATCGCGGTTTGGGTCGGCGTGAGCTCCGCGCATCGCGGCGAGGCGTTCGATGCCTGTCGCTATATCATCGACGAAGTCAAACATCGTGTGCCGATTTGGAAGAAAGAGCATTACCTCAATGGCGACTCGGGCTGGGTCAATTGCGAGCGCTGCGCGGCGGCACCGTTGCGTTCGCGCGAACACGGCCACGATCACACGCACGATCACGACAGCATCGTTTGAAGAGGCCGTCGATGCTGCCCGATTATTCACGACAGCAATCACTGAAGGAAATCGGGGTCGAAGGCCAGAAACGACTCGCGGTGAGCCGCGTGCTCGTCATTGGCGCCGGCGGACTCGGCAGCCCAGTTTTGCAGTATCTCGCGGGCGCGGGTGTCGGCTGCATCGGCATCGTCGATGCCGATGTGCTCGATGCGAGCAATCTGCACCGTCAACCGCTCTACGCGCTCGCCGATGTCGGCCAACCCAAAACCGCGCTCGCGAAGGCGGCGATTGAGAAACTCAATCCGACGGTTCGCGTTGAATCCTACGCGGTACGGTTCAATGCCGACAACGCGGTCGACCTCGTCGCGAGCTACGACCTCGTCATCGATTGCAGCGACAATTTTCGCACCAAGTTCCTCGTCAATGACGCGGCGGTGCTCACGCGCAAACCCGCGGTGTTCGCGAGCGTCTATCAATATGAAGGTCAGCTGCAGGTCTACAAACCGGATGCGGACCATGCCTGCCTGCGCTGTTTATGGCCGGACGCGACCGCCGACGGCATCGTAGGAAACTGCGCGGAAGCCGGTGTACTCGGCCCCGTGCCGGGCGCCTTCGGCGCGATGCAAGCGCTGCTCGCCTTGAAAATTCTGTTGGGGCTACCCGGCCAGCTCGACGGCGAGTTGCTGCTGCTAAATTTCATGAATTTCAAGCAGCTGACCCTCAAGGCGCCGCGGCGAGCCGCTTGCGGTGCGCCCTCATGCAGCCTGGTGCGCTCCCCTGAGCGCGAAATTGCCAACCTCGAGATCGAACTGAGCTCCTTGGGGAGCGCCGTCGCTCGAGGGTTGGAGGTCATCGATATTCGCAGCGACGAGGAAGTGGCGGCCCGCCCGGTGCCCGCAAGGCATATCACGATGCCGGCCCTGCTCGCCGATCCGACCGTGCTGTCGACGGCCAAGGACTATTTGCTGGTCTGCGCCTCGGGCAAGCGCAGCGTCGCGACCGCGCGTGAGTTGCGGGCGCGCGGGTTTTCGGTCAAGTCACTGGCCGGCGGATTGCAGAGGCTGGAGTCCCCATAGCGATGCTGTTTAAAAGCAAGCTGCCGGATGTCGGCACGACAATCTTCACGGTGATGTCGCGGCGCGCACTCGAGGAAGGCGCGCTCAATATCGGCCAGGGCTTCCCCGATTATCCGATTGACCCGCGCTTGGCGGGATTCGTCCAAGAATCGATCGATGCCGGACACAATCAGTACGCGCCGATGGAGGGCGTCGTCGAACTGCGCACGCAAGTTGCCGGCAAACTCAAATCGAGCTATTGTCTCGATTTCGACCCGATTCAGGAAATCACGATCACTTGCGGCGGAACCGAAGCGATCTTCGGCGCGATTCAGGCCGTGATCGGCGCAGGCGACGAGGCGATCATTTTTGATCCTGCGTATGACGCCTATGATCCTGCGGTCCGGCTCGCAGGCGGCCGTTGCATCCGCATCGCGCTACAGCCGCCCGGCTTCCATTACGATTGGGACGAGATCCGGCGGGCGCTGAGCGCGCGCACGCGCCTCATCATCATCAACAGCCCACACAATCCGAGCTGCACGGTGGCGAGTCGCGCGGACCTCGAGGCGCTCGCTGCCTTGGTGCGCGACCGGCCGATCACGGTTCTTTCGGACGAGGTGTACGAACACGTGATTTTCGATGGCCGTCGCCATGCCTCGGTGCTTGCGCACGAGGAACTGCGCCGGCGCAGCTTCGTGGTTTTCTCGTTCGGCAAGACGCTGCATGCGACCGGTTGGCGCACCGGTTATTGCATTGCGCCGGCCGAGATGACGCGTGAACTGCGCAAGGTCCATCAATTCAACACCTTCAGCATCGCCGCGCCGCTGCAATATGCGATCGCGCGCTACCTCGGGGCCTGCCCGGAGAGCTGGCAAGGACTGTCGGCGTTTTTCGAGGAAAAGCGCAACTTGATGATCGAGCGCCTGCGAGGCTCTGGCTTTCGGCCGATCAAGGCCGCGGGCACCTACTTTCAATTGGTCGATTACAGCGCATTGAGCGACAAGGTCGACGTCGATTTCGCCGACCAGCTGATACGCGAAGCCAAAATCGCGACGATCCCCTTGTCGCCCTTCTATGCGCAAGCGCCGCGCATGACGCTGCTGCGCATCTGCATCGCGAAGCGCGAGGAGACCCTCCTGGCGGCCGCGCACAGGCTCGCCTCGTTCGCCCCGCACGCTTGATCCTGCTCTGCTAGCCGGGCTTCCAAAACGTGATGATCGCGCCGCCCGCGATCACGAACGCGCCGCCGACGAGAATTGGCAAGGTCGGCAGCGTGCGAAACGCGACGAAGTTGATGACCTGCCAGACGACGAACAGGGTCGCGAGATACAGCCCGACGACGCGGCCGAACTCGAGCGGTGCCAGGTTCAGGAAGGTGCCGTAGCCGCACAGCAGCGCTGCGCCTGCGAAGAACAAGGCGACGCGAATCAAGCCGCCATGCTGGAACAGCGCCATGCGAAGCACCGCATCGCCGCTGACCTCGAGCGTCGTCGCAATCAGCAACAGCAGCAGCGGATTGACGCCTTGCAATAGTTTGATCACGTCAGTCCCGTGTTTGCCCGTCGCCGCGCACGACGTACTTGTAGCTGGTCAGCTGTTCGACCCCGACCGGCCCGCGCGCATGGAATTTATCGGTGCTGATGCCGATTTCGGCGCCCATCCCGAATTCGCCGCCGTCGGCGAATTGGGTGGAGGCATTGTGGAGCACGATCGCGCTGTCGACTCGGTCGAGAAAACGCGCCGCGGTCGCCGCATTGGCGGTCACGATCGAATCGGTGTGGCGTGAGCCATAGTGCTCGATGTGCGCGATCGCCGCATCGACGCCATCGACCACGCGCACCGCGATAATTGCGTCAAGGTATTCGGTGTACCAGTCCTGCTCGGTCGCGGGCTTGACGCGCGCATCGGTCCGCAGCGCCTGCTCATCGCCGCGTACTTCGCAGCCGGCATCGAGCAGGCACGCGACGAGCGGCGCGAGTTGTGCCTCGGCGGCACGATCGACCAGCAGCGTCTCGGCGGCGCCGCAGACGCCGGTGCGCCGCAGTTTGGCGTTCAAGACGATGCGTATCGCCATCTCGGGATCCGCATCGCGATCCACGTAAACATGGCAGACGCCGTCGAGGTGCCCGATGACCGGGACGCGCGCCTCCCGCTTGACGCGTTCGATGAGTCTTTTGCCGCCGCGCGGCACGATCACATCGATGCTGTCGGCCATTCGCGCGAGCATGAAACCCACGGCCGCCCGATCGGTCGTCGGCACGAGCTGAATGCAGCTCTGCGGCAGCCCCGCTGCCAGCAAGCCTTGCTCCATGCAGGCGTGAATCGCCAGATTCGACCGCATGCTTTCCGACCCGCCGCGCAGGATCACGGCGTTGCCGGATTTCAAACACAAGGCGCCGGCGTCCGCGGTGACATTCGGGCGGCTCTCGTAGATCATGCCGACGACGCCGAGCGGCACGCGGCGGCGCTCGATGCGCAGTCCGTTTGGACGCGTCCACTCGGCGAGCACCGTTCCGATTGGATCGGCGAGCCGCGCGATTTCCTCGAGGCTGCCGGCCATCGCGAGAATTCGTTTGTCGTCGAGACGCAAGCGATCGAGCAGCGCTGCGGAAAGGCCGCCACCGGCGGCGCCCCGGGTCGGGCTGGCGGTTGCGCTCGCGAGGGCCTCCGAGAGGTCGCGCTCGTTGGCGTCCAGAATCTGCTGACGATGGGCGCGTAAAGCCGCCGCGGCGGCTTGCAACGCGCGATTCTTGGGCTCGGTCGGCGTAACGCTGAGCCGCTGGGCCGCGGCGCGCGCAGCAAGCCCGATCTCGCGCATGAGCTGCTCGACGGTGCGCTCGCCGGGGACGCTCCGCCCGACCCCGCGCGACTCATCCGCGCTCATGAGATCTTCATCAACACAAGATCATCCCGGTGCACGATTTCATCTCGACCTCGAAATCCCAGTACTTTTTCGATCTCCGCGGACTTTCGGCCCATGATCCGCACCGCATCGGCGTCCGAGTAAGCGCAAATGCCGCGCGCGACCTCGGACCCGTCCGGCCCGACGATGCTGATCGCATCGCCGCGATCGAAGCGGCCCGCCGCTCGGACCACACCTGCGGGCAGCAAACTCTTGCCACGCAGCAGCGCGCGCACCGCGCCATCATCGATCGCGATCTCGCCGGCCGGCTTGAGGGCGCCGGCAATCCACTGCTTGCGGGTGGCGACGGGCGTCGAACTCGGCACGAACCAGGTGCAGCGAGCGCCCTCTTCGATGCGCTTCAACGGGTGCTGATGGGCCCCTTTAGCGATGCATAGGTGGCAGCCCGCACCGACGGCGATCTTAGCAGCGGCGATCTTGGTTTGCATACCGCCCGAACCCATCGGGCTACCGGCTCCGCCCGCCATTGCCTCGATTTCCGGCGTGATTTCCAGCACGCGAGCAATGAAGCGCGCTTGCGGGTCTTCGTTCGGATTGGCGGAATAGAGTCCGTCGATATCCGACAGCAGCACGAGGCAATCGGCGCCGGCCATTTGTGCGACCCGGGCGGCCAAGCGGTCATTGTCTCCGTAGCGGATTTCGGCGGTTGCAACCGTGTCGTTCTCGTTGATGACCGGCACCGCGCCGAGTGCGAGCAGCGTGTTGAGGGTCCCGCGGGCATTCAAATAGCGGCGCCGCTGTTCGGTGTCACCGAGCGTCAAGAGCACCTGAGCGACCGTGATCGAGTGCGCCTCGAGCAGTTCCTTATAGGCATGGGCGAGACGGATCTGGCCGACTGCGGCAGCCGCCTGGCTTTCCTCGAGTTTGAGCTTGCCGGCATGCAGACCCAGGTGGCGCCGTCCGAGCGCAATCGCGCCGGAGGACACCAAAATGACCTCCTGGCCGCGTTTGTGCATGCGCGCGACGTCTGCGGCGAAGCTTTCGAGCCAGGCGCGGTTCATTCGGCCCTTGTCAGCATCGACCAGCAAGGCGGAGCCCACCTTGACGACGACGCGTTTGGCAAGGGTCAAGGGCTTCGCGGTGGATTTCCGATCTGCGAGGTTCATACCCGCGCAATATTAGCGCCTGCACAATACATTGGTCGCGGGCATTTACTTGGCTTGGCAGCCTCCCCTAATATTCGCGTCTCGATAGTGCGAAGCAAATTCCAAGAAGGACGACCGCCGTGGGCAGAGAGTACGAACCGACCGTCGGGCAATGGTACGAGGACTTGGAGAACGAGGAGACGTTCCAGGTACTCAAGGTGGACGAAGATCGCGAAATCGTCGAAATACAGCACCTGGACGGCGACGTCGAGGAGTTGGATGTCGACGGCTGGGCCGAACTCGATTTGGAACTCAGCGAAGAGCCGGAAGGTTGGTCGGGCTCGAAGGCGGAAAAGGACGCCGAAGACGATGAAGACGAGGACTGGGATGACGAGGACGAAGACGACGACGATGATGAGGATGACGACCTGGATGACGATGCCGAAGAGGATCGCGAAGAATATTGATCGACAGCGCCGGTCGATGGCGGCCGGGCCTATCGCGGCCCGGCCGATCGCGCCGCCGCTTCCTCGAGGGCACGGCGCCCATGGGCGCCGGCTCCTCAGACGCGCTCTAGCCACCCATGGCGGTCGGCGGACTCGCCCTGTTGGATCGATACGAGCTGCGCGCGCAGCGCACGCGTGAGCGGCCCCACCTGCCCGTCGCCGACCCGGTAGTCTTTGCCGCGGTAGATCAGCGTGCCCACACCGGCGAGCACCGCTGCCGTGCCTGATAGCGCCGCTTCGCCGGACTTGACCCACTCGAGCATCTGCGGGACGTCGAACACGCGCTCGGTCACCGCGTAGCCCAAGTCGCGGGCAAGCTGCAGGATCGAATCGCGAGTCACCCCGTGCAGAAACGTCGTGTCGAGGCCGCGCGTCAATAATTGTCCATCGCGTATCAGCAGGAAATTGGCCGCGCCCGTTTCTTGCACTTGACCTGCGGGGCAAAACAACACTTGATCGGCCTGGTGCTTGGCCCGCGCCGCGAGCGTCGGGCCCATCGCGGCCGCGTAATTTCCGCCGGTTTTCACCATGCCGAGATGGGCCGCGCAGCGCGTATTTTCATCGTCGACGAGGATGCGCAGCGGCTTCATACCGCCGGCGAAGTAATCCCAGACCGGGCTCGCGAGCACGATCAGCGAGACATCCGCGGGCGGCGTCGCCGCCGCGCCGATATTGGCGGTCGTTCCAAACAGAATGGGCCGCAAATACAGCGCACCCGGCGCCTCGGGCACGGCCTCCCGGCAACGCTCGATGACCGCCTTGACCATCGCGGCAAGCTGCTCGGCATTGGGTTCGGGAAGCACGAGCTGACGCGCGCTGTTGCGCATGCGCGCAATGTGCCGATCCATCCGAAACACGTGCACCGAGCCGTCCTTCCAGCGAAACGCCTTGAAGCCCTCGAAGCACGTGCTCGCATAATGCAAAACGTGGGCGGCCGGGCTGATCTCGATCGGGCCCACGGGCCTGACCTCGTGCTCGCCCCATCGCCCATTCTGATAAGTCGCCGCCGCCATGTGCGAAGCAAGGACGGTGCCAAACGCCGGTCGTTGGGGTTGTACGGACATAAACAGGCCTTTCATCGTTGATCGAGTCGCGGTACGCACAGTGTAGGGCAAGCGTGCTTTTCCGCCAATCATGCGCCGCGCCAGCTTCTATTGCACCAGTCCAAGCACTCCCGGCAACGAGGACACATAGCGGCGAATCCGCACACAAGCCTCGCCGAGCGCTTTGGGATCGGCACCGAAGAAGACCCGCACGAAGCCGCGCGTCCCTTCGCCGAATGCGCCCCCGTCGAGCACCGAAACGCGCTCGGACCGGTACAGTCCGCGCATGAACTCGTAGCCCGACAGACCCGTTCGTCGCACGTCGACGAGCATGAACATCCCCGCATCCGGCACGAAACATTCAATCGCCGGGATTCCCCGCAATCCCTCGAGCAGCAGATCGCGCCGGGTCGCGCAGTAATCGCGCATTGCGGCTTCCGCTTGCGATTGGATTCCGAGTGCGGTCAATGCGGCCTCTTGAATGAAGCCGGGCAGCCCGAACAGCATGCACATGATCAAGGATTCCACATGCACCGCGAGTTCGCGGGGGCCCACGATCCAGCCGCAACGCCAGCCGGTCATCGCATGCGATTTGGACAGGCTGCTGATCGTCACGACGCGGTCGGGCAAGCGCGCCGCGAGACTTGGCACGCGGCCGCCGGGCGCAATGCCCGCATAGACTTCATCCGCGACGATCCACAACGCATGGCGCCGCGCGAGCAGCGCGATCGCCTCCAAATCCGCGTCGCTCAAGATCACGCCGCTCGGATTGTTGGGCGTCGCAAAGAAGATCGCGCGCGTGCGCGCCGTGACCGCATTGTCGAGCGCTTCGACATCGAGCCTGAAGTGCCTGGAGGCCGGCATCGGCACGCGCACCATGCGCGCACCCGAGACCTCGATCGTCGCCGGATAAGTTGGGTAGACCGGCTCGAGCGCGATGACCTCGTCGCCGGGACCGGCGAGACACATCGACGCGCTGAACAAAGCGTTTTGCGCGCCAGACATGAACACGACATTGTCGGCGTCGACTTTCTGACCGGTGCGCGCACTATGCAGCGCGGCGATCGCCTCGCGCAGAGCCTGACGCCCCGGGGCCGCCGTGTAATGGGTGTCGCCGGAACGCATGCTCTCAATCGCGCGTTCGATGACCGGCGCCGGCGAGTCGAGATCCGGATCGCCGACGCTCAA
>Ga0209040_10004298_pt1 | contig 10798 bp, 9 predicted proteins | sample BogFormECP12_OM3_FD_188240 | JGI IMG/M metagenome (GOLD analysis project Ga0209040, IMG submission 188240) | Bog forest soil microbial communities from Calvert Island, British Columbia, Canada - ECP12_OM3 (SPAdes) (version 2) | ecosystem: Environmental > Aquatic > Freshwater > Wetlands > Bog ... | reverse complement strand
TCCCAGATTGACCAGCCTTGCCCGGTCGCCATAATGGGTTGCAATGATGTCCGCCGTCGCATCGCGACTGCCATCGTCGATCACGACGATCTCGTAGTTCCGATAGGTCCGCGCCAGTACGGAATCTACCGCATGCCGGATGGTCGCGGCGGCGTTGTGGGCCTGGATCAGCACCGGCACCAGGGGCCTGGTCATGTCCACGAAGCGCAGGGATGGCTGGTCCGCATATTCCCGAACATCAACTCTGCTCCGCCTTCGACACTCGTGACCGACTTAGACGCCATTCGAGCGACTGCCAGGCACGGGCCAGCAGGGAGCCGGTGTTTGCGCCAGACCAGACTGCCCGTCCCATTCGCAGGGTTCCGGTGGAAAACTGGCGCTTGTACTGCGCGTCCCCCATACCATAGTCAATCAATTTGACACCGCTTTCGACCGCGCGCCGTATCATATGCCACAGGAGCAATCGACCTGGTGAGACGCCCTGTGCAGATGCATCGTAAGCTGGAAACCACCAGCTCAGCACTCCATTGTGCTGCAGCCCAAGATGCTGCGCCAGAATTTGGTCGCCCGCTACCAGCGCGGCAAGCACCAGCTTACATTCCGGTGTCGACGAATCCTTCAGCGTTTCGATCAGACGCAGATTCCCGGGCGCCTCGAACGCGTCGCCGACCTGCGTCCGCCGGTATTGCTCGCGCTTCATCGCGACGACGTGGGCAAGCGCCTCGGCCGTCACCAAGCCAGCGTCCTGTAGTGACAGGGCACCATAGGCATTCTGCGCTTTTCGTTGCCGTCGTTCGGTGTCACGGACGAAGTCGCGGTTGCGCGCCAGGAGCTCGGCGAAATAGGCATCGGACCCATTGTGTAGGTCGGTGAAATAGCTGATTTCCGACCATTCGGCGTCCAGGCCGAACAGTTCCTGCCCAGCCATGAGATGGGTCATCGACAGCGAGGAAAGGCCCGCCAGGCGCAGCAGCAACGCAGCGGAGATCCGGAGGTCCGGCGCCGCAATGAGACCTGCCGCGTCAGACAGCCCTCCACCGATGCGCTCGGCCAGCCGCAGGCGTTGGTGCCACACGCTGCGGAATTGGAATGGAAAGAAGCCGCGGATTGCACCTGCGTCGCGGAGCACAGCGACGTAGGCGCGGCCATTAGCCCGCTCACATGCCTGGGCAAAGGTCGGGCTCAGGAATGCCCGCTGAAGCGCCGGCGACTGCGCCTGCATCTCCTGCCATTGGGCGCGTTCGCCAGCGCCAAGCGTAGATGGCCGCACAACGTCAGCGCGCAAGGCCTGCCCCGTCACCACAATGGATCCGGCCGACCGGGTGCATTCGCCAGCCTGATATCGAGGTCGCCGACGACGATCCGTGCGGCTGCGCCATCGGTCTGTCCCGGGTTCGTTGGCATCATAAACCTAGTTTATCATCGGCTTCTGGCGGAAGCCAACAATTCACGATTCTATTACGATATAGTCGTACGCCGGACCGATGAAAATGAATCTCTCATCACCAGTCAACTTCGCAGCACGTCCTCACTTGGGTTCAAGCACCGAGGCTCCTCCGCGCAGCGATCAGAACCGCTGCGCCGAATACGGCGCCACATCGACCGATGATCGCTTCCCACCGATCAGATCCGCCACCAACCGTGCCGTCGCCGCGCCCGCCGTCAGCCCGACATGTCCGTGGCCAAAAGCATACACGACATCCGCGCAACCGCTCGCCGGGCCAATGCACGGCAGCCCATCCGGCGTGGAGGGCCGATGCCCCATCCAGACCTTCACCTTCTCCTCCGGCAGATCCGCCGGCAGGTCGGGAAACACCCGTCGGGCAAAGTCCCGCAGCACCGCGGCGCGTTGCCAGTTCGGTGCAGCATCCAGCCCAGCCAGTTCCACCTGACCGGCCAGCCGCAGTCCCTGCGCCGTCATCACGCATGCCATCTTCCCGTCACTTGGCATCACTGGATAGCGCGGCGCAATCCCTGGGTCCGTGATCACCGCATGATACCCCCGCTCGGTCTCCAGCGGCACCCGGTCGCCGGCCGCGACGGCGAGCATATGCGACCACGCCCCAGCGGCGATCACCGCCCGATCCGCGGCAATTTCCTCCGCCGCGGTGCGCACCGCACGCAGGCGCGCGCCTTCGATGCGAAAGCCGACCGCCCGCGCCCGCCGTAGCTCCGCCCCCTGCGCCACGGCATGCCGCACCAGCGCGGCGACATAGGCGCCAGGATCACGGCACTGGCCGTTCTCCTCCACCAGCACGCCGAAACTGTAATGCCGGCTGAGCGCCGGCTCGCGCTGCCGCAGTTCATCAGCCGACAGCTCTAGCCAGCGCACGCCGTTCTCCCGCCGCAACCGCCACGCGAGCTCCTCCGCCTCGAAGTCGGCGCGGCTGGGGAACACAAACAGCACACCTTGCCGGCTGATCAACTCGCCGACCCCGGCCTCTTCGGCCAGCCGCCGATGCAGCTCCGGCGCATCGATAAGCAACGGCCGTAGCGCCCGCGCGGTCGCTGCCACGCGGGCCTCGGTGGCGCCGGCGCGCAGGAACCGCGCCAGCCACGGCAGCAGCCGCGGCAGATAGCGCCAGCGGATCGCCAGCGGACCCAGCGGATCGGCCAGCCAGCCTGGCACCTTCCGCCAGATGCCGGGCGACGACATCGGGATGACGGAGCTCGGGTTGAGCAACGTGCCGTTGCCGTAGCTCGCCGCCTGTTCGCCGCCCGGCTCGCCCGGCTCTAGGATCGTCACCTGGTGCCCGTCGCGTAGCAGCTCGATCGCGGTGGCCGCGCCGACGATGCCGGCACCGATCACGACGACATGCGGCATCAGGCGGCACGGCGTACGCGATAGAACTGCGGAATGCCCTCGGGCATGTCCTTCAGATCCGAGCGGAACGTTGTCGGCTGATAGAACAATCCGAGCGGCGCATAGGACGGGTTCGCGAACAGCTCCGCCTGCATTTCCGCGCACAGCTTCTGCTGCGCGGTGAGATCAGGCGCGTCATACCAGGCCAGCCGCAGCGCCTCCATCTTGGGATCGTTTGGCCAACCAAACCAGGCCGTCGCGGGATCCGAGCGAATCACCGTCAGCGATGCCGGCGACACGTTGCCGGTACCGCCGCCATAGGTGAAGAACATGTTCCAGCCGCCCTTGTCGATCGGCTCGCGGCTGGCGCGTCGCTGCACCACGGTACCCCAATCGAGCGACTGGTAGTCGACCTCGAAGCCGATCTTTTTCAACAGGTCGCCGCCCACCAACGCCAGCGCGCTGATCACCGGAAAGTCGGACGCGGCCAGCAGCACCACCTTTTCGCCCTGGTAGCCCGCGGCCGCCAGCTCGGCCTTCAGCTTCGCAGGATCCTTCGGACCCTTCATCATATCCACACCGACATCGCTCGCCAGCGGCGTGCCAGGGACGAACAGTCCGATTCCGGTCCTGATCAGCTCGGGATCCGCACCGGCCACCGCCTCCATGAACTCGCGCTGATCGATCGCGGACAGCACGACGCGCCGGATTGCCGGTTTGTCGAACGGCGGATACAGGCAGTTGAACCGCATCACGCCGATCGAGCCGGAATGGTCCTTCACCACCGTTGTCAGCTCCGGCTGGCTCTTCAGCGTGCTCAGCAGGTCGATGGTCGGATTCTCCCACCAATCGAACTCGCCGGCGCGCATCGCGGCGGACTTGGTCGCCGGATCCGGCACCACCGACCATTCCACCCGATCGAAATACACCGGCTTTGGTCCCGCCGTCATCTCCGCCGGGCCATCGCTGCGAGGCACGTAGCCGACGAACCGCTCGTACACCACGCGCGATCCGGCCACGCGTTCGGACGCAACGAAGCGATAGGGACCGGAGCCGACCATCTCGCTCACCTGCTTCATCGGGTCGGTCAGCGCTAGGCGTTCCGGCATGACGCAGCACATGTTGGTGGTGACGGCGAGCGCATCCGCCAGCAGCGGAAACGGCTTCTTCAGCCGGAACCGGATCTGCCCATCGGACGGCGCCGACACCTCGTCGGTCGCCACGCGCAGCACGCCACCGAACCCGTCGCGCTGCCACCAGCGCTGAATGCTGGCCACGCAGTCGCGCGCCAGCACCGGGTTGCCGTCGTGGAACTTCAGCCCCTCACGGAGTGTGATGTCCCATTGTTTTCCATCGGCACTGATCGTGTGGCCGGCGGCCATCTGCGGGTGGGGCTGAAAGTTATTGTCCTGTCCATACAGCGAGTCGAACACCAGATGCGCGTGGTTGCGCGTGACGTCCGCGGTGGTCCACACCGGATCGAGCGTTGCCAGATCCGCCTGCGGCAGGAATTTCAATAACCGCTGCGACTCCGCAAGAACGATGTTCGGCGCCGCCAGTACGGCCGCCCCGGCCAGTGTGGACTTGAGAACGTCCCGTCGCCGCATGGCGTCGCCTCCCAGCGCTACGTGTTACGCGTTCTTCTTCACCCCGTAGAACTGCGGCCAGCCGTCGTGAACATCCTGCAGATAGTTGCGGAACGCCGTTGGCTGAACATACATACCGAGTGGTGCATACGGTGGGCTCTTCCAGAACTCGACCTGCATCTCCTCGCAGAGCTTCTTCTGTGCCGCAAGATCCGGCGCGTCGTACCAGGCCGATCGCAGTTCTTCCATCTTCTCGTCGGTCGGCCAGCCGAACCAGTTGCTCTTGGTGCCGCTGCTCTTGAACGTGATGTTCGGGGCCGGCGAGATGTTCCCAAAGCCTCCGAGATACGTGTAGAAAATGTTCCAACCACCCTTGTCGATCGGTTCCTGACTGGCGCGCCGCGCAACCACGGTACCCCATTCCATAGACTGGAAGTCGGTGTTCATGCCGATCTTCTTGAGCGTGTCAGAGGCAACCTGCGCCTCGGCCCAGATCGTCGGAATCGTGGATGCTGCCAGGATGACGACCTTCTCACCCTTGTAGCCGGCGGCGATGAGAGCCTGTTTGAGCTTGTCGTAATCCTTCGGCCCGCGCGTCACCTCAACTCCCACGGTGCTCGCCATCGGCGTGTCCGGCACGAAGATGCCGACATCAGTATTGATCAGACTCGGTTCCGCGCCGGCCACCGCCTCCATGATCTCCTTCTGGTCCATCGCCGCCACGACGACCCGGCGAATTGCCGCGTTGTCGAACGGCGGATACAGATGGTTGAAGCGAAGACAGCCGATCTCGCCGGTACGGTCCTTTACCGCCAACGTGATGTCCTTGTTGCGCTTGAGTTGCGGCACCAGGTCGATGGTCGGATTTTCCCACCAGTCGATTTCGCCCTGCGTCAAGGCAGCCGACGCAGTCGCTGGATCCGGAATGAAATTCCACACCACACGATCGACATAGACGACCTTCGGTCCGGCATTGAAGCTCGGCTTACCGTCCTTGCGCGGAACATATTTGTCGTTCTTCGCGTAGACCACGCGCTGCCCGGGAATCCGCTCGGACGGCAGATACCTGAACGGCCCGCTGCCGATCGCCTCGGCCACCTGCGACATCGGATCGGTCTTGGCCAGCCGCTCAGGCATGATCGCGCAATAGACCTCGGCCAGTGCATTCGGCAGCAAGGAGAACGGCCTCTTCAGACGGAAGCGGATCACCTTGTCGGAAACCGCCGTGAGTTCGTCGGTGCGCGTCATCAGCGCCTCGACGAACGGATAGCGCTTGCCGCAGCGCTGGATCGTCGCGACGCAGTCGCGCGCCAGGACCGGCGTGCCATCATGGAATGCGAGTCCGTCGCGCAGCGTCAGGTCCCACTGCTTGCCGTCGCTTTCGACGAGGTGACCCTCGACCATCTGCGGCTGGACGTTGAACTCGGCATCATAGCCGTAGAGCGTGTCGTACACGGCGAGCGAGAAGTTGCGCGTGATGTCGGCCGTCGTCCAGACCGGATCGAGCGAGGCAAGGTCGGCATGCGGCGTGAAGTTGATGGTGCGCGCCCCCTCGGCCTGCACGATCCGTGGGGCCGCCAATGCGGTCGCGCCGGCGAGCGCGGTCTTCAGTACTTCACGACGTTTCATGAGATGGCGTCCCCGTAATGGAATTGCCGTCATGGTAGAGCAAATCCGTCGTAATGCGCCAGCGGGCCCGTCTTCCTACGACGCATGCAGCGCCGCGGCGACGACTGGTGCCGCCGCCACCGACATCCGCTCACCGTCATGGCCGACGTCGGGCACATTGATCACCGTCCAGGCGCAGCGCGTACCCAATGCCTCCGCCGCCGCGTGCCCGGAACGGACATAACTGTGCGCGCGTTCGTGCCGCGTCGCGCCCTGGCGCATCGAGCGCGGCCCCTTAGGGAAGAACCGACCCGTCGTCTTGGTGTCGCGCGTGCCGGTCATCACGGTGATCGGGAACTCCAGCAATGGACGCAGCGTGTCCGCATCGAGCTCGGTCTTGCCGAGCCCGAACGGCCAGGCAATCTTGAGATCCGGCATGGCATAGGTGCCGGCATTCGCGCTGACGGCGACGGCGACCCGATCGCGAAAGCCGAACGACAGCATGCGGTGCACGAATTGCCCGCCGGCGGAGTGGCCGAATAGGCCGTAGCGTTGGCGCCTTGTCAGCCGCTGATCGCGCAGCGCCGCGAACAGCCGGTCGTCGATGCCGTAGGTCCATTGGTCGCGTGGGTTCGGCGTGCCCTTCTCGTCGTGCAGGTTGCCGAAATGGTACCAAAGGTAATCGGGGAACGCCTCCTCGGTGAACTCCACCGCGATTGCCAGGATGCCGGCGTCATCCACCAGCCGCAGCCAGTAGTCACGATAGTCACGCCCATTGCGTCCGACGCCGTGATGCACGATCAGCACTGGCGTATCGCCATCGAAGCGGCGCGGCCGCGCACTGTGCAGCAGCAGCGGCCGGTCGGGAAACACCGGATCGGCATAGACCAGGGTATGGCCGCCCGGTTTGTCGACCAGACGCGACAGCTCGGTCATCGAAAGTATTCCCGTCCTCTGCCCCGGCCAGATGGCTGGTGCCAATTTGCATGCACGGCGCGAGACTCCCCTCGACGTCAGCGACGGAGCATCACGATGCAACTCGGAATAATCGGCGCCGGCAATGTTGGCAACGCACTGGCAACCGGCTGGATCAGGGCGGGCCATAGCATCACCTTTGGGATACGCGATCCCAGTGCTGCCGTGAACCGCACAGCCGCACGGTCGCCCGAGCCGACCGATTACGCCATGTGAGGCCTGTCATGAACGAGTCAACCATCGATCGCAGGTTCGGCCGTCAAGCCTTTGGCGCGAGTCCTGGCGGCTATCACGCCGCTAGACCGGCCTATCCCGACTGGGTGTTTCAGACCCTATGCGAGCAATGCGGTCTCGCCCGCGGTAGGGCAGTATTCGAGATCGGCGCCGGTACGGGAAAGGCAACGCGTCGATTGCTTGACCTTGGAGCAGACCCCCTTGTCGCTCTCGAGCCCGATCCTCGCCTGGCGGCATTTCTGCGCAAGACCGCCCGAGACGCGGCCCTCAGGGTGATAGTTTCGTCGTTCGAGGACGCCGCACTCAACACACCCAGCTTCGACCTCGGCGTCTGTGCCACGGCGTTCCACTGGCTGGACGAAAACGCCGCTCTGCTTAAGGTCGCTGACCTGCTCCGACCGGGCGGCTGGTGGGCGGCTTTCTGGAACGTGTTCGGCGACGACAGCCGGCCCGACCCCTTCCATGAAGCGACGAAGGCGTTGCTTGCCGGGCCTTCAAGCCCTTCCGCAGGTAGCTGCAATCTACCCTTCGCTCTCGATGCCTCGGCGCGCCTAGGGGCGCTGCGCCAAACCGGCAGGTTCGACATCGTCGAACATCGAACCGCAGCCTGGTCGCTGGAACTTGATCCCGAGCAGACGGTCGCCCTCTACGCCACTTTTTCCAACATCAACATCCGCAGCGACCAGCAGATCATTCTGACCGAGTTGAATCGCATTGCCCGCGAGAAGTTCCTCGGCCGCGTCCTCCGCAACATGACCACCAGCCTCTACATCGCGCGGCGTCGGTCATGAGCGCAAAAGCTGACGCGAGACGGAGCAACGAACGCGAGTTTCACAGGTACACACCGCGCTCCAGGATCTCCAGCGTGTAGGCGCGGTAGCTGATCCCCAGCACCTCCGCCCGCGCCAACCGGCGCAGCGCGATTTCTCGCCCCGGCGTTTTCCAGGCACGCTTCACCGCGCGCTTCCAGCACCAATGGCGCCACGACTCGTTCGGATCGATCTCCGGATCGAGCGGGGGACCGCCATTGTCACCGATCCCCCGCATGCGGAGGTTCAGTACGCCCGGGCAACCGCGCGTTTCGCCATCACGCCCACCAGATGGGCGCGATATTCGGCGCTCGCGTGAATGTCGCTGTTCATGCCATCCGGCGGCGTAACGATGTTGGCCACCGCGTCGGGGGAGAAATTCGCATTCAGCGCCTGCTCCATCGCGGTATGGCGGAACACGCCGTTTTGTCCGGCACCGGTCACCGCGACGCGCGCGCCGCCCGCCGTCTTCGCCACGTACACACCGACGATCGCGTAGCGCGATGCCGGGTTGCGGAACTTCTCGTAGGCCCCCTTCTCCGGAGCTGGGAACTCCACCGCGGTGATCAGTTCGCCCTGTTCCAGCGCGGTCGCGAACATGCCCTGGAAGAAATCGTCCGCCCTGATCGAGCGCCGATCGGTCTTGATCGTCGCGCCCAGCGCCAGCACAGCAGCCGGATAGTCTGCCGCCGGATCGTTGTTCGCCAGGCTGCCGCCGATCGTGCCGCGATGCCGCACCGCCTCATCGCCGATATGCGAGGCAAGCTCCGATAGCGACGGGATCTTCCCCTTCAGCCCGGCATCGGCGGCGACCGCGCCATGCGTCGTCATGCCGCTGATGGTCACCGTGTTCCCCGATACGCTGACGCCGACCAACCCGAGTTTCGCCAGGTCAACGACGACAGTCGGCTTGTTCAGCCGCTGCTTCAGCACCGGGATCAGCGTCATGCCGCCGGCCAGCGCCTTCGCCTCGGGATCGGCACTCAGCGCCTTCACCGCATCGGCGAGGCTCGATGGCTTCTGATATGCAAAATCATACATCGTGCTGTTCCTCGTTCCGATTATTCCACCGCCATCCGCGGCGCGCCGCCCTGGATGATCGACCAGAGTTTCTGCGGCGTCGCCGGCATGTCGATATGCCGCACGCCATACGGTTTCAGAGCATCCACCACCGCGTTGATGATCGCCGGCGGCGAACCGATCGCCCCCACCTCGCCGCAGCCCTTCACGCCGAGCGGATTGTGTGTGCACAGCGTCGTCTCGGTGCCCACCGTGATGTTCGGCAGGTCGTCGGCGCGCGGCATGGTGTAGTCCATCATCGAGCCGGACACAAGCTGTCCGCTGTCATCGTACACCGCGTGCTCCAGCAGCGCCTGGCCGATGCCCTGCGCCACGCCGCCCTGTACCTGCCCCTCGACGATCATCGGATTGATCACGCGGCCCACGTCATCGACCGCGACGAAATTCACCACCTCGACGGTGCCGGTGTCCTGGTCGATCTCGACTTCAGCGATGTGGCAGCCAGCCGGGAAGGTGAAGTTCTTCGGATCGTAGAACGCGGTCTCGTCGAGGCCCGGTTCCAGTTCCTCGATCGGGTAGTTGTGCGGCACGTAGGCGGCCAGCGAGATGTCGGTCAGCGTCTTCACCTTGTCGGTGCCCGCCACGGTGAATTTGTTGTCCTTGAACTCGATGTCGTCCACCGAGGCTTCCATCAGATGGGCGGCGATCTTCTTGCCCTTGGCGATGATCTTGTCCATCGCCTTCACCATGGCGGTGCCGCCGACCGCGAGGCTGCGGCTGCCATAGGTGCCCATGCCAAACGGAATTTTCGCAGTGTCGCCGTGCACGATATCGATCTGGTCCATCGGCACGCCGAGCTGCGAGCAGACAAGCTGCGCCAGCGTGGTTTCATGGCCCTGGCCGTGGCTGTGCGTGCCCGTATAGACCGTGACGCTGCCGGTCGGATGCACCTTGATGTTCGCCACCTCGTAGAGACCGGCCCGCGCGCCGAGCGATCCGACCACGGCCGACGGCGCGATACCGCAGGCCTCGATGTAGGTGGAGATGCCGATGCCGCGCAGCTTGCCCCGCGTGGCGGCCGCGGCGCGGCGTGATTCGAAGCCGGCGTAGTCGGCCGCTGTCAGGCAGGCATCCAGCGTCGCCTGGTAGTTGCCGCTGTCGTATTGCAGCGCGACCGGAGTTTGATACGGGAAAGCGTCCGCCGCGATGAAGTTCTGCCGCCTGATCGCCACACGATCCACTTTGGTGTCAAAGGCGCAGGCATCCACCAGACGCTCCAGCAGGAACGTAGCCTCCGGTCGCCCGGCACCGCGATAGGCGTCCACCGGCACTGTGTTGGTGAACACCGCCTTAACCTCGCAGTAGATCACCGGCGTCTTGTACACGCCGGCGAGCAAGGTGGCGTACAGATAGGTCGGGATGCACGGCGCAAAGGTAGACAGATAGCCGCCCATGTTCGCCAGTGTGGCGATGCGCAGCGCCAGGAAGTTGCCGTTGGCATCCAGCGCCATCTCGGCGGTCGAATCATGGTCACGGCCGTGCGCATCCGACATGAAGCTTTCGTTGCGCTCAGCCGTCCATTTCACCGGCCGGCGCAGCTTGCCCGCCGCCCAGGTGACGATCGCCTCCTCGGCATAATGATAAATTTTCGAACCGAACCCGCCGCCGACATCCGGCGCCACGACGCGCAGTTTGTTCTCCGGGATGTGCAGCACGAACGCGCCCATCAGCAGCCGGATCACGTGCGGATTCTGGCTGGTGGT
>Ga0209040_10004295_pt1 | contig 10799 bp, 10 predicted proteins | sample BogFormECP12_OM3_FD_188240 | JGI IMG/M metagenome (GOLD analysis project Ga0209040, IMG submission 188240) | Bog forest soil microbial communities from Calvert Island, British Columbia, Canada - ECP12_OM3 (SPAdes) (version 2) | ecosystem: Environmental > Aquatic > Freshwater > Wetlands > Bog ... | reverse complement strand
GACGGTCTTTGGCTGTGGGCGCGCCATCTGGCGGACGTCGGTTCAACCGAAGCCGACTTCGTCGCGGTCGCCGAGCGTTTTCTGGAAACGCCCTACCTCTGGGGCGGGCGGACATCGGAGGGAATCGACTGTTCGGGGCTCGTGCAGACCGCGCTGACCGCCGCCGGAATCGCCGCCCCGCGCGACAGCGACATGCTGGCCGCCCTCGGTGACCCGGTCGCGGTCGACCGCCATGCGCTCGGGCGCGGCGATCTCGTGTTCTGGAAGGGCCACGTCGGAATCATGCGCGACGCAGAGGCGCTGCTTCACGCCAACGGCTTTCACATGAAGGTGGTCAGCGAGCCGCTCGCCGAGGCCAAAACCCGCATCGCCGCAAGCGAAGGCGGCGAGGTGATAAGCGTGAGAAGGCTGGCTCCGCGCCTATAGACGCACGCGCTGAGCGCATAAGCCGCGCCTTAGACGCGGTCAACGACCGCGGCTACAACGGACCGCGCCGGCTTACTTCTTGCCGCCGAGGCTGAGGCCGGCGAAGCGGGTATTGAAGCGCGACAGGCGCCCGCCGCGGTCGAGCAGCTGCTGCGAGCCGCCGGTCCAGGCCGGATGGGTGTTCGGGTCGATGTCGAGCTGCAGCGTCGCGCCATCTTCGCCATAGGTCGAACGGGTCATGTACTCGACGCCATTGGTCATGACGACCTTGATCATGTGGTAGTTGGGGTGAATGTCGGGCTTCATCGTCAGGTCCTGGCGCAACAAAGGAAGAGCCGTCCGGACGGCCGGCGGCTCTTGGGTTGGCGCTGCTATACGGCGCCCAGGCGGAGCGACGCAATAGGTCGCAGGCGGCGGGCCTTGATTTTGGCCGAAACAAGGTCCCTAAAGCCCGCGAAGATTGTGGAGCCAAATGTGAAAAATGTCCGCTGACGCCCGGGCCGAATCAAGAGGGTCGCGAGCGCCGCTCGGCGCCCTGAAATCGGTTCTGCCCTATGCGCTCGTTTACCGCGGGCGGATTTTTGCCGCGCTCGCCGCCTTGCTCGTTGCTTCGGCCGCGACGCTCGTCGTTCCGGTCGCCGTGCGCAGGATGATCGACTTCGGCTTTTCGGATTCGAACGCCGGATTCATCCGCGTCTATTTCCTCGGCATGCTCGGCGTCGTCGCGGTGCTCGCACTGGCTTCCGGAGCGCGCTACTATCTCGTCATGACGCTCGGCGAGCGGGTGGTCGCGGATCTGCGCGCGAACCTGTTCGCCCATCTGACGCGACTCGATCCGGGCTTCTTCGACGCGGAGAAGACCGGCGAGATCGCCTCGCGCCTCTCCGCCGACACGACGCAGCTCAAGGCGACTTTTGGCTCCTCGGCCTCGGTCGCGCTGCGCAATCTCTTCATGTTCGTCGGCGCGATCGCGATGATGGTGGTGACCAGCCCCAAGCTTTCGGCCTTCGTGCTCGCCGCGATCCCAATCATCGTGCTGCCGCTGTTCGCCGCCGGCCGCGCGGTCCGCCAGCGTTCCCGCCGCGCCCAGGACACGCTCGCGGAAGCGACCGCCTTCGCGACCGAGAGCCTGTCGGCGGTCCGGGTCATGCAGTCGTTCGTCGCCGAGGCCTTCACCGTAGGCCGCTATCGCCAAGCCGCCTACGACGCCTACGAGGCGGCGCGCAACATGGCCGAGGCGCGCGGAATCGTCACCGCAGCGGCGCTGTTCCTCGCCTTCGGCAGCGTCGTCGTCGTGCTGTGGCTCGGCGCGCAGGACGTGGTCGCCGGCCGCATGTCGGGCGGAACCTTGCTGCAGTTCGTCCTCTACGCGGTGTTCGGCGCCGGCGCGCTCGGGCAATTGTCGGAAGTGTGGAACGAGGTTTCGCAGGCCGCCGGGGCCGCCTCGCGCATCGGCGAGCTCTTGGCCGTCAGGCCGCGCATCGCCGCACCGGCCAAGCCTCTTGCGCTCCCGAGCCCTGTGCGGGGCGAGCTCGCGTTCAATTCGGTGGATTTCGCCTATCCGGGCCGCGACGAGGGCGCGGTGTTACGCGACGTGAGTATTCGGGTCGCGCCAGGCGAGGTCGTCGCCATCGTCGGTCCTTCGGGGGCAGGGAAATCGACCCTGTTCCAGCTCGCCTTGCGCTTCTACGATCCTTTCCGCGGAACGGTCACGCTCGACGGCGTCGACATTTCAAAACTCGATCCCGCAGCCCTGCGCGCTGAAATCGCCCTCGTCCCCCAGGACGCCTTCATCTTCGGCGCGAGCGTCGCCGACAATATCGCCTATGGATCGCCTGACGCGAGCCGAGACGCCATCATCGCCGCCGCCAAACAAGCCGCCGCGCACGGCTTCATCACCGGCCTGCCGAAAGGCTACGACACGGAACTCGGCGAGCGCGGCGTGACTCTTTCGGGCGGCGAGCGCCAGCGCATCGCCATTGCGCGCGCCATCCTGAAAGACGCGCCGGTCCTTCTGCTCGACGAGGCGACGTCCGCTCTCGACGCCGAGAGCGAAACGCTGGTGCAGGGCGCGCTCGAGACGCTGATGAGGGGCCGCACTACGCTGGTCATCGCCCACCGTCTCGCGACAATCGTCAACGCCCGCCGCATTCTTGTCATCGAGGCCGGCTGCGTGGTCGAAGAGGGCGCCCACGCCTCGCTTTTGGCCGCGGGCGGCCTGTATGCCCGGCTCGCCCGGCTCCAGTTCGAGACCGGCGCCGCGGCGCTGACCGCGATGACGGTGGCGGCGCAGTAATGCCGTTTCCGGTCTCCCTCTCCCGCTTGCGGGAGAGGGTTGGGGTGAGGGGCGCGCCGTAAGGCGCGCTTCACCAGGGCGCCTGACGGCGCCCACCCTCATCCGGCGCTTCGCGGCTCCAGTTCGCGGCCGGCGCCGCGGCCCTGACCGCGGTGGCGGAGGCGGCGCATGTGGCTATTCGATCGACCCGGATTTCGCCGCCTTCTCCATCGCCCTTTCGAGCGCGGCGAACACGCGCGGATCGGCGCTGACCGCGACATTGAAGCGCATGTAACTTCGCCATTTCGGCGAGGAGCTGAACGAACGGCCGGGCGCAAAGACCACGCCGTCCTCCTGCCCCAGTCGGGCGACTTCCGTCGCGTCCAGTCCGCCCGGCAGTTCGGCCCAAAGAAACAGCCCGCCCTGAGGCTCGACCCACGGCGTTGCGCCTTGGGCTCTGAGCTGGCGAGAGACGCGGGCGATGGCCTCGGCGAGCCGCGGGCGCAGGGCGTCGAGATGACGGCGAAAGCCGCCTTCGAGCAGGAAATGATGCATCGTGGCGGCGGCAAAGGCGGAATTACCAAGAGTCGTCGCCAGCTTCATGTCGACGATCGCCTCGCTCCAGTCCGGCCGCGCGACCAGATAGGCGACGCGCAAGGCCGCCGTCACCGTCTTGGAAAAGCCTCCGACCTGGATGACGCGATTGAAACCGTCCAAGGTCGCAAGCCGTGGACTCGGCGCCGTCTCGAAGTCGGCGTAGATGTCATCTTCGATCGTGACCCCGTGGCGCTCGGCGAGCATCAGCACGCGATGCGCGACCGTCGGCGAGAGCGACGCCCCGGTCGGATTGTGGGGCCCCGAGATCATGATGTAGAGGCGCGGCCGGTGCTCGGCGAAGATCGCCTCGAGGGCTCCGACGTCCGGTCCCTCGCGGGTGAAGGGCGCACCGACGATTTTCGCCCGATGCACGCCGAAGAGCTGCACGAGATTGAAATAGCGCGGATCGTCGACGACGACGCAATCGCCCGGCGAGAGGAGGAACCGGGCTGCGAGATCGAGCGCCTGCGTCGTCGAATCGGTCAGCACGATCTGGGCCGGATCGACCCGCGCGCCGCGGTCCGCGAATCGCGCCGCAATGAGCCGGCGCAAGGGCTCGAAGCCGCGCGGCGAGTCGTAATGCAGCTTCGCTCGGCCTCCGCCTCGGGCGACCGCGCGGACCGCCCTTTCGACGCCGGTCGCGGGCAGCCAGCTTTCGGGCAGCCATCCTGATGCGGGTTGCAAAACGTCGGGTCGGGCCTCGAGCGCATTGCGGACGATGGTCAGGAGATCGACCGCGGGGTCGAGACTCGGCGCCTTGGCGAGCACCAAAGGCGACGACGGCGCGGCGACATAGAAGCCCGAACCGCGCCGGGCCTCGACGACACCCTCGGCCACGAGACGGTCGTAGGCCTCCACCACGGTGGATTTGGACACCTCGAGTTGCTCGGCCAGGCGCCGCACCGACGGAAGCTTCGCGCCCTTGCCGAGGGCGCGGCTGTCGATACGGACTCGCAGGGCGTCGATGACCAGCCCCACCCGGGAGACCGGCGCAGTGGGAGCAGAGCTCGTCGAAAGCGAATCCATCGTGTCGTGGGCCAAACTGTTTGACATCCGTACCAATACAGTTTGTCAGGCTATCAGAAAACTGTCCCTGCCGCAAAGCGCGTCCGCGCCGCATCATTTCGGTGAGGAGGCTCTCATGACGGCTCTCGGCTCTGCTTTTTCCCGTCTTTGGCGGCTCGTTTCCTGGCCCGCGCGGGTGGCGGAGGCCCGCCGCGAATTCGCCATGCTGGCGAAACTCGACGACCGCGGCCTCGCCGACATCGGCCTCACTCGCCAGGATCTGCGCGACGCCACCGCCTTCGCTCTCTCCAAGCCGCCCTCGGCGCGCCTCATGGAGCGGGCGCGCGAACGCGAGGCGCTGGCCCGGGCGAAGCGACGTCCCCGCCCTGCCGTGCGATCTATCGCTGCCGAGTAAGGCGCGTCCCTCGCCCCGCATGGTAGGGGCCGCTCTGAGTCGACTGCGCCAGCATCACTGCGACGCATGCATCTCCCTCCACCGGGCGGGCGGCACTCCAAACGCCCGGCTGAACGCCTCCTCGGATTCATACCCGACCGAGTAGGCGAGCTGCGCGATTGCCTTGCGCGTCTCGCGCAAGCCGAGTTTCGCGGTCTGCAGTCGCCAGAAGGTGAGGTACCGGATCGGCGGCATGCCGACGAGCGACGAAAAGCGTTCGACAAAGGCGCTGCGCGAAAGCGCGACCTCTCTCGCCAGCGCTTCCGCCGACCATGGCGCGCCGAGCTTGTGATGGATCAAGGCCAGAGCCCGCCCAATATGCGGGTCTTTGACGCCCTTGAGCCAACCAACGTCCTCCTCGGCAAGGGTCGACGAGTACTGCCGCACCGCCTCGGTCAACAGCGACTCGGAAAGACGCGTTATGACGCTCGACGAGGCCAATCTGCCTTCTGCGAGTTCGTTCGCCGCGAAGCGGACGGAGGTCTCGATCCACTCGCGCGATGCGCCCCCGCGCACATCGATTTTGAGCGCCCTGGGCAGGGTCGAGAAGAGCGGATTGTAAGAGTCCTCGCTCGCAAGAAATCCGCACACGATGCGCGTCGCGACGCCGCCCCCGCCGTGAAATATCCGGGCAAGGCCGCCGTCCGGGGACCGCTGAATGAGCTCACGCGCGCTGACCGGTTGGACTCCGCGCCGGTCGGCCAGGATGTGGGGTTCGTTCTGCGGGAAGAGCACAATCTCGCCCGCGCCGACCTCGACCGCATACGCGCCTTCCAGGAAGACAAGCAGTCCGCCATCGATGACGACGTGAAAGCCGATCACTTGCGCCGGCTTTCCCGTCAAATAATTCGCGCAGTCGTCTGGAGTGATCGTGACGCTGATGCACCAAGGCGCAGTGAAGTGCCCGGAAAGAAACACGCTTCCCGTGAGCCGAACCGCACGCAGCACTTCCGACAGCGGATCCATAAAAACGGCGGTCATCGGATTTGGACGAACGGTCAGATGATCCGGTCGCGCGATCATTCGAACCAACCTTGAGCAAGCGTACTGGTTCGGCGTCCGGCGCGCCACGGCGAATACGGCGCGGACGGCGATCAAGGCGACAACGCCGGAAGGGCCGGTCGCCTCAAACCGAAACCTACGCTCAAACGAGGAGAAAGAACATGTCCGCAACCATGACAGCCTCCAAGGAGGCCAAGCGCGCACCCGTTCCTATGAACGGCGTCGACACGCCGACGCTGTTCGCTACGATCAACGCCGTCGGCGCTGAGCCGGAACTCGCGAAGTTTCAGTTCCGCGCCAAGAGCCGCTGGGTGTCAGGCACACACAGCGAGAGCACGATGCACGGCTACTTCGGAGCCGGCGACGAGCTGACCCACGTTGCTTCGTATACAGCCGTCGGCGATCATCCAGCCGTTCTGTGCGGCACGGACGCCGGTCCCACGCCGGTGGAGTGGGTTTTGCATGCGCTGGCCTCGTGTCTAACCGCTGGTATCGGAAATATCGCGGCGGCGCGCGGGATCAGGCTCAACAAGGTCGAGTCGACGGTCGAAGGCGACATCGATTTGCGCGGCGTCCTCGGGCTCTCGGGCGACGTCCGCAACGGCTATCAGGGCATCAAGGTTTCTTTCGAGATCGACGGCGACGCTAGCCCCGATCAGCTCGAAAAACTCGTCATGCAGTCGAAGGCCAGGTCAGCCGTCTTCGACATCCTCACCAACGGCGTTCCGGTCTCGATCGCCGTCAAGACGCCGGCCATTACGTGATTTGCCAAGCCGCCGAGCCTTGGCTCGGCGGCCCAATTCAGACTCTTCCAGAGGGACAAACATCATGCGCAAGACTGACGTCATCATCGTCGGCGGGGGACAAGCCGGGCTCGCCATGAGCCGAAGCCTCGCCCTACGCTGCATCGATCATGTTGTGCTGGAGCGCGGTCGGGTCGGTGAGCGCTGGCTTTCGGAGCGCTGGCGGTCGCTGAACCTGCTGACGACCAACGCAATGAGCGCCCTTCCCGGCTTGCCGTACGACGGAAGCGAATCCGACGGGTTCATGCCGGCGAGCGCGTTCGCTGCCTATCTCGAGCGCTACGCGCGGACGATGGGCTCGCCCGTCGTCAGCGACGCCGAGGTGACGGACGTCGAACAGACCGCCGGCGGATACCGCGCCTCGACAACCGCCGGGGAATGGCGCTCGCAGGCTGTTGTTGTCGCGACGGGCGCCTGCGAGACGCCGTTCCGTCCGGCGATGGCTGAGGCGCTCTCACCCTCGATTCTCCAGGTGTCTCCGACAGACTACTGGGAGCCGGGGCAGCTTCCGCAAGGCGGCGTGCTGGTGGTCGGCGCCTCGTCGACCGGCGCTCAGCTCGCCGAGGAGATCCAGGGCTCAGGGCGCCCGGTGACGCTCGCCGTCGGGGATCACACCCGCGTGCCCCGCCGCTATCGCGGACGGGACATCTACGCCTGGATGGAGACGGCCGGCATTCTGGACGATCCGGCCCTCGAAGGGGGCAATCTCGAGGCAGCCCGCCGCCAGCCGTCGCTGCAACTGGTCGGCCGCCCTGACAACCGCGACCTCGATCTCGGCGTTCTGGCCCGCCGCGGCGTGCGGTTGGTCGGCAGGCTCACAGGCGTCGACCGCGCAAAGGCCAGTTTCGCCGACGACCTTGAACGGACCACGAAGGCTTCCCATGCACGTATGCTGCGCATCCTCGAGCGGATCGACGGATGGATCAAAGATCATGCACTCGAGGCGACGGCCGCCGATCCCGCAGCGAGGATTCCGGTTCTCGCCGCCGGCGGTCGCTTGACGCTCGATCTGCGGAACGAGGGTGTCCGATCGGTCGTTTGGGCGACCGGCTATGTCCGTCGCTATCCTTGGCTCAAGTCGACCGTTCTCGATCATCGCGGCGAGATCGTCCATCGTGGCGGCGTGACACCCCTGCCCGGCCTCTACGTGATTGGGCTCACCTTCCTGCGCCGCCGGCGATCGTCGTTCATCGACGGCTGCGGGCTCGACGCCGAAGATTTGGCGCCGATCGTGAAAGCCTGCCTCGGCCGACCGGCGAAGGAGGCTGCGTGACGCGGCCTCCTCTGGCGCGGGACGACGCGATGTCGCCGGCCCGCGTTCGCCAATTTGGAGGAACCGATGAACCTCCCTGTCCTGGTTCTCCTGGGCTTCGCGGCGTGGACGCTTATCATTCTGTCGGTCGGCGTCGGCGGCTACCGCTGGGCGCTCATTCTTTCCGGGCGGGCATCGGTCGCCGGGTGGCGAGCCGACGCGCCGCAGGGCGCCGACTGGTATCAGCGCACTATGCGTGCGCACATGAATTGCGTCGAGAACCTGCCGGTCTATGGAGCGATTGTCGTGGCGCTGACGGTCGCCGGCTTGCGGAGCCCTTTCGTCGACGGGCTCTCCGAGGCCATGCTGGCCGCGCGGATCGGACAGACATTGGTTCACGTCGCGCTGCGCCAGACCAATGCCGTCGTGAGCGTCCGCTTCGCGCTGTTTTCCATCCAGGTGATCTGCATGTTCGCCATGTGCGCCGCCGCCGCGGCGGCGATGATTCGTTGAAGCGAAGTCAGCCGCGCCGACGATTGCTCGCTGACGCCTTGGCGGACCGCGAAGATGAAGCCGGCTGGGTGGTCGAAGAGGAAACCCCCGCCTCGCACCTCGCCGCCAACGGGCTTTACGCGCGCCTCGCGCGGCTCCAGTTCGGCGCCGCGGCGCTGACCGCCATGGCTGAGGCGGCGCAGTAGGGCGGCTCTTTCGAAAATATCACTTGAGGCGTCCAGCCGCGTCCCCCTTCTCCCTTTGGGAGAAGGGCCAGGATGAGGGTTTTGAGCCGAGGCGGTTTCTCTCGCGCCGCGCCGCAGGGGCTGACCCAGCCTGTTCGAGCCGCCGCGGCAAAACTTTGCCCACCTGCACCCTCATTCCCGACCCTTCTCCCGGACGGGAGAAGGGCGTGCTCCACAGCCGCAAGGGCGCCCTCGCGACTAGTCGCGGGGCGCCCGTCTGCTCGGCGCCCGCGGCAGCTATTTGGCCGGTCGGTAAATTTTTGCGACCGCGTCCGCTTGCTTCAAAGCCTCGACGCCTTGGGCTCCGGTCATCAGCGCTGTCGTCTTGCTCGTCTTGACGGCGCCGCCCGCGGCGATGGCCAGGGCGATCGCCGCCATGCTCTCCATGTTCGGCACATCTGCGACAAACACCCCGTCATACTCGCCGAAGCACAGCCATCCGCCAATGAATTTGCCTCCCGCGGCCTCGCACATCGCGCGGCCAACGTTTTCGATTCGATTTTCCGGCTTCTTGACCTGAGCGGCCCAGGAATCGGCGGTGTAGGCGAACTGGTACATGTAGAGCGCCATGCTGTCCTCCCTTTTTGATTTTCCCGCCCCGCCGGTTCGAAGGCCGGCAGCCGGCGGCGCGGTGAAATTACTCCAAACGGCAGTGATGCGCCAGTCCGCTGGCGCCGAGGCGCTGCCGCTGGCGCCGGCCGCGAGCCCCAACCATGGTTCAAGCCGAGCCATGAAAACCCTGAGCCCAAGTTCAACTCAAGGCCTGCTTTCGGAGGTTCAATTTTCTAGCCTGTCGTCTCAGCTTCTGAATCCAGGCGGCGAACCTCAACATCGGACCAATGACCGCGAGGGCGGCGAAGGGGGCGTACTTGAGAATGTCGAAAGCGCCAGCGCCATAGACACCGCCGACGCCGGGGTTGGTGAAATCCTTGATAAACGCATATGCGATGTAATTCATGGCGAGCCATCGAATCGGCGGCCAAAATCGGTCCGGCAGCGTCTGCCGAACGCGCGGAATGGAAAGAAGCGCGAGAACGTAGGTGAAGATCGCCGCCGCGCCGAAGACGACGAACGTCCCCGCATCGGGCGCATCTCCCGCCGCGCAGAGGCAGGCGACGAGGCCGAGGTGGACGGGCAGCGCGGCGGCGAACGCCAGGCCGAAATTGCGCCCGTTGTCTCTCAAAAGCGCAAAGACGTTCCCGAACAGCGCGGCCAAGGCGCCTCCGGCATAGGCCGGCCAGAACAGGAGAAAATTGAGCCGGGCGGTCGCGTCCAGCGCGACGCGGAAGCCGTGGCTCTGGGGGCCGACCACGGCCACGACGCCGACGGCCAGCGCCAGCGCGGCGCAGAAAGCGGCACCCATCCATAGCCAGGGATTCCGTCGAATCTCCATCGCGCTAGCCCGATCGCCTGCCTACGCCACTTGCGCAAATTATCCGCGGCCTCCCTTCGCCCAGACCGCCGCGTTTACGCGCCTAACCTGAAATTACGTCGAATGATTGGACCTCGGCCTGTTCGTTTGCAAGACTCGACAACCTTCGCGGTCGTCGGCGAGCCGTCAACATTACGCAACATTACGGCGACAGTCTACTCAACCCCGGAATTATGTAGTTGACTCAACCTGACCGGCTGGGTTGTGCACAAGTCGTTTCACAACCCTCTTGCGCCGATGATGCGCGCCTCTAAGAAGGGCGAACTGAAGCGGCGCAACGTTAGCTACCAGACCCTAAGTGAGTCGCTGAAACGCATGGGGATCGAGGAGTCCCCTGTTCGGTCTGTGACGACAATTGCGGTTCCAACGTCGGCTATTGTACCTGGGCAACCTCCTCAACAGACCAAAGAATTTGAGGTTGATGGCCCAATAGCTGGGTTTGGATGCCCGGGATTTGACTATTGCATAGATGAAGCGTGCAAACCGCTGCCACAACGGTAACATGGCAGTGGCCGCAGCGGCCGGAGCGCTGTAGTCACAGTCACCAAAGGAAATTATGGCACTGTCCTGCGAGATTTCCGGCGTACCGCATGTTCTAGGCGAACGGGCTTCAACCGCCTCCTTCCTCATTCTATGATGAAGGAACAACGGTGCGCTTGTTACAGGAGTCATGCGGAATGATCGTGAAGTATTTGCTGCCGCTGGCCGCGCTGGGGCTGCTGGGCTTTGCGGTCTACCACGTCCAGCATTCCCCCTCCTGGAAGCCGCTGTCGGCGCCTCCCCTTTCCCCCAGTGAGCCATCCGCGGCCCCGTCCC
>Ga0209040_10004294_pt1 | contig 10800 bp, 8 predicted proteins | sample BogFormECP12_OM3_FD_188240 | JGI IMG/M metagenome (GOLD analysis project Ga0209040, IMG submission 188240) | Bog forest soil microbial communities from Calvert Island, British Columbia, Canada - ECP12_OM3 (SPAdes) (version 2) | ecosystem: Environmental > Aquatic > Freshwater > Wetlands > Bog ... | reverse complement strand
CCTCGGCGATCGCATACACGCCGCGGTGCACGTTCGCGTGCGTGGTCTCGTAGTAGCGCTCCATGGCCGACAGGACCTGGCGCGGCTGCTCGGAGCTCGAGGCGGAGTCGAGGTAGACGACCGGGCGTCCGTGCACGGTCCGCGAGAGGAGGGGGAAGTCCTTGCGCAGGACCTCGACGTCGAGTGCCCCTCGGTTGCTCACCTCACGACCGCCACTCCTCGTAGCCGCCGGCCTCGATCCGGCGGGCCAGCTCCGGCCCGCCGGTCTCGACCACCCGGCCGTCGAACAGGAGATGGACCCGGTCGGGTAGGAGGTCCTCGAGGATCCGCTGGTAGTGGGTGACCACCAGCACCGCGAGCTCGGGATGGCTCTCCCGCACCGTGTGGATGCCCCGGCCGACCACCCGGAGGGCGTCGATGTCGAGGCCCGAGTCCGTCTCGTCGAGGACGGCCAGGCGCGGCTCGAGGAGGGCCATCTGAAGGATCTCGTTGCGCTTCTTCTCGCCGCCCGAGAACCCGGTGTTGAGGTGGCGCTCGCCGAAGGCCGGGTCCATGCCGAGGCGCTCCATCCACTCGTTCATGGCGAAGCGGACCTCGAGCACCGAGATGTCGTCGCCCTTGCGGGCCGACATGGCCTGGCGAAGGAATTGGGTGACCGACACCCCTTCGATCGCCTCGGGATACTGGAAGGCGAGGAAGATACCGGCCTTGGCCCTGACGTCGGTCGGCCAATCGGTGATGTCCTGGCCGTCGAAGCGAATGGTGCCGGCGGTGACCCGGTAGGCCGGATGCCCCATCAGGGCGGCGGCCAGGGTGGACTTTCCGGCCCCGTTCGGCCCCATTAGGGCGTGGATCTCGCCCGAGCCCACCGTGAGGTCGACGCCGCGCAGGATCTCGGCCCCGTCCACCGCCACGTGGAGGTCGTCGATCTGCAGGAGCGGGGCCACGGGCAAAAGTCTACCGCTTTGGTCAGGTTTCTACGACCGCCGTAGGGGAAATCCCAGGCGCCCGGCCCGCCCGCCGATTCCTGCCGCCCCGGCGGGCCCCGGTACGCTGCCAGCCGGTGGCCACTCCTTGGACGTACTCGGGGAAGGTGGCCGCCGTCGACTCGCCCCGGGGCGTGGTGACCCTCGTCGACGAGTCGACCTTCGCCATCAGCGACGGCAACGGCGACATCGAGCCCGGTGGGGCCCACGGCCTGTTCTTCCGGGACACCCGGGTGATCTCCCGGCTGGAGCTGCGGATCGACGGGAGCCGGCTCGAGCCGCTGGCCGCGGTGAACGAGAACCCCTTCTCGGCCACGTTCGTCTCCCGGGCCGTCCCGTCGGGGGGCCGGGCCGACTCGACCCTGATGGTGTTCCGGTCCCGCTACGTCGGTCAGGGGATGCGCGAGGACCTCCAGATCCACAACTTCAGCAGCGAGGCCACGGTCTGCGTGGTGGAAGCCTTCGTCGACTCCGACTTCGCCGACCTCTTCGCGGTGAAGGAGGGCCGGGCCGCAGCCCCTGACGGTGAGATCACCCGCACCGTCGAGGACGGGGACCTCACCATCTCCTATCGTCGGGGCGCCACCAGCCGGGGGGTGCAGCTCAGGGCGTCGGCGGGGCCGGGCAACGAGGACGGCCCCGGCCACGCGCCGGTGTTGCGGCTGTCCGAGGATCTCATCTCCGTGGAGATCATGGTGCCGGCCCGGGGCCAGTGGTCGGGCTGCGTGGAGGTCGTGCCGGTCATCGAGTCGTCCCTCGTGCTTCCCCGGTACCGGTGCGGCCAACCCGTCGAGCGGGCCAAGCCCTCCGAGCGCCTGGCCCAGTGGCGTCAGCGGGTGCCCCACGTGCGCACCGACCATGAGGGGCTCAGTGCCGTGATCGCCCGGAGCGCCGAGGACCTGGGCTCGCTGCGGATCTTCGACCCCGACTACCCGGACCGGGTGGTGCTGGCCGCCGGCGCCCCGTGGTTCATGACCGTCTTCGGCCGGGACTCGCTCCTCACCGCCTGGATGGCCCTGCTGGTCGACCCCGACCTGGCGCTCGGGGTGCTCCAGACCCTGGGCCGCTTCCAGGGCACTGAGGTCAATCCGAGGAACGACGAGCAACCGGGCCGGATCCTCCACGAGATGCGCTTCGGGGAGGCGGCGTCGCTCTCGCTCGGTGGCGGCAACATCTACTACGGCTCGGCCGACGCCACCCCGCTCTTCGTGATGTTGCTGGGGGAGCTTCGCCGGTGGGGGCTGGCCCGCGGTCTGGTCGACGACCTCCTGCCCAACGCGGACCGGGCGCTGGCTTGGATCGAGGACTACGGGGACGCCGACGGCGACGGCTACGTCGAGTACCACCGGGCGACCGACAACGGACTGGCCAACCAGGGATGGAAGGACAGCTGGGACGGGATCCGCTACGCCGACGGGAGGGTGGCCAAGGCCCCGATCGCACTATGCGAGGTCCAGGCCTACGTATACAGCGCGTACCTGGCCCGGGCCCACTTCGCCTTCGAGGCCGGCGACCGGGATCTCTACCAGCGTTATCGGGTCAAGGCGGCCGACCTGAAGGAGGCCTTCAACCGCGATTTCTGGGTGGAAGACGGGGGCTACCTGGCGGTCGGTCTCGACGCCGACAAACGGCAGATCGACTCGATCGCCTCCAATATGGGCCACTGCCTGTGGACCGGGATCGTCGACGAGGAGCGGGCCAAATCCGTCGCCCGACACCTGCTCTCGCCCGAGATGTTCAGCGGGTGGGGGATCCGGACCCTGTCGACCGGCAACGGCGGTTTCAACCCGGTGAGCTACCACTGTGGCTCGGTGTGGCCACACGACACCGCCATCATCGCGGCGGGCCTGGCCCGTTACGGATTCGAGGAGCCGGCCCAGCGCATCGTCATGTCGCTCCTCGACGCCGGCATGGCCCAGGGGGGCCGCCTGCCCGAGCTCTACAGCGGGCTCGATCGCGCGGAGCTCGCCGTCCCGGTCGGGTACCCGACCTCTTGCTCGCCCCAGGCCTGGTCGGCCGCGTCACCGCTGCTCTGCCTGCGGACACTGCTCCGCTTCGACCCGTGGGTCCCCTACGGCAAGACCTGGCTGTCCCCGATGGTGCCCCCCGAGATCGGGAAGCTCCGGGTCGAGGGGATCCCGCTCGCCGGTTCCCGGGTCAACGTGGACGTGACCGACGGCACGGTCACTGTGGAGGGGCTGCCCGAGGGGATCGAGCTCATGGAGACGCCCCGGCACCCGGCGACCGCCGTCTGATCCCGGGGCCCGCGGGCCCCGGGCCGGTCACCAGCCCCGGTCGATCCATTCCTGGAGGTGGGGCGACTCGGACCCGATGGTGGTGGAGGCGCCGTGGCCGGGCAGGACCACCGTGTCGGCGCCGAACCGGCCGAAGAGGCGCTCCTCGATCGACCGGATGATCGTCGGGAAGTCCCCGCCCTCGAACGATGTGTTGCCCGGGCCCCCTGGGAACAGCGTGTCCCCGCTCAGCAAGAGGGGCGTTCCCTCCACGGCGAAGCACATCGAGCCCGGGGTGTGGCCCGGGGTGGCGATCGTGCGGACCCGCAGGCGCCCGACCTCCAGCACCGAGTCGTCCGTCAGCAAGAGGTCGTAGGAGGGGAGCATCCCCGCGTCCTGTGCCGTCACCGCCACCGAGATGCCGGCCTCGCGCACGGCCGGCACGGCCTGGATGTGGTCCCAGTGGCCGTGGGTCTCGACCACACTACCGACGCCGAGGTTGCGACACACCTCCAGCAGGGCTTCGTGCTCGTTGGCCGCGTCGACCAGCAAGGCGTCGCCGGTCCGCCGGCAGCGCAGGACGTAGACGTTGTTGTCCATCGGCCCGACCACCATCCGGTGCACCTCGCAGGTGGCGTCCTCCCAGATCCGGATCAGTTCTGGCATCTCCCCAGGATCCCACAGGCCCTGGCCCCCGGGCGCCGCGCCCGGGCCCCTCGGGCCCCGGGCGCTGGTCCCCAGGTGAACGGGTCTGGTAGACACCTAGCGACGCTGTCGCGGCCCCGGGGGGTCACCCCGCGGGCCCGGCACCATGACCCAGAAGGGGGCGCCCCACGATGAACTTCGCCTTCAGTGAGGAACAGGACGAGCTGCGCCGGGCCGTCCGGCGGTTCCTCCAGGAGAAGTCCCCCGAGACCGAGGTTCGGCGCCTCATGGAGACCACCGAGGGCTACGACCCCGCCGTGTGGCGCCAGATGGCGGACCAGCTGGGGCTCCACTCGCTCACCATCCCCGAGGAGTTCGGGGGGTCGGGGTTCTCCTACGTCGAGCTCATCGTCGTGCTGGAGGAGATGGGTGCCGCGCTCCTGTGCGCCCCCTACTTCTCGACCGTGGCGCTGGCGGCCAACGCGGTGCTCACCTCGGGGGACGACGGCGCCAAGAAGTACCTGCTCCCAGGCCTCGCCTCCGGCGAGACCATTGGGACGCTGGCCATCACCGAGGACAACGGCCGTTGGGACTTCGACGGCATCGCCCTGGGGGCGAAGCCGTCCGGTGACGGATGGATGCTCAACGGCCACAAGATGTTCGTCATCGACGGCCACGTCGCCGACTTGATCCTCGTGGCCGGGCGGACCGACAACGGGCTGAGCCTCTTCGGGGTGAAGTCCGACGCCGACGGGCTGACCCGCACGCCGCTGCAGACGATGGACCAGACCCGCAAGCAGGCCCGCCTCGAGTTCGCCGACACCCCGGCCTGGCTGATCGGCACCGAGGGGGGGGCGGCCGAGGGGCTGGCCAAGACCCTCGACCTGGCCGCGGTCGCTCTCGCCGCCGAGCAGGTGGGCGGTGCCCAGCATTGCCTGGACAGCTCGGTCGAGTACGCCAAGACCCGCGTCCAGTTCGGCCGGCCGATCGGAAGCTTCCAGGCCATCAAGCACAAGTGCGCCGACATGCTGCTCGAGGTGGAGTCGGCCAAGTCCGCCGCCTACTACGCCGGTTGGGCCGCGGCCGAGGACTCCGACGAGTTGCCGGTGGTCGCCAGCCTGGCCAAGTCGTACTGCTCGGAGGCCTACTTCCATGCCGCCGCCGAGAACATCCAGATCCACGGGGGCATCGGCTTCACCTGGGAGCATGACGCTCATCTCTACTTCAAGCGGGCCAAGTCCTCCGAGCTGCTGCTCGGGGACCCGGCCTACCACCGCGAGCTCCTGGCCCAGCGCATCGGGATCTGAGCAGGGTCCGGGGACAGCGACGCCCGGGGTGATCAGCCGGCGGGCCGCGGTCCGGTGAGCGTCCCCTGGCGGCTCCTGTCCGGGCCGGCCGGTCTGCTGCGGTCGTACTCGACCGAGGCCCCGCACGGGGCACCGCCGCTGGCGCTAATGCTGTGCCACGAGCTGCCGCGCTGGAGGGACGGGGCCGACGTGGCAGGTCATTTCCCAATGCTCGCCGACCGCCTGTGCGTCGAGTGCGGACTGCAGGTCAGCCTGGGCACCTTGCGGGGGTTGGGCGGATCCGAGGGTGACTTCTCGGCGTCGGGTTGGCTGGAGGACCTCCGTTTCTTGGTGGACCACGAGATCGGAGCCGAGGGACGGGTGCTCTTGGCCGGGTTCGGGTTGGGCGGTGCCCTGGCTCTGCGGCTGGCATCCGAGGACCAAAGGGTACGCGGGGTGGCCACCCTCGCCGCCGTGGCCGACCCCGGGTCGTGGGTCGCCGACCCGGCGCGCCTGGTGGCCAGCTGCCGGGCGACCGGCGTCATCCACACGCCCGGATTCCCCGCCGATCCGGCCGCTTGGGCCGCCGAGCTGGTCGCCCTCGAGCCGGTCGCCGCGGCGTCGATGCTTGGGGACCGCCCGCTGCTCGTCGTGCACGGCTCCGACGACCGGGACGTACCCCTACTCGCCGCGTCCCAGCTGGCCGACGCCTCCGCCGGTCCGGTGGACCGGCGGATCATCCCGGGCGCGGGCCACTGGCTGCAGGCCGACCCCCGGGCGGTGGCCACCCTCATCGGGTGGACCGAGCGTCAGCGCTGAGGTTCGGCCAGCGCGGCGTCGACCGCTCGCCGCAGCGCTCGGGCGGCCGACTCGGGATCGTCGGCCTCGGTGAGCCACCGAACGACGACGAAGTGCCGGGCGCCAGCAGCCGCCAGGGCCGGCACCCGCTCGGGACGGACCCCCCCGGTGACGAAGACGGGCAGCGGGCTCCGGGTCGAAGCTTCGGTGAGGTATTCCTCACCGGTCCCCGGACGCCCCGGCTTGGTCGCTGTGGGCTCGACCGGGCCGGCCGAGAGGTAGTCGACCGGCTCACCCAGGGCGTCGGCGAGGTCGTCGCTCGAGTGGGTGGAGAGCCCGACGATGGCGTCGGGTCCGAGGATGCGGCGGGCCAACGCGGGGGGCGCGTCGTCTTGGCCGACGTGGACGCCGTCGGCGCCGGCCTCGAGGGCGAGGTCCGGTCGGTCGTTCAGGATGAACGGGGCGCCGTGATCGGCGCAGACCCGTCGCAGGGCGGTGGCGCGCCGGAGCAGCGGCCGGGCGTCGAGGGCCTTGTCTCGCAGCTGCACGACGTCGACGCCGCCGCGCAGGCAGGCGTCCACGAAGTGCTCAAGGTCGGGTCGGTCCGGCGTGCAGAGGTAGAGCCGGCGCCCGGCGATGCTCCCGATCACCCTCGGCGGGTGGTCGCCCCGGGACCGGCCGTGCGGGAGGCGCGGGCGGTTCCAGGTGCTTGGGAGCGGCTGGCCGATTTCTTCGTCGTTCCGGTGGTGGCTCTCGCCGTCTTGGTCGTCACTGCCTTCGTCGCCTTGGTCGCCTTGGTCGCCTTGGCGGTCCTGGGTGCCCCGGCCGTGGTCCGTCCGCCCGCCTTGGTGGCCGCCTCCTTGTTGGCTGCTTTGAGTTCCTGCTTGAACTGGCGCACACGGGCCAGGCTGGCCGCATCCACGACGTCGGCGACCGACCGGGTGGCCCCGGCGTCGCCGAAGGGTGCCGATACGTCCCGCCAACCCTTCGGAGTGACGCCGAGCTGCTTGCCCAACAGCGCCACGAAGATACGAGCCTTCTGGTCGCCGAAGCCCGGGAGCGCCCTCACCCGGTCGAGGAGGTCCTGGGCGCCGGCCGCGTCGCGCCAGATCTTCGAGGCGTCCGCGCCGTACTGGTCGACGATCACCCGGCACAACTCCTGGACCCTTGCGGCCATCGAGGCCGGATATCGGTGGATTGCCGGCACCCGGGCGAAGAGGCGGGCCAGACCCTCGGGATCGGTGGCCGCGATCCGGACCGGGTCGAGCCGAGACCCGAGCCGTTGGGCCAGGTCGGCCGGGCCCCGGAAGGCCTTCTCGAGCGGGATCTGCTGATCCAGGACCATGCCGATGAGCAGGGCCAACGGGTCGTTGGTCAAGAGCTCGTCGGCTGCGGGGTCCCCGGCGAGCCGGAGCGGTCGACGGGCCATGGGCAGATCATCGCGCTTTGCCGGGCCTGGTCGCGGCAGAATCGGAAGGTGCACATCCCGGCGAAGGTTGACTACGGGATACGGGCACTGCTGTCACTGGCCGTAGCCGGTGAGCCCCAGACGGCCGAGGCCCTCGCCGTCGACCAGGGTCTGCCACCCCGATTCCTCGGCGCCATCCTGGCCGACCTCCGGCGGGCGGGACTGGTGGCCAGCCAACGGGGGGCCGAGGGCGGCTACCGCCTGGCCCGACCGGCCGCCGACATCGCGCTGGCCGAGGTCATCCGGGCCCTCGACGGGCCCTTGGCCGAGGTGCGCGGTTTCCGACCCGAGGCCGCCCATTACGACGGGGCGGCCGAGCACCTTCAGGAGGTGTGGGTGGCGGTACGGGCCAGCCTGCGCGCGGTCCTCGAGAACGTCTCGCTGGCCCAGGTCGCCTCCGGGAAGCTGCCCCAACCCGTGGCCCGCCTCACCACCGACCCCGACGCCTGGGCCCCGCACTGATCGCCCGGGGGGGCCACCACCGGTCCCTCCACCAGCGCATGGGTCAGAGCGAGACGGGGTTCGCCGCCTCGGGGTCGATGCCGAAGCGGCTGATCGCCTCGGCCACCTCGGCCGGCTCGGCCTGCCCGGCCTGGGCCAGGGCGGCGAGGACGGCGACGACCACGTGGGCGGCGTCGATCTCGAAGTAGCGCCGGAGCGCCTCCCGGGCGTCCGAGCGGCCGAACCCGTCGGTGCCGAGGGAGACGAACGGTCGGGGTACCCACCGGGACACCTGATCGGGAACGGCCCGGATGAAGTCGGTCACCGCCACCACCGGGGCCGCACCGGAGCCGAGGGCTCCGGTGACCACCGGGACCTGCAGGGAAAGGCGCGGGTGCAGGCGGTTCCGGCGCTCGGCCTCCACGGCGTCGCTGCGTAACGACGTCCACGAGGTGACGGACCAGGCGTCGGCTGACACCCCCCACCCTTCGGCCAGCAACCGGCGGGCCTCCATCGCCGCCTGCCACATGGGGCCCGAGAAGCACAGGCTGGCCGCTCGCCCACCTTGGAGGGCCGGAGGGGCGTAGCGGTAGATCCCCTCCACGATGCCCCGGCGGACCGCGTCACCCTCGGGCCCCTCGGCCAGTGCGGGCATCGGGTAGTTCTCGTTGTACAAGGTGAGGTACCAGAACCGGTCTTCGGGCTCCGGCCCGAACATCCGGTGCAAGGCGTCCTCCACAATGACGGCCAGCTCGTAGGCGAAGGCGGGGTCGTAGACGAGGGCCGCGGGGTTCACCGAGGCGAGGAGCGGCGAGTGGCCGTCGTCGTGCTGGAGTCCCTCGCCCAGCAGGGTCGTGCGCCCGGCCGTGCAGCCGGCCAGGATTCCCCGCCCCCGGATGTCGCCGAGGGACCAGGTGAGGTCGCCCACCCGCTGGAAGCCGAACATGGAGTAGAAGAGGAAGACCGGCAGCATGGGCTGGCCCCAGGTGGCGTACGCGGTGGCCAGGGCGGTGAACGAGGCCAGGGCCCCGGCCTCGGTGATGCCCTCCTGCAACAGCTGGCCCGACACGCTCTCGGCGTACTTGAGCGGCAGGTCGGCGTCGACGGGGACGTAGCGCTGACCCTCGGGGGCGTAGATCTTGGCCTCGGCGATGATCGGCTCGAGCCCGAAGGTCCGGGCCTCGTCCGAGACGATCGGCGCCACCAGGGGACCGAAGGCCGGGTCCCGCACCAGGTTCCGCAGGAGTCGGGCGAAGGCCATAGTGGTGGAGGCGGACTGCTTGCCCGAGCCGCCCATGAGGTCGGCGAAGACCTTCGGGTCCGGGAGCGTCGGCCTGGCCGGACGGACCACCCGCCTGGGCAGCGAGCCGTTCAGGACCTTGCGCCGGGCCATCAGGTACTCGTAGGCCTCGGAGCCCGGCGGCGGGCAGTAGTAGGGGGGCACGTCCGCCTCGAGCGCCTCGTCGGGGATCTCGTCGGTCAGGTACAGCCGATCGCGCAGCGCCCGGAGCTGCGCCCGGTCCATCTTCTTGATCTGATGGGTGGCGTTGCGTGCCTCGATCAGGGGTCCGAGCGTCCACCCCTTGATCGTCTTGGCCAGGATGACGGTGGGCGCACCCTTCTGCTCGGTCGCCAGCTTGTAGGCGGCGTACAGCTTTCGGTAGTCGTGACCGCCGCGGGGGAGGGCCTGCAGCTCGTCGTCGGTCAGGTGCTCGACCAGCTTGCGCAGGCGCGGGTCGGGGCCGAAGAAGTGCTCGCGTATATAGGCACCGGACTCGACGGCGTACTTCTGGAACTCCCCGTCGACGGTGGTGTTCATCTTGTCCACCAGTACCCCGTCGACGTCGCGGGCGAGGAGCTCGTCCCACTTGGAGCCCCAGATGACCTTGATCACGTTCCAGCCCGCCCCCCGGAACAGCGCCTCGAGCTCCTGGATGATCTTGCCGTTGCCCCGGACCGGGCCGTCGAGCCGCTGCAGATTGCAGTTGACGACGAAGATCAGGTTGTCCAGGTGGTCCCGCCCGGCCACCCCGAGGGCGCCGATCGACTCGGGCTCGTCCATCTCGCCGTCGCCGACGAAGCACCAGACCCGGCTGCCCGAGGTGTCCACCAGCTGGCGGTGCTGGAGATAGCGGTTGATGTGGGCCTGGTAGATGGCGGTGATCGGGCCCAGGCCCATCGACACGGTCGGGTACTCCCAGAATTCGGGGAGCAGGCGCGGGTGGGGATAGCTGGGGAGCCCGTTGCCACCGACCTCGTGGCGGAAGTTGTCCAGCTGCTCGGTGGTCAGCCGGCCCTCGACGAACGCCCGGGCGTAGATGCCCGGTGAGGCGTGGCCCTGGAAGTAGACCTGGTCCCCGGCCCCACCGTCGTCCTTGCCCCGGAAGAAGTGGTTGAACCCCACCTCGTAGAGGGCGGCCGAGCTGGCGTAGGTGGAGAGGTGGCCGCCGATGCCCTCGGTGCGCATGTTGGCCCGGATCACCATGACCGCCGCGTTCCAGCGGATGAAGGCCCGGATCCGCCGCTCGAGGTGCTCGTCGCCGGGGAACCAGGGCTCCTCGTCGGGCGGAATCGAGTTGATGTACGGGCTCGAGACGGTCGCCGGGAAACCGACCTGGGTGGCTCTCGCTCTCTCCAGGAGCTTCATCAAAAGGAAGCGGGCGCGCGGGCGACCTCCTGCCTCGACGACGGCGTCAAAGGAGTCCAGCCACTCGGCGGTCTCCCCAGGATCGGTGTCCGGCATTTGGTGTGAGAAACCATCGATGATCACCCAGACAGTCTCGCGCTCGCCGCAAGTCCCCCGGCAGATCAACTGCGGGCCGCGTTTCGAGCCGGGCGGCGGCTGGTGGGTAGCGTTCATCCAATGTTCGAGCAATCGGGTCAGGCCACCGTCGTGTTCACCGATGGGGCGTGCATCGGGAACCCTGGTCCCGGAGGCTGGG
>Ga0209040_10004293_pt1 | contig 10802 bp, 9 predicted proteins | sample BogFormECP12_OM3_FD_188240 | JGI IMG/M metagenome (GOLD analysis project Ga0209040, IMG submission 188240) | Bog forest soil microbial communities from Calvert Island, British Columbia, Canada - ECP12_OM3 (SPAdes) (version 2) | ecosystem: Environmental > Aquatic > Freshwater > Wetlands > Bog ... | reverse complement strand
CGGCGAAGAGGCCGGGACCGCCGAGCTGATCGCGTGGGATGGCACCCGGGTGGCGGCGATCCTGACCGGTGAGGACGGGGTTGGGCGGTCCTGCCTGATCGATCCGGCCGACGGTCGTCACACCGTGCTGGACAGCCGATCCGGTGGCCGGCTGGTCGACGCCTGGGCCGGGGCGTCGCTGATCCGGGTGGGGCCGCGCGGCTACCACGAAATGGTCATGCTGCTCGGGAAGACCGAAATCGCCTTGCTGCCATCCGACCCCGGCTCCTGCACCACCGACGGGGTCATCCTCGACGACCACTATCCCCGCCGCATTCGTTACGGTCCCACCGGCGAGATGACCAAGCTGTACAACCCGGGCCCGGATGGCAGCGGATATGTGCGGACGCTGATCCGCAGCGACAATGGCTGCGAGCACGCCCGGCTGCTGGAAGTGACAGCCACGCCGGACGGCGTAACCTACTTTGTGGTCGCAGAGCGCCCGGACTGTGATCTCGACGAGTTCGTTGTCAGTGACGACCTGTCCACCATCGCACTGCTGTGGAACCTGCAAGGCCGCAGCGAATTACAGATCCTCGAGTACATCGACAACACGCTAGCCGAGCCGATCCCGTTGCCTGGGTTGGTCGCCGGCGATCTGTCCATCAGCGCGGGTGGCTCGATGGTCGCGATGACTGTGCAAGGGCCGTCTCTGCCGCGAACCGTCGAGCTGGTCGACTCGCGCTCGCGGCAATGGCAACCCATCGACCGAGAACCCAGTCGCGGTCCAATCATCCCCGGATTCTCGGTGCGGCAGGCGCCGGAGACGATCACCGCACGCGACGGCCTGAGCCTGAACGCATGGCTGTTCCGGCCGCCGACGGTTGGCGCCCCGGCGGGCGCAGTCGTGTACCTGCACGGCGGTCCGGAGGGCCAGGCCCGGCCCGGCTACAACGAGATTTTTTCGCGCTTGGTCAACGACGGGATCAGCGTGCTGGCACCAAATGTCCGCGGTTCCGGCGGCTTTGGCCGCACATTCGTCCACGCGGACGACAAGGAGAAACGATTCGCGGCCATCGATGACGTCGCCGATTGTGTGCAGTTCCTGGTGGATAACGGCCTGGCTGACCCCAAGCGTATTGCCTGCGCAGGCTGGTCGTATGGCGGCTTTCTGACCATGGCGGCCTTGACTTTTTACCCCGATCTGTTCGCGGCGGGCATCACAATCTGCGGGATGAGTGACCTGAGTACTTTTTATCGCAACACCGAAGCGTGGATCGCTGACGCCGCGTATCCGGAGTATGGTCATCCGGTCAACGACCGCGAGTTACTCGAGCGATTGTCTCCGCTGCGCCGGGTGGATGCGATGATCGCGCCGCTGCTGGTCGTACATGGGGCCAACGACTCCAACGTGCCGGTCAGCGAATCGGAGCAGATCGTCGAGGCGCTGCGCCAGGCCGGTCGCGAGGTGCGCTACCTGCTCTTCGGCGACGACGGACACGGGATCGACAAGCGCGAGAATCGTGCGGCGCTGGCTGCGGCGATGGCTGACTGGCTGGCCAGGGCATACAACCCGGCTAGGACCGGATCGCGGTGACATAGGCCAGCGAGGTCAGCCTCGCGCCGTCGCCGTCGGGACTAGTAGGCAACGAAAGACCATGGGCGGCACACAAATCCGGCACAGTGGTGGCGGCTGTTACCCAGCCGTGGGTGCTCAGGTATTCGACCACGTCGTTGCGGTCGCCGGCGTACCAGAGGTCGGTCATCTCGACGTCGAAACCGTGTTCGCGCCACTGGTCGGTGACCGCACGCATGCGGTCCGCCATCGTCTGTACGGCGTCGCCGGGCCCCTGCACGTTCTCGGTGGCCAACTGGCTTCCCGCTGGGCTCAGCGCAGTGATGTTGTCCAGCAGCCGATCCTGGGCGTCAGGCGGTAAGAACGGCAGCAGGCCTTCGGCGCTCCATGCGGTTGGCTTGGTAGGGTCCAGGCCGGCCGCGCGCAGCGCCGCGGGCCAATCATCGCGAAGGTCGACCGGTACCGTCCGCCGATGGGCGGTCGGGGTGGCGCCCAGCTCGGCCAAGGTTGCGGTCTTGAAGTCGATGACTTGGGACTGGTCGATTTCGAACACGGTGGTTCCGGCCGGCCAAGGCAGCCGGTAGGCGCGGGCGTCCAGCCCCGAGGCCAAGATCACCGCCTGGCGGATTCCCTCATTGGCCGCGGCCATGAAGAAGTCGTCGAAGAACCGGGTGCGCACAGCCATCATGTCGCCCATCCGCTGCATCCCGAAGTCGCCGTTGTCGTCGACCACCGCGGGATCCAGTTCGCCGCTGGCGATGCGGGTGAAAAAATCCACGCCCACCGCGCGAACCAGCGGCTCGGCGAAGGGGTCGTTGATCAATGCGTTGGGGCGCGGCTGCCCAACGCGCGTCCTACCGCGACACCGGTGGCAGTGGCTCCCACGCCGTTGCTCAGGTCCCAGGTGTCGCCATCTGTGCGTGCCATACTCGCCCTCCCTGTCGTCGTTCAAAACCCAATCTACGGACGGCTCCTGAACGTGGGCTGTGTGCAATCCCCGCGAGCGTGGAATGCTGACTGTGATGCGGCATTACTACTCAGTAGACGCAATCCGCGACGCAGAAGCGCCGCTGCTGGCCAGCCTGCCCGACGGTGCGCTGATGCGACGAGCGGCCTTCGGGCTGGCCACCGAGATCATCCGCGAGCTGACCGTGCGCACGGGCGGGGTTGCCGGCCGTCGGGTGTGCGCGGTCGTCGGGTCGGGCGACAACGGCGGTGATGCACTGTGGGCGGCGACCTTCCTCCGCCGCCGCGGCGCGGCCGCAGACGCGGTGCTGCTCAACCCGGACCGTACCCACCGCGAGGGCTTGGCGGCGTTCCGGAAAGCCGGCGGCCGCATCGTCGAAAGTGTCTCGGCGGCAACCGATCTCGTCATTGACGGGGTGGTGGGCATCTCCGGCTCGGGGCCGCTGCGACCGGCCGCGGCCGAGGTGTTCTCCAGCGTTGCGGCCGAAGCGATCCCGGTGGTCGCCGTCGACATCCCCAGCGGCATCGACGTGGACACGGGGGCGATCAGCGGCCCCGCGGTGCACGCCGCGCTCACCGTCACCTTCGGCGGGCTCAAGCCTGTGCACGCGCTCGCCGACTGCGGCCGCGTAACGCTGGTCGACATCGGGCTGAACCTGCCCGACACCGATGTCCTCGGTTTCGGGGCCGCCGATGTGGCCGCGCGCTGGCCGGTGCCGGGGCCCCGCGACGACAAGTACACCCAGGGCGTCACCGGGGTGTTGGCCGGCTCGTCGACGTATCCGGGCGCGGCCGTGCTGTGCACCGGCGCCGCCGTCGCGGCCACTTCCGGCATGGTCCGCTACGCCGGCGGCGCGCACAGCGACGTGCTCGCGCACTGGCCCGAGGTCATCGCGTCGCCCACCCCGGCTGCGGCCGGCCGGGTGCAGGCCTGGGTCGTAGGGCCGGGGCTGGGCACCGACGACACCGGGGCCGCCGCGCTGTGGTTCGCGCTGGACACCGACCTGCCGGTGCTGGTCGACGCCGATGGGCTGACCATGCTGGCGGCCCACCCTGAGCTGGTGGTCAGCCGCAACGCGCCGACGGTGCTGACGCCGCACGCCGGTGAATTCGCCCGGCTGGCCGGGGCCCCGCCCGGCGACGACCGCGTTGGCGCGTGCCGCAAGCTGGCCGACGCGTTCGGGGCGACGGTGTTGCTCAAGGGGAATGTGACGGTCGTCGCCGACCCCGGCGGTCCGGTCTATTTGAATCCGGCCGGACAGTCCTGGGCGGCCACCGCCGGGTCCGGCGACGTACTGTCGGGCATGATCGGGGCGCTCCTGGCCGCGGGGCTGCCGACGGCCGAGGCGGCTGCGGCCGCGGCGTTCGTGCACGGGCGGGCGGCCGCGTTGTCGGCCGCCGACCCGGGTCCCGGTGATGCGCCCACGTCGGCGTCGCGAATTGTGCCGCACATCCGAGCCGCCCTGGCCGCCCTATAGCAGCCACGGTCAAACGAAAGGATCCGTCGTGCCCCAACATCCATCCGTTCCCGCGCACGTAATCGCTCCCGCCTATACCGGCCGCATGTTCACAGCGCCGATACCCGCACTACGGCTGCCCGACGAGTCGATGGACCCGGAGGCCGCTTACCGCTTCATCCACGACGAGCTGATGCTCGACGGCAGCTCGCGGCTGAACCTGGCCACCTTCGTCACCACGTGGATGGATCCCGAAGCCGAGAAGTTGATGGCCGAGACGTTCGACAAGAACATGATCGACAAGGATGAATACCCGATCACCGCTTCTATCGAGGCGCGGTGCGTGTGCATGGTGGCCGACCTGTTCCACGCCGAAGGCCTGCGCGACGACGATCCCTCCAGCGCCATCGGGGTGTCCACCATCGGCTCCAGCGAGGCGGTCATGCTGGGCGGCCTGGCCATGAAATGGCGCTGGCGTCAGCGGGTCGGCAAGGGCTGGGAGGGCCGCACCCCCAATCTGGTGATGGGCTCCAACGTCCAGGTGGTCTGGGAGAAATTCTGCCGCTACTTCGATGTCGAACCCCGGTATCTGCCGATGGAGGAGGGGCGCTACGTCATCACCCCCGAGCAGGTCATCGAGGCCGTCGACGAGAACACCATCGGCGTGGTGGCGATCCTGGGCACCACCTACACCGGTGAACTCGAACCCATCGCCGAGATCTGCGCGGCGCTGGACAAACTGGCAACTGGCGGCGGCGTGGACGTCCCGGTGCATGTCGACGGCGCCAGCGGGGGCTTTGTGGTGCCGTTCCTGCACCCGGAGCTGAAGTGGGATTTTCGACTCCCTCGCGTGGTGTCGATCAACGCCAGCGGCCACAAGTACGGGCTCACCTACCCTGGCATCGGGTTCGTCGTGTGGCGCAGCCGCGAGTATCTGCCCGAGGAGCTGATCTTTCGGGTCAACTATCTCGGTGGCGATATGCCGACCTTCACGTTGAACTTTTCCCGCGCGGGCAACCAGGTCATCGGGCAGTACTACAACTTCCTGCGGCTGGGCCGCGACGGCTACACCAAAGTCATGCAGACCTTGTCTCTGACGGCGCGGTGGCTGGGTGAGCAGCTGCGCGAAGGCGACCATTGCGAGCTGATCTCGGACGGTTCGGCTATTCCGGTGATCAGCTTCCGGCTCGCTCGCGACCGCGGATACACCGAGTTCGATTTCTCCCACGAGCTACGCACCTTCGGTTGGCAGGTGCCGGCCTACACCATGCCGGAAAACGCCACCAACGTATCGGTGCTGCGCATCGTGGTGCGGGAAGGACTCTCGGGCGACCTGGCGCGGGCACTGCATGATGATGCCCGCACCGCGCTCGCCTCGCTGGACAAGCTCAAGCCCGGCGGGCACTACAGCGCCGCGCACTTCGCACATTAGTCACATCCGCCACAGTGGCCCCTGCCGGGAGGGATGTTCGTTGTGTCCGGCTCCGAGCGACAACGCGATGTGTCGCTCGGAGGTGGACAAATTGTGTGCCTTCCGGCTCAGAGACTGATGTGGCGGCTGTGACCAGTGCGACGTGGTTGACCCCAGCGCCCGAACGGTTCTGGGACAATGGCTGCTGCGAACTGACATGAAGGGGTACGACTTCGTTGGCTGTCACGCCGATATCCCTGGGGCCGGGCGTCCTCGCCGAGGCCGTGGTGGACTTGGGAGCTGTTGAGCACAACGTGCGGGTTCTGTGCGAGCACGCCGGCCGCGCGCAGGTGATGGCCGTCGTCAAGGCCGACGGCTATGGGCACGGCGCGACCCGGGTTGCCCGTGCCGCGCTGGCCGCCGGCGCGGCCGAACTGGGTGTCGCCACCGTCGACGAGGCACTCGCATTGCGCGCCGACGGCATCACCGCGCCAGTGCTGGCCTGGTTGCACCCGCCCGGCATCGACTTCGGGCCCGCGCTGCTGGCCGACGTGCAGATCGCAGTGTCCTCGGTGCGCCAGCTCGACGAGCTGTTGGACGCGGTACGCAGGACCGGCCGCACGGCGACGATGACCGTCAAGGTCGACACCGGACTGAACCGCAACGGCGTGGCGCCGGCGCACTACCGGGCGATGCTGGCCGCGTTGCGCCAGGCCGTCGCCGAGGACGCGGTCCGGCTGCGCGGGCTGATGTCGCACATGGTTTACGCCGACCAACCGGACAATCCCATCAATGACGTTCAGGCCCAAAGGTTCACCGACATGCTGGCGCAGGCGCGTGACCAGGGGGTGCGGTTCGAGATGGTGCACCTGTCGAATTCGTCGGCCACGATGTCTCGTCCGGACCTGGCCTTCGACATGGTGCGGCCCGGTATCGCGGTGTACGGGCTCAGCCCGGTGCCGCAGCTGGGTGATATGGGGCTGACACCGGCGATGACAGTGAAATGCGCTGTTGCGCTGGTGAAATCGATTCGAGCTGGCGAGAGCGTGTCGTACGGGCACACCTGGACCGCACAACGCGACACCAATCTGGCGCTGTTGCCGATCGGCTACGCAGACGGCGTGTTCCGGTCGCTGGGCGGGCGCCTGGACGTGCTGATCAACGGCAGGCGGCGCCCTAACGTCGGGCGGATTTGCATGGACCAGTTCGTCGTCGATCTGGGTCCCGGACAGATCGATGTCGCCGAAGGCGACGAGGCGATCCTGTTCGGGCCCGGCACCAACGGCGAACCCACCGCGCAGGACTGGGCGGATCTGCTCGGCACCATCCACTACGAAGTGGTCACCAGCCCGCGGGGCCGCGTCACCAGAACCTATCGCGAAGCCGAAAACCGTTGAGCGATGAAGAGACCCGCAGGCGCAGGGCTTGGCTTGCGGGAGGTGCGGGGCTGACCGCGGTCGCCACCATCGTCGGGGCATCGGCTCGGCGTTCGATGACCGACCGTGCCACCGCGCTCGAAGATCCCTACGCCGATGAGGATTTCGACGAGGTGGACGTCGAGCGCAGCTATCAGGTGACGACGCCCGACGGGGTGGCGCTGGTGGTGCGCGAGGACGGCCCTAACGATGCCCCGTTGACCATGGTCTTCGTCCATGGATTCTGTCTGCGCATGGGCGCGTTCCACTTTCAGCGTCGGCGCCTTGCTGAGCAATGGGGACCGGACGTGCGGATGGTGTTCTACGACCAGCGTGGGCACGGAGAGTCTGCCGAGGCCGACCCCGAGACCTACACGCTGACTCAACTGGGCCAGGACCTGGAGACCGTGCTGCAGGCGGTTGCGCCGCGCGGGATGATCGTGTTGGTCGGCCATTCGATGGGCGGCATGACGGTGTTGTCCCATGCCCGGCAGTTCCCCGGGCAGTACGGGCGCCGGATTGTAGGTGCGGCGCTGATTTCCTCCGCCGCCGAAGGGGTGACGAGGTCTCCGCTGGGCGAAATATTGAAAAACCCTGCGCTGGAAGCGGTCCGGTTCAGCGCCCGGTCGGCGCCGAAGCTGATGCACCGGGGGCGCACCGTGTCGCGGTCGTTGATCGCTCCGATCCTGCGCGCCGCCTCCTTCAGTGACCTGCAAGTCAGCCGCAGCCTGGACGCGTTCTCCCAGCGGATGATGAACGACACCCCGATCGCCACCATGGTGGGCTTCCTGCCTGCGCTGGAAGTGCACGACGAAACCGCCGGGCTGTGGACGTTGCTGCGGATCCCGACGCTGATCGCATGTGGTGACCACGACCTGCTCACCCCGGACGAGTACTCGAGGAAGATGGCCGCCTCGCTGCCGCGATCCGAACTCGTCATCGTCGCCGGTGCCAGTCATTTGGCGCTGCTGGACAAGCCCGACGCCATCAACGACGGACTGATCCGGCTGGTCGGCCGGGCCATTCCGAGCAAGATGGCACAGCGCTACCGGCGATTCCGGGAACGGTTCCGGCGCCATGAATAAGGGGGCGGGATCGGCGACACTCGAACACGTCGAGGACACCGTCGCGCTGGGGTCCCAGTTGGGCGGCCAGCTGCGAGCGGGTGACGTGGTGGTGCTCTCCGGTCCGCTGGGTGCGGGAAAGACCGTGCTGGCCAGGGGGATTGCCGCGGCGATGGACGTCGGCGGCCCGGTTACGTCGCCCACCTACGTACTTGCGCGGGTGCACCCGCCGCGGCGGCCCGGCACACCGGCGATGATTCATGTCGACGTCTACCGGCTATTGGACCGCAGCGCAGCCGATCTGCTCGGTGAACTCGACTCTTTGGACCTCGACACCGATCTGGAGGACGCGGTCGTTGTCGTGGAGTGGGGCGAGGGCCTGGCCGAACGCCTCTCCGAACGACACCTCGACATCCGCCTCGAGCGGGTCAGCCACTCCGACACCAGGATCGCGACCTGGGAGTGGGGCCGGTAATGAGCGTCGTTCTTGCCCTTGACACCGCCACTGCGGCGGTGACGGCGGGCATCGTGCGGCTTGACGGTTCAGAACGCGCCGTACTTTCGGAGCGGGTCACCCTCGATGCCCGGGCACACGCCGAACGGCTCACCCCGAACGTGCTGGCCGCGCTCGCCGACGCCGCCCTGACGATGGCCGATCTCGGCGCTGTCGTGGTGGGCTGTGGTCCCGGTCCGTTCACCGGTCTGCGGGCCGGGATGGCGACCGCCGCCGCGTACGGGCATGCGCTGGGCATCCCCGTCCATGGTGTGTGCAGCCTGGACGCCATCGGGGTGCGCACTACCGGCGACACGCTGGTGGTCACCGATGCCCGGCGGCGCGAGGTGTACTGGGCGCGCTACCGCGACGGCGTCCGCGTCGACGGTCCGGCGGTCAACGCCCCGGCCGACGTCGACCCCGGCACGGCGCGGGCGGTGGCCGGCTCGCCCGAGCACGCGGCGCTGTTCGACCTGCCGCGATGCGAACCGGTCTGCCCGACGCCGGCCGGCCTGGTAGCCGCGGTGGCCGACTGGTCCGATAACCCGGCGCCGCTGGTGGCGCTGTACCTGCGGCGGCCGGACGCCAAGCCCATGGCGGCGCGCCGATGATCGCCCACCTCGAGCCCGTCATCATCGGTGCGCTGACACCCGCGGACGCCGACCGGTGCGCCGAGCTGGAGGCCCAGCTGTTCGACGGCGACGACCCGTGGCCGGCGGTGGCGTTTCACCGCGAACTGGCCAGCAAGCACAACCACTATGTGGCCGCGCGCACCGCTGACACGCTGGTCGGTTACGGCGGCATCTCGCGATTGGGGCGCAACCCGCCGTTTGAGTACGAGGTGCACACCATCGGCGTCGACCCGGCATACCAGGGCCGGGGCATCGGCCGCCGGCTGCTCGACGAGCTGCTGAAGTTCGCCGACGGCGGCGTCGTCTATCTGGAGGTCCGCACCGACAACGAGGTGGCCATCGCGCTGTACCGCAGCGTGGGATTCGACCAGATCGGCCTGCGCCGGCGCTACTACCGAGTCAGCGGCGGCGACGCTTACACGATGCGGCGGGAGGCCCTTTGATGTCGGGGACGGTCATCTTGGCCATCGAAACCTCTTGCGATGAAACCGGTGTCGGCATCGCGCGCCTGGACGCCGATGGCACCGTGACGTTGCTGGCCGACGAGGTGGCGTCCAGCGTCGACGAGCACATTCGGTTCGGCGGCGTGGTCCCCGAGATCGCCTCTCGGGCGCACCTGGAGGCGCTCGGTCCCACCATGCGCCGCGCGCTGGTCGGCGCCGGGCTGGAACGCCCCGATATCGTCGCGGCCACCATCGGGCCCGGGTTGGCCGGCGCCTTGTTGGTGGGAGTGGCTGCGGCCAAGGCATATTCAGCCGCCTGGGGAGTGCCGTTCTACGCGGTGAACCACCTGGGCGGGCATCTGGCCGCCGACGTGTACGAACACGGACCGCTACCCGAATGTGTGGCGCTACTGGTGTCCGGAGGTCATACCCACCTGTTGCATGTGCGTTCGCTCGGTGAGCCGATCATCGAGCTGGGCAGCACCGTCGACGATGCCGCCGGCGAGGCTTACGACAAGGTGGCGCGGCTGCTGGGCTTGGGCTATCCGGGCGGCAAGGTGCTTGACGACCTGGCTCGCACCGGTGATCGGGACGCCATCGCGTTCCCGCGTGGCATGACCGGCCCGGCGGACGACCCGTACGCGTTCAGCTTCTCCGGGCTCAAAACCGCCGTCGCGCGGTATGTGGAAAGCAATCCGGACGCGATCACGGCCGATATCGCCGCCGGGTTCCAGGAAGCCGTCGCCGATGTGTTGACCATGAAGGCGGTGCGCGCGGCAACGGGGCTCGGCGTCTCGACTCTGCTGATCGCCGGGGGAGTGGCCGCGAACTCACGGCTGCGGGAGCTGGCCGCGCAGCGCTGCGCGGCGGCGGGCCTGACGCTGCGGATTCCCAGGCCCCGGCTGTGCACCGACAACGGGGCGATGATCGCCTCCTTCGCCGCCCATCTGCTGGCCGCGGGAGCGCCGCCATCGCCGCTGGATGCAGCCAGCGACCCCGGTCTGCCGGTGGTAACGGGGCAAGTTAGGGGGAAGCAGCGGGGTGCCCTTGAGTGCTAGCACTCGCATGTATAGAGTGCTAGGTGGCAATCGGACGATCCCTGTGCCGGCACCCGCGGCGACGGCGCGAGGGCACGGACGAATGCCGAATCACCTGGTAATTGGCACGGTTCGGGGCAAGCCCCCGGACCGACCACCAACTCTGGTCGGGGCGAAGGCCCCGAACCCGATCTAACTAGTGGAGGGCTCCAATCGTGGCGAAGGTGAAGATCAAGCCACTCGAGGACAAGATTCTCGTGCAGGCCAACGAGGCCGAGACCACGACCGCGTCCGGTCTGGTCATTCCTGACACCGCCAAGGAGAAGCCG
>Ga0209040_10004290_pt1 | contig 10804 bp, 9 predicted proteins | sample BogFormECP12_OM3_FD_188240 | JGI IMG/M metagenome (GOLD analysis project Ga0209040, IMG submission 188240) | Bog forest soil microbial communities from Calvert Island, British Columbia, Canada - ECP12_OM3 (SPAdes) (version 2) | ecosystem: Environmental > Aquatic > Freshwater > Wetlands > Bog ... | reverse complement strand
CGTCGGCGACCGTGAGGCGCGCGCCGATTGTCAGTGCGGCGAGCTGATAGACCGCATTGCGGCCGGCGCGCCAGTCCGCGAGCTCCTCTTCGTCGAGGCGCTCGGGGAGACGCGGGTGCCATTCGCCCGGTACCGGACGGATCACGGCGGCGGGGTCGAGCTGGCCACAATCGACGCGCATGGTGCAGCGGAAGCGGCGGCCGACCTCGAATGTCGACTCGATGATGGTGTTGCGCGCGAGGCGCGGCAGGACCGGTTCGAAATATGTGACGTTGCGGGGCGAGCTGCGGCGGGCCATTCCGTTCCTCCTCGTTAGGTCAGGTGGGGTGGGCAAGGTCCTCAATTCTATGCGGACAAAACGGTCCGCATTCATGTGGTTAGCGATGACACCGCCGACAATCGGTTGCGCTTTGGACCAGCCTGCCGAGTGCTCGGGCCATCACCCAACCTCGATTTCTCGGGAAATTGTGCGGGTTTGGGCTTAGAACCCCTGGGTCCGCACGCGTCTGGTCGAGGCGCATAGGAGTTGGGACATCACACTGTGCAAGGAGAAACCGCCATGCCGTTTTACCAGAAGGGCGACGTTCGCATCCGCTACGAGGAGGCCGGCTCCGGGTTCCCGCTGCTGGTCACCCCAGGCGGCGGCTTGAACTCGCGGGTCAGCAATTGGCCCACCGCGGTGCTCAACGCGATGGAAGCCTTCAAAAACGACTTTCGCTGCATCACGATGGACCAGCGGAACGCCAACGGCGGCGAATCCAGCGGCCCGATCCCGGTCCATGACCCGTGGGGCGCCTTCGCCGACGACCAGCTGGGGCTGATGGACCACCTCGGCGTCCGCGAGTTCTTCTACATGGGTTACTGTATCGGCGGCTGCTTTGCCGGCAAACTGATCGAGCGGGCCCCCGATCGCGTCGTCGCTGCCGTGTTCTGCCAGACGGTCGGGCACCGGCCGGAAAACCCGGACTACATGTACAATTCGGGCCGGGATGTCTGGGCCCCCGAACTGCTTGCTCGGCGGCCCGACCTGACGATGGCGCAGGTCGAGGCGTACCTGCACAACCTCTATCGCGTCCGACCCGACTTCCTGTACAGCGTGTCGCGCGACTTCATGCGCAACTGCCGCACACCGCTGCTGGTCCTGCCGGACGACACGCCGGCGCACCCGCTGCAGACCTCGATCGATGTCGCCTCGCTGGCGCCGAACGCCGAAGTGACGGTCTATCCCTGGCGCGAGCCCCCGGAGCTGAAGGAGCGGACCATCAGCCGGGTGCGCGCTTTCCTCAAGGCGCATCAGCCGATGAGGGCCGCCGCGCAATAAAACCGGGTGTCCGGGTGACAGCCCGCAGGGCGGAAAACCCCGGCGAAAGCCGGGGTATTCCGCCGGCTGGTCCGGACTGCAGTCGTCGAGTATCGCCCCGCTTGCCCCTATGCCTGGATCTCAGAGCTGCTCGCCTGATGCCATCAACGCAAGCTTCGTTTTGCGCGAGAGGCCTACGGATGTTCGGGTAACCCGGCACACCGAAGAGCTGCCGCTGAATCCGGAGGAATCGGGCGAGGCGGCCGCAGCTACAATGTCACAGTACGATTTCGGGATTAACCGTGTGAGGCTTGACTGCCAACGAGTGTGACCGTGATGTGCCCCATCGTCGTATCGGCCTTGGCGCCGTGCCAATGGCGTTCACCGGCCTTGATATGCACGACATCACCCACGTTGATCTCGCGCTGTTCATGCTCCGTTGCCACCATGCCGGAGCCCGAGGTCACGATCAACACCTGGTCGCAGCTGTGCGTATGCCAGCCGGTGGTGCAACCTTGGCTGAAGTTCACCACGCTGCAGTTATAGTTCGCGGACTCCCCAGGCTGAATGATGGTCTGACGTGACCGGGAAACCGGCCCGGTCCACCCTTCGATGCGCTCAGCGCCTTCCATTGGGGCATTCGGTATGTCTTGAAGCGTGACTACCTTCATGATGACTCTCTCCTCGTCTTGACAGTGCTCAAGATATCACGACTTCATCGAGGTCGCGCGCGAGCGCGGCCGGCTCACGGTGCATTGATGCCGCTTGCCTTCGGCTGTCGCGTCGGGGCTGCCAACGCGTCCTGCGCGGCGCTCAAGTACTCCCTCAGCGTTGCGTCCAGGCGCTGGTAGAGAAGACGCTCGAAGTTCTCGCTGCCGCGCCCGGCCTGCGCGTCCTGCAAGGCGCGGATATAGGCCGGGCGGTCCTCTGGTCTTACTGCAACCGGCGGATAGCCGCCGCGGATCAGCACCAAATTCATCAGCAGGCGTGCGAGGCGCCCATTGCCGTCGTTGAACGGATGAATTTCTAGGAGGCGCCGGTGCGCCGCAAACGCCGTCTCCGGGGTAGCCGGCGCCGCAGCGAGCCAGCGCGCAAGGTCGCCGGTCAGCGCCGGCACTTCCGCCGGCGAGGGAAAAGCGTGCCGCCCGCGGTCGGTCACGAAAAAGCGGCTCTGATCGGCATAGCGGCCGGCGATGTCGGGATTGGAGCGTTGGACGACGAGGCGGTGCAGGTTGCGGATATCGGCTTCGGTCAACGGCGCCGCCTGGCGCGCCAGCGCCCGCACATAATGCAGCGCGTCGAAGTGATCGATCGCTTCGAGATGGTCCTTGAGCGGCTTGCCGCCGATCGTGATCCCTTGCTCGATGACCAGCGTTGTCTCGGCGGCCGAGAGCGTGTTGCCCTCGATCGCGTTCGAGGTGTAGGTCAGTTCGAGATCGTGGACGTGCTCAAGGTTGCCGAGGCCGGCGCCGAGCTGCGGACGCAGCCGGTCGAGTTCGGCTTTCTTGGCGGCAATTTGCTCCGGCAGGGTGTCCATTTTTTCCGATCGCGGAGACGTCGTCAGCGAAAGAACTCGATCTTCGCCTCGCGAAACCAGAGGAAATTCGCCGGTGCGGCCGAAATCGGTCCGTTGATGGCGAAGACCGCGACGTCGAATTGGTCGCCTGGGGCAACGGCTGCGCCGAGCACGAGACGACTGGGCATGTTGAAGCCCTGGATCGTCCCGGGGCTGGTCCGGCCGGCCGCGCGCGGCATCACCCCGTTGACCCAGATTTCCGCGTAATCGTCGACATTCACCCTCAGCACCGCCATGGCACCGGAGGTGTCGAACCCTGCAGCATTCGCCGGGATTGTCAGCTTCGTGCGGTACCAGAAGAACGACACCATACCGCCACCCCGCCTTGCCCCGAGCTCGGTGGCGGCAATTTCCGGCCAGTCCGAATCGTCAAACCCGCTCTCGCCGGCATAGGGCTCGATATCGTAGGTCGTCTTGAATTCGGGCATGGCGTCGCTCAGCGCTGGGCACTCGACGATCTTCGCCTCCATCCCCTTCCACCGCGCGCCAAACACCGCCGATCCTGCGGCCGTCATCAAATCGACCACATGCACCGGCGGCACCAAAGGAGCGACCGGAAGCGGCGGCGCCAGCAGGGGAGGGCTTGTCGGTGCCGCAGAAGCGGTGGGTCTGGTCCGATTGTTCGCGGGCATTTCGCTGTTCCTTTCTTCGGGTCGCTGACTATAGCCAGACGGGGCACCCGGGCGCGAGGCTCGGCCAGGAATCCCGGAGCAAGCACCTGCGGCGTTTGCCATATTTCGGCAACGATATCCACGTAGTAAGCGAGCGTCTGCGAGCAGACGCTCGCTTGTGCGCGGGGTGGGTACGCCGCACAATCGGCAGCTCCATCGGGGGAAGGATACCATGCCGACATTCGCCGATGCGGGACGGGCGATCGAGCAGAATCTGAAGGCCCTCAGGAAACCCGGTGTCTTGGCGGTGCGGCCAGGCTACCACACCGAAGCGGGCTGGCCGGTCGGCGATCCGGTGGTCGTGGCCTTGGTCGGCGCCAAGAAGGGCGAGGCCGCTTCCTACGGGCTGCCTTCTCAGGTCGGCGGCGTCCCGGTCGAGGTACGCGAGGCCTCGCCGCTTGAGCGCTTGAAGGCGACCCAACCGGCGGTCCATGCCGAGCTGAGGGAGCGCACGCGCTCCGAGCAGCACACGCCGGAGTTTCCCTTCGAGCATGTGTTCGCGGCGCCACCGCAGGCGGCTGCGGCGCCAACCCGGGGACCGGCCAAGCCGCAGCTTCCCTATCGCCCGGCAGCACCACCGCTCGATCCGATGACCGAGACGCTGACCGTCATCTGCGCGGCGAGCCCCGACGCCGGATGGCCGTTGCTCCGGGACTTCTTCGGGCGCATCCAGCAAAAGCTGGTCGTCGGGATGTACGACTTCACCTCGGCCCATGTGCTCGCCGGCCTCGAGAGCGCGCTTTCCGGCGGCACGGGCACCCGCGATCTATCGCTCGTGCTCGACCATCCGACACGCGACCCGACCGCCGACCAGAGCGACGGAGAGAGCGAGCAGGATTTGAGCGGCAAGCTCGGCGACGCCCTCTCGTTTGCCTGGGCGCCGGTGCGCTCCAGCCCCGAGGTGCGCGAGTGGATCTTCCCGTCGGCCTACCACATTAAGGTCGCCGTGCGCGACAGCGCGGAGCTCTGGCTGTCGAGCGGCAACTGGAACAACTCGAACCAGCCGGAAGACGCTCCGGTATCCGATCCAGACCCGGCGCACGCCGCCGAGACCTTCGAGAAGAACGACCGCGACTGGCACGTCGTGATTGCCCATCCGCGGCTCGCGCAGCTCTACGAGGCCTACCTCCTCAACGACCGTGAAACCGCAATCCAGGCCCAAGGGCAAGCTATGGAAATGGCCGAGCTGGAGGCGCTCGCCGAGCAGACATTCGACCTTGCCGAGCTCAATCCGGCGGCGGTGGCGCGGCCGCCGCGGCAGGTCTTCGGGCCGGTCACCGTCACCGAGCCGATGACCGTCCAGCCGCTGTTGACGCCGGATTTGGCGCCCGACCGCGGCGGCATGTACGCCGAAATGATGCAGGGGCTGATCTCCGGCGCGCAACACAGCCTCTATATCCAGCTGCAGTACATTCACCCGACCAATCAGGCCGAGGACACGGCCTTTACCGCACTCCTCGACGCCGTCGCGGTGCGTGCTGCGGCGGGTGTCGATGTCCGCATCATCCTCAGCCAATGGCAGAACAGCGAATGGATGGAACGGCTGCAGGCGGCCGGCATCGACACCGGGCTCGTCCGGATCCAGCAGGGGGTCCATAACAAGGGCTTCGTCGTCGACCATCAGCGGGTGGTCGTCAGCAGCCAGAATTGGTCGGGTGCGGGCGTGCTGCAGAACCGCGACGCCGGGCTGATCATCGACAACCCGACGATCGCGCGATACTTCGAGGGAATCTTTCTGCACGATTGGGACAATGTCGCGGTCGGCCGCGGCGGCCGGCTGGGGGTTACGGCGCGCGATGCCGCGGTCGCGCAGATCTATGGCTGGGAAGACGACCCGGGCGAGAGCGTACCGGCGCTGGTGCCGCCCGAGCTGCGGGCCGTCCCTGATTTGACATTGGCGCCGTTGCAGCTGGCGATACCCGGTATAGCCGCGCCGGCGGCGCGCGGCTACGCGCCCGGTACGGCGGAGTTTCGCTATTGGTCGGCGGCCGAGGCGGCGGCGCGGGGCGCGGCCTTCTGGCGCCAGCTGCTGCCGACCGACACGACCTGGCAGGTGGGCGACACGCTCGACCTGCTGCTCGACGAGGGCGAAGACTTCAACGCCTATTACAACCGGCGGGCACTCAACTTCTTCCACGGCACGGCAGGCGGGCGGACGGTCTATTCGGGCGAGAGCCCGGATATCGTCTGCCACGAGCAGGGCCATGCGATCCTCGATGCGCTGCGCCCGGAGCTGTTCGACGCCGGGACGATCGAGGGCGCGGCGTTCCACGAATCTTTCGGCGACATGAGCGCGCTGCTGGCCGCGCTGCAGCTCCCCTCGATTCGAACCGCAATGATCGCGGACACCGCGGGCGATCTGTCGCGCAGCTCGCGATTGTCGCGGCTGGCCGAGCAGCTCGCCTGGGCGATCCGCCAAATTGCGCCTGATGCCGTCGACCCCGATTGCCTGCGCAACGCCGCCAACTCGTTCTTCTACACAAACCCCGAATCGCTGCCGTCACGGGCGCCGGCGGTGAGCCTTTCCTCGGAGCCGCATGCCTTCTCGCGAGTCTTCACCGGCGCTTTCCTGGAAGCGCTGGCCGGCGGCTTCCGGCTCGCCTCGACAAACCCGGGCGAAGCGGATCTGCAGGTGGTCAGTCAGAATTTGGCACGGCTCCTGATCGCCGGCATCCTCGCGGCGCCGATCGTGCCGGAATATATGAGCCAGGTCGCAGCCGCGATCGTCGCCGCCGACGCCGGCGCCGACGGGGCCGCGCGCGGCAAATACGGCGACGTCCTCAAGAGCGCCTTCGTGCGCCACGGCATCCTTTCGCCGCAATCGGCGGCCGGCATCGCCACCTTCCGAGCCGCCGGCGTCTCTGCTGCGGCCCGCGCGGTCGGCATCGCCGCAGAGCTTGGACGCGAGCTGCCGCACATCGCGCTCTCGGCTTCGGAATACGGGCTCGGCGATCGGCCGCTGCTCGTGCGCGCGCCCTCCGACCCCCGCCGCTTCGCGGTCTCGGCCGCGGCATTCGGGGTCGGCTCGGTCACACCCTCGAACGCCGAGCACGCCGCCCGAGCCTTTGTCGAGGATCTGCTGCAGCGCGGCAACATCGACATCGGCGGCGCCGGCGAGCCGAGGATGCGGGTCGTCCATCCGCACACCTTCAAGACCCATCGGCTGGTGCCGGGTGCCGAGGGTCTGATGCTGACCCGCATCTTGTTCGATTGCGGCTTCCGCGCCATCTCGTGAACATGACCGACGAGAAGACGAACCCCCCGGATATCGAGCCGGAACGCCGGCGCGGGGCGCAAGAGGCTTTCGAACGCGGCATCATCGAGCGCGGCGAGGCGGCCGTTGCGGACGCGAAGGGCAAGCTGCCGCCCGGCGCCACCCATGAGATTACCGGGCACGACGCGTCGGGCCGCCCGATCCTAAAACGCCGCCGCTTCTCTGCTTTTTAACGTGCTGCGAGAAGATGCACTTCTATGTGTATCTCCTCGCCAGCCGCAGCACGGGACCCTCTACCTCGGGGTGACCGGCGACCTCGTCCGTCGCATCCACGAGCACAAGACCAAGGCTGCGCCGGGTTTCACGGCACGATACGGCGTCGATCGCCTGGTCTGGTACGAGATCCACGATGAGCCGACACCCGCGATTACCCGCGAGAAGGAGCTCAAGAAGTGGCGTCGCGACTGGAAAATCCGATTGATCGAGGAGCAGAACCTCGAGTGGCGCGACCTCTACGAGACGATCGTCGCCTAACCGCCGCGATGGTTATCCCGAGCGCAGCCTGTGTTCATCGATTCCGGGCCTGGCCCTGCGGGCCATCCCGGAATGACATTTGATTGTCGTTCCGGGGCGCGGCCTGGCCGCGAACCCGGAACCTATGAACACGAACCTCGGAAGTTGGTGGGGCACCTCGCGGCGGAATGACATTCGTCGGGCTGTATGGGATATGATCGGGGAGGAACGAGGAGATTGCCGATGCCGGACGACGCGGTGACGACACGCGAATTCACTCCGACCGAGCGGCAGGCGCTCGACCATGTCTGGATCCACACCGCGCGCTGGCTCGATCTCGCGGAGCGCGACGGTTTGCGGGTCATGGTGCGCGGCGAGGGCTGCCGGCTGTTCGACGCGCAGGGCCGCTCGTACATCGACGGGCTCTCCGGGCTCTACGTCGTCAATGTCGGCCATGGCCGCGTCGAGATCGGCGAAGCGATGGCCAAGCAGGCGCGGGAGCTGGCTTACGTCTCCGCGGCCAGCTACACCAACCTCGCGGCGATCGAGCTTGCTGACGTGCTGGCCGGGCTGACGCCCGGCGATCTCGACCGCTTCTTCTTCTGCTCGGGCGGCTCGGAAGCGATCGAAAGTGCCATGAAGATCGCCAAACAAGTGCAGGCGATGCGCGGCTTCCCCAAGCGCTACAAGATCATCGCACGGCGCGGCGGCTATCACGGCGCCACCTTCGGCGCGATGAGCATTACCTCCTCGCGCAGCGAGAAGTATTTCGGTCCGTTCATGTACGGCGTCAGTTTCGTGCCGTCGCCAAACCGCTACCGCAACGATTTCGGGGTCGAAGGCGAGGCGGGCGATCTGCTCTGCGCCGAGGCGATCGAGCAGGAGATCCTGGCCCAGGGTCCGGATACGGTAGCGGCGGTGATCGGCGAGCCGATCTCGGTGTCGAATTCGAACCATGTCCCCTCGCCGCGCTACTGGCAGCGCGTCCGAGAGATCTGCGACACCCATGGCGTATTGCTCGTCATGGACGAGGTCATCAACGGTTTCGGGCGCACCGGGACGATGTTCGCGACCGAGCAATTCGGCGTCGTGCCGGATCTGATGACGATGGCCAAAGGGCTGTCGTCCGGGTACGCGCCGATCGCCGCGGTGGCGGTCGGCAGGGCGTTGTTCGACGAATTCAAGAAGCAGGACGTGGCCCTCGCTCATCTTTTGACCTTCGGCGGCCAGGCGGTTTCCTGCGCCGCGGCGCTCAAGAACATCGAAATCCTGCAGCGCGAGGAATTGCCGCAGCGCAGCGCGCAGCAGGGCAAGTACCTGCTCGGCCTACTGCAAGAGCTGCGCTCTCATCCGACGGTCGGTGACGTGCGCGGGCTCGGGCTGATGTGCGCGGTCGAGCTCGTCAAGGACAAAGCGACCAAGGAGCCGTTCGGCGTGGGACCGGCCGCGGCGGGCCATCTCTATATCCGACGCTTGTTGGAGCTGATGGAAGAGCGCGGCCTGCTGACGCGCGTCTTCATGGCGCTCCAGCTTTGCCCGCCGCTGGTCGTCAGCCGGGCGGAGATCGACGAAATGGTGACGATCGTCGATGACAGCCTCTCGCTCGCCGAGCGCGAGTTCGGCTTCGCCTGAGATTGGAGGGAAGAAATGACCTACGAGCACATCCTGGTCGATACGGAAGACGGCGTCGGGATCGTGACGCTCAACCGGCCGGACAAGCTCAACGCGATGAACCGGCAGCTGTCGAGCGAGCTCCACGACGCGGTCAAGGGGCTGGATGCCGACGAGGAGATCGGCTGCATCGTTATCACCGGTGCGGGAACCCGCGCGTTCTCGGCCGGCGGCGACATCCATGAGCAACGCGAGGACAACCGCCGGCACACGCAGGAGGAGCTGGATGCGGTCCGCCCTCCGCGCCGCGGTAGCTATGAAATTGCCGCCAGTGCCAAGCCGACGATCGGCATGATCAACGGCCTCGCCTATGGCGGCGCGGCGGTGCTGGCCTCGTCGCTCGACATGCGGGTCGGTTGCGAGGACACCCGCTTTCGCTTTCTGGCCGCCGCCTACGGCCGGATCAACAGCACCTGGACCCTGCCCAACCAGGTCGGCTGGCCGATCGCCAAGGAGCTCTTGTTCACCGCGCGCGTCGTCGAGGCCGACGAAGCCCATCGCATCGGCCTCCTGAACCATCTGGTGCCGCGCGATCAGTTGCGGGCGAAGACCATGGAACTCGCCCGCACCATCGCCGGCAACAACCGTGCCGCAGTGATGGGCATCAAAGCGCTGCTGCTAAAGCAGATGACCGAGAGCCTCGAAGAGCAATGGGCCGAGGAGCGGCACTTCACGACGCACGTCGTCCGGGGTGCGAAGGCCGAGGAGGCCTTCCCCGAATTCATTGCCCGCAGAGGCCGCCCTCTCGGCTGAGGGCGGCGCTCATCGCGCGATTTTCACGTTCGTCGCGTTTCGGCCAAGCGCGAGGCAGCGGCTCGACGCATCTGGTATTCCGGTGTCGGGCGACCGGATGATCTGTCCGCAAGTCCGGTTGGGGTGGATTTGGCCGATCCGACCTGCGCCTACTCGGCCGCGGACGCCTGCAGTACGTCGCGGGCCAAGGGCGCCGCCGGCCGCGCGATGGCGTAGAGCCGGGCGCAGTTGTCCCACAGGATCTTGCGCCGCGCCTCGTCACCGAGCGGCAGGCCGAGGAACTGCTGGATCGCCTCAGGGAAAGCTCCGTCGGGGTGCGGATAGTCGCTCGATACGACGAAATACTCCGGGCCGAGCTTTTCCACCACCTCGACCGCCGGCTCCTCGTCGACATCGAGCGCGATATAGCATTGCCGCTTGAAATATTCGCTCGGGAGCATCGAAATCTGACGCTCGCAGCCCGGACCGAACTTCTCCCACTGATCGTCGAGCCGCCACAGCCACCAGTAGAGCCACCCGGCGGTGCCCTCGAGGAAGGCGCAGCGCAATTTCGGATGGCGGTCGAGGACGCCGCCCGTGGTCATGCTGGCAAGCGCGCCCATCAGCTCGGTCGGGTTGCGGATGGCATGGGCGATCGGGTGGAAATTTGCGTGCCCGACATAGCGCGTGCCCATGTCGTCCTTCAGCGAGGTGTTGCCGGTCGGATGGAAGCCGATCGGCACGTTCAGCCGATCGAGCTCGTCCCACAGGGGCTCGCAGGCGTCGTCGTGCAAATGCTGGCTGTTGACCGGATTGGGCGTGCCGATGACCGCGACGGCGCCCAATTCGGTGACAGAGCGACGCGCCTCCGCGACCGCAAGCGGCACATCGTGCATCGCGATCTGCGCGGCGAATTTGAGACGCTGCGGGTCGGTCTTGCAGTAATCCGCGGCCCAGTTGTTGTAGGCTCGCGCCAGCGCCGCAGCGTAGTCGGGCGCTAGATTATCGTGACACAGGATCTGCCGTCCGCGGGTCCCGTACATGACCGCGACGTCGATCCCCTCGATATCCATCGCCGTCAGAGTCGAAGCAGGATCATAACCCCGCGCCCGTGCGACCCGGAAATG
>Ga0209040_10004289_pt1 | contig 10808 bp, 9 predicted proteins | sample BogFormECP12_OM3_FD_188240 | JGI IMG/M metagenome (GOLD analysis project Ga0209040, IMG submission 188240) | Bog forest soil microbial communities from Calvert Island, British Columbia, Canada - ECP12_OM3 (SPAdes) (version 2) | ecosystem: Environmental > Aquatic > Freshwater > Wetlands > Bog ... | reverse complement strand
CCGGCGGCCTTCAACGCGGCGACATTCTGCGCGAGCTCGGTCTGGTAACGAAGAGCGGCCGGCAGGATTATCGTCGCGCCGACCTCCGTCGCCAGCTTGGCCTCCACGCCGATGGTCAGCGCGTACTGCTCCAGGCGCACCTCGTAGCGGCTGTGCAGCTCGCGTTCGCTGAAAACCCCGTATTTCCCGAACAGTTCGACCGTTTCCGGCTTGATCAGCTCGGGAATGGCGTCCAGGCTGGTCTTGAGATTCGGCAAGCCCCGCTCGGCGGCCTCGATCTGCCACTTTTCCGAGTAGCCGTCGCCGTTGTACACCACGTCGCCGTGTTCGGTGATGACCTCGGTGAGCAGCTTCTGTACCGCCTTGTCGAAGTCCGCCCCATCTGCAACGGCCTTCTCCAAAACCGTGGCCATGTAGTCGAGCGAGTCCGCCATGATCGTGTTGAGAACGATCAACGGCACGGCGACCGTCTGCCCAGAGCCCGGCGCCCGGAATTCAAACCGGTTGCCGGTGAACGCGAATGGGCTGGTGCGGTTGCGGTCGCCCGGGTCGGTCGGCAGCGCCGGCAGCGTGTCGACACCAATGATCATGGTGCCCTTGCCCTTTGACGAGGTTGCCGCGCCCTTGGCGATCTGGTCGAACACGTCGGCGAGCTGTTCGCCGAGGAAGATCGAGATGATCGCAGGCGGCGCCTCGTTGGCACCCAGCCGGTGGTCGTTGGTGGCCGACGCAACCGAAACCCGCAGCAGGCCGGCGAACTTGTGCACGGCGCGGATCACCGCGGCGCAGAACACCAGGAACTGGGCGTTCTCGTGCGGGGTGTCGCCCGGGACCAGCAGCGAGCCGAGCTCGGAGTTGCCCAACGAGAAGTTGACGTGCTTGCCCGATCCGTTGACGCCGGCGAACGGCTTCTCGTGGAACAGGCACTCCATGCCGTGCTTCTTGGCGATCGTCTTGAAGATCGTCATCAGCAGCTGTTGGTGGTCGGAGGCGATGTTGGCCCGCTCGAACATCGGCGCGATCTCGAACTGGCCGGGGGCCACCTCGTTGTGCCGGGTCTTGGCGGGAATGCCGAGCTTGAATAGCTCCCGCTCGGTGTCCATCATGAAGCCGAGGACACGCTCGGGGATCGCGCCGAAGTAGTGGTCGTCGAACTCCTGGCCCTTGGGCGGCTTGGCGCCGAACAGGGTGCGACCCGCGTTGACGAGGTCCGGGCGCGCGAGGAAGAAGTGCCGATCGACCAGGAAGTACTCCTGCTCCGGGCCGCAGAACGAGACGACGTGGTTCAAGTCCTTGTGGCCGAACATCTTCAGGATGCGCTCGGCATGCGCACCCATCGCCTGCTGGCTGCGCAGCAACGGCGTCTTGTAGTCCAGCGCCTCACCGGTCATCGAGACGAACACCGTCGGAATGCACAGCGTGTTGCCGTTCGGGTTTTCCAGGATGTAGGCAGGGCTGGTGACATCCCAGCCGGTGTAGCCGCGCGCTTCGAAGGTGCTCCGCAGCCCACCCGACGGGAAGCTGGAGGCGTCGGGCTCACCCTGGATCAGGGTCTTACCTGCGAATTCGGCGAGCGTAGCGCCGTCACCGACGGGCTCTAGGAAGCTGTCGTGCTTCTCGGCGGTCAGGCCGGTCATTGGGTAGAACACGTGCGCGTAGTGGGTCGCGCCCTTCTCCAGCGCCCAGTCCTTCATCGCGACGGCGACGGTGTCGGCGACCGCGGGGTCGAGCTTTACGCCCTTTTCGATCGTCGCCACCACGGACTTGTACACCGACTTCGGCAGCCGTGCCTGCATCTCCGCCTTGGTGAAGACACTCGATCCGAAGATCTCGCCGGGTTCCTCGCCGGGGTCGAAACTGATCGCTGGCGGCACATACGCCTCGACGTTGGTGATTGCCTGCAGGCGCACTGTGTTGCCGCTCAATGGAGTTCCTATCGCTGCGATGCATTGCATCGGATTGTCGGTGGTTTGCTGCGCCGACAATAAGGAAACTCGATGGCGGAAATGTTACACAGTTGTCAAACTCTGATGGCGGCGAAGTTTTGTCGGTCTACGGTCGCGATTCCTCGGGCGTCCACGCCGGCGGCTGGCCGGGATGGTTGGGGAACAGATAGTCGATGAACGCCGCAGCCGTGGGCTGTGGTTCGTGGTTGGCCAAGCCCGGTCGCTCGTTTGCTTCGATGAAGGCGTATTCCGAGCCGGCGACGTCCGGCACCAGCAGGTCGATGCCGGTCACGCGGATCCCGATCGCGTCGGCAGCAGCCACCGCGACCTCGCAGAGTTCTTGATTCACCTCAGGGGTGACATCGTGAATCGTGCCGCCCTGGTGCAGGTTGGCCGTGTGGCGAACACGCAGCCGAGTTCCCCGGGGTAAGACATCTTCCAGCAGCCAGCCGGCTTCGGCGACCGTCGCCGCGGTGACCTCGTCGAGTGGGATGCGTGACTCACCACCGGTGGCCGCCGAGCGGCGCCGGCTTTCGGCCGCGATCAAGTCCCGCACGGTGTGCTCACCGGTGCCGATGATCTCCGGCGGCAGCCGGAGCGCGGCGGCCACCACCCGACCGTCGATCACCACCAACCGCAGGTCGCTGCCCGCGACCCGCTGCTCAATCAGTACTTCCGGATGTTGCTCGCGCGCGCGTGCCACGGCGGCGGCGAGCTCGTCGGGACCGTGGTCCGCGACAACGCCCACGGTGATGCCCTTGCCCTGCTCACCGCGGGTTGGTTTGACGACGACCTCCCCGACTTCTTTGAGGAACGCAAAGTCGTCATGGTCCATGGTCGCCAAGCGGGCGCGCGGCACATGGATGCCGGCCTCGGAGACCAGGCGCCGGGTCAAGCGTTTGTCGTCGCACCGGCACATCGCGATCGCGGAGGTGAACTCGGACAACGATTCACGGGTGATCACGCTGCGGCCACCGTGGCTCAGGCGCATCTCACCGGCCCCGGCGTCGAGAACCTCGACCCAGATGCCGCGGCGCATCGCCTCGTCGGCGATGATCCGCGCGTAAGGATTGAGGTCGTCGACCGTCTCCGGAGGCGGGGCGAACAGCGGCTCGTTGATCGCGTTCTTGCGCTTGATCGCCAGCACCGGAACACGGCGGAAGCCCAGCTTTTCGTAGAGGCCGATGGCCGCGGCGTTGTCGTGCGCGACGGAAAGGTCCATGTAGGCGCGCCCCAGATCGTGGAAGTGTTGCGCCAATGCCCGGGTCAGGGCCACTCCAATGCCGGGCAGTGCGGCCGCTGGGTCGACCGCCAGGGTCCACAGGCTGGACCCGTGCTCCGGGTCGCTGAACAGCACCTCATGATCGACACCGGTCACCGTGCCGACCACCGCATTGTCGTCGTCGCGCACCGCAAGCAGATAGGTCACCGAGTCGGTATGCAGGTGGTTGTCCCAGATCGTCTCGACCGGTGACGGGACCATTCCGCAGCGCACAAACACGCGGTTCATGGCGTCGGCGTCGGCCGGGTCGTTCAGCGTGCGCACGGTCACACCGATCGGTGGCGGAACCAGGCTTTCCTGGATTTCGTCATCGGTGAAACGCAGCCGATAGGTGTGGCTGGGATCGATGAAAAGCTCGGTCGGGGCTCCGGCGACCACCACGTGAGACTCGCGCGCGTAAATACAGATATCGCGGCGCCCGGCCACTTCTCGTCGCAGCGCCTCGGTCAGCGTGGCGGCGTCGGCGAAGGTCTGGCCGAAAATTAATTTGCCCCAACCCAATTCGAGCTCGACATCTTTGGCCATCGCGTCCACCATGTGCGGCGGGGACGCGTCGTGCAGGCCAAGCGTGATGGCCTCGGGATGGTCCTCTGACGGATCGATGGCGGTCATGCGGCCGGTCTCGCCTGGCCGTGGCGCTGCGGCCACGGCCATTCCCACGTCATAGCCATGTCGTCTACCCAACTCAACAGTTCGTCTATCAGCTTCCCTGTCGTATTCGAGCCCCTCCAGTCTGGCACTGCCGGAATATCCGCGCACTACCGGCGACCGCCAGGCGCTGGGCAGGTGTCGAGGGCTAGCGCTTGAAACGACCCGCGAACCCACGCAGCGGCAGGTCGGCGCTGGTGATGAGTCCTGGCCGCGCCGTCACCACCGATTTAATCGCGCTGAGCGCGGGCATGCCGGTCACGGTCATGCCGATGGAGGCAAAGTTCTCCGGATTGGACAGGTCCACGCCGGGCTTGGGGAAGATCATGTGCTTGTTGTAGACGCACGGGTCACCGGTGATTTGGGTGATGTAGCAGCCTTTGATGTTCCAGCTCGGATCGGTGTGCGGGGTCATCTGCCACTCCAGATGCGTCTCGACCCGCGGCACGCCGTCCACCATGCCCTGATATTTGATGTAGTTGCCGCCGAGCGAACCCTTCGGCAGCGTGTACCAGCCCAGGTCGACGTCCTTGGTGCAGGCGCCCAGCTCATAGCTGAACTTCACCTCGTCGAGCGCCACATCGAAGCAGTCGGCCATCATCAGCACGCTGTCGGCGAACACGCGGGTGTACTTCTCAAGCTTTGCCGGGATTTCCGGATCATCCACCGGCAGGCCGTACCCGACCTCGATCCAGGTGTCCTTGGAATGATGACACGACACATCCACCGACTCGATGGTGGTGACGTTCTCGATTTCGGCGACATCGGCCGAACACACCACGCCCAGAATCTGATTCAGCCCCGGGTTCATTCCCGTGCCGTAAAACGTGGCGCCGCCCTTTTCGCACGCCTCGGCCAGCAGCTGGGTCACCGGCTTGCCCGACGGATGCGGGTGATTCTTGTCGCGATGCCACCCGGTGATCCAGTCCGCGGTGGTGACGATGTTGATTCCCGCCTCGAGCACTTTGACGTACAGGTCCTCGTCGGGGAACACGCCGTGGAAAGTGAGGACGTCCGGCTTGGCCGCGATGATCTCGTCGATGGTCCCGGTAAACTTCACCCCGTTGGACCCCGCACCGGCGAACTCTCCGGCATCTTTGCCGACCTTCTCCGGCGAATAGGCATGCACGCCAATGAGTTCGAGATCGGGCCGCGCCGCGATCCGCCTGATCATTTCCGAACCGACATTTCCGCTTCCGACTTGGAAGATGCGAATCGGCGTCGCGGGTGCGTTCATTCGGCTGAGCCTTTCTGGGATGCGGCGGCGGTGTTACCACCAATGCTGTCGGCGGTGCTGCCACCAATGCCATCGGGATAGAACTGCTTGGCCCACTTGCGAATTGCGGTGAACCCCTGGTATTCGGCGGTGGCCAGCGCGGGTGGATCCGAGTAGCGCTGGTGCCCCCAGATATGGACGTCCTGTTCGAACTGCCGGATCACTTCCTGCCCGAACTCCTGCGCCTTGCGCTCGGCTCGGGCCGGGTCCTTGCCTGGCGTTCGGCCGATGTACACCATGAACCGGACGTCGGAGGTGGACTCGTCGACTGGGGTGATCGCGGAGATAGTGCGGTTGTCGACCATGCCCCAACTCTTGGTCACCGCGATGCCCAAACCACCGTTGATGGCCTCCACGCGACTGTCGATGTCCTCGATCTTCTGGTTGTCGTCACCTTCGAAGGTGATGGTGAAGTCGACAAAGGACACCGGCTCGTCGAAATCGTGGCGGGTGAAGATCGGCACGATCGGGGTGTTGTGCACGTGCTTGAAATGGGCAAAGTCCACACCGTTTTCGAGCACGTACTGCGGATGCATTTCCAGACGTTCCCGATACATCCGCTGCTGCGGGTAGTAGTCGTCGGCGCTGCTGCCGTCATTGAATGCTGCGAACACATCCGGCGCGTCGAAGTACGGCTGACGACCCTCGACGTCGTGCCAGATGTAGACCGAGTCGTTGCGCTCGACGACCGGATAGGTGCGGATCCGCCGACCCCGATTGGGGCGGTCCTGGTAGGGGATGCACACATTGCGCCCCTGCTGGCTCCACTGCCATCCATGAAACGGGCACTGCAACACCTCGCCGACGACTTTGCCGCCGAACCCGAGGTGTGCGCCGAGGTGTTCGCAGTAAGCGTTCATCACGGTGAGCTGACCGGACACGGCCCGCCACGCGACCATCTCCTGGTCGAAATACTTCATCGTGTGCACGTCGCCGATGCCGATCTCGTCGGACCAGGCAACTTGGAACCAGCCGGTCGGCTTCATCGACAGCGGCGGTTTGGCCATGTCACGGATGTTAGTGCGCCTGGCGATAAATTCATAGTGGGTACTATGAATTTATCTTGCAGCGGCTACCATCCAGGCATGGCTCCCGCGGATGTGCAGCAGCGTCGCAGCAATAAGCGCGGGCTGGCGACCCGCCAGACGATGCTGGACGCCGCGGTGCGCTCGCTGGCCTCGGGCGATCCGGCCGCGGTGTCGGCGACGCGAATCGCCAAGGAGAGCGGTGCTACCTGGGGCGCGGTGCAGTATCAGTTCGGCGACGTGGACGGATTCTGGGCAGCCGTGCTGCACCGCACCGCAGAGCGCCGTGACGCGACGATGGCTGCATTTGGCAGCGTTGAATCGGACGCGCCGCTACGTGAGCGGGTTGGTGCGATCATCGACACCCTCTACGACGGCCTGGCATCCGATGATTCCCGCGCGATCGAAAACCTGCGGGCCGCACTCCCCCGCGACCACGGCGAGCTGGAACGCCTCTATCCGCGCACTGCTGCCGAACTTTCCTCCTGGGGTAGGAGCTGGCAGGAAACCTGCCAGAATGCCTTCGCCGGTCTTGGTGTCGACCCGCAGCGAGTCCGCGAAGTGGCGACGCTGATTCCCGGGGCGATGCGTGGGCTGGTCTCCGAGCGCCAGCTCGGCTCGTACGCCGACCTCGATGAAGCCCGGCGAGGGTTAACTAACGCTCTGGCAACCTATCTCGAGCAATCCCGTCCGAGTTGAGCGATCCATCAGCGGACGGCGAGGTGCAAACGCTCCCGACGGCGGACCAGGATGCTGGGTAGCCACTCCCCGACGTCGACGGCGTCGATCCAGCTGGTGCGCTCGAGCAGCTTGCCCAACACGATTCGGGCTTCCAGGCGGGCCAGTGCGGCCCCCACGCAGAAGTGCACGCCCTTGCCGAACGTCAGGTGATCTTTCGCGCTGCTGCGATCGAGGCGGAATTCGTTTGGCGCCTCGAAGTGTTCCGGATCGCGGTTGGCTGCTCCCCACAGCAACAGCAGATGAGAATCGGCGGGCACCTGTACGCCGCCCAGGGTGGTGTCACGCCATACATGCCGATAGTGGCCGCGGAACGGCGACTCGAACCGCAACGTCTCTTCGATGAAAACGCCCAGCAATTCGGGATTCTCACGAACTTGTCGTTGGATCTCGGGATGGTCGGCCAGAATCCCCGCCGCACTGCCCAAAAGCGATGCGGTCGACTCGCCGGCCGCGCTGAACAGTGTGATCATTATTCCCATTGCCGGCGTCTGCTCCAACTCACCCGACGCGTAGCGCTCGGCCATATCGGCGATCAGACCGTGTTCCGCGCTGGCGCTTGCGTTTTCGAAGTGTCCCATGACGTAGCCGGACAGTTCCATCGCTGCCATTCCGGCGGCTTGGAGTTGGTCGGGGGTGACGATCCCGTCCAGCAGCGTGGTGGCGGCGTAGCCGAGCCGGATGAGTTTGTCGACGTCGTCGTCGGGCAGGCCCAGCAGCCTGGCGACCACCATCATGGGCAGCCGGTTGGCCATCGCACTCATCCACTCGATCTGCCCGTCGCGCAGATTGTCCTCCCACAACCGATCGGCGGTCTGGACGGCGAACTCTTCGATGATGCGCACGCGCTTGGCCGACAGGTGCGGCAGCAAGATTTTGCGGTGTATCGCGTGTGCTGGATCATCCGCGGTGGCCAACGCGTGAGCGAGGTCTCCAGCCGGAATCATGTCGAACGGGGTGACCGTGCCGTCGTCGTGAAAGACCATGGTCGCGGTGAGGTTCGACGAGAAGTCATCGACCCGTTCGACGGCCTCCTGCACCGCACTCCAACCGCATACGGCGTAGAACACCGAGTCACCGATGCGGTGCACGGGCGCTTCGGCGCGCATGCGGTCATACAGCGGATACGGATCCTGTAACGCTGCGGCGCTGAAGAACTGGGTCGGATCATCCACGACCGTCATGGATTCAGGCTGAATGCCGCAGGGGTCGCGGTCAACGGGTCACGGCAAAGTTGAGGAGCTTATCCCGCGGGGGCGGATTGCGGACGGAATTGCCTGCGCGGCGCCACCTGGGCTTTACTGTGAGAAAAGTTAGCCAAAAATTCTCAGCATGAGAGAAGTATTTCAGCGGGGTGCGAGCGAGGGAGCTCAGTGGGATGCCACGCCACGACTGGCTGGTGGGACGGGATCGCCGAAGCGAAGCCGCCGAACGGATCTACGCCGCGGCCGCCGACCTGATTGCCCGCCGGGGATACGAGACCTTCACCATCGAACGCTTGGCCGCGCAGGTGCACTGCTCGCCCGCGACGATCTACCGACACGCCGGCGGCAAAGCCGCTATCCGCGACGCCGTCGTCGCTATCCAGGCGGAGCGCATCGTCGACACGGCGCGGCAAGCCATTAAAGACCTCAGCGGCCCCGACCGGGTAGTGACGGCCACGGTCGTCGCCCTCCAGGGTCTGCAGTCGGATCCGCTGGCCCACTTGATGCAGTCGATGCACGCGACTCCGATCAGCGAGTGGATCACCAGCTCACCCGCCGTCACCGGATTCGCCGCCGAAATGCTGGGCCTGGAGAACGATGACCCACTCGCGGCGCAATGGCTCATCCGCGTCTTCCTGGCACTGTGGTGCTGGCCGGTTAAAGATCCCGCCGCCCAACGCGCCATGTTGGAACGCTTTCTCGGGCCGCCATACGGCGACGAGAACTGACGGTCAACCAGCCCCGTTCGTTAAACAGAATCGGTGCCGTCGTTCACGCAACAGGAGGTGGTTGTTCACCTTCAAAATGATTGCCGCCGCACCTGATTCGGCGATAAGTTGTTGATCATGACTCAGACCAGCACCGTGAAAATGTTCATCGGCGGCGGCGGAGGCCGCATCGTCGGTGGCGGCGGCGGTCGCCTCGGTGGCGGCGGCGGTCGCCTCGGTGGCGGCGGCGGCCGCCTCGGCGGCGGCGGCGGCCGGTAGAGCCGAAAACCGACTCGCCACTTACTATTTACGTGCCTCGGTCCGGTAACGGACTGAGGTTTGCGGTGCCCACTCGCGCGCAGATGCAGTTGAATACAATCGCCTGAAGCCGGCGATGATCACGGCGTGAAGTTAAGCGACGCCGCACCGACGACCAGGGTGTTGGTAGTGGCGATCCTGGTTTCGACGATCGCCTTTCTCGACAGCAACGTGGTCAACTTGGCCCTGCCCGGCCATCAAACGACCCCTCGCCGGCGATGCTGATCACCGGGCGCGTCGTCCAGGGGTTGGGCGGCGCGTTTTTGGTGCCCGGCTCGCCGACTGTTCCCGCTGAGCCGATACCCTGCGAAGTCGCCGCAATGTGCCGCGACCGCCACGACGCCCACCCCCATTTGCTCCGCCACTCCTCACACCGCCCCGGGCTCTTTGCCGCTGACGATCCGGGTTCCTGAAACCCTGGAAGACTACTGGTATGCAAGCGATTCGCAGCGTTGTGCGTCCGGCGTCCCCGCAGGATGCGGCCGCGTGTGTGGCGATTTACCGCCCGTACGTCGAGAACACCGCCGTCAGTTGGGAAATCGACGTCCCGACCGTCGACGAAATGGCCGCGCGTATCGCCGGACTGCGCGCCACCCACGAATGGCTGGTCCTGGAACGCGCGAATCAGATCGTCGGCTTCGCCTACGGGCAGCCGCTGAAGCGGCTGGCGACCTTCCAGTGGACGACCGAGACGGGCATCTATCTGCACCTCGACCATCACCGCAGCGGCGGCGGGCGCGAGCTCTACACGCCACTGCTGCGTCGGCTCACCGAGCGTGGCTATCGGCAAGCCTTCGCCGCCATCACCCAGCCGAACGAGGCCAGCAGCGGATTCCATCGCTCCTTCGGATTTCAGGACGCCGGCCTGTACCGGCGCGTCGAATGGAAACACGACCGCTGGCACGACGTCGCGTGGATGCAACTCGATCTGCTCGGCGAAGCCGACCACGATCGACCGCCCGACGCAATCACCTGACGCCCGCGGCGCCGGTCACACCTCACAGCAAGTGCCCAGGATTTGCATGGTGCAATACCAGCCATGACGGTCACGAGCGGACGCCTGGCGGATTTCGTGGTCGACCGGCGCATGTTGATCACGACGGCGCTCGCACTACCCGTCGGTGCGCTGTCGGCGGCCGCAGCGTGGTGTCTACTCAAGTTGATCGGGCTGGTGACCAACCTCGTCTTCTACCAGCGCTGGTCCTACGGTCTTGTCGCTCCGGGAGCGGGCCATCACCCATGGTGGTTGATTCTCGGCGCCCCCGTCGCCGGCGGCCTGGTGGTCGGCGTGATGGCGCGGTTCGGCTCGGACAAGATTCGCGGTCACGGCATGCCCGAGGCGATCGAAGCCATTCTCACCCGAGACAGCCGCATCGAACCCAAAGTTGCTGTCCTCAAGCCTGTTTCGGCAGCGATCAGCATCGGCACCGGAGGCCCGTTCGGCGCCGAGGGGCCGATCATCATGACCGGCGGGGCGCTCGGATCGATCCTCGCCCAACACCTGCACCTGACCGCGGATGAACGCAAAACCCTGCTTGTTGCCGGCGCCGCCGGGGGCATGGCGGCGACGTTCAACGCTCCGCTGGCGTCAATTTTGCTGGCCGTGGAGCTGCTGCTGTTCGAGTGGCGACCTCGCAGCCTGGTTCCGGTCACGGCCGCCGTC
>Ga0209040_10004288_pt1 | contig 10809 bp, 10 predicted proteins | sample BogFormECP12_OM3_FD_188240 | JGI IMG/M metagenome (GOLD analysis project Ga0209040, IMG submission 188240) | Bog forest soil microbial communities from Calvert Island, British Columbia, Canada - ECP12_OM3 (SPAdes) (version 2) | ecosystem: Environmental > Aquatic > Freshwater > Wetlands > Bog ... | reverse complement strand
AACGAGGTGGGGGTGCCCACCGCCCCCGCCGTCACGCTGAAGGCGGCCGTCGGGGCCTGGTCGGGGGTGATGGCGATGCCGTCGGGGTTGCTCCCCACCGCGATGGTGGCTCCCACGCTGTTGGTGGCTGTCGCAATCGGGCTCATGGTGCCGTCGTTGTAGTTCAAGACGTACGCGGTCTTGCCGTTGGGCGTGACGGCGATCGCGCCCGGATGGTTCCCGACCGTGAGCGGCGTCCCGGCGCTGTTGGTGGAGGTGTTGAACGGCGTCACCGTGTTGGCGAAGTCCGTGGACACGTAGCCGGTGAGCCCGTTCGGAGCGATGGCGACCTGGCCCGGGCTGCCACCGATCGAGAATGATGAGCCGGCGGTGTTGGTGGCGGTGTCGATGGGGGTCACGGTGCCACCACCGTTGTTCACGACGAACACGGTCTTGCCGTCGGGGGTGACCGCCATGCCGTCGGGGGAGTTCACCACGGTGATCGGGGCCCCCGGGGTGTTGGTGGCGACATTGATCGGAGTGACGCTGTTGCTCGAGAAGTTGGAGACATAGGCGGTCTTGCCGTCGGGGGTGATGGCGATCCCGGTCGGGTCGTTCCCCACCGTGATGGGCGCCCCGGCCGTGTTGGTGGCCGTTGCGATCGGGGTCACGGAGTGACTGCCCGCGTTGGCGACGTAGACGGTCTTGCCGTCCGGAGTGATGGCGATCGCGCCCGGCTGCGTCCCGACGGTGATCGGGGTCCCGGCGGTGTTCGTGGCCGTGTTGATCGGGGTCACGGTTCCGTCCAGGCCCTCGGCGACGTACGCGGTCTTGCCGTCAGGGCTGATCGCGATGCCCGAGGGCTCGTTCCCCACCGTGATCGGCGTGCTGGCGGTGTTGGTCGCCGCGTTAACCGGCGTCACGGTCTGGCTGAGGTAGTTGGCCACGTAGATGGTCGGCCCGGCCGCGGAGGCCCCGGCAGGTGCCCCGTCGAGGACGACCACGCCCACTGCGACCGGGAACACCACGGTCGCGATGGCGAGTGCCGCACACCCGAGTCGGCAGACGAACCCGGTTGAGCGCACCGGGTCGGTGTGGGCGTTCCGGCTCGCGGCGATGCTGCCGTTGCGATCGCGTGGACGGGGTCGAACGAGTTCCAACATTACAAGGTTCCTCCAGAGCGGTCGCCGCCCGGGAGGCTGGCCGACTGCGTGACGATACACTCCCCTGGCTCCGCGGCCCGTGGTGCAGCGGGACAACGGGAGGTGTATCGGGCCGTTCGACCGCTCGCCGCGTCGTGCGGGCCGGTCGCGGTCGCTCCCATGCGGCACGGTCGCTCGCCTGGTGAGCACGCGCAGGATCGCCCTGCACCCGGGCGGTGCTCAGCGGGCCGGGGAGCCTCCGTCAATCCGGGCCACGAGGTCGGCGACCGACCAGCGCCCGGGCGGGCTCGCGGTCCGGGCCATCTCGTTGGCCAAGCGCTGCAGGAGGATGTTGCACGGCGTGGCTACCCCGTGCAACCGGCCCAGGAGGGCGATCTCCCCGTTCAGGTAGTCGGCCTCGATCGAGCCGGCGCCCCGGGCCAGGCTCTGCCACGACGAGCCCCCGGACCACCGCCCGCTGGCCGTGGCACGCAGCCTCAGCAGGTCGCCGCGGCGCTCGGCGTCCTCCTCGTCGCTGGCGAAGGCGATGCCGGCCGCCCGCAGGGCCGCCTCCCCTTCGAGCCGGGCCAGTCGGTCGACCTCGCTCCCCCGGCCCTCGGGCCCGCAGAGGGCCTCCACCGCGTTGCCCAGGTTCTTGAGCAGTTTGGCGTACTTCCAGCGCATGGCGTCCCCCATCGCGCGCGAGTCGAAGGTGGCCCCGCCGAGCGCCGCGGCCACGGCCTCGGCCGTGGCGTCCACGCCGTCGGGGAACCGCCCGAGGTCGAGCAGGCCGGTCACCGGGGCCGAGTGGGCCTGGACGACGCCGGGCTTCAGGTGGGTGGCCGGGCACATGACGCACATGGCGTAGGTGTTGTCGAGGACCCGGGCCGCCCGCCGCTCGTTGACGACGCCGTTCTGGGCGCAGACGACCGCCGTCTCAGGTGGGGCCGCCGCGACGAGGTCCCGCAGGGCCGGCTTGGTGTCCTGGCCCTTCATGGCGAGCAGGACGACACGGGGCTCGCCGCCGGCCCAATCCACGTCGCCCGGGGCACCGACGGCGGGGATATCGAGGGTGACCGACCCGCCCGGGGTCTCCAGGGTCAGGCCGTGCTCGACGATCGCCCGCAGGTGGGCCCCCCGGGCGATTAGGGTCACCGGGTGGCCGGCCTGGTGGAGCCGGGCGCCGATGACCCCGCCGATCCCCCCGGCGCCGTAGACCACGAACCGCACCGGCCGATGATCGCGCGAAGCTTGGGGCATGGCCCCGAGGCGCGCCGACGAGAGCCCGTGACCGACCCCCTCCCAGCGCGCCGGGTCCCTCGGCACCCAGGTGGCCCGGGCCCCGTTCCGGGTGCTCGGCTCGATCGCCGAGCCCCGTCGGGCCGGGATCCGGCGCGACGTACGGCGCTCCCTTGGGGTGGCCGACGAGCCTGAGCCCCTGGTGATGGACGCCGAGCGCTCCTTCCTCCACCCCCGGGCCGTCGCCCGGCGCGTCCACGCCGACCTGCCCTCGATGCTGATCGGCGGGCTCAGCGCCCTGATGCTCCAGGCGCTTAACCCGCTGGCCATGGCCGGGGTGGCCGAACACTCCAACTACGAGGAGGACCCAGTCGGCCGGCTGCAGCGCACCGCGTCGTTCGTCGGCTACACCACCTACGGCACGGTCGAGGAGGCCGAGCGGGCCATCGTCCAGGTCCAGCGGGTCCACCGCAAGGTCCGGGGCGTCGCACCGGACGGCCGCCGCTACGCCGCCGACGATCCTGAGCTCGTGACCTGGATCCACGTGGCCGAGGTCTCCTCGCTCCTCCACGCCGCCCAGCGCTACGGGCCGATGCGGTTCAGCCGGTCCGAGTGCGACACCTACTACGAGGAGACGGCAGCGCTGGCCCTGACCCTGGGGGCCGAATGGGTCCCCCGGTCCGTCGACGAGGTGACCGCGTACCTGGCCCGGGTCCGCCCCGAGCTCTACGCCGGCCCCCAGGCGCTGGCCGCCAGGGACTTCTTGCGACGCGGGGTCGGGCGCAGACCCGAGGACCGGGCCATCTACGCCGTGCTCGTGGGCGCCGCCGTGAGCCTGCTCCCCCCGTGGGCCCGGGCCGAGTTGCGCATCCCGAACCCCCCGCTCGTCGATCGGCTGGTGGCCGTCCCCCTCGGCCACGCCCTGTCCGCCACCTTGCGCTGGGCGGTGGTGGTGCCCGGCGCCCCCCGCCCCTACCAGACCTGATCTGGGCTGCGGCCGGCATCGGCGCCGAGGGCCCGATCAGAGGGCGAGGGTGAGGCCGCCGTCGACGGCCACGATCTGACCGGTCACGTAGGGCAGGGTGGCCAGGGCGAGGACGAGCGGGGCCACGTCGTCGGGCTGGCCGCTGCGCTTGAGGGGCGCGATCTCGGTGACCACTCGGCGGACCAGATCCCAGTCTGCCGTCCAGGGGGTGTCGATCAGGCCGGGGGCGACGGCGTTCACCCGGATGTCGGGCCCGAGCACCTTGGCCAGCAGTACCGTCTGGTGGTTGAGGGCCGCCTTGGAGCTGGCGTAGGGGATGGAGCTGCCGGTGGGGCGCAGCCCGGCGACCGAGGTGATGTTCACGATCGAGCCCTTCGCCTCGCGCAGGGCGGGCACGGCGGCACAAGTCATGGCCCAGGTCCCGAAGACGTTCACCTCGAAGATCCTCCGCCACACGCTCAGGTCAGCCGCCGCCAGGTCGTGGTGGGCGATGACCTCGGTGGCACCGGCGTTGTTGACCAGGGTGTCGATCCGGCCCCAGCGCCCCGTCGCGGCGGCCACCAGCGCCGAGCACTGCGACTCGTCGGTGATGTCGGCCCGGACGTAGAGGGCGTCGGGCAGGGCGTCGGCCACGGCGCGGCCGGCGTCGACCGAGGTGGCCGAGTTGACCAGCACCGACGCCCCGGCGCCGGCGAAGGCCCGGGCGATCGCCTCGCCGATCCCACTCGACGACCCGGTGACCACCACCACATGACCGGCGAGCGACCCGTCGGGCAGGGAACGGTCGGGGGGCGACCCGCCTGGCGTCATCATCGCGGCCGCAACCCCCAGCTCGCCTCCCACTCCTGGCCCGGTCCGAGGACGACCAGGTCCTTGCCGGACCGGAAGGCGTCGGGAGGGCAGGTCATCGGCTCGATGGCGACGGCGACCCGGCGCCGGGCCGGGTCGGTGATCGTGTCGCCGGTGTAGCACATAAGGTAGTTGAAGCGGTCGTCCACCCACAGCTCGGTGCCGCCCTCGCCGACCCCGTCGTCGAGGGACGCCCAGGCCAGGCCGTCGGTGTCGCGGTGCAGGCCGGTGAAGGCGGTGTCCATCCGGGTCGGGCCGATCGCCCTCCCGGCAGTGAAGTCCAGCTCGGTCCCCGACACCGGTCGCAGCTCGCCCGTCGGCAGCGACCGGTCGTCGAGCACCAGGCGGCGGGTGGCGGGCAGGCGGAGGCGGGCCGTGTCGACCGACCCGTCGCCGGCCCGGAGGTACGGGTGGAATCCCAGACCGAACGGGAGCGTCGTCGCACCGACGTTCTCGGCCCGGGTGGTGACCGTGAGACCGTCCCGGCCCAGCCGGTACTCGATCCTGAGACGCAGGGTGAACGGGTAGCCCGGCGTCGGGTGCACGATGCAGGCGGCACTGAGCATGTTCTGTGCCTGGGCCTCCCGGCGCCACGTCACCCAGCGGACCAACCCGTGGATTGCGTTGCGCAGCTCGGGCTCGTCCAGCGCCGCCTGGGCCCGAAGCCCCGAGAACTCGTAGCGGCCGTCGCCGAGCCGGTTGGGCCAAGGGGCCAGCACCTGGCCCCGCCCACTGTGCGACCACTCGTCGGCCCCGAAGCCGTCGAGGACGGCGCGCTCGCCCACGGTGTACCGGCGGATCGTCGCCCCCACCTCGGTGACCGTCAGCCGCTGCCGACCGTGCCCGATCACCCACTGCTCCCCGGTCGGTGACGCCGGGGCGGGCGGCTGGAGGCTGGGGGGCATGGCGTCCTTGGGTGGTCTCGTCGGCGGCGACCCACCGCCCGGTCCGGGCCGATCGCTCAGGCAACCACCGGGATCGGGGCCGGGGGGGGTGGGCGGTATCGTACTGGCGCGTGCGCATCCTGGTGACCAACGACGACGGTGTGCACGCTCCCGGCCTGGGTGCGCTCACCAGGGAATTGGCCCGGTGGGCGGCCGACGACCCCGCCGACGGGCGCCAGGTGGTGGTCGTGGCGCCCCTGGCCAACCACAGCGGGGCCTCGGCGGCGGTGGGGACGGTCTACGAGCGCGAGACGATCGCCTACCGGGCGGTGCCGATCGAGGGAGCCGAGGGGGTGCAGTGCTACGGCCTGGACGCCTCGCCCGCCCTGTCGGTCATCGTCGGCATGCTCGGGGCCTTCGGTCCCCGCCCCGACCTCGTCGTCTCGGGGATCAACCTCGGGGTCAACGTCGGGCGGTCCGTCCTTCACTCGGGGACGGTGGGAGCCGCGCTCACCGGCGCCCAGCTCGGGACGAGCGGCCTGGCCGTCTCGATGCGGGCTGGGGTCGAGCCCGAACCCTGGGAGACGGCCGCCGTCCTCGCCGTGGGGCTCCTCGGCGCCCTGGCCGGGGCCCCGCCCCGGACCGTCTTCAACCTCAACGTGCCCGCCCTCCCCCTCGGTGAGCTGCGGGGGGTCCGGAGGGGCCGCGTCGGCCCGGCCGGGATCATCAAGGCGGCCCGCGACTCCTCCTACCCTGCCGCCGGTCCGAGCGCCCGGGTCAGCGGAGGTCCGCACACCGGCGGCGAGCCCGAGGAGGGCGAGGTCCGGCTAACCCTGGGTGCGGCGGTGCCCCAGCTGGGCGACATCGGGGACGAGGAACCCGAGGACGACGCGTCCCTGGTGGCGGCGGGGTTCGCCTCGCTGACCGCGCTGGTCGGGGTGCACGAGGACACGGCCGACGGGCCGTCCGAGGCGGTCCGAGCCGCCCTCGACCACCTGCGCACGGCCTACGCCCCGGGCTGACTCCCGGCGCCCGCCGTCCCGCCCTCCCGCCGGGTCCACCCCGGCGGTGGTGCGCCGACCCCCACGTTGCGGATCGGTGACGATCGGGCCGGGCGGACCCGCACTCCCCCCGGAGTCCCTCCGGCGCTCGGATCCGGCCGCCCCCCCTGGGGTGCCACCCCCCAGGGGTCGAGGGCGGGAGGCGGCGTCGGGTTCCCGGGAAACGGCCCGGCCGGAGGTCATGGATCACCCCAGCTCAGCGTCCCTTTCAGCGGTGCCCGGCTGCGGCGGACCTCCCCCCGGCCCCGGGGACGCCGCGATCCAGCCCGGGGTGGGCGAACCCGGCCCCGCCAACTTGCAGGGGCACTGCGAGTTGCATCGGTGTGACTCCGTTGCTACGTTTCCGTGACACTCGCCAGTCATCGGGAACGGCGGCCGGGGCGCCCAGCGCCACCGGTCGGGCCGTCTGCCCGACGTGCCAACCCGCCGAGTCGCCCCCCGCCCAGCCGGCCGATGCCGCCGGCCCAGGGTGCCGGACGGCCCCGGGACGGCCGCCGGCCCGACCCGTTCTCCATCGTCCTGCACCGAACCGACAAGGAGCCGCGCCAGCCGAACCAGGGACCCCCCGTCTCGCACCTCGTACGGACCCGATCGAAAGTCCAGGGCCGCCCGCTCTTCCCGGCACCGGCTCGCGAGATGAATGCACCGAAGACGGCGCCCGCATTCCCAAACCAACTCGACCTCGAGGAGGCCCAAGATGCGCAAGCACCGACTGCACGGCTTCGTTCTCGCCTTGCTGGCCACCGCCGGACTGCTGGTGATCCTGGCCCGGCCCACCCCCCACGCCAGCGCGGCCACCGCCACCGGCGCCGCCGTGACGGATCCCCAGCTGCCGGGATGGAACCACCTGCCCGCGGGGGTCGGGTCCGCTGCCGCGGGGGCCACCACCGACGCCGTGGCCGCGGGGGCCCCACCGGCCACCAACGACACGAGCGACCTGGCGTCGGGCACCCAGCAGCTGGCCCAGCTCCAGATACTCCGCGGCTACATCGGCACGGTGAGGGCCCAGCGCTTCAACGCGATGGTCGCCACCTACCAACTCCAGCAGCTGGCAACCGCGACCGCGGCACAGCACGCCTTCGAGGTGGCCGCCGCCCAGCAGGCCGCCCAGGCCGCCGCAGGGGCCGCCGTGCCGGCGCCCGGACAACCGGCGCCGAACCCCGCCGTCGCGGGTGGCACCCCGGCGGACCCCCCGCCGGGGCCCGTCGCGCCGCCCGGTGGCGTCTGGGCCGCGCTGCGCCAGTGCGAGTCCGGCGGGAACTACGCCACCAACACCGGCAACGGCTACTACGGCGCGTACCAGTTCTCCCTGGCGACTTGGCTTGGGCTCGGCTACTCCGGTCTGCCCTCCAACGCCCCGCCGGCCGTCCAGGACGCGGCCGCCCAGCAACTCCAGGCCCGGAGCGGGTGGGGGCAGTGGCCGGCCTGCTCGGCCAAGCTCGGGCTCTCCTGACCGCCGCAGGCGCACCACCCCACGGCCGGCCCCGTCCGCAGGCGCCGGCCTGCGGGCTTGGGGTCCCGACGCCACCGGTGGCAAGCTGAGCGCGATGCCCCACGAACTTCGCACGTTCATCGACGGTGACCTCACGCTGTCCTACGAGGTCCACGGAAGTGGACCCCGCACCCTCGTCTGCCTCCACGGCCTGCTGCTCGACGCGGCGGTCAACCGTCGCCTGGCCCGGGACCTGGCCGATGCCGGGAACCGGGTGATCCTGCTGGACCTCCCGGGTCACGGCCGATCGGACAAGCCCAGGCGGGCCGCCGCGCACCGGATGGACGCCTACGCGCACCGGGTCGTCCACCTGCTCGACGAGTTGGGCGTGGACGAAGCGGTCATCGGGGGCATCTCGCTCGGGGCCGACGTGACCCTGCAGGTGGCGCAGTTCGCACCCGAACGGGTGCGGGCCATGATCGTCGAGATGCCGGTACTCGAGTCGGCGACCCCGTTCGCATCCCTCCTCTTCACGCCGCTGCTCGCCGTCACCCACTACGCCGCACCGTTGGTGCGCGCCTTCTCGTCGCTGGCCCGCCGTGTCCCGAGGAACCGCATCGGTCCGCTCGACCAGTTCTGGGGGGCGCTGACCCTCGACCCCGACGAGATGGTGGCGGTGCTCCACGGCGTCCTCGTCGGCCCGGTGGCCCCGACGGCCGAAGAGCGCGCGGCCATGACCATGCCGGCCCTGGTGATCGGCCACCGCTCGGACCGGCTCCACCCGTTCGGCGACGCCAGCCGGCTGGCCAATCAGCTCCCCAACGCCCGGCTGGTCGAGGCCCGATCGCTGTTGGAGCTCCGGGTCACCCCGGCCCGGATCACCGGTCAGATCGCCGACTTCCTCGACGAGGTGTGGACGGGCGAAGCCCTGGGGCGCCGACCAGCCTGACGGCTCCGGGCGACCCATTCCCCCGTCCGGGGGGTGCGTCGCCGTCAGTCGTCGGGATCGCCTCGGACCCGGCGGTGGCGCTTGACGTCCGAGCGCCGGCGCTTCTCCTGCAGCCGGCGCTCCTTCGCCCTCCGGGTCGGAGCGGTCGGTCGACGTGGCTTGTCGGTCCGCAGGGCCGCGGCCAGACGTTTGGCGAGGCGGTCCATGGCCAGCTGGCGGTTGCGGACCTGGGAGCGATCCTCGGACGAGGTGGCCCGCACCACCGGTCCGAATCGCTCGAGCAGTCGGGCCCGCTGGCGGGGCCCGAGCGACTGCGAGCGCCCGATGTCGAAACGCACCTCGACCCGCGAATTGGTGCGGTTGGCGTGCTGACCGCCGGGACCGCCGGGCGTGGTCGCCCGCCACTCGATCTCACCGGCCGGAATGGAGAGGCTCCGGCTGACCCGGAGGACTCCGGGGCCGGGGTCGTCGGCGGGCTCGTGCGGCTCGGCCACCTTTCGAGCGTAGGACCGATACGCTCCGGGCCCATGGAATATCGACACCTCGGGCGCAGTGGCATGGTCGTCTCGGCCCTCGCCTACGGCAACTGGATCACCCACGGCGGACAGGTGGAGGAGGAAGCGGCGAAGCAGTGCGTGAAGGCCGCCCTGGACTCGGGCATCACCACCTTCGACACGGCCGACGTCTACGCCCTCGGGAGGGCCGAGGAGGTGCTCGGACGAGCCCTGAAGGGCGTCCGGCGCGACTCCATCGAGATCTTCACCAAGGTCTACTGGCCCACCGGGCCCAACCCGAACAACCGCGGGCTCTCGCGCAAGCACATCATCGAGTCGGCCAACGCCTCGCTCGAGCGGCTGCAGACCGACCACGTCGACCTCCTCCAGGCTCATCGCTACGACTACGAGGCCCCGCTGGAGGAGACCCTGCGGGCCTTCGACGACCTGGTGCGCCAGGGCAAGGTCCACTACGTCGGGGTCTCGGAGTGGACGGCCGACCAGATCGCCGAGGCGCTGCGGGTGGCCGACGAAATGGGCTTCGACCGGATCGTCTCCAACCAGCCCCAGTACTCGCTGCTGTGGAGGGTCATCGAGCCCGAGGTCGTCCCGCTCTGTGAGAAGGAGGGCATCGGCCAGGTCGTCTGGTCCCCGCTGGCCCAGGGTGTGCTCACCGGGAAGTACAAGCGCGGGGCCAAGCCCCCCCGGGACTCCCGGGCGGCGTCGAAAGAGGGCGCCGGCGACATCAGCTGGCTGCTGCGCGACGAGGTGCTCGAGCCGGTCGCCGCGTTCGCCGCCCTCGCCCGGGAGGCCGGGCACACCCCGGCCACCGTGGCACTGGCCTGGGTCCTCGAGAACCAGAACGTGTCGGCGGCCATCATCGGGGCCACCCGGCCCGAGCAGGTCCTCGAGAACGTGAAGGCGGTCGACATCGAGCTCGAGCCCGAGCTGATGCGGGCGATCGACGAGGTGCTCGAGCCGACCGTGCTGCGCGACCCCGGGTTCACCCTGAGTCCCGAGACCCGCCCCTGACCGACCGCCCCCCGCCGGCCCGCCTTCGGCCTCCAGCCCGGGCTCGGCCCGATCGGCCAGTGCGCGAAGCGTCGTCGGCCCTCAGAAGCGGCTCCGGAACGAGCGGACCTCCATGGTCGAGTGGACCCGGCGCTCCTCGAAGACCCGCTCGTAGCCGGTGTGGCTGATGAGCCACCGGCCGTCGATCTTGGCGTACTCGTCGGCGTAGAAGGCGGTCCCGCCGATCTCGAGGTCGTAGTCGAGGGCCACTACCCGGTCCTGGAGGTACCAGGTCCCCGCTGCGCTGTCGGGGCTCAGGACCCGGATCTCGGGATGATGGCCGAAGTGCGACGAGACGATCCTGGTGTCGCTGAGCGACTGGTCGAGGAAGCCAACGACGGCCCCGCGCCCGGACAGGCGCTGCCTGCCGTCCTCGTAGCTGGCGGTGCAGTCGTCGGTGAGGAGCGCGCCGAGCTCGTCGAAGCGCTTGAGGTCGAGCAGCCGGAAGTAGGCGTACTTCAGCTGCTTGATCGCCTCGACGTCCTCTGCCCCCTGGTCATCGAACCCCACGGTGCGACGCTCCCGCTCCTGCTCCCCGGCCGAGTCACGGCCGGCTGCGGGCGAGTGTACAAGGCCGCTTCCCCACCACCCCGGGGGTAGCGTCTCGGTGGGCCGGGCCGGCCCGGCCGGGCGCCCGCCGGGTCGTCCGAGGACTCCGGGGAGCCAAGGATGCGCAGGATCGACAGCTGGATCGGCGGGTCACCGGTGGCGTCGGCCTCGGGCC
>Ga0209040_10004286_pt1 | contig 10813 bp, 9 predicted proteins | sample BogFormECP12_OM3_FD_188240 | JGI IMG/M metagenome (GOLD analysis project Ga0209040, IMG submission 188240) | Bog forest soil microbial communities from Calvert Island, British Columbia, Canada - ECP12_OM3 (SPAdes) (version 2) | ecosystem: Environmental > Aquatic > Freshwater > Wetlands > Bog ... | reverse complement strand
CGGGCGTTTGGACCTATGGCGGCTCCCAGCACATCACGTCAGAAACTTGGACGCGGCAATAGGCCGGCGTCATCGTGGATGGGTCCTAAGGAACGGCGATCAACGGCCAACCTGGTCAAAGCCGTTGTCAGGCAGCCATTGACATTTAGCCGCCCTGCCCGCCAGGACATAGGTCGACGCTCGCAAGATCGGCGTCGGCCGGATAGAGCGCCATCAGCTTCAGCATCACCCCGTTGGTCCAGCCAAAGCCGTCCTGCGTCGGATATTCGCCGCCTCCTCCCGGCCGATCGGTGGCGATCACGTCGTATTTTTCGAGCAGCTTGCCGGTTTGGCGATAGACGCGCGAGACATTGACCATCCAGCGGCACGCGACCTTCTCGGCGAGCAGGCTCCGCCCAAAATTCGTCAAACCCGCCACGGCGATCCACTGCAGCGGCGCCCACCCGTTGGGCGCGTCCCATTGCTGCCCGGTGTCGAGCGTCGTCGCGACGATCCCGCCGGCCTTCAGCAATTCTCCCTCGGCGGCTCTCGCGACAGAAGCCGCCTGCGCCTCGCTCGCCACTCGCGTGAACAGCGGATAAAGGGTCGCGGCGCTGACGCGGTCGATGCGCTGCTTGAGCGTCCAGCGATAGTCGAGATAAACGCCGCGCGATTGATCCCAGAGATAGCGATCGATCGCAGCGCGTCGGGCGGCGGCGCGTCGGGTGTAATCGTCAGCGCAATCACGATCGCCTGCCCGTTCGCAACCGGCGCGGATCGCATTCTCCAGGCCGAACAGCAGAGCGTTGAGGTCGATCGGGATGATTTCGGTCGTGTCGATCGAAGCCAGCGTTCGCGAATCAGCGAACCAGCGCGAGCTGAAATCCCACCCGCTCTCGGCGCCGGCGCGAATCTCCCGGTAGGTCTCATGGGGGTCGCGCGGCGTCGTCTGCGCCTGAGCGACGTCCTCACGATAGGATTCATCGCGCGGCGCGTCGCTGTCGTCCCAATAACGATTGAGGCTCGACCCGTCGTCGAGCGCAACCACCCGGCGATGCGCGGCGGCCCCGGGCAAGTTTTTCTCGCCCTCCATCCAGAACGCATATTCCGTCTTCAGTTGCTGCAGGTAGCGGGCGAAGGACGCCGCCGGGTCCAACGGCGAGAGGAGCCCAACCATGGCGAAAAAGAACGGCGGTTGCGATCTTGTCAGGTAATAGGAACGAGTCCCGTTCGGCATATGCCCATAGGAGTCGATGAGATCGGCGAAGTTCTGAACCATGTCCTCGAGCAGATCCGTTCGGCCGCTTTCGGCGAGGCCCAGCATGGTGAAATACGAGTCCCAGTAATAGAGCTCCCGGAATCGGCCGCCCGGAACGACGTAAGGCCGTGGCAGCGGCAGCAGCGAGGAATAGGGCGACGTCGTCGGCGTGTTTCGCGTCAAGCCCTTCCAAAGCACGTCGATGTGCTGGCGGATGGGCGGCCCACCCGGACGCAACGTCCGGCGTGGCGACATCGGCCGGCAACTCGAAATGCGCTATGACGAAGCGCCTCAGCCCCTCGGGCGAATTCGGTTTCTGTGCGTGGTAGAGCGCCAAAATCTCGGAAGGCGGCGCCTTTGGCGTCGCGTCAGCGAACTCCTTGCTGTCGGGGAAAATGTGCTCAAGCTCGACGTCTGCATAGAGGTCCTCGAACAGGACCTGCGGCGCGACAAGCCCCTCGCGCGCAAGCGCCGGATCGGCGATCAGAAGAAACGGCGCAATGAGCGCGAGGCCGATTCGCCTGTTCATGCTGCATCCACCACAACCTACGGCCCTCACGCCGCCGGCGGCTCCGTCGCGCCCGGCCCGAGCGAGCGCTGCATCATCACGGAATCCGTCCAGCGGCCGAACTTGAAGCCGATCGAGGGCAGATAGCCGACTTGGCGAAAGCCGAACGTCTCATGCAGCTTGAGCGAGGCGACGTTGGCAGCATCGATATAGCCGATCATCTGGCGAAATCCCGCCGCCGCGCAGGCGTCGATAAGCGCCGCCATGAGCTGGCGGCCTATGCCCTGGTGCAGCCGGTCTTCGCGCACGTAGATCGAATGCTTGACCGCGTAGCGATAGGCAGGCCGCTTGCGGAACGGCACCGCGTAAGCGTAGCCGACCACAGCGCCCGCCCTCTCCGCGACCAGATGCGGCATCTTGCGCCTGTTCATCGACTTGCGGCGGCGCTTGATGTCGTCGGCGTCGGGCGTCTCGAAATCGCCTTCGACTTCGACGCCTGGATCGACGCCGCGCCGAATGTGGTGCAGGTAGATGGCGAGCATCGCCGGCACGTCGGCGTCGCGCGAGTTGCGCACCGTCACGGGCCTCTCGGCTTCGCGCGCGACCGCGTCGGCGTCCTGCGCAGAATTCAGCTTGGCGTCCATCGTCGATTGTTCACCCCGTCATTCCCGGACCACGTAGGTATAGAACCGAATCGCTCCCGACGCGTCGACTTCGCGATAGAGGCCCTGAATTTCGGCTTCAAATCCCGGGAACACGTTGGCGCTGCGCTCGAACATCTTGAGATACTCGAGCATTGGCCGCGCGCGCTCCGACAGGCGTTCGCCGGGAACAATGGTCGCGATGCCCGGCGGGTAGACGACGAACAAGGTTGTCGCGATGCGGCCGTCGAGCAGCTCGAGCGGCACGTAATCGACGTTGTTGCGCACCAGATAGCGCGAGGCCTCCCGGGGCGTCATGACCATGTCAGGCAGATGCTTGGCGGCGAATTGCGCCTTCTGCAATTCGCTGACGCCGGCGTCGCGGAAAAACGCGTGCATTTCACCACACAGGTCCTTCAGCCGGCGCCCACGATAGCGCGCGGGCCGCTTGCCGACGAATTCCGGCATCGCGTCCTCGAGCGGCGCGTTGTCGTCGTGCAGCCGCTTGAAGGCGACGAGCGCCGAAACGAGCGTGCCCGCCTTGCTCGACTCGACGCCCGGCGTCAACAGAAAGAGCAGCGAATTGAGGTCGTTTTTCTCCGCCACCACACGGTTCTCGCGCAGATATTGGGCGACCACCGGCGCCGGCACGCCGTGCGCTTCGTATCCTCCGGCCGCCCGATCGAACCCCGGGGTGAGCAGCGTGAGCTTGGCCGGATCGGTGATGGCGAAGCCCGCTTCTAGCGACTTGAAGCCGTGCCAGGTCTCGCCCGGCGTCAGCGCCCAATAGCGAGGGTCGCGGGCGAGCAACTCGGTCGACACGCTCTCCCAGGGCACTTCGTGCGTTGCGCCCTCGATCGCCGCGTCGCGGATCGAGACCCGCTGCGGCACGAACGGATCGAAGAACCAGCGCCGCGCGGGGTCCCTCTCCTTCTCCTCGAATTCGCGCCTGACCGCGCGCAATTTCTTGCGCAATTCGACGCCGAGCCGGATCGTGTCATCCCATAAGACCTCCCCCGACCGGCCCTTCATCATCTGCGCGCCGACGTCGAGGGAAGCGAACAGCGGATAGAAGGGCGAGGTCGAGGCCTGCTGCATGAAGCCCTCGTTGAAGCGGCGATGCTCGACCCGCCGGCGTTGGCCCTTAATGTGCCGGTCGCGCACATGGATCTGCGATGCCTGTGAAAAGCTCGCAAGCTGCTTGTGGGCCGACTGGGTCGCGACAATTCCGGGCGATGATTCGCCGAGGCCCGTCAAGCCCATCGCGAAGCGGCGTTCGTAGAGCGGGTGAAACTTCATGAAACCCGCCCAGGCCTCATCGAATAGGATGTAGTCGCAAAGGCGCCCGATGCGCTCGACGATGCGCTCGGCGTCGTAGATCGTGCCGTCATAGGTGCATTGCTCGATCACCGCGGCCCGGAACGGACGCTCCCGCTGCCAAGCGTCCGGGTCCCTCACCAGCGGATTGGCGCGGATGCGATCGCGGATCGACTTTTCGTCGAGCTCCTCGGGCCGGATCGGGCCGATGAGCCCGTGGGCGTTGCGGTCGGTCGATAGATAGATCGGAATGCCGCCTCCCATCAGCAGCGCTCCCTGGTGCGCGGCCTTGTGGTTGTTGCGATCGAAGAGGACGAGGTCGCCCTCGGCGATGAGGTTGGTCAGCACGATCTTGTTCGAAGACGAGGTGCCGTTGAGAACGAAATAGGTCTTCTCCGCTCCGAAGATCGCCGCCGCCTCTTTCTGCGCCTGAAGGGCCGGCCCTTCGTGGGTCAGGAGATCGCCGAGCTCGAGAATCGAATTGTCGAGGTCGTCGCGAAAGATCGCTTCGCCGAGATGCTCGACGAAGATGCGGCCGATCGGGCTGCGGCTATAGAAGACCCCGCCATTGTGGCCCGGGCAGGTCCACAGCTGATTGCCTTCTTCCTGGTAGTCGACGAGCGCGCCGAAGAACGGCGTCTTCAGCGTCTCGGCGTATTGCTTGAGGCGCGAGACGAGGTTTCTGGCGATGAATTCCGGCGTCTCCTCGGCGAGAAACACATAGCCGTCGATGAAGTCGAGCACTTCGACCGGAATATCCTCGAAGCGCTTGCGCCTGACGAGGACGACAATCGGCATGTCGAGGCCGCGCTTGCGCATCAGGTTGATGAGCGAGGCCGCCTTGCCCTCGATTCCCTTTTTGCCCCAGTCAACAACCATGCAGCCGATCGCGGCGTCGGTCTGCACCGCAATCTCGGCGTCCTCGAGACGCCGCGCCTTGATGACCTGAAAGCCGAGCCGCTCGATGGCGGCGACGATCTGGTTGACCCTCAGGCCCTCGAGATCGTCGGCGTCAAACATCGGGGCCGAAAAAAGAAAGGTGAAACGTTGGAAAAAATTCATCGCCTCGATAGCCTGTCGTCAGACGGGCGTCCTGTCGGGCGCCCTATGGGTCCCGGCGGTTCGGTCGCGGCCCGCGTCCCCTCGTCAGAAGCTTAACACAAACGCGCGTGACAGAATCATGTCCGCCCCGCACGCGCAAGATCAGGGCGCGAGGCGCGCGGAAATCTATCGGCGAGTCCGCGCCCTGCTGGCGCGCCTACGAGGAGCGCGCCCGATTCGCGGCGACGATGAAACGCGTTTGCGCCGAACCGGTTGTCTCGCGTTCGCGCGCCGCCGAACGCCGCAGGCCTGGAGGCTCGGAGGCCGGCGCGGGCAAGCGCGCGTAGTGGCGCGCGAGCGCGGCGCAGGCCATCAGCTGGATCTGGTGGAAGATCATCAACGGCAACACGATCAGGCTGACGGCCGGGCCGGAGAACATCACGTTCGCCATCGCGATGCCGCTGATCAGGCTCTTCTTCGAGCCGCAAAACACGATCGCGATCTCGTCGGCGCGCGAAAACCCCAACCGGCGGGCGATAAGGGTGGTGGCGGCCAGCATGAGCGCCAGGAGCGCGGCGTCGAGAGCGGCGAGGATTGCAAACAGCCCCGGCGTCAGCTGATGCCAGATGCCGCCGACGGTCGCGGCGCTGAACACGGTGTAGACCATCAGCAGCACCGAGCCGCGATCGGTCATGCCCAGCGCCTTGCTATGGCGCTGCACGAAACCGCCGATCCAGCGCTGCAATGCCTGGCCGGCGACAAACGGCGCCAACAGTTCGAAGGCGATCGAGCGCAGCGCATCGAATGAAACTCCACCATGCGCTTGCAATAAGAGGCCAGCCAACAGCGGAGTCGCGACCATCCCGACCAGGCTTGACGCGGAGGCGCTGCACAAGGCCGCGGCGACGTTGCCGCCCGCAATCGAAGTGAACGCGATCGAAGACTGCACGGTCGAAGGCAGGGTGCAAAGGAATATCAGGCCGAACACCAACGGCGGCGCCAACAGCGCCGAAGCTGCCGGCCGCAGCGCGAGGCCCGCGAGCGGGAACAGGACAAAGGTGGTGGCGAAGATCACCAGGTGCAGCCGCCAGTGCGAGGCGCCAGCGACGATTGCCGCGCGCGACAGCCGCACGCCCTGCAAAAAGAACAGGAGCCCGATCGCCGCCGTAGTCAGACCTTCGAAAAACTGGGCGCCGGCGCCATAGCAGGGCGCCGCCAGCGCCATCGTCACCATGGCGGCCATCGCCAGCGTGAATTCGTCGGGGCGGAACCGTGCGAGCATGTCCTTCACCGCTGAAAGATGAAATCCTTGGCTCGCGATAAATGGCGCCCGCCCCCGTCTATTGTGAACCAGCATCGCCATTGTTACTGTTATCGCGAATCTCGATAGGCGCCCTTGTTCGACCCAACGCTGCTGACCACTTTCATGGCCGTCGCCAAGGCCGCGAGCTTCAGCGAGGCTGGGCGCAGGCTCGACCTCCGCCAGTCAACGGTCAGCCAGCATATTCGGCGCCTCGAACAGGCGGCGGGGCGGCGGCTGTTTGTCCGCGACACCCATAGCGTGACGCTGACCGCCGACGGCCAGGCGATGGTCGCCCTTGCCCGCGGCATTCTCGAAGCCAACGAGCGCGCCCGACAATATTTTGCCGTCTCCGATTTGCGCGGGCGGCTCCGATTCGGCGCCGCTGAAGACTTCGTGCGTAGCCGCCTGCCCGAGGTGCTGCGCGAATTCACGCGCCTCCACCGCGCTGTCGATCTCGAATTGAGGGTTGATTTGAGCGGGACGCTGTTTCAAGCGCTCGAAGCTCAGGAATTGGACTTGGTGCTGGCGAAACGCCGTCCCGGCGAGGATCGGGGCCGGCTGGTGCGGCGCGAGCGGCTGATCTGGATCGCGGCCGATTCGGCGCTGGCCGATCCCGAATGGCCGTTGCCGTTGATCCTATATCCGCCGCCCAGCATCAGCCGCGCGATCGCGCTCGAAGCGCTCGAACGCGCCGGCAGAAGCTGGCGCATCGTATGCACGTCAGGGAGCCTGAGCGGCCTCAACGCCGCGGCGTTGGCAGGGATTGGGATATCCGTCCAGTCCGACGGCTTTGTGCCGGCCGGGCTTTCGGAACTGCCGCGATCGTTAGGATTGCCGGAGCTCGGCCACATCGAATTTGTCGTCGCCGGGAACGGGCGCGCCTTGCGCGGCGCGGCGAATGCGCTTGCCGCGGCCATTCTCGACAATGCCGATCGCCTGTAAGGCGCCGTCTGCGAAGGAGAGCGGACCCCTCAGGCGGAGGCGCAAGCCGGCGCTTCAGTGGAGCATCGGCCTACGGCTGACGCGCTCCTGTTTCTGTGCGACAATTGAAACGCCATGGCGGAAAAACCGCTCGACGATCCAGTACTGACTCGCTTCCGCGCCGCCGTATCCGCACTCTATCGCGACCGTGTTGAGCGCGTTGTCCTCTTTGGCTCGCGCGCGCGGGGCGATGCGAAGCCGGATTCCGACTACGACATTGCCGTTTTTCTCAAAGACGTTGGGACGTTCACGGATGAGAGCGTTCGTCTTGCCGCCCTCAGCACCGACATTCTTTTAGACACAGGCGCGGTCATTTCCGCTACGCCCTTTCCCGCCGGCGCCTATCGCGAACGCACGGGCTTCATGCACGAGCTACGCAAAGACGGCCTCGATATATGAAGGCCGAAACCGCCGATTATCTCGCGAAGGCGCGCGCCACGCTTGCCGACGCCCAGAAGATTGCAGCGCTGCCCTTGCCCCATATCGCCGCGCGCGAAGCCTACCTTGCGGTATTCCACGCCGCCGAGGCTTACATCTTCGAGCAAAGCGGCAAGGTGGCAAAGACCCACCGAGGCGTCCGTAGCGAATTTACCCGGCTCACGAGGACCGAGCCGCGTATCGGGCGCGACCTCGTAACCTTCCTCGGCGCCGCCTATCAGTTCAAGACGCAGGCCGACTATGCCATCGGCTCCACGGCCACGCCAATTACCCACTCCGAGGCGACCACTGCCATCGCCACGACTGCGCGCTTCATCGACGCCATAACTCAAGTGCTGCCGCTGGCCTGAGGCCGGTGCACGGGCCTCGGCGGGAGAAGCGTCTTTCGTGAACCGGCTATTCCGCCTCGGCGCTTGATCGGGCGTGGCGGGTAGAGCAAAGTGCGTCTTAGGCTCGCCAACGCAACAGAGCCCATCGGAGGGAACACAAATGGATCGACGCAATTTTCTGCGCGCAGCTGCCGCCGTGGCTGCATCATCCGCAGCCGCAGTCCCTGCCCTCGCGCAGGGTAGCACGTCCGACCCGCCGGGCACGATGCCCCCGGCGCGCGACTGGAACGATCCCTCGACCGCGATCTATCCCGATCCCGCCTTCGAGGTCTTCGATCCACGCTTCGCCAAGTACAGCGGCGGCACGGCCGGCGTGGTGCGCATCTGGACCGGCGGCGTCTGGACCGAGGGACCGGTATGGTTCGGCGACCAGCAGCGGCTGATCTTCAGCGACATCCCGAACGACCGGCTGATGGCCTACAACGTCACGACTGGTCGCACTCATGTGTTCCGCCAGCCATCCAATTTCATCAACGGCAACACTCGCGACCGCCAGGGCCGCCTGATCTCCTGCGAGCAGGGCACGCGCCGCGTCACCCGCACCGAATATGACGGGACGATCACGACGCTGGCCGACAAGTTTAATGGCAAGCCGCTGAACTCGCCGAACGGCGTGATTGTCAAGTCGGACGACACCGTGTGGTTCACCGATCCGAGCTACGGCATCGGCGGCGACCACGAGGGCAACCGAGGCGACGCGGAGCTGCCGCGTAACGTCTACCGCCTCGATCCGAAAAGCGGGAAGATGGACGTCGTCGTCGGCGACTTCAGCATGCCGAACGGGCTGTGCTTCTCGCCCGACGAGAAGAAGTTCTACGTCACCGACACCGGCGAACTGGGCGGCGCTTTCAAGCAAACCCTGATCCGCGTCTACGACGTGGGCGACGACGGCAAGCTCTCCAATGGACGGCTATTGCACGACTTCAAGGATGTGCCTCAGCCCTACATCGCCGATGACATCCGGGTGGATGAGGACGGCAACATCTGGGCGGCCGGCGGCTGGTCGCCGAACCACGCGATGAACGGCGTGCGCGTGTTCGCGCCGGACGGCACGCCGCTCGGCGCGATCGTGCTGCCGGAAGTCGCCGCGAATCTCTGCTTCGGCGGCCACCACCACAACCGGCTGTTCATCTGCGCCAGCACCTCGGTCTACGCGATGGACGTAGGCACGCGTGGCGTCGAGCTGTAACGCCAGCCGCTGAGATTCGCGGGGTTGAACTAACCCGCTGATGTGGCGGAAGCGGCGTCGGGCGGCGGTGAGTGCGATGTGTTCGGTCTGCCAAGGTTTGGCGCCCCCTGACACTGCCTTGCCGCTCGTACGGCTACTGAGGCTCTCGACCGGGCTGGGATTCAGCGGAGTTCATGCTGTGTCCCGGTCCGGGCTGCGACCGCGTCCACAAACTCGGCCCAGCCTTTCATCGCCGCCGCCCGGCTTCGTCGAAGCCGAGGGCTGCGCGGGCGGCGCGCCAGCGAGACTGAAGCGCGGCGATGTCGGCGTCGTCGAGCGGCGCGATGCGCTCGAACACGACCGCGCTCACGCCTTTTTCCAGATGGAAGACCTCGCCGGTGCGGCGGTATTTTTTGCCGATCCCCTGCCCCGTCAGCATCTCGCGCGACGGAAGAATGACCGTCTGCTGATGGTCGGGATCGAGATGGGTCTGGACCGGATCGCCGACGATGATGATGGCGCAATCCTTCAAGCCCGCGGCGGGCGGGCCCTCGACCTCGTCGACGTCCGGCATCTTAACTCCGGTCTGCGATGAAGTTGGACCGTCGCCGTCATTGCGAGGAGCGCAGCGACGAAGCAATCCAGAGAACGTAGGGCGTCCTACGTTCTCCTGGATTGCTTCGCTGCGCTCGCAATGACGGGTCTGATTCCCGCCTGTCTCGCGCTCCGGATGAAGTTGCCACAATTCATCGATGAGCTGGCCGCTGAACGTGTAGCTCGAGCCGAGGCCGCAGACCTTGGCGTCGGGTCGCGCGCGCTCATCGACCCAATTCTTGAGGCGCTCGAGCTCGTCGAGATCCGCGCGCGGCGCGCGCGGCAGTCCGGCGATCGGCGCCAGGCGTAACGGATTGAGCGCCGCCGCAAGCGGCGAGAGGGTCAGAGCGCCAAGTGCGGCCAGGGCGACCAGCGCGGCGCGCGGCGCGCGCGCGAAGACGAGCATCAACGAGGCGGCGATCGGCGCGACGAGCGCGGGCGCGATCAGATCGAGATGATGGATATAGGGCGTTTGGATGCGCAGGAAGAGCGCGGCGGCGACGCCCATGCCACCGAGGGTCAGCCGCAACAGGCGCCGGTCGCGCGAGCGCGCCCAAAGAAACGCCGCCCCGGCCAAGGCGGCCAGCGCGGGAATAAGACCGACCCAATCGCCGAGTTCGCGCAAAAATACGGCGAGCGGCTTGCGATAGGCGGCGTACGCCGACGCGTAGTCATGCGCGCTCAAGTTCGGCAGCCAATCGACAATGACCGGGCTCATGAGCGCGAGCAGCGTCAAGAGGCCGAGCGCGGCCGCCGCAGCCGCGTCCTTCCAGCGAAAGCGCGCGCCCTTGCTGAGCGCGATCGAGGCGATCTCGATCGCCAGCACGATTGCTATTCCCGCCGCGGCAAACGCATACCAGCGCCGGAAGGCGAACATGGCGAACATCGTCAGCGCCAGCGCCAAAGCGACGCGGCGCGTCATCGGCGCGACACGCGCGTCGTGGCCCTTGGGCAGCGCGAGCAAGCGGGCGAGGCGCTCGGCGAGCCGCAGCGCGCATACGGCCAGCACGAGCCCGCCGACGTCCGGCATGCCGCGCGCCGCAATCGCCATTGCGGCCGGGTAGGCGACGAACACAGCGGCAACGCCCAGCGCCTCCCCTCTCCCGTTCGGGAGAGGGGTCGGGGGTGAGGGTGAGAGGCGTTGGGGTGAGGGGAAGTGAGGCAGCCCCGCGCGCCGCGCGAGATCGCGCGCCAGG